>Ga0302325_10035377_pt1 | contig 10203 bp, 8 predicted proteins | sample Palsa_T0_2_FD_201948 | JGI IMG/M metagenome (GOLD analysis project Ga0302325, IMG submission 201948) | Peat permafrost microbial communities from Stordalen Mire near Abisko, Sweden - Palsa_T0_2 | ecosystem: Environmental > Terrestrial > Soil > Palsa > Peat permafrost | place: Sweden: Abisko... | reverse complement strand
CGCACGGGTGCGGCGCGCGCCTTGCGCTATTACGAGCAGGCTCTCAACCGTCTCAAAAATCAATGGCAGGGTAAAGGCGAAGCCGGTGAACGCTTTCGCAACCCCGATCATGTGTATGCCGAAGATCTCGACCTCTTTGGCAAAGGCAGCCTTTTCGAACTCCTTTCCACCGCGCGCACCGCCGCCGGAGAAGATGCGCTCGCCCAGTGGCTATTACAGCCCGCGTCTCAGCAGGAAGCAGCGGCTCGCCAGCAGGCCGTACAGGAATTGAGCACTCGGTTGGATCTGCGTGAGGACTTGGCGCTGCTCGGTGAAGACGTTCGTTCCCAAGTCCGCGCCGATCTGATCACCCAGTGGGGCGCGCGGCCTCCCATTCCATTCAACCCGCTCCTGCCACCCGTGGCCTTCGCTCTTTCTATGGCCGCTCTCATCTTTGGGCTCGGCCTCTTATTCCACGTCCTGCCGGCTTGGCCCGTCGCCGCAGTACTCATCGTGAATGGTGGCCTGCTCTACTTAACCAGGAATGCAGTCGCTCAAATCGTCGCCGCGGTTGACACACCGGCCAGTCATCTTGCTATCTTGGCGCTCCTCATCCAGCGCATCGAGACCGAACCCTTTCATGCGCCACTCCTCCGCCAGTTGCTTGGGCGTTTGAGCGCCGGCAACCTTCCAGCAGCTTCGCAAATTCGCCGGCTCGGACGTTGGATTGAGATGCTCGGCACGAGCGCCCACCCTCTGATGAAGCTCATTGAATGGGGCTTGCTCTGGCGCGTGCAGGTCGCCTTCGCCATTGAAGCGTGGCGCCGTGTCTCAGGCCCTCACATCGGCGAATGGATCGAAGCTCTCGGCGAATTCGAAGCCCTATCCGCGCTCGGCTCGCTCACCTTCGAGCGCCCCGCCTGGCCCTTCCCGCAACTGCTCGAAACAAAGCAAGCCAGTTTTGCCGCCGTCGCCCTGTGTCACCCGTTGATCGAAGAAACGCGCGCCGTCCCCAACGATGTCACCCTCAATGCCTCTCCGCGCTTGCTCATCGTCAGCGGTTCCAATATGTCCGGCAAAAGTACACTTCTCCGCGCCATTGGTCTCAACACCGTATTGGCCTGGGCGGGCGCGCCCGTGAACGCGGCCGAGTTGAAACTTTCTCCCCTCGCCACCGGCGCTTCCATTCGCGTCACCGATTCCCTGCAAGACAATCGCTCCCGCTTCTTCGCGGAAATCACCCGTCTCCGCCAGATTGTCGACCTCACCCGCGACGCCCATCCGGTCCTCTTTCTACTCGACGAACTTCTGAGCGGCACCAATTCCCACGACCGCCGCATCGGCGCGTCTGGTCTCGTCAAAGGCTTGTTGCGCGGCAATACCATCGGCTTGCTCACTACTCATGATTTGGCTCTCGCCGAAATTGCCGCCGACGTCGGATCGGTCGCCGCCAACGTTCACTTTGAAGATCGCATTGCCGGTGGCCAAGTGGAGTTCGATTACCAGCTGCACCCCGGTGTGGTCACCCACAGCAATGCCCTGGAATTAATGCGCACCCTGGGGTTGGAGGTTTAATGGAGGCCTAATTCGGTTTCTCGTCTTCTTTCACACACACCAGCGTCAGATCGGCTTCGCCGGCCTCCGTGACGATATGGCTGCCGGTCGTGAGTGTCTTGCCGTCGGCCGAAAGTTGCCAACGGTCTTCCACCACTTCATGCTCACCGTTCTTCATGATCATTTTCGTTCTGACAACCAGCGCCGCGCCGTCCCAGTAAGCACGGCATTGCGCGTCGCGGCCTCTTATGGTGTTCGTGGTAACGGAATTATCCGTGAAGTATGTGACATCCGTCATCGATGTCTTCTGGCCGGTCGTTTGAATCGTGTGCAAGTTGATCATCGGGTCGTGGTGGTCCACCACTCGAATGACGGCGTCGGGTACTGTGAATCCATTGAACTGGCTCTTATCTTTGACCATGCGCCAGCGTCCGGAAAAGTTGGGGTGCTTGAGCGTGGCGTCCGCCGTCTGACCATAGACCGCTGGTATCGATGACGCCAGCAGAATCATACTAAGAGTGAAGCAGCGCCGGGTTTGAGAAATAAGCATAAATATTGTTGTATTTGGCCGAATTGTACCATCTATACCGCCGCGTGCCACAAGGGCTAAGACGGCGCAAATTGCGGCTGAGCCGCGACCGCAAGGGAGCGCCACTTTTATGTCGCACACACCGAACACTTTTCGAATAGCTTCACGCAGATATGTACGATAAGAGAATCATCAAGGTTGCTGAACGCAAGCAATCAAGCGAATAAAAAAGGTATTAGCCTGATGGGCCAAATCAATTCAACAAACCTGCCGAACTATGTGCCGGATGCACCGGGGGTAGGAGGAAAACAACGAGCAAGTGAGAGCGCCGGGGCAACCTCCGCAGCGCTCGAGATGCCGCAGGACGATATGCAGCTAACCAAGCTGAGCAGCGTTTTAAACAGCCTCAAGAAAGGCGCAACGGTGATGCGAAACCAGGTTTCCCAAGTCATGAGCGCGGTGCGATCGGGCAGCTATCAGGTAGATGCCTTAGCCGTGAGCCGCAGCATAGTTGGCGACAGTCTGGCTCAGCATTAAGTCGCTCTAATGGTGTGCCGGCTCGCTCCAGCCCAGGTCCGTGCCGGAGCCGAAAGTAAACCATGCGCCTAAAATCCGGCCCGCGGGATTCTCCAAAGCGACGCAATGAAAACTTCCCCGGCCCGGTTCGCCGAAACGCAGATCGGTCAACTCAATGCGTTTCCCTGTTCCATCGCTGAGCCCTACCGGCTGGACAGACCAGACCGGGAAACGCGCAAAGTAAATGAAATAGGAAAATTCAGCTGTGCGCCTGGCGTTGGCGATCGCCTCGGAAAGAGGAATTCGAAAGAAGGATTGGGCGCTCTCTGTGTTGAGTTGACCCAAAGTATTCAGATTAAATTCGCGCCAAGTACTCTTCGTCGCAACAATGCCGCGCCACAAAAATGGGTTCAGTGCGGTAGGCAAAGCGGCTGCCTCAAGAGGCGGCGCACCGGCATATAAACGCGATTCCAGTTGCGTAATGGCCCGTTGGTGCAAATAATACCGGCAAACTTCGAAGCCGCTGCCGAGCAACAGGATCATGACGGCAATTCCTTGCCCCGTCGATTTCCGAGCGTCTCCTATTTCGCCGCTCACCAAGCTGGACAACCAAGGCCAAACGGCCGCCAAGCCCAGCGCAACCAGTATCGGTCCATCGGTGAGCGAATTGATGTCCAGGTGGAACCACTGCACAGAAAACGGAAACAGCGGCCGGATACCGTAGCTATTGGTCCAATCCAGCAGTAAATGGCTGGCAACGCCAATGCAGCAAACAAACCAGGCCCGTATCCAAGGCAAGCGTTGCCGGTAGATCGCCGCAACAATAATGACGCACTCGATGGCGAGTATGGGTATCGCCACAAAGGAGTGCGTAGGACCGCGATGCATCTCCAAGTAAGCCAACTGGCTCTTGCTCAAAGCGAGGATATCGATATCCGGGATGTTGGCCGACAGGATCAGCAAAAGCGTGGCGCGTGGAGTGATGCGATTGAGACCAACGCGCGCAAGCACTAAGCCAGTCAGTGAGTGGCTCAGGTTATCCATTGAGTGCCAAGGGCTCGGCTGCGCGCCGCCAAACAGGGAGGAACTCGCTGACACTTCGGGCGGAGTTCCCATTGGCCTTCGGCCAACCCATGGTGATGAAAAACCTCCAATTTCGTACCGCCGCCAACCGAGCCGCGACTGTGAAGGAGCGGTACACTACAGGGCCAATTCCAAGCGGTTTCCCAACGGTGCGCTTGACACCAAGCCCGTTTGGCACGCGTTCTTGGTGAATCAAGCGCAAGCCCGTATGTCGATGGCAGATTTTTCTTTCGCCACGAAGGCGGCCGGTAGCAGCAGCGTCAGCGCATCCGGCACAATTTCAGCCGAGATCGGGAGTCTCCCTACTAGCTCGCCATCCACTTGTGTGAAGATACCCTCGCCGTTCAAAGCCTGGCACGTCACATGCCGTCCGTAAACGAACGTGCAGCCGTTAATTCGTTCCGCAAAACGCAGGCTCACTGCCGCAAGATAAGGCACATAGCGCAGACTGTGTTTGCCGCGGAAAAGAACAACTTGAAATTCGTTGCGCAGCAGCGAAGCGCCCCGCGCAATTTCCAGGTCGCCCCCGTAGTTTCTGACTCGGCTGATAAGTGCGAAACTCGCTTCGTACCGCACCCCGTCGACGTAGACTTCAAATTCGCTAAGGGCACTGAATGCGCGCGAGAACCCACCGATATAGTAGGCCAGTTTACCCAGCGCTGCCTTTAGGTCGAGATTGACGTGGCACACCACCTCGGCATCAAACCCCGCACCCGCCATACAAAGAAAGGAGCGCTGCTCGAAACTGCCCAAGCGCATCATGCCGATCGCGATGCGGGTCGGCACCATTTGACTGATAGCTTCGGCGGCAGCAACCATATTGACAGGAATGCGCGTTTCCCGCGCCAGCACGTTGGCCGTGCCGCTCGGAATGATCGCCAAAGGCACTCCGCTGTATATCATGCCGTTGGCCACTTCGTTGATGGTGCCGTCGCCGCCCGCCGCCAGGATGAGGTCGCAACCCGCCTCGATTTGCCGCTTCGCCTGAACAGACGCGCTACCCGGCCCGGTGGTGCCTACCAGCGCCGTTTCAATGCCTTGCCGGTTCAGCGCTTCGATGATACGTTGGAGCAGATGCTGGCTGCGCGAGAGCGTTCTCGCAACAGGATTGTAGATGAGAGCGGCGCGTTTGGCGCTAAAAGATTCCAACTCACATTATAGGTTCAGACATGAAACAGTCGCCGGTCAAACGCGCCGAAGAACTGCGCAAGCAGCTGGAACATCACGAATATCAATACTACGTTCTCGATCAGCCGGAAATCAGCGACGCCGAATACGATGCGCTCATGCGCGAGCTGAAAGCCCTGGAAGAGGCGCATCCGGAATTGCGAACACCCGATTCGCCCACCCAGCGGGTCGGCGGCCAACCTCGCGAAGGCTTCGTGAAGGTAGCGCACAGTTCGCCCATGTTGAGTTTGGACAACGCGCTGAACGAACAGGAATTAGCTGGACGGCTTGTCGATGGCGGCGCAGTATGAGAACGGGCGGCTGCATCAAGCCTTAACGCGCGGCGATGGCCGAATCGGCGAAGAAGTGACGGGCAATGCCCGCACCATTCGCTCCCTGCCTTTGTCAATCCGCCGCAAGGCCATCTCAAACGCCTTTGAAGTGCGCGGTGAAGTGGTCATGCAGCGCAGCTCCTTCGAGCGCCTGAACGACGAACAAGAGAAAGCCGGCCTGAAGCGCTTCGCCAATCCGCGCAATGCCGCAGCGGGCGCACTGCGCGCTTTGGATCCTGGCGTAACCGCGGCGCGCCGCTTGGATTACTTTGCCTACTTCCTGCTGGGAGATGGCAAGCCGATGTTTCCCAGCCACTGGGAAAGCCTCGAACGTTTGGCAGCCGCCGGCTTCAAGGTGAACAGCCATCGCCGCCAATGCCAAAGCTTAGACGACCTGCTGAATTTTATCCGCGAATGGGAAAACAAGCGCGACACACTTCCCTATGAGACCGACGGCGTGGTGGCCAAGATCGATTCCATTCCGCAACAAGAGCGTTTAGGCTGGACCGCTAAAGCGCCACGCTGGGCCATCGCTTTCAAATATCCTGCGCGCCAGGCAACCACGATTCTCGAAAGTATTGAGGTGCAAGTGGGGCGCACCGGCACGTTGACTCCCGTAGCCCATCTGAAACCGGTGATAGTAGGTGGCGTCACCGTCGCGCGCGCCACGCTACACAACGAGGACGAAATCGCCCGGCTCGCCGTAGAGATCGGCGATACGGTGCTGGTGGAACGCAGCGGCGACGTCATTCCCAAGATTGTCCGTGTGGTGGAACAAGGCAACCCGCGGCGGCCCTTCCGGATTCCCAAGCACTGCCCCGTGTGCGGCGGGCACATTGTGCGCGAAGAGGGCGAGGCCGCGAGCCGCTGCGTCAACGCCAGTTGTCCGGCGCGCTTGCGCGAAACGCTGCTGCATTTTTCAGCCCGCGGCGTCATGGATATCGACGGTTTGGGTGATGCGCTCGTCGATCAATTATTGGCGCGCGGTCTGGTTCATAGCGTGGCCGATCTATACCAACTCACTGTTCCGCAACTGCTGGAACTCGAGCGCATGGGTGAAAAATCGGCCTCGAAGATTATCAAGAATATTGAAAAGAGCCGCTCCCAGCCGTTGGCAAGAGTCTTAAATGGATTGGGCATTCCGTTCGTCGGCGAGCGCACCGCTCAGCTGCTGGCCGGACATTTTGGCGATCTGGACGAGATCGCAGACGCCTCAGCCGAGAAGCTGGAAGAGGTAACTGAAGTAGGGCCCAAGGTCGCCGAATCGATCCGCCAGTTTTTCGGCGAGAAGCAAAATAGTCAGTTGCTCGAAGCCTTGCGCGCCGCAGGCTTGCAGTTTAAAGGAGAGAAGCAGGCGAAGAAGAGCGGTCCTCTCAGCGGATTAACGTTTGTCATTACCGGCACTCTACCGTCGTTGAAGCGCGAAGAAGCCAAGGCGCGCATAGAAGAGGCGGGCGGGAAAGTAGCCGGTTCAGTTAGCACGAAGACCAGCTATCTACTCGCCGGCGAAGATGCCGGTTCCAAACTCGATAAGGCCAAGGATTTGAATGTGCCGGTGCTGGATGAGGAAGGGTTGTTCGCTATGCTGGGGCACGGAACTTGAACGAGTCCGGAGCGCCTCCTGAAATCCATTTTTCATTCCATCGCAGTTTCCTGGCGTCATCTCGCGAATATTTTGATGGGTTGGGGACCGTTTGGGCTATTGTTTTTAGCTGTTCTCGATTCGGCCGGAATCCCCGTGGTGGGCGGCGTGGACGCGCTGCTTATTGCGGTGGCAACCACAAAACCGGAGCAAGCTTATTGGTCTGCCGCGTTGGCGGTAGTGGGCTCGCTGGCCGGTAGCTTGGTTTTGTTTTTCATCGCGCGCAAAGGCGGCGAAGTTCTGCTCATGCGCCACGTAACCAGCAAAACCGGCGCGCGCCTGCACCTGTGGTTTCAACGCTGGGGATTGGCAACGGTGTTTGTGCCCGCCTTATCTCCCATTCCTTTGCCCATGAAAATTCCAGTCTTTTGCGCGGGCGCCTTGCAAGTGCGCTTGGTTTATTTTGTGATTGTCGTGGTCGCCGCTCGCACGCTCCGTTACTTCGGCCTGGCGTACTTGGGCAAACATTTTGGCTTGCAAACGATTCAATATTTGAAAACGCACGGCTGGCGTGTGGCGGCCGGAGCATTGGTGCTGGCGGCGTTGCTGACGATTGGCCTGCGCCTGTTTCAAAAGCACGAAGTGCGGATCGGCAAACCTGAATAACGGGGCGATAGTATAGAGCCATGTCTCAAATCTCACGCCGGAACTTTGTTGTTCGATCCGCAGCCCTGTTGCCTGCCGCCAAGGTATTGTTGGGCGATGCCCTAACTGCCTCAAATCTGGGAGTGCAACTTTATACCGTGCGCAGCACCATCGGCGCCAATCCCGCCGTAGTTTTGAAAGCCATCCAAGATATCGGCTACAAAGAGGTAGAAGCGACCTACGGCAATCTGAAACAGATCTGGTCGGCGCTAAAAGAGACGCAGCTCAAGCCGGTGAGTATTCACCTGGATACCGATCTTTTCTTCGAAGGCGGCGCCAAACTCGACGCGGCCATCGCCGATGTGAAAGCGAAGGGATTTGAGTTCATCGTATTGCCCTACATACCGCCCGCACAACGCGGCGGCATCGAAACATTCAAAAAGCTGGCCGACACGCTGAACAAAGCCGGCGAGAAAGCCAAGGCCGCCGGGCTGACGCTTTGCTATCACAATCACGCCTTCGAATTCGAACCCTTGCAAGGAACCACCGGGTTAGACCTGCTCATGAAGGAAACGCACACGGGCTTGGTATGGCTCGAAATGGACGTTTTCTGGGTGAGTGTCGCGGGACACGACCCGGTGGCGCTGCTCAAGAAATATGCGAACCGCGTAGCCCTGCTTCACTTGAAAGATAAAGAGAGCGGTACGCCCGTCCAGTTCAACGAGAAAGTCCCGAAGGAAACATTCAAAGAGGTAGGCAACGGCACGCTCGACTTTCCGGCCATCCTGGAAGCGGCAAAAAAGGCGCCTGTGAAGAACTACTTTGTGGAACAGGATCAAACCCCCGGAGATCCGATTGAGAGTTTGCGTGAGAGCTATAAATATTTGAGCGCGAAGTTCGCCAGTTAACTCAACTTTTGAATTTGTTCAACGGCCCGGCGAGCTTCCTGAATGGACATACGGTGGTCCATGATTCCAGCCAAATCTGAATTTGCAGAGGCGATGCGGCCGTATGGATTCGCTCGGAGGAACTCCCCCGGAGCAGTTTGACCTTCCGCGCCGAAGAAGAAGCCCGGCTGCGGGCTCAAATACGCGTGGCCCCACCGATTGAGAATGATGCCCGCGACGTCACGTTTGGCGTCGAAACCGGAGCGCGCAAACATCTGGGTGAAGAGTTCGCGGATGCGTTGTTCATAAACCCGAAATGGCGTGGAAAACAATTCAGTGCGGCCGCGCACAACTTGCTCTTGCAACGACAAGCCCGGCGTAGAAAACAGAATTTTCAGATTGATGACGGTAGGTGTATCGGGGTTGATCGTGGCGGGGTCTGTACCGAAGGTCGCCATTTTGCGCATCGCCAGATAATTGCCGATCCCTTCGAACCACTGGCATTCAGTGAGTCCGAGATTGTAAAGGAATCGCCAATTCCGCACAGCCACATTGGCCATCAAACAAGGGGCGCGGTGGAATTGCGCGTATGCGTTCCGCTGAGCTTCAGGAAGATCAAGCAGGATGTGCTTAGCCGTCCAACTGCCGCCCGCGCAAACCACCGATTTCGCGCTCAGCTTGTAGAACCTCCCATCCTTGCTATAGACAATCTCAACGCTCTCCGCTGCTTTCGGTTCACCTGAATGTTTGACAGCAATGACAGTCGCACCCAACCGTACACGGGTGTGCTGCGAGCGCCGGTCAAGATTCGCGAACTGTATCTTGCCCCGGCAAATCGACTGCATATCATCCCCGCCGCTGATCGCATTCGGTAAGAGCTGCTTCAGGATGTGCCGCGCCACGCCCGTATTGCCGCCGGGAAACATCTGCGCGCCTTCCTGATATTTCCAGGGCAACAGCACATCCGCCGCGTATTCGGCGTAGCCTGAGAGTGCGTCCGCACCCAGCCCTGAGCCACCGCCACTGATGGGAGACAGAAAGGTGCGAATTGTCTCTCGACTGAGCCCATACTCTTCCATCAGATGAGCCTCAAGCGTAATGCTGTCCAGATGCCGCGATGCTTCGTCTCCATGAACCTTCGGTTGAAAGCGATGAGTGGAAAAAGGCTTGCGGTCGGTAACCCGCATGTTGAGGAGTTCGCGCCTAGCTTGATCGGAGATGGGAGCGCCGGCCAACTCTTTGCCCCACGGATCAATCAGCCACAGACCCTCCGGATGGCCAAACTTCTGGCCGAAAAAGAATCCAGCCGTGTGCCCGCCAACCGGATAGGGTGCGGTTTCAAGCTTCAGCGCCGGTTGCGAGCCTGACCATTCCTGATATTTGAACTGAGGCCAGTCAATTTTCACTGAGTCGTAAAACTCGGCGAGAAAAGATCCGGTCAACGGCGGAAAGCAAGCGGCGGAACCCTGATGCGCCATGAGTCGCTGGCCGTCCACATTGAACTCGTTGCGCTTCGCTTCGCCTCCGAAGACGGGATGATTGTCCAGCACGAGGCAGGTTTTCTTTGAGCCGCTAGAGCGCGCAAAGAAGAGCGCAGCCGCGAGTCCACTGATGCCGCCGCCTATGACCGCGCAATCGAAGGTTTCGGCAGTATCTATAATTTGCTGGGCTGACGGATCGAATGCGCGATCGCGAATTTGGTGTCCGGCAGTCATGACAGCGTGCGTGTTGCCATTGGAAGAAGCGTAGTCGCCGATCCCCGAATAACCGGTCCAATCGTCTTCCGGCATGAGCTGGAACGGTGGAATCGGACGGAGCAGTGCGGCGCCCGCAGCTATCAGCGTCGAGTTGAGTAGATCGCGCCGATCGATGGGAGAGTTGAGACCAAGCGGATCGGTGCCCGTTTTGGGCGGGTTCTTCAAGACACCA
>Ga0302325_10035375_pt1 | contig 10203 bp, 9 predicted proteins | sample Palsa_T0_2_FD_201948 | JGI IMG/M metagenome (GOLD analysis project Ga0302325, IMG submission 201948) | Peat permafrost microbial communities from Stordalen Mire near Abisko, Sweden - Palsa_T0_2 | ecosystem: Environmental > Terrestrial > Soil > Palsa > Peat permafrost | place: Sweden: Abisko... | reverse complement strand
GAAACCCATTAGCGACTGCCTCCTTTAGCAACGGCCCCCGCCTTACAACCACCCTCTCCTTTTTGTCATCCTGAGCGAAGCCGAAGGATCTGCAGTTCAGCGGGACCCTGCCTGGAAATGTTTTCCCCCTTTTCACGGTCCAATAGCGCGTTGAAACACTCCAATACCCGGGCGGTTATACTTAAAGGTCGCGGGATCGGCATGTTTCTATTGTGGTTAAGAGTGGCGGTGGTCCTCTACGCTGTTGCCAGCGTTTCTGCCCTGCCGGCGGTGCTTTACGACCGCCCGGGGTGGAAGAGAATCTGTGTCCCCGCCGCCGTCTCCGCCTTTTTCTTCCACTTTGTCTCCCTGATCGAGATGCTTTCCGCCTCTCACCATTCGCTGCCGGTTGGCATGCACGAGGTACAGTCGCTGTTGGCGCTACTCATTTGTGCCGCCTTTCTGCTGGTGGCCCTGCTTTACCGCACCGTCTCGTTTGGTGTCTTCGCGCTGCCCCTCTCCCTGCTGCTGGTGCTGGGACCCGCCATCGGACCCGACCACTGGACCTTTCACTCTCCTGAGATCCGCAGCGGCTGGCTATCCCTGCACATCATTGCCCTGTTGGCGGCCTACGCAGCCCTCATCTTCAGCCTGATCGCCAATTTCCTCTACCTGGTGCAGGAGCGGCGTCTTAAGAACAAGAGCAATGTGGATTTTCTTTCCTGGCTCCCGCCGCTCGAAACCATGGAGCGCATCGCGTCCGGCATGCTGCTCATCGGGTTTCCTTTCATGACCCTGGGATTGTTGGCCGGATCGTTGATCGCGCAGGAGAGTGTCGGGCCGGCTTACTTCAAGGACCCCAAAGTACTGCTCTCGTTCGCCATGTGGGCGCTCTACCTGGCCATGCTTTTCGTACGTCGTCAGGCCGGCCTCAGGGGAAGGCGAGCCGTCTACCTCTCCAGCCTCACCTTCCTGGTCGTGATCAGCGTCTGGGCAGCCAACCAACTGAGCTCAGTCCATAGGTTCACCGCCCCATGAACATCGTCCTGTTGGGGCTAAACCACAAAACCGCGCCCATCGAGCTGCGCGAGCGGCTGGCTATCGGCCCGCAGCAGCTGGAAGAGGCGACGCGCTCCCTGGTGCAGGCCCCGGGGGTGGTGGAAGGAATGATTCTCTCCACCTGCAACCGGGTCGAGCTGCTCACCAGCCAGAAGCCGGACGCACCGCACCTTCTGCACTTTATCGGCAGCTATTTTGGCATTGACCAACAGCAGCTGGCTCCGCACATGTATGAATACCGGCAGGAAGAGGCCGTTCGCCACCTGTTCCGCGTGGCCTGCAGTCTCGATTCCATGGTCATTGGCGAACCCCAGATCCTGGGCCAGGTAAAGAGCAGCTACCTGGCGGCGCGCTCCGCAGGGGCCATTCGCGGCCACCTGGACAAGGTGCTGCAACGTGTCTTTGTGGTCGCCAAGCGAGTGCGCAGCGAGACCCAGATCGGCAGCTCCTCGGTATCGATTGCTTCGGTTGCGGTGGAACTGGCGCGGAAGATCTTTGGCTCGCTCGAGGGCAAAAAAGTTCTCCTGGTAGGCGCGGGAAAGATGAGTGAGCAGGCGGCTCGCCACCTGGTGGGCCAGGGCGCGGGAGCGGTTCTGGTGGCCAGCCGGACATACGAGCGCGCGGCCCAGATGGCGGAGCGCTTCGGGGGCCGGGCGATTCGTTTCGACGAACTCTACGCCCATGCGGACCAGGCGGACATCCTCATCACCTCGACCGGCTCCGCGGATCCCGTTTTCCGCCGCGAGCACGCGCAGCACTTTTTGCAGCAGCGCCGCGGACGGCCCATGCTCTTTATCGACATCGCGGTGCCACGGGACGTTGACCCCGAAGTCAACAAGGTGGATGGCATCTTCCTCTACGACATTGACGACCTGCAGTCGGTCGCCGGATCGCACCTGAAGGAACGCGGCAGAGAAGCGGAGTTGGCCGAGGCCATGATCCTCGCCGAGGTGAATAAGTATCAGCGACGGATGCACGCACTGAACATCGGGCCGGAGATTGTGCAGTTGCAGCAATCTGCAGAACAGATCCGGCGCGCGGAAATGCGCCGCCTGGGAGGCCGCCTGCAGAGTCTCTCCCCGGAACAGCAGGCCGCCGTCGAAGCCCTGACAAAAGGCCTGATCAACAAATTCCTCCATCAGCCGCTGCAAGCCATCAAGGCTGCCGCCAGCGACGGGAACGCCGCAGCAGTCGAGGCCATCCGCGAAGCCTTCGGCGTGAAAGCTTCGGGCGAGGTGGAAGACGATGACGAAGCGTTTGAAGATGTCGCTACGGCGCTCGATCGGGATCGTGATCCCGAGGATCGTCATTGATCCGCATCGGTTCCCGGGGATCGCAGCTGGCGTTGTGGCAGGCGAATCACATTGCCGACGCGTTGCGCGCGCTCGGGCATGAAGTTTCGATTGAAATCATCCGCACCACTGGCGATCGCATGCAGAACATCGCCTTTGCCTCGGTCGGCGCCAAGGGAATGTTCACGCGCGAGATTGAAGAAGCGCTGCAGGCGAACACCATCGATCTGGCTGTCCACAGCCTGAAGGATTTGCCTACGGAATTGGGCGAGCCGTTTATATTGGCGGCGATCCCCCTGCGGGCTGATCCCCGCGATGTGCTTGTCTCGGAGCGGTACGCGAGCTTCGATGCCTTGCCTGCAGGCGCGGTGGTGGGCACCAGCAGCTTGCGCCGCCAGGCGCAATTGCGCGCTCGGCGTCCGGATCTCGAATACGTAGAGTTCCGCGGCAATGTAGACACCCGGCTCGCCAAGCTGACGCAGGGCAAGGCGGATGCGATCATCCTGGCTGCGGCCGGCCTCGATCGTTTGCAGAAAACCACTGTCATCCGGGAACGGTTTGCTCCCGAGGTATTGTGTCCCGCGCCGGGCCAGGGTGCGCTGGCCATCGAATGCAGGGCAGGGGACGAATCTATGCACGCCGCTTTGCAGCCACTGGAAGATCCCGATACCCGTTACGCCATCACCGCGGAGCGTCGATGCCTGGCTGCCCTGGGCGGAGGATGCCTGGTGCCCATCGGAGCCTATTGCCACCGTACCGGCGACGAATGGTCGCTACGTGCCGTGGTGGCTTCACCGGATGGCCGGCAGATGATCCGTGCTGAACGGACGCACCACAATCCTGAACTACTGGGAGAGCAGCTCGCGCAGCAGTTGCTGGACCAGGGAGCGGGTGTCATTCTGGGCCTGGAGGAGAAGCGGGCATGAGCACGCACCAGCCTCTAGCCGGCAAACGCATCCTGATCACGCGCGCACGCCACCAGGCTGGCCGATTGGCAGAAGCTCTCGAAGAGCGGGGAGCCGAAGTGGTGCGGCTGCCCACGATCGAGATTGTTCCTCCTGAAACCTATGCTCATCTGGACGCGGTCCTGGAAGTGATTAGCGGCTTCGATTGGCTGATCGTCACCAGCGCCAACGGAGCGGTGGCGCTTGCCGACCGCATGCACTTTCTGAGAATTCGATCGGAGCAATTGAAACACTTACAGATTGCCGCAATCGGTCCGGCTACGGCGGTGGCTCTCGGCCGTGTAGGGTTGACGGTATCTGCGATGCCGGACGAGTACGTGGCCGAGGCCGTAGTGGGCATGCTCAAGGACAAGGTGGCCGGGCGGCGTGTCCTGCTGGCCCGCGCGGCCGTGGCCCGCGACGTTATCCCCGAGCAGTTGCGAGAATGCGGAGCGGATATTCACGTGGTCGAGACGTATCGCACCGTGATCCCCGCAGGTTCGATCGAGCAAGTGCGCGTATTGTTTGCACCGGAAAAGCCCTTGCCCGATGCGGTCACCTTCACCAGTTCCTCAACCGTGAACAACTTCTTTGCCCTTCTCGCTGCGGCAAAAATCGATCGGCCGCAGGGATTAAGGGCCGTCTCGATCGGCCCGGTCACGAGCAAAACCTTGCGCCAGCATAACTGGGAACCGGCATGCGAGGCGGGCAAATACGATATCCCCGGGGTTGTGACTTCTTGTTGCACCCTGATGCAGGCCTCGTAACCACTACTATGTTGCCCCTATGAATGCTCGCCGGCTGCGAATCGCATATTTCCTGTTTGGAGCCCTCTTCGCCGCGCCGCTGCAAGCGGCAACTCCTGCGGCCTCGCCAGATCTGGTGGTTTACGGTGGAACCGCATCTGGCGTCATGACCGCATACTCCGCCGCGCGCGAGGGGCTCCATGTCGTACTGCTGGAGCCTGGCGTGCACTTAGGTGGCATGGTCACCGGCGGCCTCTCGGCAACCGATCTCGGACACTACGCCATCATTGGTGGGTACGCCCGGGACTTCTACATGAAAGCCGCCGCTCACTACGGAGTCCATGATCTGGATCGTCCCGAGAACTGGCGTTCTGAGCCGCATGTGGACGAAGAGATCTTTCGCACCCTGTTGCAGGGTAGCGGCGTCGATGTTCGCTTTCACGAACCTCTGCGCGAACATCGAGGTGTCACACTGCAGGGCAAACATCTCGTCTCCATAACGACTGCGGATGGCAAACACTGGCCGGCAAAGATCTTTGCCGACTGCAGCTATGAAGGCGACCTGATGGCCCAGGCTAAGGTCAGCTATACGTGGGGCAGGGAAGCCGCGGCTGAGTATGGAGAAGACTTAGCCGGAGTGCGCGGTAACACGCCCAAACACCAATTCCTGTGGCCGCTGTCGGCCTACGACGAACATCACCATCTTCTTCCCGAGATTGATCCGGGCCCACTGGCCGCGCCTGGATCTGGCGACAAGAAGGTTCAGGCGTATAACTTTCGCCTCATCCTCACCAACGATCCCGCGGATCGTCTGCCGTTTCCTCGTCCGTCAGGATACGATCGTTCGCGATTCACGCTGCTGGAACGCTACCTCAATGAATTTCCCCAGTACATGCGCCGTGAGCCGGGCCTTCGCGATTTAACCAATCCGGTAACGATCCCGAATCGTAAGGCAGACTTCAACAATAACGGTCCCGTCTCTACCGACTACATCGGCCACAGTTGGAAGTATGCCGAAGCCGCCTATGCCGAAAAGGCCGCTATCTGGCGGGACCACTTGCTTTATACCCAGTCTTTTTTCTATTTTCTCTCCCAGGATGCCAAGGTGCCGGCGAGCTTGCGGGCAGAGGTCAACCAATGGGGTCTGCCTAAGGATGAGTTTATCGATACAGACCACTGGCCGAACCAGCTCTACATCCGTGAAGGGCGCAGGTTAGTGGGCGAGTATGTCATGCGCCAGGCCGATCTGCAGACCGAGCGAACCAAACCGGATTCCATCGGAATGGGATCGTACAACAGCGACTCGCATAACATACAGCGCGTTGCCATGCCCGACGGTTCGGTGCTGAACGAAGGCGACGTCCAGGTACCCGTGGAGCCCTACGAGATCGCCTATCGCAGCATCCTGCCCAAACGGTCTGAATCAGAGAACCTGCTGGTGCCGGTCTGCCTCTCTGCCAGCCATGCCGCCTATTCTTCGGTGCGCATGGAGCCGCAGTACATGATCATTGGCCAGGCCGCGGGCGTGGCAGCGGCGCTCGCTGTGCACAGTCACGGGGATGTTCACGATGTCGTCATCCCTGAGCTGCAGCAGAAGCTGCGGGAACACGGCGCAATCCTTCACCTTCATCAGGAATTTTGACCAGGAGTATTCTGCCGCCGTCGCTCGTTAGGAATGTTCCTGGAAGCTTATCAATTGCTGGTCTGGCGGATAGAACAAACGGCCATCTTCCACCCGGGCGAACGAAGTCATGCTATGCGGTTTGCGCGATGAACCGCCGTCGGGCTGCACGAAAATATCTTCAACAACGCCATTGCGGGCGAGAACGGCGTCGCCTATCAGGGATCGGTGACAACGCCAGGGAACCGCCTCGGCGCACATGATCACGGCATTGTCGAGCTGTGGCTGCCCCATCAACCAGTCGATGTGATCTGCGAATTCCTGGGTTTGCATGTAATCTGCATATCCCCGAAAGCTTTCGTTCCGCCAGCCCATGTTGATGCTGTTCTTCTGTGCGGGCCGACGGCCGCCGAGTCCCTCCCGCCACACCGCGGTGATGCCCTCGTCCTCCAGGGAGGCGAAAAGCTCCTTCTGAGCGAAGTGCGGGTATCTCCGTGAACCGGGGTAACGGCGCACATCCACCAGCAGCTTGCATCCGTTTTCCTTGAGTGCGCGCAGGAAAGCTTCCAGCGGAAGCGTCGAATGGCCAATCGTCATCATCATGAGGCCTGTGTCTTGACGATATATCGAGCACATAGGTAGAATACCGCCGCTCTTCTGAATGCGGGAGTCTCTTCATGAAACCAAAAATCGCGATCAATTTGTGCGGGTTGGCGGGACTTGCATGGGTACTGATGACGACCCCGTCTCTACGGGCACAGAACTACCGGCTCTATGTCGATAACAGTACCGACAAAACAGTTTCCGTGATCGACCTTAACTCATTAAAGGTCGTGAACAACATCGACATCGGCGCCGACCTCATTCACGGCCTGGCCTTGGGGCCGGATGGCAAAGTGTTGTTTGTTACCGTAGAGTCTGATCATACGCTGCGCATTGTCGACACCATCACGGGTCAGACCAAGGCCACCATCAAGCTTACCGGCCGGCCCAACGAGTGTGCGGTAACACCGGACGGCAAATACGTGGCGGTGCCCATTCGAGATGGAGACAGCGTCAATATTGTCGATGTGGCGCAGCAAAAGGTGGTGAAGGTGTTGCCCATCAAGGAGCCGCACAACGCTGTCAGTACCGCCAGCAATCGCTATCTATTTGTGAGCTCGATGGGATCGAATGCAGTCAATGTCATTGACCTTAAAACCATGTCGTATTCTGCGATTGTGCCTGCCGGCGGAAGACCACGGCCGTACGTGATTTCGTCCGACGGGAAGACCATGTATGTCGCGGTGTCTTTCTTGCATGGGTTTGACATTGTAGATATTCCCGGGAAAAAAGTTCTGCAACGGGTTGAGATGCCGGCCCGGCATTCCGGGCCTCCTCGCCCCCGCAAGTTCGAAACGCCGGACACGCTGACTCATGGTCTCGCGCTGACTCCGGATGGTAAGGAATTGTGGGTCACGAGTCTGCTGGATGACTGCATTTACATCTATGACTTGCAGACGAAAAAGTTTAGCGGCCCCTTCGCTACCGGTGATGGGCCGAATTGGATAGTTTTTTCTCCCGATGGAAAATACGGATGCGTCAGCAATACGGATAGTAATGATGTCTCCATTTTCGACGTAAAGGAACGCCGCGAACTCGCCCGGGTCAAAGTCGGCAAGGTGCCGAAGAGGCTCGTCATCGGAACGGACCCTAAGAAGACAGTGTCTTAATGAAGGTAACGTATTTCAACGAAGGGCACGGCTTTAGCCGTGCCGAAAATGCCTTGATCACGAGACGGCTTTAGCCGCTGAGGTACGTTCTTGTGCCGCACGTAAGAGCAGAACGTCTCGTTCTCTGCAGTCTCGAATCAGTTCTGCAAGCAAAGGATCGGATAAGACGTACTTCAGGGGCTAAAGAGTCTGCGTGAGAACGCACCTTTTGAAGGGTACGGCCTTTAGGCCGTACATTTAACCGTCAAGATGAACCGGCTTTAGCCGCTGGGGGCTGCTTAATCGACCACAAGAAGTGCCCTCAGGGGCTAAAGCCCGTCCTGCATCGCATCGCTAATGTACGGGCTGAAGCCCGTACCCTTCAAAGAGTAGGTTCTCACGCAGACTCTAAAGCCCTCATCGGGCAGTCTTTTTCGGCACGGCTGAAACCGTGCCCTTCGTGCGATCCGCACGCGATCGCTTTAGAAGCGCAGCAGGTAACTTACCTTCAGATAGAGCGTCTTGCCGTCGTTCATGAGCGCAGAATAGGTCGGCGGCAAAATCGGCTCATGGGTGTCGCACTGCCCATTTGCATCGCGCGTGCAGAGGGCGCGGTCGATGTTGGCGAAATTTCCCAAATAACCAAAATAGACGGCCGTGCCCGGATGCGGCATGTAGGTCACCAGTGCATCCGCAAACATGGTCTTGGAGTTTGCGAGGCTGGTGTACTGCGGGTTAGGCAAAGTGGAGATGTACTGGCCGATCAGGTTAAACGACAGCGCCTTGGTCATCTGGTAATTCCAGCGCGAGATTAGTTCGTGGTTGTCATAGACCACATCGCCGTTCTCCGGATTGGTGAAATGCGTATACACGTAACTATTCTGCAGATCGATGGCACTGACCGGTTTTACTTCCACATTCAGATTGGGTGAACTCATGTATCCAGCATTACCTCGACAAAGTCATCGTCACCCAGCGAATCGCGGGCCAGCATGTGTGCGCGGATGAGCCCTGGCGTCTTGTCTTTGCACACGAAAGCCGCGAAAAAATATTCTCGCGTGTACCCCAGATAGGCGACGGTCGATTCGGTTGCAGGCCGTCCATCCTTCGGATAACGATCGATGAAGTCGCTGATGCGCAGCATTTGTTTTGCCGCTGGGGAGCGGATGGTCCCGGTCAAAAAGTCGGTCAGGTGTGGCTCACTCTCCAGCCGCGGAATGGCGACGTGGTTCGGGTGGATCACCGCCGGATGCAGCTCTGAAGAAGAGGGAGCGCTTACTACTGAGGGTTCGGGTGCCGAGGGCAGAGAATCGCTTGCGGGGAAATGCGGCACTGTCGACCCGGCCACGGGCAATAGGCTGCCTATCAAAAGGCACAGCAGGGGCAAGAACACTTGGCGCAAGGCAGTTGCGTGCATAGTGAAAGTAAATGACTCCAGATTTGTAAAGCGGCGACGTCGGTTTTCCTATTTGAACTCTTTTCGGTCGCAAGCATAGGATATCGTATCTGCCGTGTCCGCGAGCCAGGGAACCGGTTGCTTTTAAGGCACATCGCGGAAAGCAGCTAAAATCAGGCCGGTGCGAGGGAAATTGCGATTGAGAATTCTTGCCGTCCTTCTGCTGTTGCCGGCGCTCAACAATCTTGCCGGAGCGCAACGTCTGCCCACTAGCGTCATTCCCAGTCACTACAAACTCTGGATCGATCCAAGTATCGAAAACCAGCGATTTTCCGGTGAAGAGACGATCGATGTGCGACTCGCGCAAGCGAGCAAGGAGATCGTCCTAAACTCGCTCAACCTCGAGATCAGTAGCGCCGAGGTGATCGCCGGTGGCAAAACACAGCAGGCGAAGGTGAGTTACGATCAGCCGGAAGAAATGATCCGCCTGATCGTCGCCGAGGCGATTCCGCCAGAACCGGCTGCACTGCACCTGAAGTTCTCAGGCAACCTCACTGCCGGGCTGCGCGGCTTGTACCTGAGCAAGACCGCGCGCCGGTCCTATGCGGTTACTCAGTTTGAAGGTACTTATGCTCGCATGATGTTCCCGGGCTTTGATGAACCCGGGTTTAAAGCCACCTTCGATCTGACCGTCGTCGCCGACAAGCAAGACACTGCAATCTCCAACGGCCACATCATCCATGATGCGCCTGCCACCGACCCAGACCGCCATACCCTGACGTTCTCGACTTCACCAAAAATGTCGACCTACCTGGTAGCGCTTGCAGTCGGCGATTGGCAGTGCCTGAAACGGACGGTCGATGCCGTGCCCATCCGCGTTTGCGCCGTGCCCGAGAGCAAAGACAAGGCGCAGTTCGCACTCGAGGTTGCCACCCACTCCGTTCAGTTTTACAACCAGTGGTATGGCATCAAGTATCCCTTCGGAAAACTGGATATGCTCGCCATCCCCGATTATGAGTGGGGCGGGATGGAGAACACTGCGTCCATCTTCTATCGCGACACCTCATTGCTGCTGGACGAGGCAACTGCTTCCGTATTCAGCCGGCGCGCCCATGCAACGGTCATTGCCCATGAGATCGCGCATCAATGGTTTGGCGATTTAGTCACCGCCGCCTGGTGGGATGACATCTGGTTGAATGAGGGATTTGCCACCTGGATGCAGGCTAAACCGATAGAAGCCTGGCATCCCGAGTGGCATCTTGAAGACGATGTAGCTGCCACCACCCAGCAGATTATCGGCCTTGATTCGTTGAGCGCCACGCGCGCCATCCATGGTGATCCAAAAACTCCAGCAGAGATCAAGGAGATGTTCGACGGCATCACTTATGAGAAGGGTGGCGCGGTGCTCAGCATGCTCGAGTCTTACGTCGGCCCTGAAGTGTTTCGCAAGGGGGTGAATGCCTACCTGCAGGCGC
>Ga0302325_10035374_pt1 | contig 10203 bp, 9 predicted proteins | sample Palsa_T0_2_FD_201948 | JGI IMG/M metagenome (GOLD analysis project Ga0302325, IMG submission 201948) | Peat permafrost microbial communities from Stordalen Mire near Abisko, Sweden - Palsa_T0_2 | ecosystem: Environmental > Terrestrial > Soil > Palsa > Peat permafrost | place: Sweden: Abisko... | reverse complement strand
TATTGTCGAGCCCGGTGAATTCGGCGCGCTCGCCGGTGTGCACGGTGTACGTCTGGCCGGCGGCCAGCACTTCCCCATCGCCGCGGATGGCGGTGACCCGCGTGCCGTCGCCATTTTCGCTCACGTCGACGCGGAACGCGCCGGCGCGCTTCACGGTGAATACGGCATTCGGCGTATCCACTTCATAGACATCGCCTTCGCGCATTTCGCGCACGCGGAAGTTGATGCTGCCCTCCGCAACGCGCATTTGCGTCACGTTGCCGTCGAGATTCAGGAACGAGAGCGCGGTCATGCTGCCCAGATGGATGGTGGCTTGCCCGGCTTCGAGTTCCACGCGGGAGTCTTTATCGGACCAGATTTTGTCGCCGATGGTCACGGGGCGGTTGCGCACCGCGCTGCCCCAGTCGCCTTGGCCGCCGGGCTGCAGGGAGACGGAACCTTGGATTTCGCTGATGCGCGCGGCCCGGCTGGGCGGATCGTTTTGATCGGAAGCCCCCGTAGTGTTCGTCGTGTTCGGGTCGCTCGCCACCGGCGGAGCCTGATTCACTTGCGGGGCGTCGGGAGCTGGAGCGGGCGGGTTACTGGGAGACTGTTCGTAAGCTGGCGAGGGGGGCGGAGCTTGCTCCTGCGGGGCTTGGGACTGAGGCGCGTCTTGTTGTGGTGGCGCTTGTGGATCTTGAGCGCGCAGGCCCGGAGCGGCGTACGAGAGAATGAGAAGGCCGGCGACGCTCAGCGCGAGCTGAAGTCTGCCTATGCCGGTGTGCCTGGATTGCGACATGGTTTGTCCTCGAATTTCTATGCAAAACCTGATGTTGCTGCGGGAGCGGGCTTGGCGACCCTGGTAATGATTATGGCCCGAATGGCCCCCTGAAGGTAGAACACAGCCATGGGAAAAAAGTTGTCCTTGGTATGACGTGGTGCAAGGAACTGTAAAGAAAGCCGTTACCCACCGTAAGTCCGGGTTGGCCGACGCCTTACAGTTGGCCGTTGACTCAACACTCATCACCCGTCACTTCCTTCCAAAAAACAATCCTTCTCTTCCCTGGCAATTGTCAACCTGCCCCGGCGACGTAAGGATGCGCAGAGCCAATCGCAGCAGCTGTAGCGCAGGCATTCTTGCCTGTGCAGCGACGCCCGCCTCGCACGCCTAACCGATGGGAATCAAGTGCGCGGGTGCCCCGGCACACCGTGCACCTGCGAGTAGACTACCTGGGCTTGCGGTGTGGCGCCCGCAAACGCACAGCAGGCGTGCTGGTTAAGCTAACTAGCCCCAAATCTGTCCTTCCGAACAGGCGCTAATTTATGGGTACTTGCTTAGACTCGGCTCTTGTGGGCGAGTGCGCCCTCTGGGAGAATCGAACCTTATGAAGGCTCAATGGCTGGCGGCAGTGGCGGTGACCCTGGCAGCGGCGGCAACGGTGCCTGCGCAGACCTGGCGGCAGGTAGGGCCGGCGGGCGGCACGGTAATTACGCTGGAAGCGGACCCGCACGACGTGAAGAAGATTTATTTGGGGACTTCGGATGGGCACGTGTTTATGTCGCCGGATGAGGGCGGCCACTGGCAGCTTTTGAGCCGTATCGGTACGGGCCAGGACGACGTGGTGACGCACATTTTGGTGGATTCGCGCGATTCGCAACGCTTGTACGCAAGCACGTGGACCCTGTATTCCGGCGGCGGCGGCGTGTACCGCAGCGATGACGCGGGGCGCTCGTGGACGATTATTGGACTCGCGAAAGAGACCGTTCGGGCGCTGGCGCAGTCGCCAACGCATCCCGACGTATTTTTGGCGGGCTCCCTCACCGGCGTGTATCGCTCGCTGGATAGCGGCGCAAGCTGGGAGCGGATTACCCCGGAGCACCACGACGATCTGCGAAACTTCGACTCCGTGGCCTTTGATCCGCACGACGACAACATTATTTATGCCGGAACCTATCACCTGCCGTGGAAGACCTCGGATGGCGGTAAGAACTGGACGAACGTCAAAGCGGGCATGATTGACGATTCCGACGTGATGAGCATCATCGTGGATCCCAACAATCCGGACAACGTCCATGCCACGGCGTGCTCGGGGATTTATCACAGCATGAACGGCGCGCAGTCCTGGGTGAAGTATCAGGGCATCCCCTTCGTGTTTCGCCGCACGCAGTTGATCCGCCAAGATCCGCGCGATTCGCAGACGCTTTACGCCGGAACCACCAGCGGATTGTGGAAGACCACCAACGAGAAGGATTTCAAGCGCATTACGCCGGGTGATTGGGTCATCAACGCGATCCTGATCGATCCGAAACATCCGGACCGTATTATTTTGGGGACCGAACGCGAAGGCGTACAGATCAGCGAGAACGCTGGTTCGACGTTTACCTCCGCGAACGTCGGCTTCCATCATCAGCACATGCAGGATGTGGCCATCGACAAAGAGAATGCGGACCGCGCGCTGGTGGTGCTGACGTTTGATACCGATGCCTTCCTGGTGACCACGGATGGCGGGACGTCCTGGGCGCCGCTGGGTCCGGGATTAAAGCGGACGGATTTGCGCCACGTGTACGCGGCGCCGACCGGGTGGTGGGCTTCCCTAACCACGGGCGGCTGGATGAAGTATGACGAGACGACGAAGAAATGGGTGAAGGCCGGATTGTTTGTGCCGGAGCCCGTGGTCACCCCGGCCGCTGCACCGGTTTCCACCAAGACGCGTAAGGGCGCTGCTGCGACCGCGGCGCCGAAGCCTGCGCCGAAGAAAAAAACTGCTCCACCGCAACTGACCGCGTTTCTGGTGAACGATATGGCCTTCGGCAACGGCGCGTGGTACGCGGGCACCGCCGGTGGTTTGCTGGTTTCCAAGGATGAAGGCAAGACCTGGAAGACCGCGGCTACCGACGATTTCGTGAAGCAGCCCGTACAATCGCTCGAGGTTTCGGCGGACGGTACACAAGTGTGGGCCGTGGCGCAGAAGAATCTGTTGTATTCGGCGGACTACGGTGCTACCTGGAACGCCAAGGAGCTGACCTTTGCGTCGGCGGGCAATCTGAAGCTGCACCGCTTGGAGGATGCGAATCTATATCTCACGTCGAACATGGGCCTGTATGTTTCGCAAGATGCCGGGCGCAACTGGAACCGCGCGGATGTGCGCGAACTGCAGTTCCAGGACGTGGCTGGGAATCGCGACGCCTTGGTAGTGTCGCTGCAGAAGCACGGTTTGCTGGCGTCGTTTGACGCGGGCAAGTCTTGGCAGCGCCTGAGCGATCCCGTGGCGGATAGCTACTTCCCGGTCATTCGTACGCGGCGCAACGGCGGCTTGGTGGCCGCCTCGGCCACGGAAGGCTTGCTGTCGCTCGAGCGCGGCGCGCATGTCAGCACCGCGGCGGTAGGCGTTTCGCAATTGACCCCCGCATCGAGCACTACGGGGACCCCGAAACAGTAACGCTTTTTAACCGCAGACGGTTTTGTAGCGGCCGCCTTCTGAGGCCGGCGCCTTCTTCGTGCGGGGCCCGGAGTTGTTGGTCGCAGCTTGTGACGATTTTGGTGGCATAGGCATTCCTGCCTGTGTGCGATTGCGGCCACGCCAAAGAAACTCGCCGCAACTCACGACTCACGAACACCACGCGTTAGTGGCGGACGCCGTTGATCAGGCCGATCTGATACCCAATCCCCCGAATTGTGCGAATCAGCGGGCGATCCGTGCCTGCATCGATCTTGCGCCGCAGATAGTTGATGTACACGTCCACCACGTTGGTCATGGTGTCGAAATGCAGCTTCCACACTTGCTCGACGATGGCCGTGCGGGCTACCGGTTGTCCCGCATGCCGCATGAGAAATTCGAGTAACGCGAATTCCTTGGGACTGAGTTCGATGGGGCGGCCGTGGCGATGGACCGTGTGCGTGATGCGGTCAAGCTCAAGATCTTCGACGCGCAGCACGGCATTGGCGGCGCGGTTGCCGCGGCGCAACACCGCGCGCAGGCGAGCGGCGAGTTCCGCAAACGCAAAAGGCTTGGCCAGGTAATCGTCGGCGCCGGCGTCCAGACCGCGCACACGCTCTTCCACTAAGGACGCCGCGGTGACCACCACCACCGGGAGATCGGGCTTTTTGGAACGGATGCCGCGCAACACCTCCAGGTCCATGCTGCCGGGCGTGCCTAAATCCAGCAGCACCACGTCGTAGGACTGTTCAGCAGCCATGCGCTGCGCCTCAACACCTGTCGAGACCATTTGCACGGCGAATTGCTCTTGCAGCAGACGCTGGTGCAGAAAATCCGCCAGCGGCGCGTCATCTTCAGCGACAAGAATGCGCATCGGCTCACACGAAATACGATTCAATTTGGAAGGGGGTACAGCGAGTGTCTCTCCGCACGTAGTGAGTGTCAAACGAGTGTTTCTCCCGTGTTGCGCAAACACCACCCCAGAGCGGTTGGCCATCGCACGCCGCACCGTTCATCTAACGGGGTTAAGTACCACGATATCCACACGCCGATTGCGCGCGCGATTTTCCGGCGTATCGTTCGGCGCCACCGGATGATATTCCGCGAAGCCGGCCGCCGACAGTCGGCTGGCGTCGAAGTGGTAGTGCAGGATGAGCAGTTTGATGAGATCGGAAGCGCGTGCCGTCGAGAGCTCCCAATTGGAATCGAAGCGCGCGTTGTGGATGGGAACATTATCAGTGTGGCCTTCAACACGAAGGGATTCGCCGAGCGGCTCCAGGACCGCCGCCAGCCTGTCCATGGCGCCCTGCGACGAAGCGCGAATGGTGGCCGAACCACTTTCGTAGAAGCCCACTTCTTGCAGGCTGACCACGATGCCTTCGGGTACCGCCGTGACGGACACAACGCTCTTCTTGATTTCCGGCGCAAGCGCTTTGCTGAGATCTTCTTCCACGCCCTTGAGCGGCGCACCGGCCAGAGGACTGACGATGCCCTTCATGGGCTGCACAAACTTGCGGAAGTCCCCGGTGCGCTGGGCGTTTTCCACCACCTGCACTTGTGTAAACGGCACGGCTTCGGAATCGCTTAGCGGGATTTTGGTATTGGATGTGTCGAATACGCCCAGCTGCTGGAACGCCACTTGAATGGCCAGGGCCAGATGGCCCACCTTGCGCTTGTCCACCTGCGAGGAAGCGTACAGCACCACGAAGAACGCGAACAGCAAGGTCACAAAGTCGGCGTAGGAAACCAGCCAGCGGTCGTGGTTCGCGTGATCCTGGTAGTGCCTCTTGCGGCGCCTCATGGCGCCACCCGCTTGTTGGCGTTCTCGTGCGCTTCCGCGAAGAACGCCGCCAGTTTCGTTTCAATCATCCGCGGATTCATGCCTTCCAGGATGGAAATCACCCCTTCCAGCATCATTTCGCGCAGCGTCTGTTCCTGCCGCATCCGCATTTTGATCTTGCCGGCCACGGGCAGGAAAAACAGGTTGGCAGCGCCCACGCCGTAGACCGTGGCCACGAAGGACACGGCGATGCCGCGGCCTACTTCCGTAATGTCGTCGAGGTGCTGCATCACTTGAATCAGCCCGAGCACCGCGCCGATGATCCCAATCGTGGGCGAGAAGCCGCCGGCCGATTCAAAGACGCGCGGAATGTTTTCGTGATGCTCGGCCTGATTGTCCAGCTCCAACTCCATCATCGAGCGAATTTCCTGCGGCTCCGTGCCGTCCACCGCCAGCATCATCGCTTTTTTCAGGAAGGGATCGTGGATGTTCTGCAGGTCGCTATCCAGCGAGATGATGCCCTCGCGCCGCGCCTTGTGCGCGTATCCGGAGATTTCGCTGATCAGCTCGGAGGGGTTGCGGGAGTTGTCGATGAATACCTGGCCCAGCCGGCGCACCGCCGCGCCAATCACCCGCAGCGGAAACTGCAGCATTACCGCGCCGATGGTGCCCCCAAACACGATCATCGCCGCGGTCGGCTGCAGCAGTTGTGTGATCTGCCCGCCCTCGAGGATCAGCCCCAGCAGGATCCCGCCTACCGCGATGATGATCCCGATGACGCTGCTTTTGTCCATCGCGCGCGTCTTCAATCCCTAATCCTTGAAGTCCGTAAGGTCCACGCCGGCGGCGGGGAGAATCGGGGCTCCGCTCGGCGCGCGGCTTGCAGGGCCCACCACGACGCCCGAGAGAATCGCTTGGCGGAATGCGATGATTTTCTTCAGCACCTCATCCGGGCTCTCACGCACGATGATTTTTTCCCCGGTCACCAGCGTCAGCACCGTGTCCGGAGCGCGTTCCAGAAACTTGATCAGATCGGAGTTCACCACCAGCGGCTGATTGTTGAGTCGCGTGAGTTGGATCATAACCGTCGCCACCGAACGGACCGATGGAGGCAGCCGCGTCGGCTCATACTCCTCCTACTTCCGTATCGGCACATGTGTCCTGCAGTTGAAGTTCCCTTCCTGAGAACGACAACCTCTGCCTGCTGCGCTGATTTGAGAATACTTATTGGCTATCGTCGTGCTCCCACGTTGCATCTGCGGACCGTCTCACGCAGAAAATCGCGCGTAAACGCCACGCTTGGCGGCTGAATTCAAGTACCGCGCGCGCAGAATGGGTGGTGCGACAGTCGGGCATGGTTTTGTCGACGTCAGCGCTGCCAGCGGCGATTTCATTTTGGAACACGTGCGCGGCCCGAAACGAAATTTGCAGGCGCTGTCCGTGAGTCTTAGAACTACCGCGAGGCCACCACCCCGCGGAACAAAAAGAGTTTTTTGCTGCAGGATTCGTGCTCCACAAGAGAGGAACACCTGGCCATGCCCAACCGACCGCCACACTACGTCTTGCTGGATCGCGACGGGGTTATCAATCGCCGCGTCCTGGGAGGCTATGTTACCCACTGGGAGCAGTTTGAGTTTTTGCCGCGCGCCCTGGATGCCTTGCGCTTGTTTGCGGAAAAGGGCTACGAGTGTCTGGTGATTTCCAATCAGGCCTGCGTCGCGCGAAAGCTGCTCAGCGTGGCTGGGCTCGAAACCATCACCCGGCGATTCATGCTGGAAGTAGCATTAGCCGGCGGCAATATCCGCCAGGTGTACTACTGCATGCATCTCCCGGAAGACCTGTGCTCTTGCCGCAAGCCGCAGCCAGGAATGATTCACCGTGCGCGACTGGACTACGGCTTCGTAGCCTCTGAAACATTTTTTGTCGGCGACAGCCTCGAGGATCTGCAGGCCGCGGCCAGCGCTGGATGTCATGCCGTACTGGTGCGTCGCGACGCCTTCCTCGAAAAGCATAATGCGCTAACCGTGACCTCCAATCTGTATGAAGCTGCAGAGACCGTCATCGCCCAGCAAACCGCCGGCCACGGATGGTTGCAAGTGCCCTCGGCGATGGACGCGTCTAGCCATACTCTTCGCGCTCGGCAAAACTGAAACATTGCAACTCTTCCGCTCCCCCGGTTGTCCCTGCAGTTTCCTCTTGCGTCGCCCCTGGGACCCGTTCTTTGCTTACCTGGCCGACTTACACGCAATTGCCGCTGTACTCCCGCACGATCGCCTCCGCCACCTTTTCGCTCGAAGGTTGATATTCTCCGCTGCTCACCTGCCGCTTCAACGCGCTTACCCGTTCCGCCCGCACCTCGGGCACGTTTGCCAAACCCGCCTCCAACGTCCGCACCTCGCCGTGCTTGCTCGAGAGACTCATCCGGTCTTCCCGCCTGCTCGCTGCCGGCCCGCTTGACCTGCTCGCGCCCCTCGCCGCATTCGCCGCCTTCTTCGTTCTGCTCGCCTGCTCCGCACGCGCATCGCTGGGAAACTGAATCTTGGGATCGATAAGCATCGCCAACTCCCCTGACTGCGCTCCGTCGCCCTCCCGAGCTCACCACTGGGAGCGCACGCCATCGACTTCCCGAGCGCTTTCCTGAACCAATCGGCAGGATATTGCAATACTTTAATGCCCGCCCGGAAATCTCCACCGTTTCCATGAACATATATCGGCGGAATCCGTCCGACCTTTACCTGCCAGGTGACCAACCGCCCTCTTCGGGGATCTCGTTGACGCCGCACCTTTGCGACTCTAAGTGCTTAATTATCATCGCCATCCACGCGGCAATTGCAAATCCCACCGAACCTCACGTCGCGCGCAAAGAGCGCGAAGACATTGCTATACTCTACCCTCGCAACCACCCTGGAAAATGGACACACCCAAGGAACTAAACGAGATCGTTCTTCCCCAGCCCGTCGACGGCCCTCTCACGCGCTCGGCAATTTTTCTCGTCCTCTGCATTCGCCCCGAGCCCACCAACTACGCCGCGGTGCGCTCCTTCTGCGCGGATCTCCCCGGCCTGGTCCGCGCCATCGAATTTCGCAACGTCGAAGCCGGCCTAACCTGCGTCATCGGCTTCGGCTCCGACGCCTGGGACAAACTCTTCGGCTCCCCTCGCCCCGCCGAACTTCATCCCTTCCGCGAAATCCGCTCCGGCAATCGTCACGCCGTCTCCACCCCCGGCGACCTCCTCTTTCACATTCGCGCCAAACGCGCCGACCTCTGCTTCGAACTGGCCATGCAAATCATGGACGAGATCGGCGATGCCGTCAGCGTTGCCGACGAAGTTCACGGCTTCCGCTACTTCGACGATCGCGACGTCATCGGCTTCGTCGACGGCACAGAAAACCCCCGCGGCCAGGCCGCGCAAGACGCCGCCATCGTCGGCAAAGAAGATCCCGCCTTCTCCGGCGGCAGCTACGTCCTCGTCCAAAAATATCTCCACGATATGAAGGGCTGGAACGCTCTCCCCGTCGAAACCCAGGAGCGCATCATCGGCCGAAAAAAACTCTCCGACGTCGAACTAAAAGATTCCGAAAAGCCCCCCTACGCCCACAACGCCCTCACCGTCATCGAAGAAAGCGGCAAAGAACTAAAAATCCTGCGCGACAATATGCCTTTCGGCCGCCCCGGCCACGGCGAATTCGGCACCTACTTCATCGGCTACAGCCGCACCCCGCGCATCACCGAAACCATGCTGCAAAACATGTTCATCGGCCGTCCCCCGGGCACCTACGACCGCCTCCTCGATTTCAGCACCGCCAAAACCGGCAGCCTGTTCTTCGCCCCCTCCTCATCTTTCCTGGACAACATCAGCGGCGACCCGCCAGACTCGACAGCAACCGAAGCCTCGCCGGAAGCGGAAGCAATTTCATCCTCCTCCGCGGCTGATACATCAAAGCAATCGCTAGGAATCGGCTCTCTCAAAGGACACAAAGATGAATAACCTGCACCGCGAGCTAGCCCCCATCTCGGACGCCGCCTGGGCCCAAATCGAGGAAGAAACCACCCGCACCCTCAAGCGCTATCTAGCTGGCCGGCGCGCCGTCGATGTCCCCGCCGCGGGAGGAACCGCTCTGCCCGGCGTCGGCACCGGCCACCTCCACCAAATCTCCGCTCCCGCAGAGGGCATCCTGGCCAGACAACGCGAAATCAAGCCGTTCGTGGAATTGCGCGTTCCCTTCGAGCTCTCCCGCCAGACCATCGACGACGTCGAGCGCGGCTCCGACGATTCCGATTGGCAGCCCGCCAAAGAAGCTGCAAAAAAACTAGCCTTCGCCGAAGACCGCGCCATCTTCAACGGGTACCACGACGCCGGCATCCAAGGCATCCGCGAAGCCACTAGCAATCCCATCGACACGCTTCCCGCAGACGTCCGCGATTACCCAGACGCGGTAGCCCGCGCATTAAGCCAGCTACGTCTAGTAGGCGTAAACGGCCCCTACTCCGTCTTGCTGGGAGCCAACGAATACACCGCCCTGGCCGAAACCCGCGATCACGGCTATCCCATCCTCGAACACGTCAAACGCATCGTCGACGGCAATCTCATCTGGGCCCCAGCCATCGAAGGCGCTTTCGTACTAACTACTCGCGGCGGCGATTTCGAGCTAAACCTCGGCCAAGACGTCTCCATCGGCTATCTAACTCACACCGACTCCGTAGTGCATCTCTACCTCCAGGAAACCTTCCTCTTCCGCGTCTTAACCACCGAAGCCTCCGTCGCCCTGTCTCCATCGCAAAAGCCTTAGGTAGCACAGGCTTCAGCCTGTGAGCTTTTCTTCAGACGGGTGCGGCGATTCCGCCTGCGATTCGCCACTCGCCACTTCTTCCGTACTAATACTGCCTTTGCTGCGACTTCTGTTTACCAGCTCAGGCCCCAAACAAAAATGCGACCAACCCGCATCGCAAACCATCCAATACCCGGCAACCAACCAAAAAGCGCGCTAGAATACCAACGAAGCGCAT
>Ga0302325_10035372_pt1 | contig 10204 bp, 13 predicted proteins | sample Palsa_T0_2_FD_201948 | JGI IMG/M metagenome (GOLD analysis project Ga0302325, IMG submission 201948) | Peat permafrost microbial communities from Stordalen Mire near Abisko, Sweden - Palsa_T0_2 | ecosystem: Environmental > Terrestrial > Soil > Palsa > Peat permafrost | place: Sweden: Abisko... | reverse complement strand
GAAACCGGCTCCGAGAAGGATGCAGGCGCGGCACTGAGCGGCGGTGCAGACGGTTCGGCGACGCTCGTCAAATGCGACGCGCGATTCCAGTGGTAACTGAGGGCTGCCGCTGAGCCCAAGGCCGCGAGCCAGACACCAACGGTGACGGCGATCGCAAGCCGCTTCTTCATCCTTGCCATGATGGAGAGCCCCTTTCTCTCGGCGCCAAGAAGCGACGAGACAAATCAGTCGGCGCATTTTCTGGCAGAGCCCTTGTCTCGCCGTGCCGGCGGCACACGTCCTCAAGCGTCCGCGCCAGTTGCTCGAAAGTGCGTTCTGCGGCGCCCCCGTCGAGCGAGCACTGCGAGTGGACGATGTCCGCGAAGGAGACCACACCAATCAGGTTTCCTCGCGGTCGGCAACCGGCAAACGATGGACCTGATGCTTCGCCATGAGCGACAGCGCGAACTGGACGGAGTCGTCGGAGGGAACGGACGTCAGGTGATGCGAGGCGGCTGTCGTCACCTGAATCTCGGACAGCGGTTTGCCTTGCGTATACGCCGCCATGCAAATGTCCCGGTCGGTGATCATCGCCACGGGCTCACCCAAACCCAAGTCATCCAGGACGGGAAGAGCGCCAGAATCGTGCTCCCACATGATTTGCGCGGCTCTCGCGAGATTGTCCTGCTTCAAGCAGGTGTGCACAGGCGACAGCATCAGCTCTGCAACATTCATCGGATCCTCGCTTTCCGGGTTCTCGCGACGGGGTGCCTTGCGTGGGACGGTAGGGTGTGTCGTACGGGTTGAGCTTGTCGGCCGGAACGGGGAGAAGGCGTTTGCGCGCGACGCGCAGAGTTTGAGGGTCACGGGTAGGGCTCCCTATTTTTTGGATAGAACGCCTGGACGCCAACTGTGTGGTGGGCTTTCCGGCGACTCACTTTTCGTCCCAGGGCGCGGTGCACGTCATTCCTCCCAATGCACGGTCTGATGTTATGGCGGGTGACGCAAAGCTCCCCGCAACCGTCACGCGCCCTCCGTGATCGTCGTCCCGGGAAGAACACGGCCAATGCGTGTAGTAGTGCTCGACCCAGGGCACAGCGACCTCCTTCTTGCTCGACGCATACTTCCCCATGGCAGGATCCGAAGCGGGCGGTCGGGCGGTTGGGCACGGCGGAACCTCGTTCCGGAGGGGCCCGGAACCGAGTCGCCTCTCGCACGAGTCGCTACCGTTCGCGATAACGTCGTGCACGCGCGCGTCAACGGGCGTCCCGCCCAAAGCCGCGGCGTTCGCGAGACCCGGCCGGACCATGGTGGTGCAAGCGACCGGAGCCAACAGCATCAGCATTCCGAGCAGTGCCGCGGTTCGAGGCATGGAACTTCTCCTCATTGCCTCCGAGCGCGAGTTCCTCTGAACGTCAGCAGCGCCAAACGCGAGGCTCTCGGGGGACGCTTCAAAACCTAAGCATCGGTATGGGCGGATGCCACAAGTGTGTTCGAGACGTGCGAAGCACCTCAGCCATTCGAAGGCGCTCGCTTGATGCAAACCGGCGGTGGGGAGCGCGTGGTCGAAGTGGGGCTGGCCCGCAATGTCCATGACCTTCTCGCGTCGGCGAGTGCCAAGGATGCGGCCGAAGTTGCCGTTGCCCTCATTCGCGGCAGAGACGACGTCGGCATCATCGGCTCCGATGGCACCCTCATCACTGCGCAGCTCGGTGCCGAGACGCACGAGACTACGGGGCGCTCCTGGTCGAGAGTTCCAGGCCTTTACGTATCGTACCGCCCTATTGCGGCGACTTGCGGGAGTGGGTTGATAGAGGTCGATCTGGCGAGCTACAAGCAGTCCAAGGTTGTCGCTCGTGCGCAGCATGACGCCAACGAGCCGAAGATGTGAGGCGAGCGGTATGCGATGGCGCAGAAAGCCTGGATGCAAGGGGTGGTCGTTTTGGGGAGGGCCGCAAAGGGAGGACCGATAAGCAGCGCCAAGAAGCTCGCTATCGAGTTCGGTTTCGTTTCGGCAATTGCTGTCTTCTCCTATGTCGCGCGCGCAGGCGACACTTGGGACAATACGACCGTGGTCGACGGTGACCAAGGCACCGAGTCGAGCTCCTGCAAAGATGCTCGCCAGAAGGCCGCGCACGACGACGATCTTTGCATGCAAAACAACGTGAAGAACAACGTCGTGGCGAGGAAGATCGACAAGAACTGCTTGTGCGGGAGCTTTCGCGGCGAAGACCAAACGACAAGCTCCATCTGCCACCTCGACGTCGTCGTCACTTGCAGGGCGGCGGCGCCTTCCACGGCGCAGATTCCGGGCGTCCTGGACGACAAGACCTGCCGCGACGCTCTTGCCGAGAGCAAAGCACCCGCCTCGACCCAGCAGGAGCTCACTTCACGAGCCGGCGCGAACGCGACGCTCGCCATCTGCGATATGGGACACGCTTACGCCGGCCTGGCTCCCTCGCTCGCGAGTCCCGTCGGGTGCCAAAAGTCAGCCGACACGATGTAGAGGGCCCTATTAGCCGCTGCGGGAGGACTCTGCGCAATCGCGATCTGGCCGTAGACCAACATGGAGTCGACGCTCTGATTGGCGACAAGGGACGGGGTTGACCCCCTCGTTGCTCGAGGCAAAAACCATCGCTCACGCCTCCGCCTTGCCACGGGCTGTGCCACGCTCTTGGTCGAAGAGGCGCACGGCCGCGCCCTGAAGGCCAGAGGCCAAATGCATGCACTTGGCCGTCGTCTGCGGCGACTCATGGCCGGCGAGCGATAGGATCGCGATCATGGGAGCGCCGAGCGTCGCCAGAGCCGAGCAAGCGGAATGGTTGCGTATTCCGTTCGACTTGAGCGCCCGTTCCGCCGTGACTTGAGCAATCGCTCCGTGAGCAAGCGGGTACATCGGTAACACTTTGGTCCGAGAGCATGGGTGACAGTCGCCCGATTGACATCGGTGACACTCCGGCTTGCCCGGATTTCTTATTTCACTCGGGCCCAACACGTCACCGGTGGACGAATAAGTCCAAGCTCGGGCCTTTCGTCATCGATAAATCCCAGCGAGACATTCCCGAAGAAGACGTTGTGCACGCCGTCCGCGGGCTCGATGCCGATCCACTCGCCTTCGAGAGCGTGGTTGATCGTCACCATGGCACTACGCCATCGAATGCGTCCGCTCGCCGCCACCTTGCGGATCGTAAATTCGTCGGGGTACCGAATCTGCGCCAGCCGACGAGGGAAGGCCTTCGACGATGCGACGTAGCGGGAAGCGGGCGGTACGTCGCCGAGGGCCTCGTGAGGCCGTTCGTCGTTGTACTCGGCCTGAAATCCGTCGAATCGCGCTTGTTGCGTACGCAGTGTCGACGCTGGCGGGCGCAGGGTCTCCTGCTTCAACGTCCGGTGCATGCGTTCGTGCCGACCGTTTTGTTCGGGGTGACCCGGCTGGATGCGCTCGTGGCAAATCCCGAGCTTGAGCCACCAGATCGAAAGGCGGGAGAGTCCTCCGGCTCCCGCGACTCGCGAAGGGCGTGCCGTTGTCGGTCCGGATCCTGTCCGGCAATCCCAGCTCCCGAAACGCCGCCTCGAATATAGGCTGGACCCGGACCGTTTTCGTGGAGCGAAGGGCCGTGCACCGAAGCAGCATGCGACTGCATGCGTCGGTGAGCGTCAGGGGATAGCAGCGCCGTCCATCACCGGTTCGGAAGTCACCCTTGAAGTCGGCGCACCAGATGCGATTCGGCGCGTCGGCCTCGGCGAAGGGGTCGGTATACGGCGGCGTACGGCGACGCGCATGCCGGGCCCGGGAGAGGCCGTACTTCGCGAAGACGGCACTCACCGTACTTGGCACGGGCAGCGTCAGCGCCGGCTGCTTTCGTCCGAGCCATGCCAAAATCTTTCGCGCTCCCCAATGCGGGTGCGACCGACGAGCCGTCAAAATCGCTTCCATGACGACCGAGTCCACACGGTGCGGATGCGACAACGGCGCACGCGATCGATCGTCCAAGCCGCTCGGGCCCTCGGCGGTGTAGCGAGCGAGCCACTTGTACGCGGTCTTCCGGCTGATGCCGAATTCGCGGCACAGCTCGGCCATCGATCGCTCGCCCTTCACGTACTCCGCAACCAGCAGAACTCTCTCATCCACGCGTGAACGCTCCTTCCAGGCCATCGGCTCTCCTTGTTGGAGCCGCCATCTATCGCCCGGCAGTGCGTGTCACCGATGTGAATCGGACAACCGTTACCCATGTCAGCCGGACGACGTGTCACCCATCCTGCCGGATTTCACCGAATGACCGCTCAGGTCCTGTCGGAATTGGTGCTCAAGTCACGCCGGAATACGCAATGGTAGAAGCGATCGTCCAGAAGCGCGGCGTTTCATCGCAGTAAAAGCCGACGGAAAGCAAAGTCATTCTCGCTCGCTGCACATCCTCCGACGAGCTCGGCATGGGGCGTTAATCGGCGATTGTCCCCACCCAGAATCTTGGGCCGGGCCCGCACGTCCCACGGCGCAAGCGTCGTCGCCTAGACGCTCAGGACGCGGACCTCACGAAAGTGGGCGCAAAGGCGGCTCAGGTCGTCAAAGTCGGACGTGTAAACCACGCCGCCACGTGCTGCGGCAGAGGCCATGACAATTGCGTCGACCACCGTCGTGCCGGGCAGCGCTGCAATCGCCTCGCCCGCGCTCCTGGCGAGACGCTCGGTCATGGCTTCGACCTCGAACGCCTTCAAGATCTTCGCTTGGCGAGGTCCCCCGCGCCACCACTCGGCAAGGACGGCAACCGGGACAGAGATGGGCAGCCTTCGAGCAATTGCAATCTTCAGCGGAAGCAGCGCCCTCTGCTTCGATCGCTCAACCCCTACGAGGAAACCGGTATCGGCGGTGATCCCGCTGAAGCTCATCCGCGGCGTAGCTCTCGCTCGGTTGCCTCGATCTCTTCTGGCGTCGCCTTGAACCCGGCCTCAGCGAGGATCCTCGCGCGCGCCGCCTGCTGCGCCTTCGTCGGGACGCCCTTTCGCCGGCAGGGCGCCTTCGCGCGCTTGCGCGTGGTGCCGTGGCTCCCGTTGACGCCTCGCGAGTTCATACCCCCCAGACCTACCATGACGGGTCAAAACGGCACGTCTGCAAACTGCTCCGGGCTGGGCTGCGCGCCTGATCGGGGTGGCTCCCCAGCATGCACCTGTCGAATGCGAAGTAGCGGGATGAGACTGCAAACCCCGACCCGAGTCGACGACAGGAAACCCGTTTGCGAATGCTGTCCACCATGCTGTCCACTTTGCTGTCCATCGCGGGACCGTCGGGCGTAACGAGCTGGACGTGCGCGAAACGCCTCAAGGCCTATTTTGTCGATGTTTTCGTTTCAATGCGGTTTTACGTAACGGTCTGTAACATCCTGAAAACGCGTGCGGGTCGCCTTGACACGGTAGGGGTCGCTGGTTCAATCCCAGTCGTGCCTACAAAGATTCCGGCGGGTTAGCCGGTGTCCTCCTCCTCCCGGAGTACCGCTGCGGCGCCCGGAGTACCAGCCGGAGTACCAGCGACCGCGAGGCCGTCGGTGACGGCCCCTCCCTTCACGAGACGCAGGACCCGTCCGATGCTCTCGCGCTGCTCGATGGGCTGGACCGTCGAGTAGTGCTCGCGCATGCGGTCGGTGACGTGACCCGAGATGCTCTTGGTCACGAGCGCCTCCACCTTCGCCGTGCGAGCCAGGTCGTTGAAGGTCCGACGTAGCCCGCGTGGCGTGAACTTCATCTCCAGCCCGATCAAGCCGCCCACTCTCGCGAACGGCGTGCGCAGGCAATGCTCCGACAAGAAGCCGCCGTCGGCGGCCGGGAAGAGCAGGTCCGACGCGACCTGCTCCGGCGTAACGAGCTGCGTCCGCTCATGCTCGCGGAGGATCTCCATCACCTCGGCGGGCACGCTGAGGCGCTGGCGCAGTTTCGTCTTCGTCGTGTCCATGACCTCGTCGGCGAGCGTGTGCGATCGGCGAACGAGAACGACGCCCTCGTCCCAGCGGACGTCCGGCGACGGCCCCCTGCGGCGCAGGGGACGCATGGACGACGGGCGAAGACCCGTCGCGAAGCCCAAGTAGCTCATCGCGTAGTGCTGCGGAAAGACCTCCCGCATGCACGCGAGGAACTCTCCGACCTTCTCGGGCGGAAGCGCGTTGGGCTGCTCCTCGGTGTACGTCGGATGCTCCGACGTGTCGAAGTAGGCAACCCCCTCCATGGGATCCCTGGGCAGCGCGAGCTCGCGCCTCGCTGCCTTCAGGATGACGCGCAAGACGGCCAGCCAACCGTTCGCCGTGGTCGGCGAGTAGCGGCCCGCCGCGATCAGCTTGGCGATCCCCGCCTTCCAGGCTTCTACGTGTGCAACGAAGATCTGGTCGACAAAGAGCTCGCCGAAGCCCGGGACCTTGTCGGTGCCGGTGATCAGGTGCTCGAGGGTATACTTCCAGCGCTCACGACTTCGTGCGCTCTTGATCTCCCTCGTCGTCACCTTTCGCTCGAAGAGCGACGCGGTGAATTCGGCGAAGCGCGTCTTCTGCGGCAGAACTCGGAGTTGGCCTGCTGCGATGCGGGCGCGCTCCTCGGCCTGCCACTTGTACGCGGTCGCTTCGTCCGCCTCGGGCAGAACCTTCCTGACTTCCTTCGTGCGGCCCGTCGTCGGATCCAGTGCCCGGGCTCTCACGAGGTAACCTCCCTCCTTCCTCTTCCAGACGCCGGGCAGCCTTGTCGGCGCCACCCAGCACTTCCAGCGTCGCGTCCACTTCGTCTTGTCCATGTGCTTCTCCGTCTCCTGGAGGCGCACCCGGACGATCCGCGGCTAGCGTAGCCGGCGGACTTCCGCGCGCAAAGCGATCGAGCTCGGCCCTCGTGAACAGCAGCGGGCCGACACCGCCGCGACGTCCGACGGCGAAGAGTCTGCCCTCCATCACGGCCTTTCGGACGGCAGACGTCGAACGGAAGCCTAGGTATTTCGCCGCCGCCGCCGTCGGGACGTAACACTCCTCATCCAAGCTCGACGCTGCAAAGTTCCGTCGGCTTGCGGGCATGCTTATCGACCTCCTAGCGATCGTCGGAGAGCGTTCGGACGATGCGGGCTCACGCCGACGTCGCGGTCAATGTCCCTCGCGGTGGCCGAAGTGGATTGCTTGAGCAGCGAGACCAGGATCTTGTGAGGGGGCCGCCGCCCGCCGAGCGCGAAGCCCACGCGGACGTAGAACGCGTCGGGCAATCTCGATGGGTCGTGGGCGTGCTTGGCCAGGTAGGCGAAGAGGCCACGCACGAGCCTCGTACGCCCGCGCGTCCCGAGCTCCAGCAGGAGCTGGACGTGCGGCCGGACCCCGGGCACGGAGGCCGCGAGCGGATCGTCGACGTCGAGCGCTCGGAAGACAAATACGCGCGCTCGACGGCGGTACTGGATCCTGTATGCGACCACCTCTCCCGGGCCAAAGAGAGCGACCGGACCGAGGGCGGTCGAGATGACGGCACACGGGGTGCCGGAGAGAAGCTCGGCTCGCGGGCGAAGGTCGCCTGCGGGATGCCGCAACTGGACGGCGGTCTTCATCGGCCGCGGTCCGGGGAGCGGCTGCGCGATGCTCGAACGAGCGGGTCGACGCCCGCGGGCGCCGGGGTCCAGTCGTAGCGACGCCGGCTGAGCTCGGGCTTGTTCTTTTGCCCGAGGCTCTCGCTCCGATCGGTGGATGGCCTATCGGACAAGGATGGACCCTTCGCGTCATGCGCCGGGGGGGGCGTGGCAGCGGCGGGTGACCGTGCGGGGGCCGCCACCTCGCGGGGCCCGCGGACCTTCACGTCGATAGCCGCTTGGGCCTCTCGCCACCGGCGCAAGCGCTGATCCACTTCCGGTTCGGGTGGCGCGTTCGGGGCAGGAGGCGACCAGTCGTATCGACGGTGGTTGAGCGCAGGGTTGCGCCGCCGGGCGATGACTTCGTCGGGCGCGACTTGCGCAACGGGTGGCGGCCCATCGCGCGGGGGATCGGCCGACCGCTCGCGGCTGCTCGCATAGGGCGGTGGGGGCAATGCCCCCTCGAAGTCGAGCGGGCGAGCCGTGTCGCGAAATTCTCGCAGGCGCTCGCGCACGTGCTCGAGCAGGACTTCGCCGCGACGCGCGGTCCAGTCGCGCTGCTGCACGAACTCCACGATGGATCCCTGGTCCTTCGCGCGGTCGATGGAGTGGCGCAACCTCGAGAGCGCCTGCGATTCCGGTTCGCCCGGAGCGCGCGGCTCGTAATCGGTGACCGAGGCATAGATCCAGGGGCCGCCCGGGCTCCGCGCCACGACGATTCGGTCCTGGTTGGGATGGTCGAGGACGGTGAGGCCGGGGACGCCATCGTGGGGCCTTGGCTCGTAGCCGGCCTTCTTTGCGTACTCGACGAGATCGATGGTTCGTTTGAACTGCTCGAGCTCGGGGTCGGTTCTGGTTGTCATGGTGGGACCTCGTGGACGGAGCGCGCGCTGCGAAATCTCGAACCGGATGCAAAGCGGAGCGCGCACGGGCGGCTCCCGAAAGCTCTCAACGCTCTCGCGCTCCGAGCCGCCGCGGGCGCCGCGAAGGGGGCGGGGCCACAAGGTCGGAAGACGCGCCGACGACAGGGTGCGGATCCGCGAGCGCGGTGTCGGGGGCGTGAGAGCGAAGTCGCGTGGGCCGCATGGCTGAGTCTTGGAGTTCGCGGCAGCCCGCTTGTTCGGCGGTCGGGTTGGCCTTTCGGCTCGGTCGTTCAACGTGTGCGGGGCGCATCAGGCCGAGCCCTGCGCGTGCGGCGGAAGTTGGGTCGAAGCCTTCGCGTCGAGCTCGGAGGCGCGGGTGAGCTTGATAGTGAGCGCAAGTGCACGGCACATTGCTTCAAGCACCTGACAGCGCGTTTGCAGGAAAACGACTTCGAGTCGCCGCACGCTCCGCTCTGCGCGCGCCTCGGCTCGCGTTTCGGCGAGTTCGCGCCAGGTGACCCGGAAGCGCCGTGCCTGCACGGCGTTGCGAGCCCGCAGCACGCGGCTCTCGTCGGCGGCGCGGGCCTTGACCTCTGCGAGCTCGAGCTCGAGGGCGCGGTTTCGGTTTCGGAGTTCGATCGCCTGCCCGAGCGCGCGAAGGAGCTCGCCTCTGAGCTGCAGGACTTGGTCGCGCAGGGTGAACTTGGCGCGCGAGCGTGTGATGGAACGTGGTGGCTGACGGGGGGTGCGGCTAGGCAGCATGGGGGCGGGGATCCTTTCGCTAGGGGCGAAGAAGCGATTGCGGGAGCTTGGCGATGGCCTCGTCGAGTCGGTCGACGTCGCGAACGATCGGCAAACGCGCGAGCTCGGAGAGTGAGGCGCGTACGCGTCGAAAAGCGCCTTGGACCGCGGACCCCGGCGAGGCCTCGCGCTGGGTCAGCAGCGTCAATTGACGGATGCAGTGAAGGACGAGGATGACTTCCTCGAAGTGCTTCCTGGTGAGAAGCGATGGGAGCCGGGCCGTTAGCCACGCCGCCGGCTCGCCGCCTGCTCCGGCGCGAAGCGCACCGCATGCAGCGCACCAAGTCGCCGCGTGCGCGGAGACGAGGACGTGGCTCGACGCCGGGTGCGTGCACGTCACGAGGGCGGCCGCCACGGCGGCGAGGGTGCTGGGAGCGCGCGGCTCGCCCGCGGGGAATGTCTTCAACATGATCTCTTCTGCTTTCTTTTTGGCAGGGCAGCGCTTGCTGGCGCTGGTCCCGGGTTTGGGGGCGGTGGGCGCTTCGAAGCCGGCGCGCGGCATCGGTCGGGACAAGGCGGCTCATCGGTCGAGCCCAGACGAGCAGCGTGAGATTGGAATTGCGGCCCGCGAGCGGCCGGCGTCGCGCTCGACGCGTTGAAGGACCTCGTTCCAGTCTTTGGCGGCCGTCGGCGCATCGCGCCGGAACCCGAGCTCCGCGTGGCGGCGAGTGAGCTCGTGCAATCCGCGCGCGAGCGTCTCGCCCGCGCTGTCGGCATCGACCGCGGCGACGACCGTGCTCGAAGCGGGTAGCGCGGAAAAGAGCCGATCGAGAAGTTCGATCTGCGAGCGGCTCGGTTGGCCGGCCGTGCTCAGATACCGCGTGACGGCGGCGTGCTCCGGATGAAGCTGGTGGTAGCTGAGCGCGTCGATGGTGCTCTCGGTGATGACGAGGGCCCGATCGTCCGCTCGCGCGTCGCTCTGCCAAGCGGCCTTGCGGCCGCCGGTGGCAAAGCCCGTGAAGCCGCGGTTTTTGATCTCGAAGCCGGT
>Ga0302325_10035371_pt1 | contig 10204 bp, 10 predicted proteins | sample Palsa_T0_2_FD_201948 | JGI IMG/M metagenome (GOLD analysis project Ga0302325, IMG submission 201948) | Peat permafrost microbial communities from Stordalen Mire near Abisko, Sweden - Palsa_T0_2 | ecosystem: Environmental > Terrestrial > Soil > Palsa > Peat permafrost | place: Sweden: Abisko... | reverse complement strand
CCTCTCCTTCATATACCTCCAGCGAGATCCCGAACAGCACCTGGAGCTGCCCGTAGGAGAAATCGAGGTCAGAGACACTGAGTGCAATGGCGCGGGGGGCGCTGCTTGCCTGAGTCATGATGCTTGGTTGAAGGTCGGATCAGGAACCTGCCAGCACTTGCACGACGAGTGGTAGTAGACGGCGCGCCACTCGAACACACCGTACGCCGACCCCGACGGAGACGTCGAGAAGTTGAGCGGCGCGAATGGATAGGAGAGGTCAAGGGTTCCAATCTTGTGCATGGACGAGATCTGTGCAGTGGGCGACACGGTCGATGCGTGGTTGAGCAACGCCTGCACGAACCACAGGTAATCGCATGCGACGCCGCCATAGCCATCGAGCTGCTTATAGACGCTCGGCTGGCCGCCTGCGGCATAGATGCCGTCACACGCCTTGGTGGCCCCCGAAGGCTGGTATCCCGGCGTCGTGGCCTCACCGTAGCCACCCTCGACGATGTTGATCGCCCCGTTGAAGTTGGTCGGGTTGGGCGCGTCAGGGCCGGTGAAGTTCGAGGCAGCTTGGGCGCTGTCCGTGTACACGTAGTGGGGTGTGTAGTTCTGTTGCTGCGCCACCTGCGTAAAGAGGCCCACATCGTTCACGTCCACCTCGGTCACGTCCGTCACCCCTGCGTTCTTGAACGAGAGAACGGCCTGCTCCATGGAGGCAGCGGTGTCCGTCTGACCTGCGGGACATGCAAGGTTGAAGTAGTCCACATCTTTGGCGGGGACTTTCGCCGCAGCGAGGGCGGATTGCTCGTAGCTCTGGGCCCCCGGGGTGCATGTGTGGTACAGGACACCAAGCTTCTTGAATCCCTTAGCCGAAGTGAAGTATCCGAGTTGGTGCAGCGCCAGGATCCCGGTACGGAATGCAGCCTGCGCGTTTCCCCCAATATCGAGGTCGTAGGGGTGGTAGGTCGTGAGATCGTCGGGAGTCAGGTACTGCGAGGCGAGCAGAACGTGGTGCTGCGGGATGCAGCTGCTGGCGCCGACGTCGGTAAGTGCGCCGCTGTCGAGCACGATGTAGGGCTGCGCCGCGGCGATGGTCAAGCACGCCTGCTGTGCGTTCGCGGCGTCGACAGGGTTCACGTCGTAAAAACTCATCACGATCTTCCGGCATCCGGCGCCGCCTTCACTGTTGATCTTCTTCGCCACCAGGTTGTAGTCGGCCTCTTGCTGCTGGGTCGACGGAACACCCACAGTCGCGTTGCTCAGCGACCCACCGGTGATGTCGATGATCGAAGCGGCCACCTTCACTTGACCCGACGTGATGCCCGGGGCCGAACCAGACGGGCAGTGACCCGTGCCGGTGCTCGCCAAGGCGGTGGTGGTTGCGCCGGCGGGTGGGACGGCACTCCTGCCCAAGCCAGGCGATGCGACCAGCAAGACGGTGGCCACCATCAGGATGGCAACGCACAGCGATGCTGTCCGTTGCGTCCACGTCCCGAGAGACTTGAAATGGGTCACGATGCTTCTCCTTTTTATTGGGCGATCCCGGCTCGGCCGGGGTTGTGGACTGAGGTACTGCCAGAACGGGTGATAGCCGTAACGTCGGTTCCCAGATAGCTGGCGATGACCATGGGGGCGTCACGGACCTCGGCGGGAGTCCCCTCGGCGATGACCCGGCCGGCGTCCATGGCGTAGATCCGGTCGCACAGGCCCATGAGCACCGGCATGTCGTGCTCGATGACCAAGATGGAGCAGCCCAGCTCGTCGCGGATGCGGCGCACCAGGGGCCCGAAGGCCTCCGCCTCACGCTGGGCCACTCCCGCGGTCGGCTCGTCGAGCAGCAACAGCCGCGGCTCAGATGCCACCTGGGCGGCCAGATCGCAGATCCGGCGCATGCCCGTCGACAGCTCGGAGGTCAGGGCGTCGGCCCACGGGCCAAGTCCGAACGCGTCGACGATCTCGAGTGCCCGTCGACGACTGTTTCGCTCGGCCGCACGCACCCAGGGCGCGCCGCACATTGCCGGCAACAGGTAGGTCTTGGTCCGCTGCGCCATCGACACCTGGACGGTCTCGGTGACGGTCAACCCGGCGAAGAGAGAGGCGTCTTGGAAGCTCCGGGCCAGCCCGTAGCGCGCTCGAACCTCGGGTGCTTGGCCGGCCACCTCGTGGCCGAACAGGCGCACCGAGCCACGATCGGGTCGTAACACCCCGCTGATGGCGTTCATCAACGTGGTCTTGCCCGCGCCGTTCGGACCGATCAGGCCGACGATCTCCCCCGGGCCCACCACAATGTCCGCTCCGCCGAGTGCCGCGATGCCGCCGAAGTGGACCGCCACATCTTGCACTACCAGCGGCGACGCACCCGCCACGGGCGACGCAGCTGTACGCCGGGGCGTGCGGCCCTCCTTCTCATTGTTCGCGATGGCGGCGAAGGAGACACCGGCCGGTATTCCCGGGACCTCCATGCTCGGCGACGTCACTGCGCCGCCGCTCGCGGCTGTTACCCGTGCCGCTCTGTGGTTCAGGTAGGCCTGCCAGGAATCTTGGACCTTGCCGGCGATTCCATTGGGCAACCCGTTCATCGCGCCGATCACGCCGATGCCGCTGAAGAACAACAAGAACCCCACGTTCTGGCCAAAGGAGCCCAACAGACCGCTCACATGGGGCCCGACGAAGAAGGTGCCCATGTACAAGAGCACGGCGGCCGCGACAGCTCCGCCCAAAGAGCCCAGACCGCCGATCACCGGGATGGCCAGGACGGCGATGGAGATGTCCGCCGTGAACTGGGTGGGTGCCACGCTCTGCCAGTCGAGGGCCCAGAAGACACCGGCCATGGCCGCGACGAAGCCCGAGAGCGCCAAGATGCGCAGCTTGACGGTGGCCGGCTTGATCCCGAAGGCTGCGCTGGCTCGCTCGTTGTCTCGGACAGCGATGACCACCCGCCCGACCGCCGATCGGCGCAGCGTGGCTGCCGCGGCTACGACAACGACGAGCACGACCAGGACCACGTAGTAGAGGTAGAGCTGCGAGCCGATTGAGCCGAAGCCCGGAAGAACCGTCGTGACCTGCACGGGCGTGGTGTAGGGCGTGGCACCACCCACCCAGGACTGCAGATACAACCAGTCCGGGGCGATGACCGCCAAGCCGAGCGTGGTGACCGCCAGCGCCAGGCCCCGCACCCGCAGCGCCGGTAACCCGATGGCGACCATGACGGCCGCGCCGATGATCCCGGTCACGACCAACAGCTCGACGACGCTCCACCTGGACTCCCCCGCCCATCGGGCGGTCAGGTAGGCGCCGATGCCAACGAGGGCGAACTGGCCCAGGCTGACCTGCCCGGCCCAACCGACCAAGATGGTGAGCGACACCCCGACCAGCGCGTACACGAGCACCAACACCAAGAGGAACTGGTTGGACTTGAAGTAGGGCAACAATGGGAACACCACGGCGACCGCCACCGACACCCCGACGAGCCACTTCATCCCGTGACGCAGCAGCATGGAGCCTCGCAGCACCTCGGGCACTCGGAGACCCGGGCGCTCGGGCACCGCCGCCCCTTCGACGGCGAAGGCCCGCCCGATGGCCCGGCCCCGCACCAAGATCGCCAACAAGATCACGCCGAACACGGCCAGCTCGGCCGTGCCGGCGTTGTTGGTCTGCGCCGCCACCCCTTGATAAACCAGACCGAGGCCGATCCCGCCGGCCACCGCCACGGGAAACGACACGAAGGCGCCGAAGGCGGCCGCCCCCATCGTCAACATCAACAGGTATGGCCCAGCGGCAGCCGCGTTGAACGAGGTGGTGGTCGGCCCGTTGAGCACCGCGGCGAACGCCGAGAGCCCGCCGGCGATCCCCCAGGTGATCAGGCTGACCCGATTCACCGAGATCCCGCACAACCGGGCCGCGTCGGGGTTCCCCGCCGCCGCCCGGATCTGCTTGCCCACCGAGCTGAACTCCAAGAAGACCCACAACAGAACCAGCAGAACCGGAACGACGATCATGGTCAGCACCGACATACCGCTGAGCACCACGCCGCCGACCTGCAGATGCGACGTGAAGGGCTGGGGGAACGGTGCCTGGGACGTAGGTGCCAGGCCCGGGATGTAGGTGAGCGCCAAGAGCACCTGGCTCACACCGATGGTCAGGATCAGAAGCCGGACGGGGGCCTTGGTCTTTCGGCGCACCGGCCCCACAAAGAAGCGCTCGACTAACAGACCCGTGGCGATCCCCACGGCCACAGAACCAACGAAGGACAGCCACCAGTTCCAGCCCCAGTCGTTGACCACCTTCAACAGCAGCACGGCGGAGAGCACGCCCATCTGGGCACCCGCCAGGTTGAGGAACCGGTTCGCCTTGTAGACCAAGACGAAGCCGACAGCCAGCAGCGCGATGATCAGCCCGTTGAGGAGGCCGAGGACGAGGGTGCCCGAGGTCATGGGGTATCAGGCCCGCCGGCGGGTGTCGCGCAAATTGACCGCCCTAGCCAGAACGATCTGAACTGCCGCAACGGTCTCATGAATCTTGTAGGAACGTGGCGTCCATTCGGGTACGTCGGTCGAGTGATGGTTTGAACTGCTGAGGGCCGTTACGCCCGTGCGCGGAGGGCCGGCGATCACGTTGTTCGCAGTCTCAGATCTCATAACCCCCCCAATAAACGAAATTCTGTCTAGTCAGAGCGCAGGTGCCCGCTCCTTCAACCAGGCGAACCCGACAGCGTACGGCTCGACCGGCGAGAAATACCTTCGACCGGCTCCTTCAGCCACGACAGCGTCCGCTCGAGCGCTGGCAGGATGTCCGAAACACGGATTTCCCCGGAGACGCACCTCGACAAAGCCCCTAAGGTGATGTTTGCCAAGATGTCCCCCAGTTCGGCGGCGTCGGACGGATCCAGCGTGTCGAAGGCCTCCCTCATAGCCCCCACCGATGCGTCGCCTTGCGCACGCAAGCGTTCTCCTCCTACCGCCCAACGGGCGCGCATGAACGCGTCCAACATCTCTGGGTGCCTCTCCCAGGGTTCGAAGATCGTCCGCAACATCCGGATGAGCGCATCGAAAAGAGGTTCTCCTGGGGCACGGCCCTCAATTGGGCCGTACGCATGAATCTCCATCCAACGCTCGAGAGCCGCCACGGTGAGCTCGCCTCGCGACGGGAAGTGCTTGTAGATAGTTGCCAAAGACACCCTGGCCCCCTCGGCCACATCGTCTAGCTGCCACTTGTCGTATCCGTTGGACTCCAACAACGCGGCAACCACGTCGAGAATCATGGCTGGATCGGTACGCAGCTGTGTGGTTTTAGCAATCACAATTTCACCATTTCATTTCGATCTCGGGCCACCTAAAGACCTCCAAGAGAGACTCCGTCCCAGCAGAGGCGCTCGGCCCCATAGGGATCGTGCTCGACCGATGAGGGCGTGTCGAAGCGCATAGTCGAGCGATCCTCGAGGGCGTACGACGGCCACTGGGGGAGTTGGTCATGGTTAGGGTCGCCGCCGTAGGCGAAAGCAGTCAGAGCGCGGCTCGTGGCGGCGATGAGCTGCTCAGCGTGAGGACCCGCGGCGATGGAAGCCTTGTCCACGTTGTCGAAAAAGTAGGGCATGTCGCCCCCGTGGCCGGACCGCACCGTCCCAGTTGGATCGGGATGGCCCCACGCGAACAAGTACATCCAGGCCGGGGACCCGCCCCCTGCGAGCTTTGCCTCACTTAGCCGGATATGAGGTATCCGCATTGTGGCGTCAGTGGTGATCGCAATCAGGAGCGACGTGGGGGTGTCACGAGGTCGAATGGCTCGGTAGCCGGCGATGATTGGGTCGGTGTTTTCACCGAGAAACACTCCGACTCGGTCTCGGAGGCCTTGCTCGGTGATGGACCAGAACTCTGGATCGGCGATAAGGAACGCCATCATTTCGTCGGTCGTGCAGCCGGTCACGAGCGAAACATTTGCCGCAGCTCCGAGCTGAATTGCATGCTCGGGATGCCGGGGAAGGCTTGGGCCTAGGACTGGGCCGAAAGTTCGCCCCCTTCCGGTGCCCACTAGCCCAGCACCCTGAAGTGCAAACTCTGCTTCAATGAGTCGGCCCACCTCGACCGCCTGAAGCTCCTTGAGATCTCCTCCGAACCCGAGCTGCTTTAGTGTCATTTCGGTGGTGGACTGCGCTTGTTCCGATGATTGCGCCGCAATCATCGAGCCGCTCATGGGGAAGGCCTTATGGAACAGTCCGCTCGCAGCAGGCATGGCCAGCAAGGCGGTTGTCTTGGCTCCACCCCCGGACTCACCGAAGACCGTCACGTTGTTCGGATCTCCGCCGAAGCCGCCGATGTTTCGGACTACCCAACCAAGCGCCGCTACCACGTCGAGCATTCCGACGTTGCCCGAGTCGGCAAACTCGTCTCCAAACTGGGCCATGTCCAAGAAACCGAGAATCCCCAGCCGGTGGTTGATTCCGACCATGACAACTCGGTCGCGGCGGGCCAGGTTGGTGAAATCGTAGAGCGGCCAAGATGCTGATCCCGTGCTCAACCCGCCACCGTGCAGCCAGAGCAGGACTGGCAACTTCTCGTCTGCATCCAGAGTCGGCGTCCATACGTTCAAGACGAGACAGTCTTCGCTCATCGATGGCTCGCTGGTCAACACGCCCATCATCGTTTGGACCTCAGGAGGCATGGGCACTCCGGTCATCTGCTCGATGGTCATCTGAGGGCACGACGGGCCATAGGTGAGGCAGTCTCGGATGCCGGTCCACGGCGCCGGCGGGCGCGCTGGCTGGAAGCGGCCATCTCCGCCGGTGTCAGCCCCATAGGGCACTCCCTTGAACGCCCAGACCCCATTTCCGTAGGCGCCACGAATAGTGCCACTACCTGTCTCAACCAAATCTGAGGGCACCCCTTCTCCTTTCAGCGTTCACGCCACTCTTGGTCGTCGACGATGGATCCGGCGTCATCTCGCTCGAGATCGGCCAGCTGCGGACACACGTTGCCCACCGCGGCCCCGGGCAAGAGCAAGCGGTTTGTCTTCAACCGGTACCTCCATCGACGAGTCCATTTCAGAAGTGCGGCCGATCAGCGTCATTTGCGGAGCGAGACACAGGTTGGAAATGCGCATGTCTTCATTGCCGTGTTCCAGACGAGCGAAGTAGTGGCGATACGACTCTGGAAGTTCTTCCACTAGGGAAAACGGCGGAGCAATATGACAACCCGTCGTGATCATTGGGCGCCATTGCCATCCCCCCGTCGAGCGACTCACCACTCCAGTAGTCGTGTTACCGTTCCGAACGGTAGTCGTGTTACTGTTCAATGTCAATGGGTCAGCCGCATCAGCCAGGACCCCGCCCATCATTTGCTCTCGACGTGGGACAAGAATTTGTGGCTCACCTACGACGAGCGTGAGACACGGCACCGTCGGTCCAGGTGGCCGAAGGAGATGCACGTACTCGTCCTTCGATTCCCGATGGTTCTTGTCAGCGGGAGAGCGGAGACCAACGGCGAGGTGCACGCGCAGGGGGACGTGGCGATAGCAATGGTCGCACATGGCGCGGTCGTCGCTTCGTTGAGTAGTACTTCGATGGCCATCATGCCGAGCCTGCCCGCAAATGTCGCGGTCGACAGTCGAGGACGATTGCATTGCGCAACGCCACACAATCGGTTCGCCCGGTTTGGCTACGGTTTCGTCAATTTCTCGACAGAATCCGTAGTTCTAAGATGAAGGGATCTTCGCATGAATGCTGATGGTCGGGTGGTGGTCGTGGTGGGGCTCGGAGGAATGGGCTTGGCCGTCGCGAAGAGACTGGGGTCAGGCTCGACCTTGGTGCTGGCCGACTGCAATGCCGCGACATTGGAGGCTGCGGCAGTGGAAATCCGTGCCGATGGATACAGGGTGGTCGAACACCAGACCGACGTGTCGGACGAGGCTTCGGTCGCTTCGCTGGCAAGATCGGCAGCGGAGCTCGGAAGGGTGGAAGTTCTCGCCCATACGGCCGGGGTTTCCCCGGTGCAGGCATCGGTTGAAGCGATCCTGCGGGTCGACCTCCTGGGAACAGCCCTCATGCTCGACGCCTTCGGGTCAATGATCGCAAACGGCGGAGCTGGTGTCTTCATCGCGTCGATGGCGGGCACCTTCTTCCAGCAAGACCCCGACCTCGAACGACGGCTGGCGACTACTCCGACCTCAGAACTGCTCACCCTTCCCGAACTGGCTCCGCAGGCTGTACCCGATCCTGGTGTGGCCTACGGGCTCGCAAAGCGAGCCAACCAACTCCGGGTGCGGGCGGCGTCGTTACTCTGGGGTCAACGGGGCGCCCGGGTGAATTCCATTTCGCCGGGGGTCATTTCGACACCTATGGGGTCCGCAGAGCTCGACGGCCCGAGCGGTGACTACATGCGTCAGATGGTGAATGCGAGCCCTGCTGGACGCCTCGGCACGCCGCACGACATCGCTTCCGCAGTCGAATTCCTTGCGGGCCCCAACTCCACCTTCATTACGGGTACCGATCTGCTCGTCGACGGGGGCGTGGTGGCGACAGTGTTGACCGGAGCAGGGAACGACGCCTGAGCGGCGAGGTGCTCGTGGGGCTTGGCGAGGGCGAGGGCGAGGGATTGTCCTAGTTTCGGCAACCGTGGACGCATTCCGGGCCGACCTAGTAGGGAAAATCGTCTAGGCGGAGTGAAAGGAGAATCGATGGGTGAGACATCGCAGGCAGCGTCGTCGGGGATAGTGCCGATTCCGACGAGCATCAGTGAACAAGCTCAGCGATATTTGTCCAGCCCTGCGCCATTTGGTGACGATCAGCCGCCGAACGATCTCTCCGATGTCGAGGCGTGGCTTCGCTATATCCAAAAGCGGGACGGGCTTGTAGCAGAGCGCCTGGCACAGGCCATGCCATCCAACCTCCCGGTCATGCAGAGTGAATTCCAGCTCGATGGGGCCACTGTCTACGTGATCCGACCTAACCACGTGCCCGATGGTTCTGATACACCGATCTATCTCGATTTCCACGGTGGTGCGCTCATCTTGGCCGGTGGCGAATTGTGCCGGTTGATGGCGACGGGCGGCGCGCTCAGGCGTGACCTGATCAGTTGGGCAGTCGACTATCGGATGCCTCCTTTACATCCCTACCCCGCGGCCCTCGATGACTGCATGGCGGCGTATCGCAAGGCTCTCGAGGACCGTTCGCCCAAGGACATCTTCGTTGGTGGCGGATCAGCCGGCGGGAACCTTGCCGCGGCACTGTTGTTGCGGGCCAAAGACGAGGGACTGCCGATGCCGGCCGCGCTCATCCTCGGGACGCCGGAGGTGGACCTTACCGAGTCGGGCGACACGTTTCACACGCTGTTGGGGATCGACTCGGTTCTTCGGCCCTTGCTGCAGGTCAATCGCCTGTATGCGAATGGACACGACCTAGCACATCCATATCTGTCGCCGTTGTTCGGTGATGTTTCCGGCTTCCCTCCAACCCTTCTTCAATCGGGGACGCGTGATCTGTTCCTTTCGAACACAGTGCGTATGCACCGTGCCTTGCGGGCTGCCGGCGTTGAAGCCGAGCTTCACGTGTTCGAGGCGATGCCCCACGGTGGCTTCGGCGGCATGACGCCAGAGGACAACGAACTCGCTCGGGAAGTACAGCTTTTTGTCGATCGGCACCGCCGCCGGCGCTAATCGCGACAGCGCGAATTTCAGACCAAGGGGAGCCATGGACGAGATCACAGGATTGGAGAGGTTGCTCGCACTCGAAGACATAAGAATGCTCAAGGCGCGACGTGATCGAGCTGTCGACACAAAGGACTGGGGGATGCTGGAGGCACTACATGCCCCCGACCACACCTCCTACAACGACGATTTTCCACCATGGACAACAGCGTCCGAGATGATCGCCAACGTCCGGGTAATCATGGGAGATCTCCAGACTGCGCACCATTCACACACGCCCGAGATCACGTTCGATGCCGTGGACCGTGCCAGCGGGATCTGGGCGATGAATGGGCTTTCGGTCTGGAATCAAGGTGACGAGGAGCATTGGTTTCTCGGCGTGGGTCATTACTTCGAGACGTACGAGAAGCGAGATGGTGTGTGGTTGTTCACCAGTCGTCGCCTGAAGTATCTCTTCACCAAGAGGTCTCCTGGTGCGATCTTCCCGCCGCCCGGCGTCTCCGGACCGGAGACCAAAGGGTCGGGCCGTTCGTAAGCCAAAAGAGGCGCAGCCTCTATCGATCCGGCATCTCTGTGCGCG
>Ga0302325_10035370_pt1 | contig 10204 bp, 8 predicted proteins | sample Palsa_T0_2_FD_201948 | JGI IMG/M metagenome (GOLD analysis project Ga0302325, IMG submission 201948) | Peat permafrost microbial communities from Stordalen Mire near Abisko, Sweden - Palsa_T0_2 | ecosystem: Environmental > Terrestrial > Soil > Palsa > Peat permafrost | place: Sweden: Abisko... | reverse complement strand
CCGGCCCCGGGCCAGCCACTACCGCCACCTGCGTCCTGCCCGTCTCGGACCACCCCGTCCCCGCCCGACACTAGCCAACGCCCTGACCGAGACCGAACGCGAGGAGATCCTCAGCCTGCTGCACGGCCGGTTCGTCGACTGCGCTCCCGCTCAGGCCTGGGCCACTCTCCTCGACGAGGGCACCTACCTGGGATCGGAGCCAACGATGGTCACGGTCGGCACCGGCACGTCGTCGCTCGCCGCCGACAGGACCATCTGCAAGCTGTTCAAGGCAGACATCGGGTCGGATGAGCCGGCTCTGGCGAAGGGACTCCTTGCGGCCGGTACCACGGTCACCTTCACGCTGCGCAGCTCGCCGAAGCCGTCGCGGGAGAAGACGTAGCCGTCCTCCTCCAGCACGCCGCCGGCCTGCTCAGCTCGCTTGCGGCATCGCTCTAGGTGCTCGGCGAGCGTCTCGATGGTCCCGGTGTCCACGGCCAGGCGGCGCTTCTGATGCGTCTTGGTGGACTTGATGACCTTGGTGCCCTGGCGGACGGCGTACGCCCGCTCGATCAGCAGGTCCTGCTCGGCGACGTCGATGTCGGTCCAGCGCAGGGCGCACAGCTCGCCGCGGCGCGCCCCGGTCACCATGACCAGCCACACGAACACCGCCAGATCGGGGCTGCTGGCCTCCGCCGCCTCCAGCAGCCGCATCGCCTCGGCCGGGGTCGGCGGATCAGACATCTCGGCGGTATTCCGCGGCACCGTGGCCAGCCGGGCCGGGTTCTCCTTCATCCACCGCCACTTGACTGCGAAGTTGAACGCCCGCCGCAGGATGGAGTGGATCTGAGCGATGCTGGCCGGCTCCAGCGGTCGGCACCGGTGCGGGCGGCAGCGCTCGTCGCAGTCGTGGTCCGGCTCGCCGTTCTCCTTGCGCCTGCCGCGGCCGATCGGACGGTGGTCGACCAGCTCCCGGCCGCCGCACAGCCGCCGGCAGCGGTGCAGTTCGGCGTACAGGACGTCGAGGATGTCCACCCGGACCTCGAGCTCGCGGAGCTTCATGCTGCCGAGCACCGGCCGGATGACCCGCTCGATATAGCCCTCGTACCCGGCCCGGGTGTTGAGCTCCAGCTCGGCGACGCCCAGCCAGCGGTCGAGCAGGTCGCTGACAGTGGCCTTGGTCTGCGGCTGGCGGCCCTGGCTGATCTGCTCGATCAGCTCCGCCTTCTTGGCCTCGGCCTCCTCGGCGGAGCCGGCCGACTCGTAGGCGTAGCGGTAACGCCCTGTGATCGGATCCCGGCCCAGCGGGACCGCGATCTGGTAGCTTCCGCCGCGCCGGCGGACGTGACCCTGGGGTGTTCTCATGCCATCCACCCTCGCCCCATTGGCAAAGTTATTGGGGAAGGTGAAGACCCATTGGCAAGAAGCTGGCCTGCAGAGCGGCCCGAAAACCGTAAAAACCCAGGTCAGCAGCTATGACCTGGGTGTCGTGGACGGGTGCGCCGCCAGGGATTTGAACCCCGAACCCGCGGATTAAGAGTCCGCTGCTCTGCCAATTGAGCTAGCGGCGCATAGAATGCAGCGATCGTAGCAGCAACCATCAACCGGTGCGAAATCCCAGCCGCCGCACGCGCCCGGGCCGTCGCACCGGGCGCCAGGGACCCATTGCGCAGCCTGCTACCCGCCCAGAAAGCGCCCGAACACAGCGGCAGCCCGCGACGGCCGGCCGGTCCGTGACTCGCGCCCGTCCGCCCAGCTCATCGCCCGCAGGCCGGCGTTGGCGCCGAGCCAGCGCAGCGGCTCAGGCTCCCACTGCGGGGAGCGGTGACCCACCCACGGCAGACCGGTGATGTCGCTGTCGGCACCGGTGACGAGGTCAGCCAGGGTCCGCCCGGCCAGGTTGGTCGTCGCTACCCCGTCGCCGACATAGCCGCCAGCCCAGCCGAGCCCGCTGACGCGATCCAGGCCGACCGAGGCGCACCAGTCACGCGGGATGCCGAGCGGGCCGCCCCAGCTGTGCGTCACCGGCACGTCACCAAGGACGGGGAACAGCTCGGCGAGCGTGCGGCGCAGCGCACGGAAAACGGCCGGGACGCGGTCGTAGGACGGCCGGATGGCCGATCCGAGGTGATAGGGCGCACCCCTGCCGCCGAACGCCAGCCGCCCGTCCGCGGTCCGCTGCCCGTAAATGATCAGGTGCCGCAAGTCGCCGAACGTCGGCCGGCCCGCCAGGCCGATCTGCTCCCACGTCGTCTCCGGCAGCGGGGCGGTCGCGATCATCAGCGAGTACACCGGCACGACGGTCCGGTGCAGGCCCGGCAGCTGCGGGGTGTACCCCTCGGTCGCCCGGATCACGTGCCTGGCCGTGACCGTGCCCCGCGCGGTCACCAGCCTGCCGGTCTCAATCTGACGCACCGGGGTCCGCTCGAAGATCCGGACGCCACGGGCCCGGACCGCGGCCGCCAGGCCGCGGGCCAGCCGGGCCGGGTGGATGGCCGCGCAGTGCGGCGTGAAGGTCCCGCCGAGCACGCCGGATGCGGCGGTGAGCGCGCTGGCCTCAGCGGCGCCGAGCAGCCGCAGGTCGTCCGCGCCGAAGCCGAACTCGCGTGCCTGTGCTACCTCGGCGCGGGCCCGCTCTAGCTGGGCCGGCGACCGGGCGAGCTCGACGGTGCCGCCCTTCGCCCAGTGGCAGTCGATTCCCTCGGCCGCCGCCACCCTGCCGACCTCGTCGACCGTTTGCTGCATCGCCCGGTATTGCGCGGTCGCCGCGGCCCGGCCCGCCATCCGCTCGAGCTTGCCGAGCGAGGCGGGGAACAGCGCGGAACACCAGCCGCCGTTACGGCCGGAGGCCCCGAACCCGGCGATCTCACGCTCGCAGATCGCGATCCGCAGCGCCGGATCCGCCTGTGACAGGTAATAGGCGGTCCACAGCCCGGTGAATCCGGCGCCCGCGATCGCCACGTCGGCATCGAAATCGCCCGTCAGCGGATCACCCGGCGCCAGCGTTCCGGGCACCGTGTCGTGCCAGAAGGACAGCTTCCGGTAGTTCTGCGTCGCGGCCATGCGCTCATCGTGGCAGGGCCGACAAGCAGAGCGGCTCACCGGCAGGCTGACAGCACTTGGGCGGCGCGGGCAACCGGCCCAGGCGGCCGGCCAGTGCGGCATGCTTGTCGCATGTCCGCTGACAGCCGCGCCCTGGCGCCGGTACCGCCGCCCCGCCAGCGGTCAGGAACCTACCGGATCTGCCTGGTGTGCCTGGGGAACATCTGCCGCTCCCCGATGGCGGAAGTGGTCGTCCGCAGCGAGCTGGAGCGGTCCGGGCTCGCCGCCAGGGTTGAGGTGGACAGCGCTGGCACCGGTGACTGGCATCTGGGCGGCCCGATGGATGCCCGCGCGGCGGCTGAGCTTCGCCGCCGCGGCTACGACGGGAGCGCCCACCGGGCCCGGCAGATCGACAGGTCCTGGCTCGGCGGCTACGACCTGATCATTGCCATGGATCGCAGCAATCTGCGGAACCTGCGGCGGATGGCGGCCGGCCAGCCGGACATCGCAGAACGGATCCGGCTGATGCGCTCCTTCGACCCGCTCGCGGATCCCGAGGCGGAGGTCCCTGACCCCTACGACGGCAGTCCCGAGGATTACGCGACGGTGTTCGAGCACGTGCTGGCTGCGGCGCGCGGCCTGGTCGGGCAGCTCGCCGCCCAGCTGCCTGATCGCCCTTAGCGGCCGCTGATCACCGGATGCGAGCCGATCTCACCGGCAGGCTGGAGCGGCTGCTTGGCGTCCGCCCGGCGCAGGTGCGCATCGTCGGCGGCCAGCACGGCGTCGACCACTATCGCGTCGTCCTGGCAGACGGGCGGCTGGTGTTCGTCAAGGCCGTCGCGCGCGGGCCGGACGACGAGGCCGTCGCGCGCGGGCCGGACGACGAGGCCGTCGCGCGCGGGCCGGACGACGAGGCCGTCGCGCGCGGGCAGGACGTCAAGGCCGTCGCGCGCGGGCCCGACAGCCCGGCCGACGACGGTGACGCTGCGGCGGTCCTGCACGCCGAGGCGAGCGGCCTGCGCTGGCTGGCCGAGGCCGGGGCCGTTCCGGTCCCCGAGGTCCTCGGCTGCGACGAGCGGATGCTGGCGATCAGCTGGGTGCCGCAGGAGCAGCCCAGCCGGCTGGCGGCTGAGCGGTTCGGGCGGGACCTGGCCCGGTTGCATGCCGCCGGGGCCAGCCGCCTGGGCGCGCCATGGCGGGGATTCATCGCCGGGCTGCCGCTCGGCAACGCCGACGGCAACAACAGCAACGCCGACGGCAGCAACAGCAACGCCGACGGCAGCAACAGCAACGCCGACGGCAGCAACAGCAACGCCGACGGCAGCCCTGACAGTGACACCAGTAGTGGCGCCTGGCCGCAGTGGTACGCCCGGGAGCGGCTGCTGCCGTTTGCCCGGCGGGCGCGGGATTCAGGCCAGCTCGGCCCGGCGGACGTGCGGCTCGTCGAGGCCGTCGCCGACCGGCTGCCCGAGCTGGCCGGTCCCGCCGAGCCGCCCAGCCGGATCCACGGCGACTGCTGGTCGGGGAACGTGCTGTGGTCCGGCGGGCGCGGCGCCCTGATCGATCCGGCCGCGCACGGCGGGCACCGGGAGACCGACCTGGCCATGCTGGCGCTGTTCGGCGCGCCGTCGCTGGAGCGGATCCTGGCCGCCTACCAGGAGGCGGCCCAGGAGGCGACCCAGGAGGCGACCCAGGAGGCGGCCCAGGAGGCGGCCCAGAATGCGGCACCGCTGGCCGACGGCTGGCGCAACCGCGTTCCGCTGCATCAGCTGCACCCGCTGCTGGTGCACGTCTGCTTGTTCGGCGCCGGCTACCGGGAGGCGATGCTGGGCGCGGCCCGGGCGGCGCTGTCCGGCTGACCAGAGGTCTGGAAGTATGCCGATCAATATAGTAGGATTCTAGGGTCGGATACTGTTGAATCAGATAAAGGCGCAGGTAATCCGGCTATCGGAAGGATTGACGGCTGCGGGTGACAGTCGTGAGGGGGCATGGCGCCACGATGACAAGCAGGCAACGGCTACTACTTCTATCAGACCCAGAACACCTCTGGCAGGAGGCTCTGGCCGCCGGCCTGGTGGGCCGCAGCAAGGAACCTCTCAACTGCGAGACGCCGGCCCCCCTGCTCGGCACGGACGTTACCCCCACCGACCGCTTCTTCCGGCGCAATCATTTCCCGATCCCGGAGCTGGACGCGGCGACGTGGCAGCTGGAGATCCACGGCCTGGTCCGCCGCCCGCTCACCCTTGGCCTGGACGAGCTGAATCAGTTCGGCTCCGAGTCGATCGAGGCGGTCCTGGAGTGCGCGGGGAACGGCAGGACCCAGTTCAGCCCGCTCCCCGAAGGCGAGCGATGGGGCCTGGGCGCGGTCAGCAGCGCCAAGTGGACCGGGGTGCGCCTCGCCGACGTCCTGGCGCGCGCCGAGATCCTGCCGCAGGCCCGCGAGGTGATCTTCCGCGGCGCTGACCGGGGCACCGTTCAGGAGCTGCCAGAGACGATCGCGTTCGAGCGGAGCCTGCGCGTCGATGAGGCGATGCAGGCCGGGGCGCTGCTCGCGACCGGCATGAACGGCCAGCCGCTGCCGGCCCGGCACGGCTATCCGGTCCGGCTGGTCGTGCCCGGCAGGTACGCGGTCGCCTCGGTCAAGTGGCTGACGGAGATCGTCGTCACCGACCAGAAGTTCGAGGGCTTCTTCCAGGCGAACCACTACGTCTATGAATGGCAGCGGGACGGCGCGAGCGTCCGCGAGCCGGTCGGCGTGCCGCGCGTCCGCGCCATGATCACCAGTCCGGCCGCCGGCGACGAGCTAGCCCGCGGCACGATCTTCACGGTGCGCGGGCTCGCCTGGTCCGGCGCTGCGCCGGTGACGCGGGTCGAGGTGAGCCTGGACGGCGGGGCGTGGCGGGATGCCCGGCTGGCGGGCACGCCGGGCCGGCACGGCTGGCAGCAGTGGGAGCTGCCGGACGCGCAGGCCGGCGCGTCCGCCGCGACGACCATCCGGGCCCGGGCCACCGACCAGGCCGGGCGCACCCAGTCGGAGTCCGAGCCGCCGGAATGGAACCGGCTGGGGTATGGCGGGAACTTCATCCACGAGGTGACGGTCCGGCTGCGGTAGGCCGCGATACCCCGGCCGCCTCGGGGATCCCGACAGCCTCGGGGATCTGGAGAATCTCGGGCGTCAGGGCCTCGGGGGCGAGCGGCAATGCGATTCTGAACACTGCGCCGCCGGCCGGTGGCGACTCCACCCAGACGGCACCGCCGTGCGCAGCAACCAGCGCCGCCACGATGGCCAGGCCAAGGCCGGTCCCGCCCGCGGTCCTGGCCTGGTCGGCGCGGTAGAACCGCTCGAATACGTGTTCTGCCTGGGCCGGCGTCAGCCCAGATCCCTGGTCGGCGACCTCGAGAACCACTGCCGAGCGCTGCCCGGTCCCGGTAGGCCCGGTGCCGGCGGTACCTGGCGCCGTGCTGGCCTGCTCGGCGCTCCGGCCCTCGGCGTTGCCGCCCTCGTCGAGGCTGCCCGACCGGATCCGGACCTCGACCGGCGTCCGGGCGGGGGTGTGCACGAGCGCATTGCTCATCAGGTTGCCGATTACCTGGCGCAGCCGGGTCTCGTCGCCCAGCACCAGCAGGGCCGCGCCGGATCCGACGGTCAGGTTGATGCTGCGATCGGGCGCGACGACCCGGGCGTCGTGTACCGCGTCGGCGGCCAGGGCGAGCAGGTCAACGGTCCGGTTCTCCAGCGGGCGCTGCTGGTCCAGCCGGGCCAGCAGGAGCATGTCCTCGACCAGCACGCCCATCCGGGCGGATTCCTGCTCGACCCGCCGCATGATCCGGTCCAGATCGGCCGCGGGCAGCGACCCGCCCCGGCCGGGGATCTCGGCGGGGTTCTCATCGGGGTTCTCAGCCGGGCCATGCGGGCCCATCTCAGCAGGCCCCTGCGGGCACATCTCAGCAGGCCCCTGCGGGCCGGTCTGGATGCCGCCGCGCTGCCGGTAGTACTCGGCGAAGCCGCGGATCGCGGTCAGCGGGGTGCGCAGCTCGTGACTGGCGTCGGCCACGAACTGCCGGATCCGCTCCTCGGACTTGCGGGCGGCTGCCTCGGAATCTGCCCGGGCGCGGAAGGCCGCCTCGATCTGGGCGAGCATCGCGTTCAGCGACCGGCCGAGCCGGCCTACCTCGGTGCGGGGATCGCGGTCGGGAACGCGGCGGCCAAGGTCGCCGCGGGCGATGCCCTCGGCGGTCTGCTCGATGTCGGTCAGCGGGCGCAGGCTGGCGCGGACCACGGCGATTCCGACGAACAAGAGCCCGAGTATCACGATCGCGCTGACGATCAGGTCGAAGCCGACCAGCGTGCCGACCGTGCTGTAGACCGTCGTCACGGTGGTGGCCACCACGACCACGCCGCTGGTCGAGGACTGGGTCGAAAGATTATTCAAGGTGGCCGGTATCGCGACGATCCGCCAGCGTCCGCCGCCCGATGTCGCCGCTACCGTGATGGCGTGCTGCGAGTTCGACGGGAGCGAGGCAAGGCTGCCCGGAATGTCGGGCCCGGGAATGGCCTGAGCTGCAGCCCTCGGTTCGTAGCCGACCGCGGTGGACGGAATGATGATCTTGATTGGGGTGCCGGAGTCGGGTACCCAGGTGACCGCCTCCCCCGGCAGGTACTCCGGGGACGCAGGGAGCGGCGTGAATCTGAGCTCACCCACGATGTGCTGGGCGTCGGAGGCCAGCTGGGCGTCGGCCTGTCCGAGCAGGTCGTTCTTCACCACGTAGATGCCCGCGATGCTGATGACCGCCAGCGCTATCGCCACCAGCGCCAGCACCGCGGTGATCAGCTTGGCCCGCAGCGGGGTCCGGTCGGGGAGCGTGCGGACCGATCGCCAGAACCCGCCCGATGCAGCCGGCAAAGACATCAGAAGCCAGAAATCTACGACGAGGGGAGCCGGAGCACGTAGCCGACTCCGCGCAGCGTCTGCAGCAGGTGTGGTTCAGCCGTGTCGACCTTGCGCCGCAGCACCGACACATACGACTCGACGATCCCGGTGTCGCCGCGGAAGTCGTAGTCCCAGACGTGGTCGAGGATCTGCATCTTGGACAGCACCCGGTTCGCGTTGCTCATGAAGTACCGCAGCAGCTTGAACTCGGTCGGCGAGAGCTGAATCTGCTGGCCGTCGCGCCAGACCTCGTGACTGTCCTCGTCCAGTTCCAGATCGGCGAACTTCAGCCGCGGCGGCGGCTCGGTGCCGTCGCCGCGGGTACGGCGCAGCACCGCCCGGATCCGGGCGATGACCTCCTCCAGGCTGAACGGCTTGGTGACGTAGTCATCACCGCCGAGCGTCAGGCCGCGGATCTTGTCCTCGGTCGAGTCGCGCGCGGTCAGGAACACCACGGGAATCCGCGCCCCGCCGCCGCGCAGGCGCCGGATGACATCGAAGCCGTCCATATCAGGCAGCATGACGTCCAGCACGATGAGGTCGGGCCGGTGCCGCTGCGCCGCCTGCACAGCCTCGCTGCCGGCGGCTGCGGTGATGACCTCGAAGCCGGCGTAGCGCAGGCTCGCGGCCAGCAGCTCCAGGATGTTGGGCTCGTCCTCAACGACGAGCAGCCGAGCATCCGGCGGCCGGCGTCCGTCGTTCAGCTGGGCGGTCATCCGGCCATTATGCTGCGCATGCCTGAGTGCTACCTGAATGCACGCTGAAGCTGTCCTGGGCCGACTGCCTCAGCCCGGGCTGCCGCGCTCGTCCCCGGTCCCCGAACCCCAGCGGGAGATCGCGTCCAGCCTCGATCCGGCCCCCAGCTTGGCGTAGATCCGGTTGACGTGATTCTTGACCGTCTTCTCGGTCACTACCAGGTGCGCGGCGATCTGGCCATTGGAGTGACCCGCCACGATCAGCGACATAATCTGCGCCTCCCGGGAGGACAGGCCAGAGCGATGCGCCGTCCCGGGGATACCGCCGATGCTCATGGCAGCGGATGGTATCGAATCGCGCGCGACCGAGCATGGATACTGGCAATTACGGGCTGCCTAGCTGGCCTGATGCGAGCCGGTCAGCAGGCCTTTCGGCACAGACTGGTCGTTCTTCAGCGCGCTGAACAGCGCATTCGCCTCGGCGGTGTTCCACAGCACGGCGTCCTCGCCGGTCGATGTCACGTAGTTCGAGTCAGAAATCGGCACCGTTGTGGAATCCGCGTGCCGCAGCGCGAACCCCACCCCGGCCAGCTGGTAGAGGCTCGTGCCCTTGTCGACGGTGAGCGTGTCCGCCACGCCGATGGCGGCGGGGATGACAGCGAAGGGGTTGAGGATGACCCCGGCGCTGGTCATCTTGCTGAGCAGCGCTTTGAGGAACAGCCGCTGGTCCTGCACCCGCTGCAGGTCCTGGTTGGCGAAGTCGTGCCGGTCCCGGACGTAGCCCAGTGCCTTGGCGCCGTCGAGCGTCTGGCAGCCCTTCTTGACGTTGAGGCCGGACGCGACGTCGTGCAGCGAGTACTTGATGCACATGTGGACGCCGCCGATGTCGTTGACCACGTGCACGAAACCGCCGAAGCCGATGCCCATGTAGTGGTCGATGCGCAGGCCGGTGACGTTCTGCACGGTCTTGGCCAGCAGTCTCGGGCCGCCGAACGAGTACGCGGCATTGATCTTGTTGTAGCCATAGCCGGGAATCGGGACCCAGGAGTCCCGCGGCAGGCTGATCAGGACCGACGGGCCGCCGTTCGACGGGATATGCAAGATCATGATCGTGTCGGAGCGCCCGCCGCCGATGTCGAAGCCGGTAGCCAGCCTGCGTTCCTGCCGTTTGGTCAGGCCCTGGCGGCTGTCCGACCCGGCGATCAGCCAGTTCTGCCCGGCGGACGCCGCCGGACGGCCAGAGTAGTTGACCAGGATGTTCTTGCGATCCAGCTTGGAGTCGAGGAAGAAGTACGTCGCGACCGTCGCGATCAGGACCAGCGCGATCAAGATGGCCAGCACCGCGAAGATCCGGCGCGGCCGCAGCCAGCGCCGCCCGCCGCCGGGGACGCCGCCGCCGGGCCTGCCCGCGCCGGGCCTGCCGCCGCCGGCGCCCCGGCTGCGCGCGGGACCGCGCACCGAACTGCGATCCGGACCGGGGGCGGCCCAGTGGTCTGGCGGGGCGGCGGAACGGTTGTCTGGCGGGGCGGCGGAACTGCGGTCCGGCGGCTGCTGCGG
>Ga0302325_10035369_pt1 | contig 10204 bp, 8 predicted proteins | sample Palsa_T0_2_FD_201948 | JGI IMG/M metagenome (GOLD analysis project Ga0302325, IMG submission 201948) | Peat permafrost microbial communities from Stordalen Mire near Abisko, Sweden - Palsa_T0_2 | ecosystem: Environmental > Terrestrial > Soil > Palsa > Peat permafrost | place: Sweden: Abisko... | reverse complement strand
CCCGTTGCTTGGTCGCATTCGATTGCAGCTGTTTTCGGTTCTCAAGGTAGCGGTCCCAGCTGATGTACGCCGGCAGGTGGTCGTGCAGAACGACGTGAGCGTTATCGAGGTCGGGCGCTCTGCGGCCTGATTTGGGGCGTCCTGGCCGTTGCCGGCGGCGATCGCTCGGGCGCAGGCCGTAGACATAGGCGCCAGCATAGATTGGGTTCACGAGCAGGCAGTACAACGATGGACGATTGGGGCGGCGCCACGCAAGCTCGCCTTTCATCGAACCGCCCGCAGCCCGGACCGGCAGTTCGATGCCGTTGGCGGCGAGATGGCGCAGTACCCCGCCGATGGTGTGATGCTGCTCATAGAGATCGAAGACCAGGCGGATCGTCGACTACGCTTGTTCATCTGGATCCAGGATGATCTCGCCTGAGGCCCGACGCGTGTATCCCATGGGTACCGCCCGACCAAGCTCACCACGTCGGGCCTTGGCCATCCGGCCTTCGAGCATCCGTGCCTTCAGGATGTGAAGTTCGGCCTCCGACATCGTTCCCTTCAGCCCAAGCAACAGCCTGTCGTTGAAATTACTCGCGTCGTACACCCCATCGCAATCGGCGATTAGCGTGTCGAATAACGAACAAATCTCCAGCAGCTGATGCCAGTCCCGGTTCGATCGGGCCAAGCGGGACATCTCAATACCGAGGACCAACCCGACATTGCCGAGACCAACTTCGGCCACAAGACGCTGAAAGCCCAAGCGGCCCTCGGTCGTCGAGGCCGTGCGTCCGAGATCGTCATCGATTACGATGATCCGTCCAGGTTCCCATCCCAAATCTGCCGCCCGGTCGACCAGGGCGTATTGCAGACGCGTCGACTCCTGGTGCCGCTCGACTTGCTGCGGCGTGGATTGGCGCACGTAGACAAACGCCAGACGGTCGTAGTGCTGCCGAGCGATCTTGTCATGCGGCATGACGAGGCGCGCCGACGCGCGTTCTTCGCTCATCATCGGGCGTCGCCTCGATGATCGGTTCTTGCCGCACCCGACGCAGGGCCATCTCCCCCAACGTCCGTACGAGGCTCTGACGCTGCTCCACAAGCAGCCTGTCCCAGATAACCAAGCCCGGACGAGTGCTGTCGCTCACCGCGGCCTCCAAGCCAATGCGCCAGCGCGCGCAACGCTTGAAAACCGAGTCTCGGCGATTCGTCGATTGTCGTCAAATCAACAGCGGGGCTTTGTATGGGGTACCGAAAACCGCTTGCACTGGGTGCTGGATGTCATCTTTCACGAGGACTACTCACGCCTGCGCAACCGCCACGGACCGCACAATATGGCCATCGTGCGGCATATGGCGATGAACCTGCTGCGTTCCGCCAAGCCGGGCAAGAGCCTCAAGGTACGCCGCAAAGTGGCTGGGTGGGACCCAAGCTATCTCCATGCCATCCTGCGAGCCCACACCTGAATTTTTCGAGCGATTCCCCTGGGCTGGCAAGAGGTTTTTCCGGATTTCCGTAGAGTCGGGGTATACCATCTTTTGAGACGCAATTCCTGACGTCGGCATGGAGTCCTCGCCTTCGACCGAGACGGCGTCCGTGCAGGCCTTGCGTCAGCCAAGGTCGGTATGGCCGGATCGAACGAATAGGGAGAAGTGCATGACGCATTGGACCGTCCGGGGACGCATTCTGGGGAGTTTTGCCGCGATCATGGCGTTGATGCTGGTAATGGCGGGGATCACCGTGCAATCTCTCATGCGTATCCAGACCGATATCAGCGACATCGCCTCCGATTCCGTGCCGAGCGTCACCTCCAGCTTCGAGATCATGACGGCGTGGATGACGGACGACATGCTGACCCAGAAATACCTGGATCAGACCGACAAGGCCGAGCAGGACAGGCTGGGTGCGCAGATCAAGACCGGGCAGGCGGGCCTGGACGCGCTGATCGACAAATACGTGCCCCTGATCAGCACCCCCGCCGAACAGACGTATTGGAACGACACCAAGGCGGCCCGCGCGCCCTATCTGCGTGCCCAGACGGCGCTCCTGGCACTTGTCGCCGGCGGCAAGGCGGCGGAGGCGGGCGCTGCCCCGCGCGACCAGTTCGACAAGGCGTTTCAGACCGCGCAGGCGGCCATCCAGGGGCTGGTCGAGTACGACAAGCAGTACGCGTCGGACGCGACCGGCAAGATCCTGTCGGCCATTGAGTGGCCCGAGATGATCATCGCGGCGAGCTTCGGCGGCGGGCTGCTGCTGGCCGTGCTGTGCGGATATCTGTTGCTGCGCTCGATCCGGGGACCGCTGCTCCGGCTCAGCACGGAGCTTGGGACCTCCGGAATCCAGGTGAAGGCCTCGGTCAACGAAATCGCCGCGACGGCGAAGGAACATCAGGCGACCGCCAGCGAAATCGCGGCGACCACGATGGAAATCGGCGCCACGTCCAAGGAGATCTCGGCCACGTCCCGCGAACTGGTCAAGACAATGCACGAGGTCTCCAATGTCGCCGAGCAGTCCGCGACGCTGGCCGGAAGCGGGCAGGCCGGGCTCGCGCTGATGGAAGAGACGATGCGCCGCGTGATGGAGGCGGCCGGCTCCATCAACGCACGGCTGACCGTGCTGAACGAGAAGGCCAGCAATATCAGCGACATCGTCACCACCATCACGAAGGTGGCGGATCAGACCAACCTGCTTTCCCTGAATGCGGCCATCGAGGCGGAAAAGGCAGGCGAGCATGGGCGCGGCTTCGGCGTCGTAGCCGTGGAAATTCGCCGGCTGGCGGACCAGACGGCAGTGGCGACCTACGATATCGGGCACACCATCAAGGAAATCCAGTCGGCCGTCTCGGCGAGCGTCATGGGCATGGACAAGTTCGCCGAGGAAGTGCGCCGCGGCACGCAGGAGGTGCAGCAGGTGGGCGAGCAATTGTCGCAGATCATCCAGCACGCCCAGGCGCTCGCGCCGCGGGTGGAATCGGTGAACGAGGGCATGCAGGCCCAGGCGAGCGGCGCCGAACAGATCACCCTCGCGCTCGGGCAGTTGAGCGAGGCAGCGCAGCAGACGGTCGATTCCCTGCGGCAATCCGGTGTGGCGATCGAGGGATTGAACCAGGTGGTCGTCGGTCTGTCCGGCGGCGTCGCGCGCCTGGATGTGATGTTGTAGCCCACGCCATGCTGTTCCTGCTGTTCCAACTGGGCAAGGATCGCTACGCGCTGGAGGCAACGCAGGTGGCCGAATTGCTGCCTTTGGTCCGTGTCCGGCCGATCCCGCAGGCCCACCAAGCTGTCATGGGCGTGTTCAACCTGCGCGGCGCGCCGGTGCCGGTGATCGATCTGAGCCGGCTGGCGCTGGGCCGGCCCGCCGAGCGCCGGATGAGCACGCGCATCGTTCTGGTGCATTATCCCGACGGCCACGAGCAGATGCACCTGCTGGGGCTGGTCGCTGAGAAGGCGACGGAGACGATGCGGCGCGACCCCGCCGATTTCACCGAGTCCGGTGTCAGCAGCGATGGCGCGCCCTGGTTGGGACCGGTGACGCACGACGCCCACGGCATCGTGCAGCTTATCGAAGTACACAAGCTGCTGCCGCCCGAACTGCGCGACGTGCTGTTCCAGGACGCTGCGCTGACATGACGGACCTTGCTCAGTTCACCGATCTGCTGCGGCGCTCGATGGGGTTGGATGCCGTGTCCATCGGCATGGCGGCCATCGAGCGCGCCGTGCAGGATCGCCGGGTCGCCTGCGGGCTTGCGGATCTGGCGGCCTATTGGGAGCTTGTGTGTGGTTCGGACGCCGAGTTGCAGGCGCTGACCGAAGCCGTGGTGGTGCCGGAGACATGGTTTTTCCGCGACCGCGAGGCGTTCGCCGCCCTGGCGCGCATGGTCCAGGATTGGTGGCAGCGCGCCCGCCCGGACGGCATCCTGCGCCTGCTAAGCCTGCCATGCTCGACCGGCGAGGAACCCTTTTCCATGGCGATGGCGCTGCTGGATGCGGGGATTCCCCCGGCCCATTTCCAGATCGACGCGGTCGATATCAGCGCGCGCGTGCTGGCGATGGCGCGGCGCGGGCTGTACGGGCGCAACTCGTTTCGCGGCGGCGACAAGACGTTCCGGGACCGGCATTTCACCGTCACGCCGGATGGCGCGCAACTGCACGAGGCCGTGCGGGGGCGGGTGCGGTTCCAGCAGGGCAATCTGTTCGGCCCCGGCTTCCTGCTCGGAACCGCCCTGTATGACGCCATTTTCTGCCGCAACCTGCTGATCTATTTCGATCGCGATACGCAGGATGGCACCGTGCGGCTGTTGCAGCGCTTGCTGGCGCCGGATGGTACGCTGTTCGTGGCGCCGTCCGAGACCGGCCTGCTGCTGAGCCATGATTTCATTTCGGCGCGCGTTCCGCTCGCCTTCGCCTTTCACAGATCGGCGACGATCCCCCAACCCGTGACGGCGGCGCCCGCGCCGCGGATCAGGCCGCCGACGGTCAGCCGGCCCTTCGCCAAACCCACCAGACCTGTCCCTGTCACGACTGCGGCGGCCCCGGTGGCGGCGCCGGCGGTGAACGCCATCGACGCGGCGACATTGCTGGCCGATCAAGGGCGGCTGGCGGAGGCGGCGGCGGCCTGCGAAGACCATCTCCGCCGCCACGGCGCATCGGCGCAGGCGTTCTACCTGATGGGGCTGATCCACGATGCCAGCGGCGATCTGGCGGATGCGGAGCGCGATTACCGCAAGGCGCTGTATCTCGACCAAGGCCATCGCGCGGCGCTGACTCATCTGGCTCTGCTGCTGGAGCGGCAGGGTGACCTGGCGGCCGCCCGCCTGATGCGCAGCCGTGCCGCGCGCGCGAGCGTTCCGTGAGATGAGCTGTTGGAACAAGATCGGCGTGTATGGCGATTCCTCCTGTCCGGAGCTGGACAGATACGCGCATTGCCGGAACTGCCCGGTCTATGCCACAGCCGCGGTCGCGGTGCTGGACGGCGCGCTGTCCGACGAGCAGATGGCGGAGTCCACCGGGCATCTCACGCGGGAAAAGCCCGAGGCGATCACCCAGGCGCACGCGGTGGCGATCTTTCGCGTCGGTCTGACATGGCTTGCTTTGCCGAGTGCGGCCGTCCGGGAGATCGTCAATCCCCGCCCGATCCACTCGCTGGCGCATCGGCGCAACGGCGTGGTTCTCGGGCTCGCCAATATCCGTGGCGAGTTGCTGGTCTGCGTCGCGCTGCGGCTGATTCTGAATCTGGACGAGGCGGCCACCGGCGATCAGCCGCTTCCGGCGGGTGCACGGATGCTGGTGATGCAGCAGGACGATGCGCGCATCGTCTTCCCGGTGGAGCACGTCTTCGGCATTGAGCGTTTTCAGTCGCGGGACTTCGGGCCGGTCCCGCCAATGCTCGCGAAGTCTGTGATTACGTACACCAAAGCCATGCTATCATGGAAAGGAAACGCAGTCAGCCTGCTGAACGCGCAAATATTGCAGTCCACCATCAATCGGAGCCTCGCATCAGCGACCGCAACCTGAGCGAACTGTCGATGACAGAGCTTTTCCGCATGGAGGCGGAAAGCCAGACTCAGTTGCTGACCACCAGCCTGCTGGCGCTGGAGCGCGAACCCACGGCGGCGGATCATCTGGAAGCCTGCATGCGCGCCGCGCATTCCTTGAAAGGAGCCGCGCGTCTGGTGGGCGTCAACGCCGCCATTGGCATCGCCCATGTCATGGAGGATTGCTTCGTGGCCGCGCAGCGCGGCGAAATCGTGCTGGGCGCCCGGCAGATCGATTTGCTGCTGAAGGGCGTCGATCTGCTGGGCCGCACCGCCGACTCGCCCGCCGGCGCGTCGGCGGCGGTCCAGCGCGCCGAGGCAGATCGCTTCGTGGCCGCGCTGGCGGCTTTGCTGGCGCAGGCCGGCGAGGATGCGGTTGGCGAACTGCCTGATGCGGAGGGTATCCCCGAGAGTGCGCCCCTTGAGAGTGCGCCGGGCCTGCCGGCCGCCGAGCCGGCGGAGCGTGAGCGCGTGTTGCGCGTCACCGCCGATAATTTCAACCGGCTGCTGGGGCTGGCCAGTGAGTCGCTGGTGGAATCGCGCCGGCTCAGCCCATTCCTCGGCTCGCTGCTGCGCCTGAAGCGCCAGCACCAGGATGTTTTTACGGCGTTGGACGGGCTGCGCGGCATGGTGGCCCAGCAGGGCGATCCAACGCAGACCGCGTTCGCGGAATTGCGGGCCGGGCTGGAGGAATGCCGGCATGTGCTGACCGAGCGCATGACCGAACTGGACCTGTTCGAGCGCCGCACATCCGATCTGGCGCGGCGGCTGTACGACGAGGCGCTGGCCTGCCGCATGCGGCCCTTCGCCGATGGGCTCGCCGGCCTGCCAAAGCTGGTCCGCGGTCTCGCACGCTCGCTCGGCAAGCAAGTCCGGCTGGACCTGCTCGGGGCTGCGACGCAGGTGGACCGGGACATTCTCCAGAAACTGGACTCGCCGCTGAACCACCTGCTGCGCAACGCCATCGACCACGGCATCGAACTGCCCCATATCCGCCTCAGCCGTGGCAAGCCGGCCGAAGGCGTGATCCGGCTGCAGGCCAGCCACAGCGCCGGCACGCTGCATATCCTCATCGCCGATGACGGGTGCGGGATCGATCTGGACCGGCTGCGCCAGGCCATCGTCACGCGCGGCGTGACCCAGCAGGCGGTCGCCGAGACGCTGAGCACCGCCGAGTTGCTGGAATTCCTGTTCCTGCCCGGCTTCACCATGAAAGGGACGGTGACCGAGATATCGGGCCGTGGCGTCGGGCTGGACGCCGTGCAGACCACGGTCAAGCAGGTGCGCGGCACCATCCGCGTCACCACCCAGGCCGGCGGCGGCACCAGCTTCGAACTGCGATTGCCGCTGACGCTGTCGGTGATGCGCACATTGCTGGCCGATATTGGCGGGGAAGCCTATGCCTTTCCGCTGGCCCATATCGTGCGAACGCTGAAGCTGCCGCGCGGCGAGATCGAGCTTGTCGAGGGCAAGCCGCATTTCCGCTTCGAGGGCCGGCTCGCGGGCCTGGTCGGCGCGTGCCAGGTGCTCGGCGGCCCGACGCCGCCGCCCGACCAGGACGCGGTTTCGGTTGTTGTGGTCGACGATGCCGGCGCGGCCTACGGGCTGATCGTCGATCGGTTCCTGGGCGAGCGGGACACGGTGGTGCAGCCTCTCGATGCCCGGCTGGGCAAGATCGCTGACATCCTGGCGGGCGGGGTGATGGAGGACGGCTCCCCCGTGCTGATCGTCGATGTCGCGGACATGCTGCGCTCCGTGGAGAAGCTGATTTCCGGCGGCACATTGAACCGGATGTCCCAAGCCGCCGCCGGCCCCGCCCAGCGCAAGCGCAAACGGGTGCTGGTGGTGGACGATTCGCTTACGGTGCGCGAGTTGCAGCGCAAGCTTCTGGAGCATGCCGGCTATTTCGTGGAAACGGCGGTGGACGGCGTGGATGGCTGGAACGTGGCGCGCGCGGGCCAGTTCGATCTGGTCATCACCGATATCGACATGCCGCGCATGGACGGCATCGAGTTGGTGCGCCTGATCCGCAAGGACGCGCATCTGAACGCGCTGCGGGTGATGATCGTCTCCTACAAGGATTCGGAAGAGGACCGCCGCATGGGCTCGGAGGCGGGGGCGGATTACTATCTCGCCAAGGGCGGCTTTCACGACGAGACGCTGTTGCAGGCAGTGGGCGATCTGATCGGCGAGCCGGTGGCATGAAGATCGGCATCGCCAACGATCTGCCGATGGCGGTGGAGGCCCTGAAGCGCGCCGTGGCGCCCAAGCCCTCGCTGCGCGTGATCTGGGTGGCGCGAAACGGGCGGGAGGCGGTGGAGGCGTGCGCGGAGGAGGTGCCCGACCTGATCCTGATGGATCTGCTCATGCCGGTCATGGACGGCGTGGAGGCCACGCGCCACATCATGGCGAAGTCACCCTGCGCCATCCTGATCGTCACTGCGAGCGTCGGCGCCAATTCCCGGCGCGCCTTCGAGGCGATGGGCTATGGCGCGCTCGATGCTGTGGACATGCCGGACTTCACGCCCGACAACCCCGCTTTGGGCAGTGCGGCCCTGCTTGCCAAGATCGACACGGTCGGCCGGCTGATCGGCGACAAATCAGGCGCACTGGCCGAGAGCGGGCCGGGCGGCAGGCGCACGCGCGGCGCCCGGCTGCTGGCGATTGGCGCGTCGGCCGGCGGGCCGGGCGCGCTGGCGGAGATTCTCTCTGCCTTGCCGCGCGACTTTCCCGGGGCCATCGTCATCGTGCAGCACGTGGACGCGCAATTCGCCCCTGGCATGGCGGAATGGCTGGGCGAGAAATCCTCCATCCCGGTCCGCATCGCCCGGGAAGGCGACCACCTGCAACGCGGCGCGGCGCTGCTGGCAAGCTCGGGCGATCATCTGTGCCTCAAAAATGCGGATGTGCTTGGCTACACCGTTCACCCCATTGAGTACGTCTATCGCCCGTCGATCGATGTGCTGTTTCAAAGCATCTGCCAGTTCTGGCCGGGCGAGGCGGTCGGCGTGCTGCTGACCGGCATGGGGCGGGACGGCGCGCTGGGGCTGAAGGCGCTGCGCAACAAAGGCCACCACACCATCGCGCAAGACGCGGCGAGCAGTGCCGTGTACGGCATGCCCAAGGCGGCCGCGGCGATCGGGGCGGCCAACAGTATCCTGGCACTGGATCTGATCGCCCCGAAACTCATCGAATTGTTCAACCGCAACCGGGAGGGATAGCGATGCAGGAGGCGCGCAATTTCACGACGACCGGCCTGCTGGAGGGCCAATATGTCAGCATGGTTCTGCTGGTTGACGACCAGCCGATGATCGGCGAAGCGATCCGCCGGGCCCTGCGCGGCCATCCCGATATCGATTTCCATTATTGCCAGGATCCGCATCGCGCCGTCGAGATGGCGGAGAAGCTCCGGCCGACGGTCATCCTGCAGGATCTCGTGATGCCGGGCGTCGATGGGCTGGTGCTGGTCCACCGCTTTCGCGCCAATCCGACCACGCGGGATATCCCGATCATCGTGCTGTCCTCCAAGGAAGACCCGTCGACCAAAAGCACGGCGTTCGCCGAAGGGGCCAACGACTATCTGGTGAAGCTGCCGGACGATGTCGAGCTGATCGCGCGCATCCGCTATCACTCGCGCTCCCGCATCAACCAGTTGCAACGCGACCTCGCGTTCCAGGCGCTGCGGGAAAGCCAGCAGCAGCTTGTGGAAATGAATGTGGAGCTGTCACGGCTGATCAATGTCGATGGGCTGACCGGCCTGAACAACCGCCGTTATTTCGACGAATTTACCGATATCGAATGGAAGCGTGCCATCCGCGAGCGATCCGGACTGTCCGCGCTGATGATTGATGTCGATGATTTCAAGCGCTACAACGATACGTACGGCCATCTGGCGGGCGATGAGGTGTTGCAGAATGTCAGCCGCGTGATCAAAGCCTCCGTCGCACGCCCGGGCGATATCGCGGCCCGGTTCGGCGGCGAGGAATTCGTGGTTGTGCTGCCAAACTCCTCGCACGCGAGCCCGCGGACATTCGGGGAAAAGTTATGCGAGAGCGTGGAGAGGCTGGCGATCCCGCATCGCACGGCGGCCGCGTCGGGGGTGGTGACCGTGAGCATCGGCGGCGCCTTCAGCGCGCCGCAACTCGGCGATCTGCTGACGGATCTGATCGCTGCGGCGGATGCGGCATTGTACCAGGCAAAGCGGTCCGGCAAGAACCGGGTTGTGATCGCCGGCTAAGGCAAACCCTAGCAGGCCGCTGAAAACCACCTCCAACACCAAAAATCCTTTGCCTGTGTGCCGATTTTCGGTTTCCGGGGTCAAAATCACGCATTTTCTGCGTGCCCGAAAGCCGCTTACCGGCGCGTTGGTGCGCGAATAGACCATAGGTTGTACCATTGATGCCGCAGGTTGTAATCGGAGCGGGTGGCAAGGTTGACGCTGTGGCGGTACGGTCGTTGGCCGTCCCCTGCTGGTGACATCCATGCCCTACAAGTTCAATGAGAGCCGCCGCCACAAGATCCCAAAGGTCAAATACCGGGTCACGAACTGGCCGGAATACGACGTCGCGTTGGTCAGGCGCGGAAGCCTGACCGTGTGGATGACCGAGGAGGCGATCGCCGCATGGCAGGCGCCGGCCACCGGAAAGCGGGGTGGTCAACCGATCGGCTCTGGTGCAATTTGCTGGCCTC
>Ga0302325_10035366_pt1 | contig 10205 bp, 13 predicted proteins | sample Palsa_T0_2_FD_201948 | JGI IMG/M metagenome (GOLD analysis project Ga0302325, IMG submission 201948) | Peat permafrost microbial communities from Stordalen Mire near Abisko, Sweden - Palsa_T0_2 | ecosystem: Environmental > Terrestrial > Soil > Palsa > Peat permafrost | place: Sweden: Abisko... | reverse complement strand
AACGATCACTCAGGCCAATCGTTGCGCAGTTGCGCCAGGTTGCCCGGCGGATAAACGCCGGTCAGCGCGCCAGCGGTGCGCTCGATCGCCGCGCGGCGACGGGCCAGCTCTCGACCGCGCTCCTCGCTGATCGCGCGCTGCCCGGCCTGCACCACCCGGGTACTGCGGGGGTGGGCGCCGGTGGCGCTGAGCGGGTAGGTGAGCGCATCCTCGTCCGCCGGCCTGCCGGTCTCGCCGAACTGAAAGTCGAGGCACTCGAGGAAGTCCGCCAGCTCCGGTCGTCCAGCGGGCGCTCGCGCTCAGCCGTTTGTCCACGAAGCGTCGACACGTTTCACGCGCCGACCCAACCGGACGATAGGAGGGTGAGCAGACAAACCAAGGCGGCGTCACGAGGGCCTGAGTGTCCGGCCCTCGTCACCTCCCCGCCGCGATCACAGAGCAAGGGCGCCACAGCCATCCATGAGACTCGCACCTGCAGACACGCTGCCCGCCCTGCGCCGGTGCGCCCTGCTGCTCGCCTTGGCCTGCGTCGGAGCGCTGCTCCTCGCCACTGGTAGCCAGGCCGCTGTCCCGAACGACGCAGCGACGCCGGGCACCCTCTCCCTTGATCAGCCTGCCTACGTCGCCCACGAGGATCAGGGCTTCCTGGCGATCACGATCGAGCGCACCGGCGACCTCAGCGGCCAGGAGCACGTCGGCTACGGGGTCAAGCGCCAGGACGCGCAACCGGGCATCGACTTCGTTGCCATCCCCAACACCTACATCACCTTTCAGCCCGGCCAGACCAGCTATACGTTCCAGGTCGGCATCATCAACCAGGGCTTGAACGCGACCCCGGTGCACGCGCTCGCCTATCTCTACAGCGCGTGGCCCGACAGCCTGGGCGCCAACACCAACTCGCTGATCACGATTCTCCACGACGATCCGATCGCGGCGCGCGACGATCTCAATCCGCTCGGCATCGCCAAGCCGGTGATCGGCAACCCGATCGCCGGAACGAAGTTCTACGTCGACCCGCAAGCCCCGGCGGCGCAGGCGGCGCGCAGCTACGCACGCGAGAAGCGCTCCGGCGCCAGCGCGCTGCGCGAGATCGGGGATGAGCCCGTGGGACACCGCTTCTATATGTGGAACATGGGCAATACCGTCGAGGGTCAGGTCTCGCACTACCTGGAGGGCACGCAATTGGAACAGCCGGGCACGACGGTGATGCTGTCGACCTACAGTCTCGTGCACGGGAAGTGCGGGTATACCGCGACCCCCGCGATGGAGGCCCGCTACGACACGTTCATCCAGCGGGTGGCGGCCGGCATCGGCAACTATCACGTCGTCTTCTTCCTCGAGCTGGATTCGCTCATCACCTCACCGTGCCTGAATCGCAGCCAGCTCGCGATCCGCGACGCTGAGCTCAAATACGCCGTCTCGGTCCTGGAAGCCGACCCGCACACCGTGGTCTACCTCGACGGCGGCGCCGCGGACGCCATTCCCGCCCGTCGCCAGGCGCAATTGCTCGCCGGCGCCGGCGTGGCCCAAGCCCAGGGCTTCTTCCTCAACTCGACCCACTTTGACTGGATGACGTCGACGCTTCACTACGGCCAGCAGATCTCGAAGCTGCTCGGCGGCGCCCACTTCATCGTCAACAGCGGCGAGAACGGACGTGGCCCGCTCGTCCCTAAGAGCCGCGTCTTATCCGGCAACGAGGTGCTCTGCAACCCGCCCGGCCGCGGACTCGGTCCGATCTCGGTCTCCAACGATGTCGCCCAGCTGACCGGCTACGCCGACGCTGACGGGTTCCTGTGGCTCGCCAATCCAGGCGGCAGCGGCGGCGCATGCGTTCCGGGAGCCCCGGCCACCGGCGTCTACTGGCCCGCCTACGCGGTCATGCTGGCCGACAACTGGGTCCACAGCATCGCCGGGCCTCGCTTCCACCTCATCCGCGCGGCGAAGTAGCGCTCGCGCTACGGGAGGAGCTGGAAGCTCTCGATGTGGCGGGGTTTGACGGCCGCGAAATGGCGCCGGTCGAGAGTGACCAGGACGCTGGCGCCGATCCGCTCGGCCAGCGCGACCAGTGAGGCGTCGGTTCCGCCGAGCGGGAAGTTGGCGTAGCGCTCGACGAGCTCCGCGATCCTCGGGAAGTCCTCGCGCGCCGGACCTTCGACGTCGAGGCTTCCCAGGCCGTGGAGAAAGGCTGACTCGGCGCCGGCGCCGAGGCGACGTCCGACGAAATAGGTTGCCTCAGCGATGACCAAGGCCGGCACGACGAGGCGTAGATCGGCGCGTGAGAGGACGGTCCGGCACACTTCGTGATGATCATCATCGGCGTCCGCAGTCGCGTACAGAGGGCCGGCGTCAACGACCGCCAGCATCTGTGGGCCACTCCTGCTCGAGCAGCGTCTCCATGTCGCTTGACGTGTTGGAGTGGCCGCTGCGACCGAGCGCTGCGAAGGGGAGCTCACGCTGGTCGCCGGGGCCGCCGACTCCGAGATACTCGGTGAGCGCGTCACGGGCAATCGCCGATGCCGGCAGCGAGCGGCGGCGCGCCTCGCGCGCCAGCGCGTCGGCGAGCTCGTCAGGCAAAGAGATTGTGGTGCGCCGCATACGTGCACACTAGCATCGTATTGCCTGCTTTTCTGCCTAACCGAACCCCGCGAGCCCGCGCTCGAGCGAAAGCCGGAGCGAAGAGTCAGCCCTCCGGCTCAGCCCTACGCTACTCGGGACAGCTCGCGCGGCAACCATCCGGCAGCTGCCTCGATCGACAAGCAGCTGCGCGCCCGACGGCCGGGAGGGCGCGTTTTCCGCAGTTGATCAGGCGGCGATCGTCCCGGTGGTGTGGTGCGGCGTTGGTAGTGTCGCGCCGCGTTCGTCTGACTACAATCCTGGTCATGTCGGAGACGATGTCCCTCGCTGCGGTCAAGGCCCGGTTTTCGGAGCTCGTCGATCGCGTTGAGCGCCAGCAGGCTCGCGTGGTCGTCACCCGCAACGGCAAACCGGCCGCCGTGTTGATCAGCGCCGACGATCTCGAGAGCCTCGAGGAGACTTTGGCCGTGCTGTCCGACCGCTCCGTCGCCGCTCAGCTGCGCGACAGCCAGAAAGCGGTCGCCGCCGGCGAGCCCGGCGCCAGCCTGGACGAGCTGCGCTCCAGCCTCGAGCACCGGCGCAAACGCGGCAAGTGAGCAAACCGCCCTGGCGGGTCGTGGTGATGGCGCCGGCACGCCGTGAGTTCGATCGACTACCGATCTCCGTCGCGGCAGCGGTCCTGGAGGCGCTTGACGCCATCGCTGAAAATCCGCGGCGGCTCGGCAAGCCGCTCATGCTCGAGCACGAAGGTCGCTACGCGGCCAGGCGCGGGCCGTACCGCATCATCTACGAACTGGACGAAGACGAGCGTCTCGTCCGTGTCATCGCGATCGGCCACCGCCGCGATGTCTACCGGCGACGCTGACCCAAATGATCGACGAGCAGCTGCGCGACGACGATTCGTTCGTCCCGGCGGCGGATGACGTGTCAGGCGGGCGCTGCGACGACTCGCAGGCCGGGGATGCGCTGGAAGTCAGCGAGATTGCCGGTTGCGATCGCGAGCCCGCGCGCGAGTGCGGTGGCGCCGATCCATAGGTCGTGGGCGCCGATCGATTCTCCTTGAGCGGAGAGTTCGGCCCACAGGTCTGCGTGCACGCGAGCGACGGTATCGGTGATCGGAAGGGCGCGAAGTCCGGCGAGGAGGTGCTCGACGAACGCACTGCGGCGCGCGCCGGTCGCTCGCAGGACGCCATGCATGAGTTGATCGATCAGCAGGTCGGTATCGATCAGGATGGCCACGGACTGTCGGCCGGCCCGATCGAATCCCGCGCCGAGCGCACGTCGGCAGCAAAGTCTTCGTCGGGCTGAGGCGCACTGGCGATGAGTTCGCGAAATCTCGCCGCGGAGATGAGCCGGGTCCTCAGGTTTGATCGAGCGTCGTCCACCAGGAGGTGCGCACCCGTCAACCGACGACCTTGCCGCGGGGGCGGCCCGAGGGTCGCCGCAGCGAGGGCCAGGAGAACCCCTCGGATTCCCATAGCGCCAATCCGGTGAGCAGCGCGGCGACCAGGCCGGCCACCGCCAGCGCGGGGAGGCCGGCGGTCACGACACCGAGGACGCACAGCCCGAGCACCGCGGCCACGCGCTTGTGGTTGACCGAGCCGATCATGCGGACGCGAAACAGGACCTCGCCGGTCAGATACAGCGCCGGCCCGCCGACCAGCATGACGACGCCGGCCGCTCCCAACGCGTGACGGGGGTGGGCGAGCAGCAGGTCGTCGCCGACCGCGACCATGATCACTCCGGCGACGATCGGCAGATGCAGATAGGTGTAGGCGTCCCGGGCCAGCCGCGCGGGATCCTTGGCCGCGACCATGTGGCGCCGGGAGTTCGCGGCCACGACCCCGAAGTACAGCCACCACAGCCCGCCGGTGATCAGCGCGGCAAGCACCAGCGCCACGACGGTGATCGTCGTCAGCCCGCGCGCGCTCGCCGTGGCTCCGGTCACGACGATCGACTCGCCGAGGACGATGATGATGAAGGACTGAAAGCGCTCGGCGAAGTGCCCTCCGTCGACCGGATAGTCCGTCGTCGCCGAGCTGCCCCGGCCCGGCGTCCGGTATCCGACCAGCGGCGCGGCCAGGTCGATCGCGAGCGCCGGCCCCCAGAAGGCGAGGCGCAGCCCCGAGGGTGCGAACGCGCCGGCCAGCCACAGCACGCCTGAGACGAGGCTCCAGGCCACGATGCGCTCGAGCACCACGCGCAGCACGTGGTCGCGGTCCAGCAGCGCGGTGGCGGCGAGGTTGCGACCCACCTGCAAGGCGACGTAGGCGCCGGCGAACAGGACCGGGTTGACCGTGAACGCGGTCGGGATCGCGGCCGCCATGAGCAGGCTGGCCAGCGCCACCAGCACCACCACGAGGCGCACGCGGCTCGAGGCCGGATCGAACCAGTTGACCATCCAGGTCGTGTAGATCCACGCCCACCACACGACGACGAGCAGAAACGCCGCATGGCCGGCCCCGGCGAAGCTCAGATTGTTGATGAGCAGGTGCGACAGCTGGGTGACGGCGAACGCGTACACGAGGTCGAACAGCAGCTCGACCGCCGTGGTCGGCTGTTCGCTGCCGTCACGGGGACGCAGGTGGGGGGATGGGGTTCGATCGGCCATGTGTTTCATCGAACGTATCGAGGCCCGCTGAGAGATTGCTGTCCTCGCGAGCGGAAGCGTTGCGCCCGCTACTCCCTCCCGATCATTGCGGCAGCGATCGCAACGCGCGATCACGTGGGGCGAACGGTGGCCGCTATTCGATGCCGAGGACGAGGGACAGCCCGTCGTCGACCATTCGCAGCTCGTCGTGGCTCAGATGACCGACGTGCTCGCCGAGGTTACGAGCGTCGACAGCACCGACCATCTCGCAGAGCACCTGTGTCCGTTGGCCACCGAGTTCGATCTCGGGATGGAAGCTTGCCGCCGGCGCTGACGTTGAGGTCGGGCAGATAACGACGGTCGAGAGCGTCAGCAGATCATCGGCCTGGACGAGGACCGCGTAGCGACGGCCGTGCTGGACTCGACCTCGACCTCGCGGCATCGTGATCGCGTGGACATCACCGCGAACCACGCAAATGCTCCATCAGCTCCGCGAGCTCTTGGGCTTCGGCCACGTAGGCCTCGTTCTGCATGAGCGATCGTGCCTCGGCGGCAAGACCGCTGCGGCGTCGGTCGCGTGCAGCCGTCTCGGCGATGGCCTGCCGAGCGGCCTCGGCACGACTGATACCGCGACGCTGGGCGATGTCGTCGAGCGCACGAAGCCCCTCGGAGCCAAGACGCAGCGAGACCGGAGCAGCCGCCTTCATAGTAAGAGTGTAGTGCGAAATGCACTACGTGCTAGGCGACCCGGCTGCCCAAACCGCGCGGCCATCAGTTCCGCGGCCCACCTACAGCCACGCTTCGCCGTCAGCGAGGTCTCGCTCGCCCGGTATTCGGCGAGCTTGGCTTCCAGCGACGCCACGATCTGTCCGGTGTCTGCCCTCTTGGTCCAGGTTCAACCCGCTCCGACAATCAGCCGCCGCGGCGCGACACCACCTCCTGGCGCCGTCGCGTCAGTGCGGCTCAGTGATGCGCTGGACGGCGTCGATCAGCGCTCGGCGGTGCTGGTGCAGTCGGCGCGTCGACATCGGGTCCTTGCCGGCGGCGGCCTTGAGGCCGACGGTCACGCCGAGCCAGCTCGTGATCATGCGCTGGGTGATGGCCAACAGGTCGATGGCCGACATGCCCTCGTACAGCTTCCCGGCGCGTTGGGCGGCGCGGATGGCCGCGAGCTTCCTGGCGTAGGCGGTCTCCTCGGCGTGTGTGGGCACCGGTCGCTCGAAGTCGCGCCAGGCGATCAGGCGCCCCACCTGTGGGTTGCCGAGCAGATAGTCGAACACGGCACCGGCGTAGGCCGCCAGGTCGTCAGCGTCGATCGGCACAGAGTCGTTGAGGTCATTGACGACGTGCTCAACCACGGCGTCAAACAGCTGCTCCTTGGGGCCGAAGTAAACGTAGAGCAGGCGTTTGTTGGCGCCTGCCCGCTCGGCGATGCGGTCGATCCGCGCTCCGGCGAGGCCGTGTTCGGCGAACTCATCGCTCGCCGCGGTGAGGAGCAGCGCCTTGGTCGCCGCGACGTTCCGGGGGCGCACCGGCTTGGTCGACGATGGGTCACCCATCGCCCGAGTCTACCGTAAGTAACCAGTTCTTGACTTAGGCCGCGTCGGGGGTGTTAGGATATATATATATCTTGTTAGATACTTAGGTTGTCCCAGGTGATCACCTCATCACGGGGGCGCCGTGAAAGGAACCTCGATGTCAACGGCACTCGCAGGCGGAAGCCTCACCCTCGCAGACGATCTCACCCTGAGCCGGATGGGCTATGGCGCCATGCAGCTCGCGGGACCCGGCGTGTTCGGCCCACCCAAGGACCGCGCTGAGGCGATCGCGGTGTTGCGCGAGGCGGTGGAGCTGGGTGTGCGCCACATCGACACGAGCGACTATTACGGGCCGTTCATCGTCAACGAGATCATCAAGGAGGCGCTGCACCCCTACCCTGAGGATCTGCGCATCGTGACCAAGGTCGGCGCCCGCCGTCCCGATGACGGATCCTGGGTCCCGGCGCTGTCCCGCCAGGACCTGATCCGGGCCGTCCACGACAACCTCGAGCGCCTCGGAGTCGATGCGCTTGACGTCGTCAACCTGCGCGTCGGCGCGCCTGAGGAGCCCACCGACGAGCCCCTGTCAGAGCCGTTCTCGGTCCTGGCTGAGCTGCAGCAGCACGGCTTGATCCGCCACCTCGGGGTCAGCTGTGTCACGGCCGGACAGCTCACCGAAGCGCAGGCGATCGCTCCCGTCCTCACCGTGCAGAACTTCTACAACGTTGCCCACCGGCGCGACGACGCGCTGGTTGACCGCTGCGCAGACGAGCACATCGCCTTCGCGCCGTTCTTCCCCCTCGGCGGCTTCGCGCCCCTGCAATCGGACGCGCTCGCCGGTGTGGCCACCGAGCTCGGGGCGTCGGCCCAGCAGGTCGCTCTCGCCTGGCTGCTCCAGCGCTCACCGACCATCATCCTGATCCCGGGCACCTCCTCGGTCGAGCATCTGCGAGAGAACGTCGCGGCCGTTTCCGTGTCGCTGCCCACCGACGCGATTGAGACGCTCGACGCGATTGGGGCGGGGTCGCGATCCACATTCCCGGCACGATCCTGATCACGCCGTCCGACCAGCGCGATCCCGAGCGGCCGGATGAGCGGATTCCCACCGGCGCCGCTCAGTGGACGACCAGCCGCGCGTGCATGCCGCGGCGCATGTGGCCCGGCAGCGAGCAGTAGAGCTCGTAGGTGCCGGGGCCCAGATGCCAGTTGGCGCTGCTCACCTGGCCCGACTTCGTTGATCGCCACCCCCTGGGTGGGGCCGGTCATCACGCCCGCCCGATTAAGCTGTCTGATCCGCAGATCGTGGGCGTCCTGACCGCGGTTGTCCAGCTGCACGGTGACGCCCCCGGCCGGCAGCGACGCGCGCGAGGGCCACAGCGACCACTCCTGGGCATCGACGAGGATCCGCGCCGGCGGCCGCCGGGCGTCGGCGCTGACCGACGGCAACCCGACGAGCAGGCACGAGCCCGCCAACGCGATGCCGAGCCGCCGACCGGGTCTCATCGGATCAGTGGGTAGCGCGCGAAGCGGCGCGCGCCGGGGATCACGGCGGCTGCGTCCTGGCCGAACCACTGCTCCAGCAGCGAGCAGTAGACGCCGCGGAAGTCGACATTCACCCGCTGGTTTCCGTTCACGTCGAGGCGCGCGAGCGTCGGCCACTCTCCCACCATTCCGCCGGAAGCGCGGCTGCCGATCAGCATCGATACGCCGGCCGCTCCGTGATCGGTCCCCAGCTCAGCGCCGGATCCTCGGTGAACGGGATCCCGGCCGCAGGCGAGACCGCGAGCGTCGGGCGGAGCTGGCGATAGAGGGGATCCTCGGTCGGCGCGAGTACCGACAGCGCGTCGATCCCGCCGGCCAGGAAGATCGACACCAGCACGGGGCTGTCGGGTCCCTGGAGCGTCGCGGCCTCGGCGATCCCATCGGCGAACCCGCGGCCGGTGAATCCGAGCCGGCCAGCCCCGTAGACCGAGACGAGGCCTCCGGCGGCGGCGAGCAGAAACGTCCGGCGATCGATCCCGGTGCCGGCCGGGAGCGGCATCCTCGGGTCCCATTCGCGGACGCTGGGCGGGCGCCCGGCGGCGAGCCCCCGCCGCATCGCCTCCGAGCGCGTGAAGCTCTGGCAGCCGCCAGTACGGGCTGCACTCATCAGCAGGTCTGCCAGTCGGGGGTGGTCGGGATCAGCGCGCGCAGCGCGTTCTGGCGCAGGATGCGATAGGACACCTGCTCCCACTCGGCTGTGATCCCTCGCTGGGCCCGGTGGCTGAAGGTCAGCAGGTTGCGGTGCGTGCTTGACGAGAGACCGGGATCGCCCCAGTAGTGAAGCGCCGTCGCCAGCGCCTGCTGGGGATCCTCATGGACGGGATAGCGCTTGTCGCTGGGGTCGAGCACCTGGCCCTCCAGCGCATAGGTGACCGCCGTGAACCGGCCCGCCCAGCGCGACGTGTCCAGCCAATGGGTGTAATCCCAGCCGGCCACGTTGGGTGGGTCGAACAGAAGCTGCCCGGACAGCTGGCCGATCCACGACCACGAGTCGGTGATGATCGTCTGCCCGAGCGCTCGCAGCAGCCCAGCGCAGTAGACGACCGGCGGGATCACCATCCGCGGTCCCTCGTAGAGCAGCGGATGGCGAAGCATCGCTTCGACCAGCGGGCGGACCTGAAAACCGCTGCGGACGTAGGTCCGCTCCAGCACCCGCAGCGTCGAGCCGGGGATCGGAGCGCCGACGAAGTAGTCCCACAGCTTGGCCACCATGAACGATGGGTGCAGCCGGTGCTGGACGCAGAGACGGCAGCTATCACGGTAATCAAAGCGTCCGCGATGGCCGAAGATCCGCTTGACCCCGGGGTCATGCAGGGCGGGATCGAAGCGGAAGTCCGACGGGCCGGTCTCGCCCCAGCTGTTGGTGAAGCCGGTCAGGGCGCGCGCCTGCGCGTGGACATCATCCTGCGAGTAGCCGCGGCCGGCTCCGAGCGTGAACAGCTCCATCATCTCCCGGCCGTAGTTCTCGTTCGGGCTGAACCGGTTGTTTGACGTGCCCGACAACCACAGCAACATCGCGGGGTCCCGCGTGACCTCGACCAGCAGGTCGTGGAAGTTGCCCAGCGCGCGGGCGCGCATCATCGCGTTCTGGCGCAACATCAAGGCGGCGTCGGAGGCGGCGATCGAGGTGGCGAACCAGCTGTGCCAGATCAGCGTCATCCGCTCCGTCAGCTGCTGGTCTGAGCGGACCATCCGGTCAAGCCACCAGCAGTGGTCCTGACCCCAGACGTTGATCGGATCCAGCGGCTGGCCATGATCGTCGTGCGGCGGCGATCCGATCAGCTTGGCCGCGCCGATGGGTCGGGTCAGCGATGCGACCGCGCCGTCGAGGCCCAGCGCCGCGAGCTCACGGGCCTCACCGGGCTTGGGGCCAAACCCCGCGCGCCAGAGCAGACGCGTCGCGTCGCGGGCGGTGAAACGCCCGGCGTAGGTCGCGATCGGAGAGCTCGAAAGAGAGGCCA
>Ga0302325_10035365_pt1 | contig 10205 bp, 14 predicted proteins | sample Palsa_T0_2_FD_201948 | JGI IMG/M metagenome (GOLD analysis project Ga0302325, IMG submission 201948) | Peat permafrost microbial communities from Stordalen Mire near Abisko, Sweden - Palsa_T0_2 | ecosystem: Environmental > Terrestrial > Soil > Palsa > Peat permafrost | place: Sweden: Abisko... | reverse complement strand
CGGTGTCTGACGTAAGCGCCTCAACAATTGATGTGCTATGGCCATCGTCCAAAATGAGAGAATTTTCACCTTGCATCAGGCAGGGAGCCTGAAGCTCGGGGATTCTATCCAAACACTTCTGATCTACTTTAATCGCAAGGCTACGCGCAAGCAGCGGAGCAACCTCCTTCAACTTGGCCGGATCGGCGTCGTTGAGTGTACGAATTGCAGCCAGATAGTTATCCAGTCTTGAGCGATCCAGGGTCGCTTGGTTCAAATCCTGCGAAGCTCGCACGAAGGAGCCCGGCCGTCCCCGCACTGCATCCACCAGCGTCTTGAAATCGCCGCCTGTCTGCGGAGCCAAGAACAGCAGCATTTGCTGCGCGTCCTGGGGCACGATAATGCTGAGACTCGCCTGGGCACACTTGCGCGTCCAAGTTTCGCAGCGGAAAAACCAACTCTCAGGCGGCGGATTGGTCGCCCCCCTCAAAAATGCAGCAACCATGACGTAATGCGCGGCTTGCGTCGTCGGCAAATCAGCCTGGATCCAAAGCTGATCCCCCGGTGCGAGATTAGGCACCTCCGAAATCGGTAGTGTAGTCGCGCCGCGTGTGACCTTGACCTCCAGGTTTGGGCCGGCCAGATCGAACGGCGCAGTGTCTGCGTTGACGGACCGGGTGAGCATCGCCGCCAAAAGTAGTAGACGACACGGCGAACCAATGCGTCGCCACAAGCGACCGGGCGCTCGAATTACGCTGCAACGTACCTTGAAAGCACCGCGTTGGCCAACCCGACGTCCGATCGTCGGCCCAATTGCGTAATCCCTATTTCGCCACACGGCGAGTTCTCAGGATGTCGAACGCGCGTTCAAAGAGTTTCCAGCCGATCAACTCCTTGTGACCTCGCAGTGCTGTCTGGCCTTTTTCAGCGTAGCACATGCTGATTGAGCATCCTCGAGACTCATTGGCGTAGAGCTGACCCAAATGAGCTTGTCTGCAGGTGAGGGCGAAACGACGACGACCTGGTGCAGCAACTTGGCGTAACGTGTTTGCAGGCGTGCGCGCACTCGCTCGGCCTCACTCTTTCCCCGAAACGCGGCGAGCTGCACTCGGTATTCCTCGGCGTCGAGCTTTTCAAGCTGTACATGTGCTTGTTCAGCTTCTGGCCCTTGAGGATATCTTACAAGATAGTCCTGCAACACTGGCTTTGTCGCGACCGCTCCAGCGAGTTTCCACGCAGCATCTCGTTCGAATGCGCTGATCCGGTCGCGCGCATCTACCGAGTGAACACCGCTTGTCTCCTTCTGCAGGTACTGCTGAAAGGCCTCGGGAGTATTGGCGCTCCGGGCCATGGTCCACGCTTGCGCATCCTCCAAGGAAACGATCCGACTTCGCGCCAACTCGGCATGTGCGCTGTCCGGGTGGTGCTTAAGAAACTCATGGTAGGCAGTTACGGTGCCTTGCCCGTTCGCCTTTGCCCAATCCGCCTGCTGGGAGCTGCACGCAACGAGAACGCCGGCCGTAAATAGGAACAACGCTCGCAATGTTTCCACCGCATTCTCCTCATGCAAATTGCAGGGCAGAACAGGAAGCCGGAATGTGTCTGGAGATCCCCGCGAACATATACGCTACAGTATGTAGCGAAAAGTTTGCAAATGCGAGATTTTTACAGACAGCTTCGTGACGGAGTTAGCGAATCCGACAGAAAATCCGCCCCGAACCGGCGCGGCATAGGCTCGCCGCTAGACGCCGCTCTCGACGCTGTTGCACCGGGCGCTTGGAACCGAAAAAGCGCTCCGGCGTCCAATCGGCGCCGTTCGTCAGTGCTGATCTGGGAACACTAGAGCCCAGTCGTCATCGGCATTGCGGATAGAAAGTAGAAAAGGGAGAATTGAGCGCTTTCGGCCCCCCGAAAATAATTCCTTGGCGCCATCGTGTACTGTTTACCCGAAGGTCGGAGATTGCCGTCATTATCTTCGACATGCTACCCAAGCGCGATTTTGAATCGTTTTCACCGCGGCAGCGCGCAGATGAACAGGTCAGTGATGGCGACTAATCGGACGAAAGGCCGACACGGATTCCGAGATAACGTATTGCGAAACGGCGGAAGGATAGTCTTTCTGGCGCTCTGGCTGAATTGCGTAATGGCTGACACAGTTCCCGGAGTGGCTCAGCACACCCAGTGGAACAAGGCCAATATACATGGTCACAATATCTATTATGCCGTGCGCGGCGGTGGCCCGGAGCTTGTCTTCTTGCATGGTGGAGGCGACTCGGGTGAGCGCTCGTTCGTGCATCAATTAGACGTATTTTCGGAACATCATCATATCGTAGCACCTGATCAGGTGGGCCAGGGACGTACTCCTGACGTGCCAGGACCATTGAGCTACACCGAAATGATGGAAGATACCGCTGAGCTGCTGAGGGTGCTAAAACTTCGCCACGTTGATGTCGTGGGATTCAGCGACGGCGGCATTTTGGCACTGATGCTCGCGGTCCAGCATCCTGAGTTGGTCCGACGCGTCGTCGTAAGCGGCGTCAACATTTTTCCCGAGGGACTGAGACCAGATGATCTGGAGGAATTGCGTGCGACCGAGATCGCCACGCCGACGACCATCGACGAAAAACTTACGCACCTATGGCTTACGTCTCCGACGGAAGTGGAACTGAGCCTGGGGCTGCTGGCAAGAATCTCTCAGCCGGTGCTGGTCATTTCGGGCGATCGCGACGCGATCACACTTGAGCACACGCTCAAGATATTTCATGCACTGCCCAACGCGGAACTGTGCATCCTGCCCGGAACGGACCACGCGACGTTTTCGGGGCGGTCCGAATGGTTGAACCCAATCATTAGTAGCTTTCTAGATCGCGTACGCAGCACTGCCTTAGCGGTTCCGGAATTCTAAGTGTCAACGCCGAAGTAAAACTGGGCGCTCTGCCTCGTCAACGCCGAAGTAAAAGTAATTGAGGCCTTTGGGGCTATCATGGAAGTTCGGTGAACTGGCAGCGGCGGGGCGAGTTATGGTTGTGTCGTATTGCGGATACCCCGTCTCGTCGCGAGTTGTTAAAGCGGTTCAACCTCGATCCCATTCTCCTTGTAGTGCTGATTGTCGCCGCTCACCGTGACGTCGCCAAGAACCTAAATCTGCCGAAATCTCCGTATCAGCTTAAGTCTCCGCTGCTCTGCCTTCCATGTTTCTGTAAACCTGAAAAGGCTCTAACTCCGCGGGGCTATTCCAAGTTCTGCCCGACCTCTAGAAAAAGTGAAGAAGCGCCTCTACGTACACGCGCAGTTGATAAAGTATCACTCGACTTTCGGTCGTTGAACCGAAAGCGTGAACCAGCTGATACCGTAGTCGCAAATCTGCACTTGACGCGCCAGAACCGATAGAGTTGGAATTCGCCAGGGACACGTTCTTATCCGCTCCAGTTTGAGCGAGCGCAGATCGAGGGATAAAGGACGGTGAGCGCACGCCAGGACTCCCGAGGCGCCCCGATCGCCCTGACCCCATGGCTGCGATGGGTGGGGCATTGCGGTTACGTTGCAGAAGGCGTGGTGTACCTCCTCATCGGTGCTTTCGCACTGATCGCGGCGCTCGAACCTTCGCAGCAACCGAACGGATACAAAGGCGCATTGGCCAAACTCGCTGCCGCGCCGTTTGGCGACGCGGCGCTCGCATTGTTGGCGCTCGGATTGGCGGCTTTCGTGTTGTGGCAGGTAGTGCAGGGAATACTCGACCCGGAGCATAGGTCCCAGCGGCGGACGATCAAACGGCGCGCGGTGCGTCTGGGCTGTCTGTTGAACGGAGCGTTGCACGGCATCCTCGTCGGAGAGGCGGCGTGGCGTTTGCTAGGGTTCGGCGGAGCCGCCGACGGGGGACGTTCGCAGGCCGTTTGGGCGCGCCTGGCGATGGCGCTGCCGCTCGGCCGCTGGATGATCGCCGCTGCTGGTGCGGGCATCGCGTTTTTTGGATTATTCCAGTGGTATCTCGCCGCATCGCGAAAGAAAACCGGACGGGTCGATTTAACGCACACGAGACTGCGCGGCGTCATCATCGCACTCGGCACATTCGGCTTTCTGGCTCGCGGCGTCTTGTTCGGATTGATCGGCGCGTTTCTAATCGATGCCGCGCGCCGCTACAACACCGCAAATGCGACCGGTGTCGTCGGAGCGCTCAGCGCGCTGAAACGCCAAGAATACGGTCACTGGCTGCTTGGCGCAGTCGCGGTGGGATTGATCTCTTACGGACTTTTCCAGATCATCAAGGAGCCCTATCGCAATTTCTACGCGAGTTAGCCTAAGGAGCGTTGTCGTTTGGAACCACCAAGAATGTGGGGCTGTAGAACAGAGCCAATACTCGTCAACAAAAGCCATTTGAATTCGACGTGCTTGCGGACCATGCGACGGCCGAGAATCAGCTTGAGTATTTCAGGCAGGAGCAGGTCACAACACATTTCTGCATCCAGGGCTGGTCGGACGTCGCCAAACGAGAGTGGCGTGCCGGTGCGCCCCCTCCTTGACTTGGCACACCCAACAGGTGAGGTGCAGTACGTGGATTTACACTCCTTCGCTTGTTAGTTGAACAGATTTCTCTTTGAGATAATTGGATCTCTCCGGGCGGTTGATGATGTAGTCTGTTTTCCTGTTTTCGCTCTTCGTCAATCGTATACCCCAATTGCATCCTCCGGCGTAGCCAGCAGAAGCTCTTTGGGCTTTTTCTTCAGCTGCGGCCCGAAAGCGACCGCGTATAAGCCTCGTGGTGCGGCGATCGAGGGGTCCCGCTCCGTGAGTATTCCCCGAAATTCCCGTGATGAAGCGGTTGCGCCTGTCACGCCCTTCAGGTTCATATTCGCGCCTTCATTGCGCTGCTCATCGTCGTCAAAGTCGAAAAACTACCATCAGTAAAGAGCGCGATTTATTCCGTGCTCGTTGGCTCCGTGGGTGATCCGTCACCGATCAGCACGCCTGCCGATTTGAGCGCATCGACGTGCTGGCAGACGATTCTGAAGCATGCGAGCAGGGGACCTGCCAGCAGGACACCTGCGATTCCCCATAACCATCCCCACAACAGTAGCCAAACGAAGACTACAGTAGGGTCCAACGCTAGCCGTCGACCGATAATGATCGGAATGATCAATTGACCTTCGACAAAGGCGATAGCGAAAAACGCGCCGGGGACGACGACAACATGACCAAGAGTGTCGAATGTCGTGAAACCGACGACGAGCAATCCAATGCCCGTCATCGCCGGTCCTATGTAAGGAGCAAAGTTAAGGACGCCCGCTACCGCGCCCCACAGCAACGGATTCGGCACGCCGAGCAAAGTCATGGTTACCGCAGTCACCGCACCGACCGCAAGGTTGATCATCGTGACCATCAACAAGTAGCGTGACATTTCATCTTGCACATCGCGCGCGATGGAGACTACCTGTTTCTTCTCAGTCAGACCGGGGGCGATTTCTACCATGCGGCGGAGGAAACCGTTTCCGGAGGAAAGAAAAAAGTATACCAACAGCAACACTGCCGCAATTGATGCCAACACGCGTGGTGTACCGGTCGCCATGCTCGTGAGCAAGCTCGGCTCCGTGCTTACTACCGTTGGTTGGTTGGCCGACTGGGCAAGATTCTCCAGCTTCTTGGTGGCCTCCTCCGCTCTTTGGATGGGCTCACGAAAGCTCCGGAATCGCTGTTGTATCGTTTGAATCGTCGCGGGCGCCTTGGCAACCCAATCGCGTGCGGGTTGCGAGAGGAGTGTAACACCGCCGGCGAGTGCGACCACGACTACGACGAGTACGAGAATACTACCGACCGCTCTGGGTAGGCGTGCCCGTTGCAGGAGAGTTGCCACGGGCGATAGCAACAAAGACAGCAACAACGCAAGGGTCAACGGAATGAGGACTTCCTGAGCGACGTAACAAATGCCCAAAACTAGAAGAAGCAAAACGACGAGTACCGCTCGCTTTACGGTTCGAAGGTCGGTGGAAGCGTCTCGCTCCTGAATAGGAATCGGCTGACTCGGTGCGTCGCCTGGCGAGGGAATCTTCGCGATTTCCGCTGGCTCGTCAATTCGGGGATCCGAAGTGGAATCTCGCACATTGTCACGATGATTCACGACTCATACGTCCAAGAAGATACGCAATTGGATCAGCGTCGATCGTTATCGAACGCCACGACATCATGTGGGTAGCTCTTAAGTGCACATCGAAACATGAAGCGCCGACGCGTGACTCGATTTAGCGTTTTGCGGTTTCAATTGGAGGGACTTCGATCGCCCAGCAGGCGATCCGTTTCCTTCTTGACCACCGCATAGCACTCGCAAGAGAGCTGTTCGAGGTGGGGGCGATCGAGCACCGTAATCTGCCCGCGATGGTATTGAATTATGCCGAGCTTCTGCAGTTTGCCGGCGGCGTCGGTGACACCTTCACGCCGAACACCAAGCATGTTGGCGATAAGCTCCTGAGTCATAATCAACTGATTGGAGGATACGCGATCGAGCGATAAGAGCAGCCAGCGACACAGTTGCTGATCCACCGAATGATGCCGGTTGCAGACCGCGGTCTGAGCCATTTGCGTGATCAGGGCTTGCGTGTAGCGAAGCAGCAAAAGCTGCAGCTCGCCATGACGATTGAACTCATCCTTCAGCCGCCGTCCAATCAGCCGATAAGCGTATCCAGCGCTCTGCACTATCGCCCGGCTCGGTGTGGTTTCACCGCCCATAAAGAGAGCGATGCCAATGAGTCCTTCGTTGCCCACGACCGAGATCTCCGCCGATGCGCCATTTTCCATCACGTACAGCAGCGACACGATGGAGTCGAGCGGAAAATAGACATTGAGCAGAGTATCGCCAGACTCGTACAACACGCGACCGAGCGGCATAGAAACGAGCTCCAGATGCGGGTAAAGCCGTCCGCGCCCGGCCTGTGGCAACGCAGCTAGAAGGTGATTTTGTGATGGATGATATGTTCCGGGCATTGGAGTGTCCCGGCGGCGGCTAAAGCGGTGAATGACGGAGAAGTATAGACCAATCGGCGCCGCCATGCGCACCGGGTCTGTCCTTGGAGAAATACCTAACGACGAAGCCGATTGCCCTGACTCGATCTACCGCGAGCGGGTTTTCCTTTGCGATGTTATGTGTGCCAAAAAGAGACCTAATTGTGCTTGCCAACTTCCTGATCTGAGCCACATCATTCAAGGTTGTCAATAATGAATACGAAATGAACGATGAAGTTATTCACCGGATTGAAAAAAATTAGGGAGTTTGAAAAGCTGCAACTACCTTTCTGCAGGTCCCTCGTCGATTTCGATATCATCATCGAGATCGGATATGCCGAAGAGCAGGGGCAACCACTAACGCTGAAACAGCTCTTTCTGCTGGATATCTGTTCGCGCACAACAGTACGCCGCAAATTAGCCACCCTTATTGAGCATGGAATTGTAATACGGCGCAAAGCTGCGAACGATCATCGCGCTAGCTTCCTAATGATTTCTCCTACGAGTGTCAAACTGCTAAGCAAGTATGGCGGCACACTTACATCTATTGCGGTGGCGCATTTCAAATAGGCATACCCACGACGGACGGAGACGGCCGCCATACCTTCACCGCATACCCCAAAGCAAAACCATCTTCTTGCTGCGCTGTCCGCGGAAGATTACGCGCGCCTGCTGCCTAATCTCGAGCTCATGGCGATGCCGCTAGGATGGGCCCTCTACGAGTCCGGCAGCCATTTGGGCTACGTGTATTTCCCGACCACCAGTATCATCTCGCTTCTCTACGTCCTGGAAAGCGGCGCATCGGCGGAAATCGCGATTACTGGCAACGAGGGTTTGGTCGGCATTTCCTTGTTTATGGGCGGCGAGAGCACGACGTGCCGGGCGGTGGTGCAAAGCGCAGGCAACGGTTATCGGCTCAAAGCGAGTATTCTAAAACGGGAATTCGCGCTTGGCGGACAGTTCGCACACTTGGCGCTGCGGTACACACATGCGCTGATTACGCAGATGGCTCAGACCGCAGCGTGTAATCGCCATCATGCGGTGGATCAGCAACTATGCTGCTGGCTGTTGTTGAGCCTGGACCGTTTGTCTACCAATGAACACTCTTGAAGACTATTTATGAAACAGATCCCGCAGTTTGCTGAAAAATGAGCGAGAGCGCATGTGTGCTAACGTCGCGGTCCACTTGTCCTCTGCGAGCAATTTGCGTTGGAGATCTGCCTCTTCTCTTTTCATCAGTTCTAAGACTTTTGTGTCCTCGTCTTCATCCAGCCAGTAACCATGTTGGTTCGGACAGAACTCCATCTCCAGATTGTAAAACCTGTACCTGAACCTCTGGAGAAGGGCGGTGCATTCTGGGCACTTGTGACTCGTCGCGGCTGAACCGATAACCAAACTTCCCTTCCAGCGATCGCCGAAGTCAAAGACCTCATCTTCCAATTCTTCGAGTTCATCGTGCTCGAGCCACATTCCTTTACAGGACTGACAGTAGCTGATCTCGATTTTGTGCCGTATCGTTGGCAGGAGGTCCACGCTGCATTTAGGACATTTCACTTGAGCCTCCGCTTCGTTCGCTTCCTGACGTGAGGTAAGCCGCCATAGTTCTATCAACATATATGACATCGTGCGGATGCTCAAGCGAAGCGATGACCGGGCAAGCGTGGCAGAACGGCGGAACGTTTGCGTACGGCGCAGCGGGGCCGCCGATGGTCTACTTTTCAGCCTATTCGTCTGGCTCGGGGCAAGTGACCGCAGTTGGGCCGACTACAACCCGATTTACTGTTCCGCCGGTGTCGACCCCATATAGCGGCCGCTCAAGGATGTCCGGTATCGGGTTAATCACCCGCAAGGTGCGTGGGAATTTTGTTTGCGCGCTCGGGTGATTCGCGGGAGGCTTATGATGGTGGCTGCCATGCAGGGGTTGGTTCGTCAGTTGCGAGGCTGGCCGCATGATACGTAAGCGCAAATCCGGCAAGTATCGGCTGTATTCGCGCAAGATCGACCGGCGGACGAATCGGCGGCGAAACCTTGGCACATTCGATACGCGCAAGGCCGCGGAAAAGCACGAGCGCGCCGTGCAGTATTTTAAGCGACGCTCGTGACGCAACACCTTTCAAGGCGGCCGTCATGCTGTGCAGTCGAGTCGTGGGTAGCCCTGGGATGTGCTGAGCCCGACGAGAGCATCGGCCAGCATCGTGACTCGCCCGCGATCCACGCAGCTTTATCCGGAGACTAGACGATGACCACCGTTGATGTCACCCTCCGCCGGGCGTTTCGCGTGTGGTGGAGCTATACCTGGCGCTGCATTGTGCTATCCACCCTCGTCACAGTTCCTAGTACAGATAATCGTGATCACTTGGATCGTGCCCCACGCTCGCGCGGCGGTTGTGGGGCATGTACTGGATCGCCCCCGAATGCGTGAGCTACTTGAACTCCTGTGGCTCGTGTGGCCCATCGCAATCGTCGGCATGATAATTGTCCAGACGATCGCCATGCGTTGGATGCTGCGGCGTGCGCGCGGGGCGGATTTCAAGCTGATTGTCTCGCCTATGGACGGGTCCTCTACCTGAGCGTCCGTCCGTCCGCTATGGGGAAGCACAATTGGACTATGAGGACGGCTCTTGGGCCGCCTGCGGTCCTTTTTTTCGATGGTCTGCGGAAGCGTCACAGGTGTTGCTGACGACAAGATCTGTAGGAATATCGATGGCGAGGGAACAGCCCTCCCGATGCGTACCTGATTCCGGCCGTCGCCTGCGCGATTGCAATTCGCTTCTGGTCCGCCGCGGCTTTGCGATCCAAAAGAGCTAGTGCCCGAGCCAAAACGCGTCCGATATTAAGTATGCCGATCTCGACCAATCAACCACTTACATGCGCCTAACTCTGATAAGTCCGTACCGGATACATCCTTTACAGGCTATACCGGGGACATCGTTAACAGTATTGCCTGGAAGAGATTGGGCTATCAACGAAGCAGGCGGTGCGGGCGCCAAAGCGGTAAAGCAGAGCACCAGGATTTCCCGTGTGAGCGCCAGCGCGAACAGACATCTCGTGCCGCTCCGCTAGATCGCTTGCTAGCGGGCGGGCTCAGATCGCGCGCCCGCTGTGACCGGGGCAAAATTCTGCGCATCGTTGGGATCACCCTTTCCCTTGTATTTGGCAAACATCGGATACGGATAAAACGGTCGGGTAAAACTCACTGGAATTTCCGGATCGAGCGGAAACATCAACCTGAAGGC
>Ga0302325_10035361_pt1 | contig 10207 bp, 9 predicted proteins | sample Palsa_T0_2_FD_201948 | JGI IMG/M metagenome (GOLD analysis project Ga0302325, IMG submission 201948) | Peat permafrost microbial communities from Stordalen Mire near Abisko, Sweden - Palsa_T0_2 | ecosystem: Environmental > Terrestrial > Soil > Palsa > Peat permafrost | place: Sweden: Abisko... | reverse complement strand
CGGTGTTGGCGAGCACGGCCACGAGTGACGGGGGGACGCCGAGGCTGGCGAATGTGGACGGGTGGGTGGTGGGGGTGGAGGCAGGGATGGAATCGTTGATGTCCTCAGTGGACAGAGCTGACAAGAGATGGTCTCCATGTATCGGGGTGGCCGCGTGTCGAAGGCGCCACATCCGTGGAAACCAATTCGCTCACCGAGCGACGAGCGACCGGCGCGCCCTCATGGCGTCGCCTTTACCGCGCGTTCTGCGCAGAGCCAGCTTACCGTACACCCGGCCGGCCGGGGCGCAGCGACACCAGGACCCGCCCGGATCCGATCTCAGGCAAAAATTTATGGGCGGTATGCCGCTTTTGATGCTTGACACGCACCCCGTCTGATGCTTAACGGGCGTGACAAGCTTGCGGGATGGTGTTAAATGAAACAGGTTGTAGTCGAAGTTCGTGCTCGTGTCACAGCGCCTGCGAATTCTGACCGCGGGCGCCGTGGGTCCCTAAGGCCCAAGCCTTCCAACGGCAAGCGGTCACAGCAGCCCGGGGATTCACGCCCGTGAAACCCCGATGATCGTCTCAGCATGGAGGAGCACAGTGGCTCAGGGAACAGTGAAGTGGTTCAACGCGGACAAGGGCTTTGGTTTCATCGCCCCCGACGATGGCACGCCGGACGTCTTCGTTCACCACTCCGCGATCGAGGCTGACGGGTACCGCAGCCTCTCTGACAACCAGCGGGTGGAGTACACCCCGGTGCGCGGCGCCAAGGGCCCGCAGGCGGAGCAGGTTCGTCCGCTCTAGCAACACCCCGGTCTTAAGCGAACTCGCCCGTGGCAAGCAATCTTGCTGCGGGCGAGTTCGTTTCGCCAGTACGGGTACGTTTAGGGATAGCCATCGTCGGGACCGTCTGCGATCAGGCCGACCGAGCTTGACGATCCCAGGGAGCCCCGATGGCGCCACTCCCCCGCGTTCCGCACCCTGGAGTTGACTGGTCTCCCGCGCCAGCGGAGCCAGCCGAGCCGCGCGGCAGCGAGTACGCGACGCTCTCCAGGCACGTCCGGCAGGCGGGGCTGCTCGATCGCCGCCTGCGGTACTACGGCTGGAAGATCGCGCTCACCACGGTGGCGCTGGCGGCCGGATGGACCGCGTTCGCCGTCCTCGGCAACTCGTGGTGGCAGCTGGGCACCGCGGTGTTCCTCGCGGTGATCTTCGCCCAACTCGGCTTCGTCGGTCATGACGCCGGGCATCAGCAGGTCTTCCGTTCAAAGCGCGCTAACTACGTACTCGGCCTGCTGTGCGGCAATCTGGCCATCGGGCTCAGCTACGGCTGGTGGACGCGCAAGCACAACCGCCACCACTCCCATCCGAACACCGAGGGCGCCGACCCCGACGTCATGCTCAGCATCCTGGCATTCTCCGGCGGCCGGGCGCGAGCCAGCCGGGGCGTCCAGCGGCTGGTCTTCCGTTACCAGGCCTACCTGCTGATCCCGATGCTGCTGCTTGAGGGGGTCGGCCTGCATTCTTCCAGCATCCGGGAGATGACGCGGCGGGCCTGCCGCAACCGTGCCTGGGAAACGGCGTTGCTCGGCGTCCATTGGGCTGGCTATCTCGCCGCGATCTTCCTGGTGCTGCCGCCGGCCAAGGCCGTGATCTTCATCGTCGTCCAAGAGGGCCTGTTCGGGTTCTACGTCGGATGCTCGTTCGCGCCGAACCACAAGGGGATGCCGGTGCTGCCCGCGAACGACAAGACCGACTTCCTGCGCCGCCAGGTGCTCACCTCGCGCAACGTTCACGGCGGCTGGCTCACCGACTTCGCCCTTGGCGGCCTCAACTACCAGATCGAGCACCACCTGTTCCCGTCGATGCCGCGCCCTAGCCTGCGCCGCTCCCAGCCGCTGATCGCCGCGTTCTGCACGGCGCACGAGGTGCCCTACTGCGAGACCACCCTGCTCGAGTCGTACGCTCAGGCCTTGCGCCACCTCAACGCCACCGGCAAGCTGGCGCGCCGCGCCCCGGCCCCCTCGGTGACCCCGGTGCTCAGCCGGCCCTGACGCGGCGGGAATGCCGCGGGCCTTCCTGGCATTGTCGTGGTTGATGAAAGAGAACGAGCTATCACTCGACCTGGCGGTGCTGGATTTCGTCGGGATCGAGTACGGCGAGCAAGCTTCCGACTCGCTGCGAGGCGCCGCCGACATCGCCCGCGCCATCGAGGCGGCCGGGTACCGGCGTTACTGGGTGTCCGAGCACCACAACATGAACAGCCTCGCCTGCAGCGCCCCCGAGTTGCTGACGGCGTACGTCGGCGCGCAGACCTCGCGGATCCGGGTCGGCGCGGCCGGCATGATGCTGCCCAATCATGCGGCGCTCAAGGTCGCCGAGACCTTCCGGACCCTGCTCGCCATGTACCCGGGCCGCATCGACCTGGCGCTCGGCCGGGCGCCGGGAACCGACCCGCTGACCGCGCACGTGCTCCGCCGCGGGCTGCGCACCGACGCCGCCGCGGAGTTCCCCGGACAGGTCGCCGAGCTGCTGGCGTTCCTCGGCGACGGTTTCCCCGAGGGCCACCCCTACGCGCAACTGGTGGCGGCGCCGGTCGTGTCCGAGCGGCCGGAGCTTTTCATACTCGGATCGAGCGGCTACGGGGCGCGCTTCGCGGCCGTCAACGGCATGAGCGCCGTATTCGCCCATCACATGAGCCCCGATCTGGCGTTCCAGGCGCTGCGCGAGTACCGTCGCGACTTCACGCCGCGCACCGAAGGCGCGGAGCCCTATTCGGCCATGTCGGTGCTGGCCTTCGCCAGCCATGACGACGAGGCGATCCTCGAGTTCGAGGCGGCGTGGGCGCTGACCATGCAGAACCTCCGCCGCGGCGAGCGGGAGCCGCTGCGTCCTGAGGCGGTGCACGAGTTCGCGCGGTCGGCCGAGTTCCGCGCCAGCCGCCACGACGACGGCCGGATGGTCACCGGCGAGCCCAAGGTCGTCGCCGAGCGCCTGCTGGAGATGAAGGCGCAGGCCGAGGCGGACGAGATCGTGGTCGTGACCCCAAGCCTGGACCGCGAGCGCCGCCGGGGCAGCTACGTCGCGGTGGCCGATGCCTGGCGGCGCGCCGCCTGAGCCCGGCTCAGCCCGTTGCCACAGCCGGCTGTCCGCTCGTGGGACATCAGTGATTAAGTTGGCTCATGGCATTCGAGCTGACTGAGCAAGTCGAGCGACGGCTGGCGGGCGATGAGGTCGCGTGGCTGACCACCGTAACTCCGGGCGGGAAGCCGGCGCCACGACCGATCTGGTTCGTCTGGGATGGCACCGCGATCGTCATCTACAGCATGAACGGGGCCGCCCGGCTGCGCTACATCGAGCGCAATCCGCAGGTGACGGTGCACTTCAACTCCGTCGGCGGCGGCGACGTCGTCGTGATATCCGGACGGGCAGAGCTCCTGCCGGATGCCCCGTCGCCATCGGAGTTCCCGGGCCTGCTTGACAAGTACGGGACCCTCATCGAGCAGATGGGGGAGACGCCGGAGTGGTACGACGACAACTACGGCGTCGCCCTCCGCATCATCCCCGAGCGCTCCTGGGGATACGCCTAATCCCTCCCCCGGGTGGGGTGCCTGCTAGCCGAACGTGACGCCCTGGGCTAGGGGGAGTTCGGTGGAGTAGTTGACCGTGTTGGTGGCGCGGCGCATGTAGGACTTCCAGGAGTCCGAGCCGGACTCGCGGCCACCGCCGGTCTCCTTCTCGCCGCCGAACGCGCCGCCTATCTCCGCCCCCGACGGGCCGATGTTGACGTTGGCGATGCCGCAGTCGGAGCCGTCGGGCGCGAGGAAACGCTCCGCCTCGCGCAGGTCGAGGGTGAAGATCGACGACGACAGCCCCTGCGGCACGTCGTTATGCAGGGCGATCGCCTCCTCCAGGGCGTCATAAGTGAGCACGTACAGGATCGGCGCGAAGGTTTCCCGCCGCACCACGTCGCTTTGCTCGGGCATCCGAACGATCGCGGGTTCCACGTAGTAGGCCTCGGGCGCCTCACCGGTGAGCACGCGGCGGCCGCCGGCGACGATCTTGCCCCCATCGGCCTGGGCCTGGGCGAGACCGTCGGCGTACCCCTGATAGGCGGCGGCGTCGATCAGCGGGCCGACCAGCGTGCCGTCGGCCAGTGGCGAGCCGATCGGCAGGCTGCGGTACGCCGCGGCGAGCCGGTCGGTCAGCTCGTCGGCGATCGAGGAGTGGGCGATCACCCGGCGCAGGGTGGTGCAGCGCTGCCCGGCGGTGCCCGCCGCGGCGAAGACGATGCCGCGCACCGTCAGGTCAAGGTCGGCGCTCGGCGCGACGATCGCGGCGTTGTTGCCGCCAAGCTCGAGCAGCAGGCGCCCGAAGCGCCCGGCGACCACGGGCGCGACCGCGCGGCCCATGCGGGTCGAGCCGGTGGCGGACACGAGCGCCACCCGCGGGTCGGCGACCAGGGCCTCCCCTACCTCGGGACCGCCGAGCACGATCGCGCTGACCGCCTCAGGGGCCCCGGCCCGCCGGGCGGCCTCGGCCACCAGCGCCTGGCACGCCAGCGCGGTGAGCATGGTCTTCTCCGACGGCTTCCAGACCACGGTGTCGCCGCAGACCAGCGCGAGGGCGGTGTTCCACGACCACACCGCGACCGGGAAGTTGAAGGCGCTGATGACGCCGACCACGCCGAGCGGGTGCCATTGCTCCATCATGCGGTGCCCGGGGCGTTCCGACGCGATGGTGAGGCCGAACAGCTGCCTTGACTGGCCCACCGCCAGGTCGCAGACGTCGATCATCTCCTGGACCTCGCCCAGGCCCTCCGAGCGGATCTTGCCCGCCTCGATCGACACGAGCGCGCCGAGGTCCTCCTTGTGCTCGCGCAGCAGGTTGCCGAGCTCGCGGACAAGCTGGCCGCGCACCGGGCCGGGGACAAGCCGCCAGGCCCTGAACGCTTCCTCGGCCCGCGCCACGATCGCCCCGACCTCGTCCGGCGTGTGCGCCGCGACCCGGCCAAGCTCGCCGCCGGTGACGGGCGAGCGGGCGATCAGCTGGCCGGCCGGGCCAGCCGGGCCGGCCGGCGGCGGCAGTTCGACGCCGAGCCTGGACAGCAGCGCGGCGGTGTCTGCCTGCAGCGTGACGTGGTTGAGCATGATCGGTCTCCGAACTCCTCTGGTGGCTACCCAAGCGTGGTGGTGGTCCTCATGAACCTATTGTCGTCGTCGCCACGATCCGGTCGAGGGCGGCGAGCACGCGGTCGAGCTCCTCCGCGCGAACGGTGAGCGCCGGACGGAACCGCAGCGCCGCCTGGCCGCAGCCGAGCATGATCACGCGTTCCTCCGCGCGCAGGCGCGTGACGACCTCGTCCCGCAGGCGCGCCGACGGGAGGGTGATCGCGCACATGAGGCCGCGACCGCGGGGATGCGAGACGAGCGCGGGGTGGCGCGCGGCGAGGTCGCGCAGCCCGCCGAGCAGGCGCTCGCCCAGCGTCGCGGCGCGCTCAATGAGCCGGTCGGCCTCGATCACCTCGAGGATGCGCCTGGCCCGGACCATGTCGGTCAGGTTGCCGCCCCAGGTCGAGTTGATGCGCGACGAGACGGTGAAGACGTTGCCGGCCACCTCGTCCACCCGACCGCCGGCCATCACGCCGCAGACCTGCGTCTTCTTGCCGAAGGCGACCACGTCGGGCTCGAGGCCGACCTGCTGGTAGGCCCACGCGGAACCGGTCATGCCGACGCCCGTCTGCACCTCGTCAAGGACGAACAGCGCGTCGAACTCGCGGCACAGAGCCTGCATCGCCCGGAGGAAGGACGGGCGGAAGTGGTTGTCGCCGCCCTCGCCCTGGATCGGCTCGGCGATGAAGCAGGCGATGTCGTACGGGTTCTCCGCGAAGGCGCGCCGGGCCGCTGCGATCGCGTCCGCTTCGGCCGCGGCCACGGCGGCCTCGTCGTCGTGCAGGTTAATGGCCGGGCTGGGGATGCGCGGCCAGTCGAACTTCGGGAACCGCGCGACCTTGGCCGGTTCCGTGTTGGTCAGGCTCATCGTGTACCCGCTGCGCCCGTGGAACGCCCGCTCCAGGTGCAGGACCTTGGTGCCGAGGGCGGGGTCGATGCCGCGGCTCTCGTTCAGCCGGGACTTCCAGTCGAAGGCGATCTTGAGCGCGTTCTCCACCGCCAGGGCGCCGCCGTCGATGAAGAACAGGTGCGGCAGCGCCTGGTCGCCGAGCACGCGGGCGAAGGTCTCGACGAAGCGCGCCATCGGCACCGTGTAGACGTCTGAGTTGCTCGGCTTGTTGACCGCGACCGCGGCGATCTCGCGCAGGAACTCGTCATCGCGGGCGAGGGCGTCGTGGTTCATGCCGAGCGCGGACGAGGCGAAGAACGTGAACATGTCGAGGTACTCGACCCCGTCCCGCGCGTCGACCAGCGTCGACCCATGCGAGCGGTCCAGGTCGAGCACGAACTCGAAGCCGTCCGCGAGCAGGTGCGCGGCTACCCGCTCCCGCACCGTGCCCGGGTCGAGCTGCGTGGCCAGGTAAGCAGGGCTGAGCACTGTCATAGGGGCATCGTAGGCATAGATTCTTCTGTTTTCCATGATCCGAACAGCAAATTTGACCGCACCAGCGGTAAACGGCCGGACCTTCTCGCCCGCATCTCTCAGATCAGCAGAAGCGCGGAGACTAGCATCATCTTGTGAGGCATTGATTGCTGCATCTGATGAGGTATTATTGGCTGCAGATTTGCGTCATCACACGAAGGGGATCTGCCATGGCGGTGTCCCGGTTCACAGAACCAGCCAAGGCTCGCAAGAGCCTCCCGCTCACCGAGAAGGATCTGGCCGACATCGCACGCCTGCGCGAGGAGACTCCGGAACGCGAAGCGCTCTCCGAGATGGTCGGCATCATCGTCGTGGAGGGCGTCGCGGAAGCAGCACTGCTGCGCATGATCTTCGAAACGGGGCTCCGGGCCATCCGCGAGAAGGCGGAGGAACTGGCTTACGCGAGCGCGGCCGAAGACCGGCTTGCTAGCGGAGAGGCGGATGAAACTCGCCAGATCGCCCGGCGCCGGCGGCCCGCCTGGGCCGCCGAGGACTGACGGGCGCGCGGTGTCGGAGCTGCTGCGCGGCCGCGTCTACCGTGCCCACCTGGGCCACATTGAGGCGGACAAATACTTCCTTGTCGTCTCCAACAACCGCCGGAACCGGGCATTCGAGCAGGTGCTCGCGGTCCGGCTGACCACAACGAAACCGCGCGACAGCCGCCCCGCGATGGTTGAGCTTGGCCCAGGCGAGGTGATGACAGGCTGGGCATCCTGCGACGACCTCGAGACCGTCTACGACGACGAGGTGCGGGCCGACATGGGGGCGGTCACAGCACCGACGATGCGCCGCGTAGAGGCCGGGCTGCGAGCAGCTCTCGGTATGGCCGACTGACGGCTGTCCTTCCCCGACGGGCCGACCGCCTCGATTGACGAAGTCCCGGCGTCGATCCGCACCGTCCTCACCTGCCGCTGCCAGGCCGACCCAGAATAACCCACGCCAAGATTACCAATTAGAAATCCATGGCGAAACCGCTACTATAACGGCGGAAGCGCCATGGGCTATTTGATCTCGATCAGTCGCCAATCCTGTATTGACGCCTTCTGTGTTACCGGTCACACTAACGGCACCGTTACCGATCACACAAAAAATGTGACCGGCCACACGGAAGAAATGTTACCGGTCACATCACGGAAGTCGAGGTCAAAGATGACAGCCAGCAGTGGAATTTGGCATGCCCGAAGGGCATTGCTGATCCTCGCCGCCGCGGCGGCGCTGGTCATCGCCGGACTGATGGGCAGCGGCGCCACGCCATCCAGGGCGGCGACCGAGGAGCCATGCGACATCTACGCCGCGGCCGGGACCCCGTGCGTGGCCGCGCACAGCACCACCCGCGCGCTCTACGCGGCCTACGACGGGGCGCTTTACCAGGTGGAGCGCGCCTCGGACGATACCACGACTGACATCTATCCGGTCAGCGCGGGCGGTGTCGCCAAATCGGCCACCCAGGATTCGTTCTGCGCGGAGACGTACTGCTGGGTCACCGAGATCTTCGACCAGTCCGGACACGGCAACAACCTGACCGACGCGCCCGCGGGTGGGGCCGACGGCGGCCCGGACATCCTCGCCAACGCGGCCGCCGCGCCGGTCGAGGTCGACGGGTCGAAGGTCTACGGCGTCTACATCAGCCTCGGCATGGGCTACCGGGACGACGACACTACCGACATCGCGACCGGCAACGAGTCTGAGGGCGAGTACGCGGTCCTCGACGGCACGCACTACGACAACGAATGCTGCTTCGACTACGGCAACGCCGAGACTAACAACGATGACGACGGCGACGGCACCATGGAAGCCATTAACTTCGGCGACGAGACGACCTGGGGCTACGGCACGGGCACCGGCCCGTGGATCATGGCCGACCTGGAGAACGGCCTATACTCCGGCTCAAACGCCGGTTACAACGCCGGCGACCCGACCACCGACTACCGGTTCACCACCGCGATGATCGAGGGCGGGGCGAACCAGTGGGCCATCCTCGGCGGCAACGCGGACTCGGGCTCGCTGTCCACCGACTTCAGCGGAGTGCGCCCCTCGGGCTACAACCCGATGAAGAAGCAGGGCGCGATCATCCTCGGCATCGGCGGCGACAACAGCGACAACGCGGCCGGCACGTTCTACGAGGGCGTGCTGACCTCGGGCTACCCGACGGCCGCGACCGAGGCCGCCGTCCAGGCCAACATCGTCGCGGCCGGCTACTCGGCCTACACCCTGCCGAGCAACCCCTTCACCAGCGGCAAGGAGATCTCGCTCAACGCCACGACGCCGTGCTGCACCGGTGACTACCTCACCGGCGACACCAGCGGCGACGACGTGGGGATCGTGAGCGTGACCTCGAGCAGTTCCTCGACCCTGAAGGCCGACGCGACCTGGATCGTCGAGCCCGGCCTGGCCAACAGCTCGTGCGTCTCCTTCGAGTCGGCCAACGGGTCCGGTGATTACATCCGCCACTCCGACTTCGAGCTTTACCTGGAACCGAACGACGGCACCACCCAGTTCGCCCTGGACGCCACCTTCTGCCCGCGGGCGGGCAACAGCGGCTCCAACTACTCCTTCATGTCCTATAACTACAGTTACCAGTACATTCGCCACTACGACTACGTCGGCTACATCGCGAGCGACGGCGGCTCCAACGCCTGGGACGCCGCCAGCCTCTGGGACGAGGACTCCACCTGGCTCGTCGCCTCCCCCTGGAGCTGACGCTTAGCCAGCGCATTATTCACGCGAGCTCGCGCAGCGTCTCCATGAGCTGCTGCGCGAGCTCGCTCGGCGCCACCCCGCTGCGGGAGAGGATGCCGAGCGGCTCGGCGTTGCCGGGGACCGAGACGCTGAGCCGGCGCAGCAGCCCGGAGTCGAGGTCGAGCTGGACCGCGTGCTGCGGGGTGATCCACACCGCGTCCGAGAGCAGGGTCAGCTCGCGGGCGAGCGAAACCGACTGCGTCTCCGTGCGGCCCGGCGGCAGCGCGATGCCGTGCGCCTCGAAGAACCCCTCCACGTCATGCCTGGGGGCGGTGCCCATACCTGGGATGACCAGCGGGTAAGCGAGCAGCGCGAGCGGCGAGACGGTGCGGCCTGGCGACCGGCCGTACACCGCCAGCCGGTGCTGCGGCCGCGTCACCACCGCGAGCGACTCCGCGTAGAGCAGCTCGAACGAGACGCCCGCCATCATCGCGGGCTCGGCGATCCGGCCGAGCGCGAAGTCGACCTCGCCCGCCCGCAGCGCCGCGATCAGTTCCGGGTTGTGCCCCGTGCGCACCCGTACCCCGGCGTGCGGGCGGCGCTCGCGCAGCGCGATGATCGCCCGCGCCAGCAGGCCGCCGGCGGCGGTCGGCAGCGCCGAAACGGCCACGGTGGGATAGCGCGGCTCCTCGTCGGCGGTGAGCGCGGCGGCGGCCGAGTCGAGCGCCCGCGTGACCTCGACGGCGTGCCGCAGGAACCGCTCGCCCGCCTGCGTCAGCGCCGTTCCCGCGCGACCGCGCTCGAGCAACTGATGGCCGGCCAGCCGTTCCAGCTCGGTCAGCGTCTTGGACACGGCCGGCTGGCTGAGATGGAGCCGCTCGGCCGCCCCAGCGAGCGTCCGCTCCTGGGCCACGACCACGAAACAGCTGAGGTGCCTGAGCCGGATTCGC
>Ga0302325_10035360_pt1 | contig 10207 bp, 8 predicted proteins | sample Palsa_T0_2_FD_201948 | JGI IMG/M metagenome (GOLD analysis project Ga0302325, IMG submission 201948) | Peat permafrost microbial communities from Stordalen Mire near Abisko, Sweden - Palsa_T0_2 | ecosystem: Environmental > Terrestrial > Soil > Palsa > Peat permafrost | place: Sweden: Abisko... | reverse complement strand
TCGCGAGCTTCGGTCAGTCGAATGGCCATGGCCGCGCGCAGATGGGCCGCGTGCCCAATGGCCGCCAGGGCAATTTGATTGTGACCTCGACCAAGTCCGTGCCGGAGTCGGAACTGCGCAAGATGCTGATTGATGAAGCGAAAAGACAGGGCAAGCCGTATGGGCTTTACTTTGAGGATATTTCTTCCGGCTTTGCGGTGACCACGCGCAGTTCGCCGCAAGCTTTTTCGGTGGTTCCGCTGGTTGTTTATCGCGTGTATGTGGATGGGCGGCCGGATGAGTTGGTGCGCGGCGTGAGCATCGTCGGCACACCCTTGGCGGCGATGAAGAGCATTATGGCAACCAGCGACAAGGATGAAGTCTTCAACGGCGAGTGCGGCGCGGAGTCGGGGTCGATTCCGGTTTCGGCGGTTGCTCCGGCCATGTTGCTTTCGGAGATTGAAACCCAGAAGCAGAAGCAGGGAACCCAGCGGGTGCCGATTCTGCCCAATCCCAGCGTTACCGCTTCGGCCGCGCAAGCATCTGCCGCGCAAACCTCTGCCGCAGGAAAGGGAAACTGATGAGAACCAAACGACTTGCCGTTTCTCTTGCCGCCCTGGCTCTTGCCGCTTCCAGCTACGCTATTGCGCAGCCGACCCGCGCCGACGCCGAAAAAGACCCCATCCTCAGGGCCATGCTGATGGAACTCGATCGCAACAAGGAGCAGCTTCAGTTGAAGGGCTTCGCCAAGCCGTTTTTCATTCAATACCGGATCGAAGACATTGAGGATTACCAGACCCGCGCCGATTTTGGATCGAGCATCGGTGGAGGCTTTCACCATCAGCGCGTAGCGCGCGTCTCGGTGCGCGTGGGTGACTACAAGATCGACAGCTCCAGTTCACGCGGCGATGGCGTCAGTTCCTACGCCGCTCTCGACGACGATCCGTTGGCGTTACGGGCTGCGCTGTGGCAGGCGACGGACGACGCCTACAAGGCGGCGCTCGATTCCTATGCGCAGAAGCAGGCGCAGTTGAAACAGGTGCAGACGCAGCCGCAGCAGGACGATTTTTCTCAGGAGACACCTGTCGTTTCGCTGGCCGGGACGGTGCATTTGCAGTTCAAGGGAACGGCCGAGAGCGCTGCCTGGGAGAAGCGCGTATCCGAGTCAAGCGGGCTCTACCGAACCGACCCGGCGCTCAAGGAAGTCGGCAAGGATATTCAGTATTCGACCGCCGGATTTCATGCGCGCGCGGTGAACACGTACCTGGTGAGCAGCGAAGGGACGATCGTGCGCAAGGGAACCACTGCCTATGACGAGTCCTTTGCCGTGGGGACGCAGGCGGCGGACGGCATGCATCTGGACCGGTCGTACGGCACCAGCGGCGTTTCGCTCACCGATCTCGATTCTCCGGAAGCCTTCAACAAACATGCGGTAACTCTGATCGCATCGCTCGAAGACCTGCGCAAGGCTCCGCTGGTGGAAGAGGAGTATCACGGGCCGGTGCTGCTTTCGGCCGATGCGGCTTCGGATGCCATTCACGACCTGGTCGCGTCGGCGGTGACTGCTACGCGACCGGAACTGGGCACGGAGGCTCGCACCAAGGGCGCATTTGCCTCGAGCTTTCATGCGCGCGTATTGCCCGATTTTCTGGATGTGGTGGACGATCCCAGCCTGACTGCATTTAACGGCAAGGCGCTGGTCGGCGCGTACAAGATCGACGACGAAGGCGTGCCCGCGCAGACGGTAAAGCTGGTGGCCGATGGAAAACTTGAAAACTACCTGATCGGCCGCGAGCCGGTGCGGGATTTTCCCAAGTCGAATGGGCATGGCCGCGCCCCGCTCACCGGGCCGCCGCATCCGGCCATCAGCGTGCTTGACGTGAGCGCGCATGAAGGTTTTTCGGAAGACGAGCTGAACAAGAAGCTGCTGGCGATGGCCAAGGATCGCGGACTGAAAAGCGTGTATTTTGTGGAGACGCTGGGCCCCGACTTGACTCCGCGGCTGCTTTTCAAGATCGGCGAAGACGGCAAACGCGAACTGGTGCGCGGCGCCACGCTGGACGATCTGGACCAGCGCGCTCTGCGCTCCGGCGTGGTTGCGGCAGGCAAGGAGCCATATGTGGCCAACTACAACGGCGCGATCCAGGAGACCATTCTCGCGCCGGCGCTGCTGTTTGACGATGTGACCATCCGCCGGGCCAACGAAAAGAACGACAAGCTGCCGTTCTATCCGCCGCCGAGCTAAGCCTTAGACTGCTTTTTCTTCCATCCTCCGACGATTGCGCCCATGAGCATCATACCCAGCAGCCAGAAGCCGCCGTTGATGCCCAACAGCGAGAGCGGACGCTCTTCAAACGCGTATTCGATGGCGCATGTCGGCAGTATCAGGCCCAGCCACAGTAGCGCGGCGACCACGACACCGCGCAGAGCCGTCTGCGGCCCGGTCCGCTGTGTGAACCAGGAGATGGCCGCTGCAATGACGGCAGTGCCGATCAGCGCTGTTCCATATTGAAGCGGCGGATTGTATCCAGCTGCGCTTTCGAGCCACTTGGCGGTGCGGCCGATGCCATCGAGCCAGGACATCATGAAGACCGTGTACCAGCCGGCTTCAAAGAGGAAGCAGGCAATGGCGGCGACCAGGATCGCCCAGTAGTTGAGCCGGACTGTGGCTGTTGGTGTCGCTATTTGAACTGTCATGGAAACCTCCTCCGGAACGTTGCCGAATTGAGATACGGCGGATTTGCGACGATTGTAAAGCGTTCGGAAGAAATTCCAAGGATTACTTCGCGAAAACCTTTGCACTCATTCACTGCCGGCCGGTTTCCTCCATGTTGTACGATGAAATCAATGGGAATGAAGTCTCCCGAAACCGCCTGTATCGATTCGATGGGGCTGATGACTTCTGCCGAGTGGTTGTTCTTGACTTTCCGGAAGAATAGCGAGGCAGGGGCATGTCCTATTTCTGGGTGACGATTGGGAGCGCGATCGGCGGGCTTCTGCGCTACGCCATTTCCCGCTGGACGATGGCCGTCAGCATGAATTTCCCTTACGGCACGGTCTTCATTAACGTCCTGGGATCGTTTGTCATCGGCTATTTCGGTACATTGACGTTGCAAAGCGGTAAGTTTCCTGCCACGGATAACTTCCGGCTATTCGTCATGGTGGGGCTTTGCGGCGGATTTACGACGTTTTCATCCTTCAGCCTGCAAACCTTTGATTTGTTGCGCATGGGCGCATGGGGCCGCGCTCTGGCGAATGCCGTTCTCTCGGTCATTCTCTGCGTGTCGGCGGTGGGTGCGGGGCATCTGCTTGCCTACCAAACGGTGCAGCGGGCGGCCATTGCGGAAACTGCGGACGAGGAAATGGCAGGGTGAGGATTCAGTCCTCGTCTCCTTTTCCGGGGTGCTCGGCGCGGTCAATTTCTTCCATTTCCAGCGCCTGCTCCAGCTCTTCTTTCTCGATTGCGGCTTCGTAGCGGGCTTCTTCGCCGCGCAGGAAGACAATGCGCACCCTTTGCAGATGATCGCGATTGTCTTTGAGGAAGGATTGCAGGTCTTCCTCTTCGCCGACCAGTTCCAGGCATTGGGGTAGGCGCGCCGGGGGAATTTCGCCGGTGTCCATCACCAGCTCCTGATTCTTGAGAAAGCCGCCGATGACGCGGTGCAGCAGCGCCTGTTCGATGCCGTGTTCCTTGGCCTGGCGTAGCAGGTAAGCGCCCAGGCTCTGCGGGGCGAGGCGCTTCCACCAGCTATCGGCGCGGCGCATTTCGGAGGCGGTGAAATATAACCGCAAAACGCTGAGATGTTCCATGAGACTCCCTTCCAAATAGCCGAAATCGTCGATTTGTGTCAGTAGATCGGGCGGAGGCGTGTCGCGCAGCTTGGCTACAAGCGCCAGGGACAATCCTTCTTCCGCCGTGGTGCTGAGGTGCTTGCTTCGGCCCACGCGCTGGGCCTGGTAGATGCCGGCGTGGCCGGAGAAGAGATAGCTGATGACGCAGGCGATGGCGGCGTAGGCGCCCGCTTCCGAGCCGAAGAGTTCGACGGCCATCAGCGTAGAGGCGATAGGCGTGTTCGCAGCTCCGGCAAAGACGGCTACGAATCCCATGCCGGCCAGCAGCGACGACGGCAGCGGCAGAATGTGCGCCAGCGCGTTGCCCAGCGTGGAGCCGATGAAAAACAGCGGCGTGACCTCTCCGCCTTTGAAGCCGGTGCCCAGGGTGAGTGCGGTGAAGAGGAACTTGGCGGCAAAGTCGTAGACCGGCAGCGGGCCGTGAAACGAGGCGACAATGGTCGGAATGCCCAGGCCGATGTACTTCGTAGTGCCGATGGCGAAGACGGCGGCGCTGACCAGGATTCCACCCACAAATGGCCGCATGGGAGCGAAAGAGATCAGTTTCCGCGCAGAGTGAGAGACAGCGTGAGTGGTCTTGGCAAAGGCCATGCCCACGAGGCCGAAGGCAACCCCGGCGGCCATGGAAGAAAGGATGCCGCCTACGCTCATGGTGGGAACTTCGGCGACACGGTAAATTGTGTGGTGGACTCCCCATGCCTTGGTTGTGAGGTCGCCGACAAAGGCTGCCAGGAAGCAGGGTGCGATGGCGGTATAGCTGAGCCGGCCGATGGCCAGCACTTCAATGCCGAAGACGGCGCCGGCCAGCGGAGTTCCAAAGACCGAGGCGAAGCCCGCGCTGATGCCGGCCATAAGCAGGATGCGCCGGTCGCGCGGCATGAGTCGCAACGGCCGCGTGAGCTGGTCTGCCAGAGATGCCCCAGTCTGGATCGCGGTTCCTTCGCGTCCAGCCGAGCCGCCGAACAGGTGGGTGAGAAAGGTTCCCAGCAGGATCAGCGGCGTCATGCGCAGCGGAATGACGGCCTTGGGATCGTGGACTTCTTCGAGGATGAGGTTGTTCCCGGCCTCAACAGAGCTGCCGAGATATTTGTAGAGATAGCCGACGAAAAGGCCGGCCGGCGCGAGCAGTAGAATCAGCCAGCGGTGCGCTTCGCGCACATCGGTAGCGAACTCCAGCGAGATGAGCAGCAGCGCCGAAGCCGACCCAGCGAGAATGCCGGCGGCTGTGGCGATGGGAATCCAGCGCAGCAGGTCCAGAAGCAGGCGAAGCTGTTCTGAGGATGCTTTCTTCCAGGGGTTTTCGGGCAAAAGTCCTCCTACGGAATCGTAGGAGTCATTAGCATGCGCAGGCGGCGCAGCGGTTGGGGCGAACTCCATCACCCTGTGGTTGTGAAAGTAGAGTATCAACGACAGGAAACAGGGTCAACCTGGAATGTTGGTCTTGGCAGGGGTAGGTTGAGATGCTACGCGAGCGGCTTGCCGATCTCCCAGATATGGCCGATGGGATCCTCGATGCGCCCGATGCGCCAGCCATACGATTCGTCGGTTACTGGGCAGAGGACTTTGGCTCCGGCGGCAACGGCATAGTCGAACGCTGCGTGCGGATCGTCCACGATTAGAATCATGCGGAAAGAAGTGCCCCCGATCGATTCCGGGCTGAAATTGCGATGCTCGGTATCTTCGTCGGAGACCCAGAACTCTGCGTGGCCGATCGCCAGCTTGGCAATGACCTCATCTCTCGCCTCGCCGGCGCGGAAGAATATCTTGGCGCCAAACGCTGCCTGATAAAAGGCCAGAGCTTCCTTTCCACGCCGCACGGAAAGCATAGGGGCGAGGGAAGAGTTCTGGAATACCGCCTCGATGGATGACTCGCTCATGGAACCTCACGAAGAGATTGGTTCGGATGACAACGCAAATTTAGCATCGATGCCGAACAGCTGTCAGTCGAGCCGCACCAGGTAGGCGTCGCCTTCGGCGGGTCTCAGCTTGCGGGCGATGGATTCGGCTATTTCACGGTTGTCGCCCTGGGGACGGATGCGGACCCAGTAGCCGGTTGGACCCTCGAAGTCGATTACCTGCGCGGTCTCGTACTGGCGCTCCAGTTCGCTGCGCAGTTTTTCGGCTTTGCCTTCATGCTCGAAGGCTCCGATCTGCACGCACCAGCGGCCGCCGGCGTCCATGGGGCGGGGCGTTTCGTAGACATCGATTCTCACTGAGGCAAGGCCAGCGCGATAGACGCCCGTGGCCTTGGCCGAGGCCATGGAGAGATCGAGGACGCGGCCGGGCACAAAAGGGCCGCGATCGGTGACGCGCATGATCCCGGACTGGCCGGTTTTCTCGTTGGTGACTACGATCAGCGAGCCCATGGGCAGGGTGCGGTGCGCTGCGGTCATGGCGTTCTCGTCGAAGACTTTGCCGTTGGCGCCCTGGCGATTGTGATAGGGCGGCCCGTACCAGCTTGCGACGCCTACTTCGGTGTAAATGGGCTTGTGGCTGGCAATATAGTCACGATCCTGGTCGGAGACTTCGCTTGGAGGAGGCGGCGTGTGTGCGCGGCTAGCTGGGCTGACGGCTGGCGCGGTCGCCTGGGCTACGGGAGCGTTCCGGTGGTGGCTGCATCCGGCCAAGGCGAGTGCGAAGACGGTTGCCGCTATGCCCAGCGATGCGTGTTTCGCGTGGGCGCTTTGCATCAGAGCCCCGGCTTCCTGTCTGCTGCGTGCAAGCGATCGGCGAGCCGGTCGAGATGGCCGGCCAACTGGCGCGCTGCATTGCCGGCTTCGCGGCGTACTTCCGGTACGACAACGCGGTCCACGTAGCCGACAACGTCGTGGAACTCGGCCTCGGCGCGGTTGACCCATTCCTGGGCGCGGCGGCGGAAGTCGTCTTGCGGTGTGGCGTATCCCTGCATGGGCTTATACTCCCGCTCTTAGTGTGCTTCCAACGAAACACGGCGTCAACGGGTGGAAGCGCGATCCTGCGCGTAATGTGCCAGAAGCGGCAACGGCAGCGTCTGGAGTGAGGATGAAATCGCTCATTCTGCGGTCAAGGTGAGCATTCCGGGGTGCTTTGAGGCGACCTTTTCCCGCTTTTCGCCGTCGAATCTGCATTGGCGAGGGGCAATTGCTTTCCGTGCGGCTGAAGAAAGATCGTAAGGCAACGTTGGGGGTTCGTTTCTCGATCAGGGTCGCGCTGCTGGCGAGTCTGATCGCGTTTGCGTGCGCGGAAAGCCGCCCCGCGCAGGCTCAGTCGACCGAACCGGCTCCGGATCAGCAGACTCCGGCTCAGCCAGCTACTCCGCCGGCTCAGACGAATGCTCCCGCTCAGACCACGCCCGATTCCGCGGCCAAGCCCGGTCTGCCGGATGCTCCCGCGCCGGCCGACAGCTTGCAGACCAACGGGAAAGACCAGAAAGACAAGAGCAAATGCAACAAGCTGCCGTGCCCCGCTCCGCTGATCAACTGGTATACGCGGTTTGAGAATGGGCCGCAGGTCAAGCCGCTCACTCCCAAAGAAAAGGCGTGGCTGGCGACCAAGAATCTCATTGATCCTTTTAACGTGCTTACAGTCCTCGGGGAGGCGGCGATCTCCGTGGCTGCCGATTCGCATTCCGCCTACGGGCCGGGGATGCCGGGATATGCGCGCTATGTCGGCGTCAGTTTCACGCAGGACATTACGGGCGAATTCTTCAATACTTTTCTGATTCCGTCGATCGTTCACCAGGACCCGCATTACCACCGCATGCCGCACGCTTCGTATTTCCGCCGGGCGTTGCATACGGCAGACGCGGTGGTCTGGGCGCGTGGGGACGATGGCCGAGGCATGTTGAACTACGCGACGCTGGTTGGATACGGCATCGACGACGAGATCGGGAACCTGTACGTTCCGGGCCAGCAGACCAATGGACGCGCCACGGCACGCCGTTACGGGATCGGGCTGGCGACGGCGCCGATCGACAATGTTGTTACGGAGTTTCTGCCCGATGTGGCCAAGCATATCCATGTGCAGATTGTCGTGATCCAGCGCATTATCAATCAGGTGGCTAGCAAGGACACCGGCGGAACCTGAGCTGCGAGTTTGGCACGAAACGTGCGGGTTTTGCCGCAAAAAGGGGTGGGTGGGTGCGAAGTTCCGCTGTATCATGTTGATTCTGCTGTAGTTGAGCCGAATTTTAGGGCGCTGGGACGTGCCTTTTATGGCGTTTTTGTGCACTTTTTGCAGCATTTTGTTGCGCATTGAGCTTTGCCGCGCAGCGTTGGCTGGGCGGTGAGTTGGGTGCTTTGGTGGCTGATTTCTCAAGCATACGCTTTCGGTGCGTAATTCTACGCAACTCGCTACGGAGAAATTTCAAGAGGCTAGCTGGGCCGCGGCCCAGTTTCTTGAGTTGGAACCAGAGTCCGCATTTGCCCTACGTTGGCGACGTGACATGATGGATGGGAGATGCCGACCACCTATACCGTTGCTCAATATATTCAAGAACTTCGCGCGATCCGAGCCACTGGTCCGCTACATCAGAAACTTCTTATTACCCTCCAATCTCGCAATTGTTGAATGCGGCTGGCGGCGGGTTGAAACCGCCGGTGTTGTTTTCCACGCAGCTTCGGGATTCGGGCGCGGGACTTCCGGATGGAGGATTTTTCCCGAAGCCAGCGCGATCGGGGAGGAATGCGGAGCCATTGCCGCTTGAGAATCCGGAGCGCGGGGTGGTGGAGATCAAGCCTACGGATTACAGCCTGGATGCGCTGGCGCGCGAGCCGCAGACGCGCCGGTATCCGGAACAGTATGGGCTGGTGCTGATTACGAATTACCGGGAGTTCCGGCTGTTGAAGCTCGTCTCGGGTTCGGTTCAGACGCTGGAGCGATACACGCTGGCGAAGACTTCGACGGAGTTATGGACTGCGCCGATGGCTTCCTTTGCGCCCCATGCTCAGTTGCTGCCGGATTTTCTGGCGCGGGTGATGCTGTATCGCGCGCCGCTGGGGCAGCCGAAGGATGTGGCGTGGCTGCTGGCCTCGTATGCGCGAGAGGCTCGGGCGCGGGCAGAGGATCATCCGCTGGCCAGCTTTGAGGCGCTCAAGGTAGCGCTTCAGGAGTCGTTGGGAATCAAGTTTGAGGGCGAAAAGGGCGGGCATTTTTTCCGGTCGACTTTGGTACAGACGCTCTTCTACGGCATATTCTCGGCGTGGGTGCTGTGGCGCAGGTCGCCGGAGGGGCGCGACGCAGGCGCGCGTTTCGATTGGCGCGTTTCGGCGCATTATCTTCGAGTTCCGGTACTGCGCAAACTGTTTGGCGAGGTGGCCGACCCCGGCGCTTTGAACTCGATTCAGTTGCAGGAAGTCTTGAACCTGGCGGGCGAGGCATTGAACCGGGTGCAGCCTTCCTTCTTCGACACTTTCAACGACGATGAGGCGGTTGCTTACTTTTACGAGCCGTTTCTGGAGGCGTTCGATGCGCAACTGCGCAAGGATTTGGGCGTTTGGTACACGCCGAAGGAGATTGTGCAGTACATGGTGGAGCGGGTGGACCGGCTGCTGCGCACGGAACTGGGGCAGGCGGATGGTCTGGCCAGCGAGGCGGTTCGGATTCTCGACCCTTGCTGCGGGACTGGAGCATATCTGACGGCTGTGCTGAACCGGATTCACCGGACGCTCAAGGAGAATGCGGGGGACGATGCGGCTTTGGTGCCGGCGGCGCTGCGACGGGCGGCGTTGGAGCGAGTGTTTGGGTTTGAGATTATGCCGGCTCCGTTTGTGATTGCGCATTTGCAGATTGCTTCACTGCTGGAAGCGGCAGGTGCGCCAATTCTGGACCGGCACCGGGCCGGAGTGTTTTTGACCAATGCGCTGACGGGGTGGGTGCCGGAGAAGCATCCGAAGTCGGTTTTGTTTGAAGAGTTTCGCAAGGAGCGGGAGGACTCAGAACATATCAAGCAGGAGGGGACGATTCTGGTGATCCTGGGTAATCCGCCTTACAACGGGTATGCGGGGATTGCGCAGATTGAGGAGGAGCGGGATTTGACTACGGCATACCGGACGCCGGTCCCGGGATTGCCCGCGCCGCAGGGTCAGGGATTGAACGACCTGTACATCCGTTTTTTCAGGATTGCGGAGCGGCGGATTGTGGGCGACCGTCTGGTGCACGGAAATGCTGATGGAGCTGGGATTGTTTGCCTGATCTCGAACAATGCGTGGCTGGATGGGCTTTCACACACGTCAATGCGGCACCGGTACTTGCAGACCTTTTCTTCGATTTATATAGACAACCTGAACGGGGATAAATACCGGACGGGTAAGACGACACCGGATGGGAAGCCGGACCCGAGCGCGTTTTCAACTCCGCAGAATCGTGAGGGGATCCAAGTTGGGACGGCGATTGCGAC
>Ga0302325_10035358_pt1 | contig 10207 bp, 12 predicted proteins | sample Palsa_T0_2_FD_201948 | JGI IMG/M metagenome (GOLD analysis project Ga0302325, IMG submission 201948) | Peat permafrost microbial communities from Stordalen Mire near Abisko, Sweden - Palsa_T0_2 | ecosystem: Environmental > Terrestrial > Soil > Palsa > Peat permafrost | place: Sweden: Abisko... | reverse complement strand
ATCCGGGCTTCTCGGATCAGGGAGGCGCTGATGACCGTGTCGGATCGCACGACCGCAGCTTACCAACGCCATCCGCAGAACCTAAAGCGACTACAGATTTGTGGTCGACTTCTGCAAATGGTAGTCTGCGTGTGCAGCGCAAGCGGAGGACAAGCGATCGATGACCGTCACGCACACCTTCTGGACGTCGGCAAGCCCCGCATCGTTTCGGGTCGCCGCCCGGCCCCTGACAGCGCGCGCCCAGGTCGCGTCAGCGGGGGAGGTGCTGTTGACGGTCAAGGACGTCGCGGCGGCATGCAAGTTGTCCGAGACGGCGGTCCGCCGCGCGATCGCCGATGGCGAACTCCGAGCGGTCAAGCTTCGCTCCCGCATGCGCATCACCCCGGAGGACTTCAACGCCTGGATCACCTCACAGCGCCAAACACCCCTCCGCCCGCTCGCGCCACCCCGGTCCGCGGCCCGCGCAGGGCGACCCGCCCCCGCGGGCAGCTTCCGAGCGCTGGTCCACGCCGACGCCGCCATGGCGGCGGGCAACGCCGCCCGGGCGCGAGCACGATGAGCGTCGAGAAGATCCAGCGCGCCGGCGGACCCGTCTGGCGCGTGCGATGGCGCGATGAACAGGGCCGCGCCCGCTCGCGCGTCGTCGGTCGCAAAGCCGACGCCACGGCGCTGGACGCCGACCTCAAGCGAGCCAAGCGTCTCGGTGGCTCGGCAGCTGTTGCGAACCATCGCGAAACGCTCGCGGAGTTCTCGAAGCTGTGGTGGGCTCGGCACGCCGCCCCGAACCTCGCACGGCATACGCAGGAGAGCTACGCCTCCGCGCTCGACGTCCACATCATCCCCCGCCTCGGAGAGGTCCGACTCCAAGCCCTCACCACCGAACTGATCACCGACGTGCGGGCCGAGATGGCGGCCGCCGGGGTCGGGGAACCCGCGATCCGAAAGGTCCTCAGCTCGACGCCACGCTCGTCACCGTCCTCGCGTATGCCGGCCTGCGACCCGGCGAGGCGATCGGGCTGCGCTGGCACGACATCGGCGAGCGCACGGTGCTCGTCGAACGCTCCGTTGCGTTCGGTCAGCTCAAGCCGACCAAGACGGGCGGCACGCGCACCGTCCGCCTGCTCGCGCCGCTTGCCGAGGACCTCCACGCGTGGCGCCGCGCCACCGACCGAGACGCCGAGATCGACCTCTTGTTCCCGGCCCCCGACGGCTCGCCCTGGAGCGCCGATCGTGCCCGCAACTGGCGCAAGCGCGCGTTCGCCGAAGCAGCCGCCGAGGCCGGGGTCCCGAACGCGCGGCCGTATGACCTCCGCCATAGCTTCGTGAGCCTCCTCATCGCCCAAGGCGCGTCCGTCGTCGAGGTCGCCCGCCAAGCCGGTCACGCGCCCACGATGACCCTCAGCACCTACGCCCACCTGTTCGATGAGCATGACGCCTCGAGCCGACTCCCCGCCGAGCAGCAGATCCGCCTCGCGCGGCTCGCGATCGTGTCACCCGACGTGTCCGTTTTGTGTCCGCGTCCGGAGCTCGTCTCGACCCCTGACACAGAAAAACCCCGAATTTCCGGGGCTTTCCCAGAGCCCTCTGTCGGACTCGAACCGACGACCCCTTCCTTACCATGGAAGTGCTCTACCAGCTGAGCTAAGAGGGCGTTTGCAGGGATTTCCGGGCTTTCCGGCCTCCGCTGGCCTGCCTCGGGCTGCACGGGGGCTGCAAAATCTCGGTCGGCCGCTGCAGAGGGCAAGCGTAGCCGACGTTCGCGCCGCGCGACAGGACTCCAGTTGACGGGTTCGATCACCGCGCTCACGGCGGGGACATATGGTCGGTCGCGACAACGCCGCAGCCACCCGCCGAGCTCCCCGGTTATGACGAGTTCCTTCAGGCGATCAAAGACCGCGTCCGTGTCGCGCGGCAGCGTGCGGTCGCGGCCGCGAACCAGGAGCTGCTGCGCGGCTACTGGGAGATCGGGGCGGAGATCCTGCGCCGCCAGCAGCACGAACGTTGGGGCGCGAAGGTCATCGAGCGGCTCGCCGCAGACCTCCGTACCGAGATCCCGGGGGTCAAGGGCTTCTCATCGCGCAGCCTGAAGTACATGCGCGCGTTCGCGGCGGCTTGGCCCGACGGCGCGTTTGTGCAAGGCGGCCTTGCACAAATCAGCTGGTGTCACCACCTCACCCTGCTCGAAAAGCTCGACGATCCCGAGCTGCGCGTCTGGTACGCGCTGCGCGATCATTCCGCCCCGATTCAGATCTCCGAGTACCGCACCGGACCACTACCCGCCCCTTACCAGGACGCGCTGCCGTCGACCGAACGGATCGCGGCACGCTTGCGCGAGCTCCCGATGCCTGCACCCGATCAGCCCGACTGATCCCGCCAGGACCAGCCGGAAATCTCGCTCAGCTCGCCGGCGGCAGCGCCGCTCCCAGCACCTCGGTTATGCGTGGCGGTTCTACGTGGCGGTTACGCGCGGCTGACCGGCATCACGTGGAGCTCCCTGGGCGCGCCCTCGGCTCGCAGCCGTTTTGCCCGACCGGTCCGCAGGGCGATCGGGTCGAGCTGCGAGGCCGCGATCTCGGAGACGAGCACCTCGCCGGGCTTGGCGGCCTCACCGACTCGCGCGGCGATGTTCACGTCGATGCCGAGGTAATCGCCTCCGAGCTTTCGCGGACGCCCCCAGTGGACGCCCGCTCTCATTCGCGGCCGGTAGCGGTCGACCTCGACCTGGGTGAGGGCTTGCTGGGCATCGAGCGCCGCCTCGACGGCTTCCTGGGCGGTCAGGAACGTGGCCATTAGGCCGTCGCCCAGCCGCTTCACGATCAGGCCGTGATGCAGGATGATCGTCGACTCGACGGCGCTGCCGACCTGCCGCAGCAGCTCGACCACGGCGGCGTCACCCGCCTTCAGCGCCCAGGATGAGAAGCCGACGAGGTCGGTGAACAGGACCGCAAGTGGATCGTCTCCACGTCCGCGACCGGTCGCCTCCGACAGCGACTGCCAGAGCTGGAGTCCGGCGAAGCCGAGCTCCTGAGCGAGGCTGTCGCGGTCCGGCTGGAGCGCGGAGACCCCGCGTGCGACCACCTGGACCGCCTTCAAGCCGGCGGTCGAGAGCGGGTCGCCGAACTTGTCGTCGCCAGGGAGCCGCTGCCGCAGCCGGCGAGCCGCCGCGAGCAACCGGGGCTGCGTGTCGATCCGGCGGACCACCTCCCTCGCCCGGCTCAGCGGGTCGGCTTGCTCATCCGTCATGTAGGGAGGGCGTTCCGGCTCCGTCACCGGTGTCGAGCATAGCCCCCGCGCGCTGCCCGATCTCTGCGGACGTGCGCGCCGAGCATAGCCCCCGCGCGCTGCCCGATCTCTGCGGACGTGCGCGCCGAGCATAGCCCCCGCGCGCTGCCCGATCTCTGCGGACGTGCGCGCAACGCCGATGGCGGGACCAGGATTCGAACCTGGGAAGGCAGAGCCACGTGGTTTACAGCCACGCCCCTTTGACCGCTCGGGAATCCCGCCGTGCGGGCGCGGAGTGTAGCGCCGGTGCTAGCCCGCGTCCCGGAGCCGCTGCGCCTCGGGCAGCGCCTCGAGCTTCTTCAGTGTGTGGTTCTCGATCTGGCGGATTCGCTCGCGCGTGACGTTGAATGCGCGGCCGACCTCCTCCAGCGTGTACGGACGCTCGCCGGTCAGCCCGAAGCGCAGCTCGATCACCTCGCGTTCACGTTCTGGAAGTGCTGCGAGGGCACGCCGCAGGTTCTCGCGGCGGAGGTGCTCGGACGCCTGCTCGAATGGTGACTCCGCCGTCTGATCCTGGACGAAGTCTCCAAGCTCGGAGTCCTCCTCCTCGCCGATCGGCTTCTCGAGCGACACCGGCTGCAGGGCCATGCGGAGAATGTCGCGAACCTCCTGCGGCGTAGTCTCGAGCTCGTTGGCGATCTCCTCAGGTGTCGGCTCGCGCCCCAGCTGCTGAACGAGCTGGCGTTCGACGTGCACGACCTTGTTGAGCTTGTCGACCATGTGCACCGGGATCCTGATCGTCCGGCCCTTGTCGGCGATCGCGCGCGTGACCGCCTGGCGGATCCACCAGGTCGCGTAGGTGGAGAACTTGTAGCCCCGGCGATAGTCGAACTTCTCGACTGCGCGGATCAGGCCCAGCGAGCCTTCCTGGATCAGGTCGAGAAAGGTCAGGCCGCGCCCGAGGTAACTCTTCGCGATCGAGACGACGAGGCGGAGGTTGGCCTCGATCATCCGCTGCTTGGCGGCCATGTCGCCACGCTCGATACGCTGCGCGAGCGTCACTTCTTGCTCGGCGCTAAGGAGGTGGACGCGACCGATCGAGCGCAGATACAGACGCAGGGAGTCGAGGCTCGGCTCGACCGTGAGATCGATCTCGGGCCGCTTGCCCTGCTCGGTGCGAGGTTCGGCCGCAAGCGCGGGCACGGGTTCGACTCTGCCTGTCTCCGAGGTTGCGACACGCCCGTCTTCCTCCTGCACGACTTCGATGCCCTGCTCGTCGAGATAGGCGTGCAGCTCCCCGACCTGCTCCTTCGACACTTCGACCTCTTCCAGGCAGGTGGCGATCTGATCGAACGTCAGAAAGCCGCGCTCGTGTCCCTCGGCGATCAGCCCGCGCAGCTCGTCGATCTCGCTGATCGGAGCTTCGTCTCCCAACAGAACTACGCCTTTATCGCTCACTGCCCCTGAGCTCCTTCGGATACGCGCGCCTCGAGTGGGGCCCGTACTCGGACCCAACCCCTCTCTCAACTCCCAACTCGCGACTGACATTCAATCGTTCGCGGCATCGCCGCTATGAGGCTGAACCCTTGCCGGCGCTGTTGCCTGAAGTGGTTTCCAGCCAGTCGGCGGAATTGATACCACAAACATGGGGAACATTGATGCATCAGCCACGAGGTCGGCGGCGGGCGGCACGCACGGGGTCGCCGGGCCGCCGAGGCGCGCCCGTCTTTACCCTGTATCGAAGGATGCTCTCCAGCCGACCCTCCCGCACGTCTCCGATCGACGTCCAAGCGCAGCTCCCGACGGTCCATCTGAGCATCTCGCGCGTGGGCGTCACGGGGGTCGAGAAGGTGATCCGGCTCCGGCAGAACGGGACCGAGCAGCTCTTCTCGGCCCGACTGGAGTGTGTTGTCGATCTCGGGCCCGAGCAGAAGGGCGCGCACATGTCGCGCTTCGAGGAGGTCGTCAACGAGGTGATCGGCGACGTCGTGCTCGGCGAGTCCCCGTTCAAAGCGGAGACCCTGGCCGAGCAGATCGCCCAGCTGGTGCGGGTTCGCCAGGGCGCACGTCGTGCGGAGGTCAGCATCGAGGCGCGGTTCCCCGAGCACAAGCCGGCCCCTGTGTCGGGCATCCAGACCCAGGAGCTGTACACCCTCCACGGCTCAGCGGTGGCGTCTGAGCTCGGCACTCGGACGCTGGTAGGGGTTACCGCCCAGGGCATGACCGCCTGCCCGTGCGCGCAGGAGCTGGTCGCCGGCGCCGCCCGCGAACGGCTGGCCGCGGACGGGTTCGATGCCGACGAGATAGACCGCATCTTGGATGCCGTTCCGGTCGCCACGCACAACCAGCGCGGCCTTGGCACCCTCCACATCGGCTGCACGGAATCATGCAACGACGAGATCGACGCGGCGATCCTGCTCGAGATCGTCGAGCAGTCGATGTCATCGGAGATCTACGAGCTGATGAAGCGCAGCGACGAGGTCGCCGTGGTCGAGAAGGCGCACCGCCGGCCGCGCTTCGTCGAGGACTGCGTGCGGGAGATGATCCGGGGCGTGCTCGAGGCGTTCCCCCGCCTCGACGACTCCACGTTCGTCTCTGCGCGCCAGCTGAACCTCGAGACAATTCACCAGCACAGCGTCGTCGCCGAGCGCTTCGGCACTCTCGGAGAGATCCGACGAGAGCTGACGGCGGGCACGCCGGCGACGGAGCACACGAGCCGTCGCACCTGGCTTGACGGAGCCGCCTGAGCTAGATGAGCTCCCGACCGGAGCTGCGTCAGGCGCCGGCTTGCTCAGCGCGCGTGCGGTCGCGCTTTGAGATCCCGCGGCGAAGACCGAAGAAGTAATCGGCGCCCGACAGCACCGTGATGAGAACGGTTGCATAGACGAGCAACGAGACCCAGAGAGGGTGCCCGTGAACGGCGATCAAGGCCATCACCGCGGCGACCTGCACGATCGTCTTCAGCTTGCCGAGCTGTCCGGCGGCGATCACGACGCCCTGCTGCAGCGCACCCATCCGGAGCGCCGTCACGGCGAACTCGCGCGCGATGATCACCATCGCGACCCACGCCTGAACGCGGCCGAGCGAGACGAGAGAGACCAGGGCGGCGATGATCAGCAGCTTGTCTGCGAGTGGGTCCATCAGCTTTCCGAAAGTGGTGATCGAGCCTCGGGTGCGCGCAAGGTGGCCGTCGACCGCGTCGGTCAGCGAGGCCGCTGCGAACACGATCGCGGCGAGCAGATCGCCTCCGTGCGTCTTGTCCAGCAGCGCGACGACGAGCACCGGCACGAGCAGGATGCGGATCACCGTGAGGACGTTCGGGACGTTTAGAGGGACCATCGGGAGCTCAACGCTAGCCGCATACCTGCCGGTTCTCAACCTCCGAAGGCCCGGCGAGGTCGTCCCGCACTGCCCCGGCGCGCGCGGTGCCGTAGGGTTAGTGCAATGCCACTTGTTCCGATGGTCATCGAACGCACCGCGCGCGGCGAACGCGAGTTTGACATCTACAGCCGGCTGCTGAACGAACGGATCATCTTCCTCGGCACGCCGATCGACGACCAGATCGCGAACCTGATCGTTGCGCAGCTCCTGCATCTCGAGTCCCAGGACCCCGACAAGGACATTTCGATCTACGTCAACTGTCCCGGCGGCGGAATCTACGCGGGGCTCGCGATCTACGACACGATGCAGTTCGTCAAGCCGCAGATCCAGACGATCTGTATCGGGGTCGCGATGTCGATGGGGTCGCTGCTGCTAGCGGCTGGGCAGAAAGGCAAGCGATTCTCGCTTCCCAACAGCCGGATCCTGATCCATCAGCCGTCAGCCGGATTCGAGGGGCAGTCGACGGACATCGAGATCCACGCGCGCGAGATCCTCAAGATCAGGCAGCGGATCGACGAGATCTACGCCACGCACACCGGCCAGCCGCTCGAGCAGGTGCACACCGACATGGAGCGCGATCGGTTCTTCAAGGCAGATCAGGCCGTCGAATACGGTCTGATCGACCGCGTGATCGCGCACCACTAGGCGGAACAAAAACTCCCGGCTAGGTCCCGGCTCGGCGGGCGCTCACCGCCCGCCGGTCGATGCGACCGCGGGATGCTTCCCGGATTCCTCCTGCGGCCCGTGCCTGGCCTCGACATGGGTCACCGGCACACCAAGCCCGTGAGCTTTGCTGACGAGATCGAGCCTCAGCCACCGCGACATCCTGCGCGGGAGCGTCGAGATGATGATCTCGTCGTAGTTGCCGAGGTTGATCGCGTCGTGGATCGCCATCAGCGGCTCTGGATCGCCGACGGCACCGGTCACCTCGGAGCCGGCGGCCTCAGTCAGCATGGGCAGCGCCGCAGCCAGTACCGCCTCGGCCTCGTCATGTCCGTCGTCGTGGGGGTCGACGAACTTGTGCATGCCGTGCGGGCGTTGGGGCACAACCAGGTGGAACGTTGCCGGGCCGCGCTCGGCGCGGGCCTGAACGGCGTCCATCAGGCCGGGCGTCGACGCGGTCTGATGGGCTACGACGAGAACATGTGTCGGCTCCGACATCGAGGTCACCTCTCCAGCTCGATTGCACTTGCAACTTAGTATCGCATGATACTTGCAACTTAGTATCGCATGGCACTAAGTCGGCCGCAAGCCGTTCGGCAGAGGGGCGCTTAACGCGACCGGGTGCCCGATCGCCGTAAGCCGCTCCGCCAAGGAGCGCTCACGCGATCGGGTGCTCGATCGCCCCCAGCCGCTCGATCTCGATCCTGATCACGTCCCCCGACTCCAGGAACTGCGGTGGGTCGAGCCCCATCCCGACGCCCCCGGGCGTACCCGTCAGGATCAGATCGCCCGGCCTGAGGGTGCAGGTCTCGGCGATGAAGTCGACGAGCTCCTGGCAGCCGAAGATCAGATCTGAGGTGCGGGCGTCCTGTCGCAGCTCGCCATTGACCCAGGTTCGAAGCTGAAGGTCGTCAGCCGATGGGACCTCGTCTACGGTCGTGATCCACGGTCCGTACGGGCAGAACGTGTCGGCGCCCTTGGCACGGGTCCACTGCGGCTCACGCCGCTGCAGGTCGCGAGCACTCACGTCGTCGGCCACGCAGTAGCCGCCGATCGCCCCGCCGGCGCCGATCACGACCACGAGCTCGCCCTCGTAGTCCAGCCTTCTGACCACGGCAGGACAGCGGATCGGACCCCCAGGCGGTGCGACTGACCCGCGGACCTTGACGAAGACGATTGGGCGCTCGGGAAGCTCGCCGCCGATCTCGGCGGTGTGCTTGGCGTAATTGAGCCCGATGCAGTAGATCGCGCCGGGATCGGGGACCGGCGCGAGCAGCGAGACGTCATGCAGCGGCCAGCTTTCGCCATCTGCGCCACCGCTCCCGGCCGCCAGCACGTCGACGACCGTCGAACCGTCGGAGAACGCGAACACGTGGTCGCCGCGGACTTCTCCCGCGAGTGGTTCCTCGCGGCCGGGCGCTTGGAAGGTCGCCAGCCTCATCGGCTGGGGAGCGTATCGCCGCGCGGGCGACCGTGGGCTGCTCGCGCTGCGATGATCTCTTGCGATGGCCGCATCTCGATCGCGTCGGCTGGTGGCCCTGACCGGGATCGCGATGCTCGGTGCGGGGTGCGGATCGACCGCCGCCAGGATCCCCACGAGCGCTCGTTCCCAGCCGGCGGCCGGTGCGGCGGCGGTGGCCGTGATCCGCGCGTGGTCCACCGCTCTGCGCCGCGGCGACGTCGCCGGGGCGGCTCGATACTTCGCGCTGCCGAGCCTGTTCGCGAACGGCTCAGGGGATGTGATCGCGATCCACACCGAGGCGCAGGCGCGTGCGGCGAACGCAACGCTGCCCTGCGGAGCGACTCTGATCTCCGTCGATCAGCGCGGCCGCTACCTCACCGCGCTGTTCCGTCTGACGAACAGGCCGGGTCCGGATGGTGGCTGCGGTTCGGGCGCCGGACAGCTCGCTCGCACGAACTTCCTCATCGCACGCGGCCGCATCCTCGAGTGGCTGCGCGCCCCCTCACTCTCGGGCGGTGCTGAACCGCCCGGGCCGGCGGCTCCGTCGACGACGGCAGGCGGTGGCCCGGTGGTCTGACCCGCTTCGACCCGCCTCGGCTTCAGGGGCCGGCGAGCCCCCGGGTCAGAACAGCGCTTCCTGACCGTCATGGCGCGGGTCGCCGCGCGACCCACCGGGCGGCTCCTGCCCGAGGGCGGCAGCCAGGTCCTCGGCAAGCGCACGCTCCGATCGCGACGCGACGAGCGGCGTGTCGATTCCCTCCACGTGCACGAGCGTGCGTCTGCGATCGCCACGCGCGGAGCCTTCGAGCGGCACCAGCGCGTAGACGCGGTCGGCGCGAACGAACTTGCCGTAGCCGAGCGGGATCATCGGTGCCGTCGCGCGCGCCATCGCGCGCCCATCCTACGCCGCCCCCAGCCGCGCCTGAACCCCGGCGTCGGCCGAACTCCCAACGGCGCGAAGCGCCCCTCAGTCCGCCAGGATCATCCCGAGGCGTCGCTCGAGCGCCCCGGCCAGCATCTCGCGCACGGGACCGGACTCGAAGCGCTCGGTCAGCGCGGACAGGAAGCCCTCGATCACGAGCCGCTTGGCGACGTCCTCGCGCAAACCGCGTGAGCGCAGATAGAAGAGCTGCTCGGCGTCGAGCTGCCCGATCGACGCTGCATGCGTGCAGCGGACGTCGTTGGCCTGGATCTCGAGGCCGGGGATCGCGTCGGCGTGGGCGCGCTTCGAGACCAGCAGGTTGCGTGACTCCTGAAATGCGTCGGTCTTCTGGGCGCCGGGGTCGACGATGATGTTGCCCTTCCAGACCGCCGTGGAGCGGCCCTGGAGGACGCCGCGGAAGGCGAGGTCCGACGTCGTGTTCGGCGCCGCGTGCTCCTGGGTGGTGTCGAAGTCGATGTGCTGGCGCGCGTGGCTCGCGTACGCGCCCGTGACGCGGGCATCGGCGCCGGGGCCGCCCAGGCGCGTCTCCATGCGGA
>Ga0302325_10035356_pt1 | contig 10208 bp, 9 predicted proteins | sample Palsa_T0_2_FD_201948 | JGI IMG/M metagenome (GOLD analysis project Ga0302325, IMG submission 201948) | Peat permafrost microbial communities from Stordalen Mire near Abisko, Sweden - Palsa_T0_2 | ecosystem: Environmental > Terrestrial > Soil > Palsa > Peat permafrost | place: Sweden: Abisko... | reverse complement strand
CTTCCTCGGTGCTGGACGAGCCGCTGAAACTCCGGCGCAAGGCTCTCGAAGTCGGCATTCGTCAACTTATCGCCGACCTCGACCACTAGAAAATTACCCTCGTCTTCCTCCTGCATGTGAATCGTCTGTTTGCATTCCTTTCCGTCGGCATATCGAGATGTGCGCCTGGTAAACCGCGGCGCGAAAAAGCGGACTGCGGGATCTATGCCTCTCGGGGCTTTCCCTTTCGCCAACCCTCTTCAATCTGTTCGAGTGTTTTCCCCTTTGTTTCGGGGGCCAGCTTAAAGAAGAACACCCAAGCACCGGCCGCGATTGCGCCGTACAGCCAGAAGGTTCCGGCCTCGCCCAGAATGGCTACCAGAGTCAGGAAGCTGACGGATACCAATAGGTTGAGTCCCCAGTTTGTAACTGTTACTGCGCTCATGGCGGCCCCGCGGACTTTCAGCGGGTAGATTTCAGAGATTAGTAGCCAGAAGATCGGCCCGAGGCCCATCGCGAAAGAGGCGACATAGATCACCAGACTGGCGATGGCTAAATACTTTGTGAAACCTGCCAATTGCGGGAAATGAAATGCAGCGCCCAGGATTCCCAGCCCTACGACTTGACCTGCTACTCCAATCAGGAGCAAGGGTCTTCGTCCGGCACGGTCCAGCAGGAAAATAGACAGTACGTGAAAGCACCACATAACCCCGGCCAGTCCGGCCCCAGCCAGGATCGCGGGGCCAGCGGCTTTGATTCCAGCGTACTTGAAAATCGTCGGAGCATAGTAAATGACCGTGTTGATTCCAGTTATCTGTTGCAATACGGCCATTCCCAAACCGAACGTCAAAGGCATTCTAAGAGACGGCTGGAGTAGACCGGCGAACCCTCCTGAACCTTGCTTTTTCATGCTTTCCTGGATGTGGGCGATTTCCGGACCAACATCCGCGACAGTGCGGACACGCTGCAAGGCTCGCTTGGCGTGCTCCATCATTCCCCTGCTGATCAACCAGCGCGGGCTATCGGGCAGGCCCCACATTCCAATCACCAGGCCGACAGAGGGGATTGCCGCCAGTCCGAACATATAGCGCCAGCCCCGAATGGAAGAGAACGCATAGTCCACCAGATAAGCAATCACTATGCCGCTGGTGATAGCAAGCATGTTGACTGCCACCAGAGCACCGCGGACATCGGCAGGCACGAGTTCGGCAATGTACATCGGCGAGATGAACGAAGCGATGCCGATAGCAAATCCGCTGACGATCATACCCGCGATCAACCAGGGAACAGTCGGCGCAAGGGCGGTGCCAAAGGCGCTGGCAGTGAAGATGATTCCTGCCGTTATGATCAGCTTGCGGCGCCCAAAGCGATTTGTCAGAACACCTCCAGCGGCGGACCCGAAAATAGCGCCAACCAAAACAGCGCTGACAACAATCTCTTCCATCGTCGATGAGAGGGAAAACTGGCTTTTGATGAAAAGAATCGCCCCGGATATCACGCCCGTGTCATAGCCGAATAAGAGTCCACCCAATGCCGCGACTCCGACAGCGTAGTAGACAAAGCCTTTTACTGGGGCATGGGTGGTGCCGGCCATCAAGCTTTCTCCTGGCCGCCTGAGGCGACCTTGACACAGTGGTTCTGACCCTCCCATTGGCTGCGACTCGGCCAGAAGAAGGTGAAGTCGATCTGCGACTGGAAATCTTTCGGACCTGCATCGAAATATTCGCCGCCGATACCTGTTGCGCGCGAATCACTGTCCCGCGACGTCTTCCATCCATCAGCACTCCAGCGAAGCCGGAAGCCCTCAGGCGCACAGATGCGAAGTGTATGGTCTTTGCGCGCCTGGCAGATGGGGTGCCTGGGCAACCAGTACTCGACCTTGGTTTGAGGCTGACCGTTCTTGTAGCGGGCCAGGACTTCCGGAATCGAATCGAACACCTTTCCGTCCTGAGACGAGCGCAGCAGGCGCACATATTCCGAATGCGCCCACAACAAGGGATTTGCCGAACCGGTCGGACCGCCTCGATGCATCTGCGCGTCCGGAATGTCGTCTTCATCCCAAATCTGCTCAGGCAGCAGACAGGTAGCGTTTGAAAACTTCTCCATGGCATGCAGGAATGGCCGGCAGTCCCGCCCCGCGGCAAGCTCGTAATGTCCGCGTTCACCGGTCAACAGCGGCCATGCTCTTCCTTGACCCCAGCTTGTATAAGGACCGCCTCCGGGCTTCTGGCCATAGCCATCGTGGTTGTAGCGATGCCAGCACGCACCGGAAGGAGTCTCCGTCTTGAGCACCGCATCAACCACCCGCAGACTGTCAACGATCAATGGATCGCCGGCAGAAAGGATTCCGTATCGCACAAGCTGGAGAAAGCCGCCATCGACGATGTCGCGGGCCGGATACGAGTGCGGAGCGTTGGGCGGCTGGCTGGTCAGAAAGAGCTCTGCCGTATCCACCGCGCCGGGCTCAGCGGCTTCTCCCGGTTTCATTGGATTGAGGCGCACAAAGTAGCTGGAGGTTCCCGCAAGGAGCGATCCCTTGGTCGTGACAGCCCATTCCTCCAGGTGTGAGCGGAGGAAATCGGCATAACTCTCAAGGAAGGCGCCTATGTCATCGTCATGATCTGCCCTCGCGAATGAGGCCGTACAGATGAAGGCGGAGATAATCGCGGCGAGCGTGGAAGGAGAATATCCGCTGCCTTCTTCCCACCGCTCTTCGCCGGTTACCGGACCATTGTGGAGCAGAAATGCAGCAGCCCGATTCACCATGACTCTGGGATTGAATTCGCCGAGAAGGTGAAGTTGATGGAGCCGCCAGGCAAGCAATATGGGGAAGGCTACTTCGTCCAACTGCATCCCATCCCAGTAAGCTTCGCCATTTACCCAGAAATTCTGCGGGAAGCTGCCATCCTCCTTCTGCCGGGCGGCGAGATAGATGAGCGCGCGCGTAGGCCCGCATGTGTCGCCGGCGGCCAACAAGCCCATGGCGCTTTCCACCATATCCCGAGTCCAGACCAGGTGGTACCCGCCCTTTCCGGATTTGTCGTCACGCGCCTCACCCCAGGGAATTGCAAGGGACGCGACGAATGCGCCCTGGTACAGCTTGTCCTCATGCGTCAGGAGCAGATTGTAACTTGACTCAAAAAGCCGCCCTCGATCTCCGCTCGCTTCATTCAGGGATCGCCTGCTCTTCGTTGCCTCTTCCCATTGTTGGATGAAGACCTTGCGCTGTTCGTCGTAGGCGACGCCCAGGCTTTGGAACAAACTCGAAACCGCGCTCGGGAGGCTCTCACCGAAAGCGATGCCCATTGTGAATTCTTTGGTGTTTGAAAGATCTAGTTCGGCGGTGAGCACAACATTGCCATTCTTTGCTTCGCCGAAATCAAAGCTCATCTTGCCATTCTTCTTGAGATCGGTGTACCCGTCGCTGGAACCGACATAACCACAGGAAAGCTGCGAAAAGGCGCAGGACGCGCCCAACACCAGCCAGCGGTCTTCTTTCTCCGCTACCAGCAGCTGGCGACCCGATACCTCGACGACATACGCATTGTTCCCCGCGCCTCCAACCTCCAGATGAGGGTTGCATACCACGTAGGTCTTCAGCGTCCCGAGAAAGTCGCTGTTGCCTTCCATGACTGTGTGGATCAGGACACAGGGCCGAGTCGGTTCCGCGATCACTTCCTTGGTAAACGAAAATCGTCCACCAGGATCACGCCTGGTGATTCGATAGCCTTGAGAAGGCGCCATTCGCTCAATCTGATAGGCAAGATCCTGCTTTTCCTCGAGAAATAGCCCTCTCTCGTCGGAAAAGAGAAACTCCAGATCGCGTAGTTGCGGCCGGTCCACTGTTGGGTAGTAAACCTCTGTCAGGATGCCGCGGCCGATCGTGTACCAGACTCGGCCTCCAAAGGAATGCGCTGTGCCTACTCCATCCTTGGCGGCTCCGGTCCAGCGAGCTTCGTCGCCCGGCGCCCCGAATGCGCTCTTGGTTCCTCGAAAATGCGCCATTCTGAAATCTCCTTTGTTCACTTTGGCCAGCGGAGGCACGACACACCGCTATACGCCCGTGCGGTTCTCTGCGCCAACAGGTTGAGTCAAAATGAACCCTTCGACTGATGTGCGATTGCTGAAGCCTCGCTGGCAGCTAGCTTTGCATTTCCGGGCTATCGAGGCGGGTTATCCAATAGTTGCTTCAATGCGTTGATCGCCTTTTGCGCCGCTGCAAGTTGTGCTGCCGCCTGATCCCGCGTCGCCTTCGACAGCGGCGTCTCCGATCCAGCTTGTTTTCCTGGCAATGGCCCTGATTGTCCCTGTGATGTTCCAAACAACGAGTCAAGCGCTTCGTCGAGTGACGGTTGCATGACGACCTTATCTCCCGTGGCAACAATCACTCGCTTCAGTTGAGGAAAGTTCGTGCCTTCGGCTTTTAGATACAGGGGAACAACGTAAAGAAATGAGTTCTCGATCGGAATGACAATAAGCTTGCCGCGAATGACTCCCGACCCTTTCTGATCCCAAAGCGTGAGTTGCTCCGAAATGGTCGTGCTCTGGTCGATCATGGCGCTGATCTGATTAGGTCCAAAGATCAGCTTGTCCTTTGGAAGTTCGTAGAACAGCATCTTTCCATAGTCGGGAAAGTCGCAACGCGCAGCCAGCCAGGCGATCATGTTGTCTCTCTTCTGCGGCGTGAAGGGAGTCATCATTAAGTACTCAAGCTGCTGGCTTCCCGGCAGCTTCATGAGGATGTAGTAGGGCTCCATTGCGGCAACGGCGCCGTCGTACTTCTCCTGTGGAGCGACCCAGAGATCCTCCCGGTTGTAGAACACCTGTGGGTCAGTCATATGGAAGGTTTCGTATTCTGCCGCCTGTATCCCGAACATATCTTCAGGGTAGCGAAGGTGGCTCTTCAAGTCTGTAGACAACTCGCCGAGATTCTTGAACACGCCGGGAAATGCGCGGATGTACATGGCCAGCAGCGGATCTTTGGGGTCCATGATGTAGAACGACACTGTGCCGTTATACATATCCACTACGACCTTGACGGAGTTGCGGATGTAGTTCATCCCCTGGGCCGATCCGCTTGTCTGCACATTCGAATACGGATAACGATCGGAGACGGTATATGCGTCCTGAATCCAGTATTGCTTACCCTCACTGAGAACAGCGTAGGGGACCTTATCCAGGACCAGGAATGGTGCAACTTCCGCGACACGTTCCTGCACACCGCGCCAGAGCTGTATCCGGCTCTCCGGTTTCAGATAGCCGGTAAGCAGAATATTGATGTCCTTCTGCGTCCATGCGAATAGAAGCCTCTTCCAAATGTTGTCGATTGGAATTCCACCTGTGCCCTGGTAGCTCGCATAGACATTTTCATTACCCTTGGGGTAGTCGAATTCTTTGATTCCAGTGTCGACAATCTTGTAACCGGGGGCGACGTTTCCAAAGTAAATCTCCGGTTGAGTAATCGTCAGGCCGTATTGCGATTCGGCAGGAATGTTTTCCAGCAGATATTGCGGAAGGCCTCCTCCAGTCGAACTCGACACAAAGTTCATCACCATTCCCTCTCCATGAGTGAACTCAAGATTCTCATTCACCCAGGTTTGGGCCTGTGCGGGCAACTGCGATGCGAGTTCGCGTGGCGAGAGCATCACCTGATGGAAACCATCCGCCAGATGGTACCGGTCCACATTCACGTTATAGAAGTCGTAGTAAAGACGGATCGCCTGAGTCTGCTGATAAGTCTGAAGCAATGGCCGCGTATCCCAGAGGCGAATGTTCTGGATAGTATCCTGATTTCTCGCTATCACCTCGGGAGTCAGATCCGAGAGTGCTGGATACGCCGTTTCCTGTATACCATCCAGCTTATAAGCCTTGCGAGTGGAATCGATGTAATGGTTTAGAAATGGCGTCTCAAGGCTCAGCTCATTGGGTTTCACCAGGAATGTCTCGAAGAGGTAGGGCAACGCTAGAACTCCCACGATGTAGAGTGCTCCGTAAATTACTATGCCGGTGGCCACCTGTTTCGCATGCGGACGCGTGAAGCAGACCACCAAAAGCACACATGCCAGTGCCGAAGCGCCGGTCATCCCCCATAGAGCAACCATTGTGACGTGAGCCGCGGCATAGCCGGCCCCGTGAACAACGCCGAGGGTCGAATACACCAATTCGTAGTGGTCGAGAATGAAGCCCCACCCAAAATTGGCCGCCAGAATGAAGAGAAGTACAACAAAGTGCCGAGCGACGCCTTCGCGCAAAGTGATTTTTCCAGTGGACTTGGATTGCCGCATTCCGAAGACCGCGCAAAAGGTGAGGATCGCGAGAGCCCCGATCGTTAGGAAAGTAATGCTTCCCTGCAGTAATTCATAGAATGGGAGGTGGAATACATAAAACCCAAGGTCGATACCAAATAGCGGATCGGCAATTCCGAAGGCCCCGCCATAGCGAAAGCGGAGATAGGTGTCCCACTGACTCGAAACCCCAAGCGCGACCAGCAGGGAAACTATTAGAGCGGCCATGCCGATGACATGTATGAGCAACTTCGGACTGACCTCTATATTGAACGACTTGCTGGCGTTCATAGGATGTATAAAAGTCTTGTTGAGGGAGTTGCCGTCTTCCGATACGTCGACGTGCTTGGTCGCAAAGCGGAGATTGACCCACAGATAAAGAAGGGAAACAGTTAGAGTTAAGCCGAACATACCCCACTTGATAGATAAAAGTGTCCAGAATATGCCCAGGTAGTCGAGTTGCCGCATCCACAGCCACTTTTGCACCAGACCGAGAACAACCGACAATACGATGCCAATTGCGACCAGGGCGAAGAAACCCGACGTTAGCAGAAAGCTGATTGCGGGAGATAGAATCCGGCCACTGACGTTGCGGGATTGATTTGGCTGGGGTATTGGTGTCTGAACGGCGGTTGCATGCACAGTTTTGCCTCCCAACGAGCCGAAAACACTCGGTTGTCCCGGTGGTGGACCTCTTCGTGCGGGGCCTTAATGAGGACTATCCAAGACAATGCGGCGCTGAGTACGGTCAATTGAGACCAGTACAAATGCCTCGTCGCTACTTGGCACGCAATCACCACTCGGCAAGGCGCGCGCCGCATCGGCATTTAAGTTAGGACTTTTTGGGGGACTCGACTGGGCCCAGCGCTCTTGAGCCCCTTAGAACTCGCGCTCTGAGTTCACTTTGCAGGTTGCCCGAGGTAAGGTGCGGGCCACTTCCACCCAGCTTGTCATCCGTCACCCTTCCTGGTGTCTCGCCAGAGAATTAGTGTCCGTGCTCACGGAACGCAGGAGCAGGATGGGGCATTGCACAAGTTTCACGACCTTTTCAGCAATCGAGCCAAACACCAGCGGTCGCCATCCAGAAACGCCGTGCGTCGAAATGATGACCATATCAATATCTTCGCGATCGATGACCATAATGATGTTGCCAGCCACGTCGTTTCCGCTCTCGATGCAGACTTTGGCATGGACGCCTTTGGAAACGAGAGCACGTTGACGCGAGGTGAATTGTGTCTCGGCATATCTCCTCGCTTGCTCGAGGAACTCTGTTTCAGGAAAGAAATCGTAGGCGGTCGTTGTTGGGAACATAGGAATGACGTTCAAGAGACAGAGTTCCGCATGAAAGTGCTGGGCGAGATCGGTAGCCATTTCCAGAGCTGCATCCGCGGAAGGGCTGAAATCGGTAGGCAAGAGAATTCTACTCGGAATGGGATGGGCTGCATGTGCTTTGGACAATGGATTTCCTCGTCAGTTCACGAAACGACTGAACCTGCAACTGTCATCGAGTCGAGTGACGAAAGTATGGCCAATTCAGCACATGCTCAAGCTGGTTGTGCGCCAGGCAGATCGGCGGCTGGCCCAAGACCGGCTATTTGGCCTGGAGGCCGCCAAACAGGGTAAAGCAGGCCTCTGGTTCCTGCTTCACCCCCGGGCCTTCCGGTCACGAGGAAAAATGAAAACTTGCCTTTGCGTCCTGCGATAGCGCGCCTGCGAGTGTTGCGCGGAGAAATGCTGTCGTCGGACGTTTCAGATTAGGCATTCTTCTACTTGGAAAAGATAGTGTGATCCGTGTCGTATTTCTTCTCGGTACGCGAAGACTTCTCGGCCATCTCTTCTGCAACATGGTCGATCCGCCTCTGTGCCGCTGTCTCTGAAACGGTCTCGTCTTCCGTCTTCGTCACTTCGGTGTTCTCAAGTTGCTTGCTCATGGCTGATGCCTCTACACATGACAATGAACCGCGACTTCATCGATTTCTGGTCACTTTTGCTCCCCATAAGGTATCGAAATGGCTCCTGGGGACTTCTCCATAGCCGTCGCGTGATACTCGGAATATCGCGTGTTTGAATCAGGAAAAGGATCGCCGTGACTGAAATGAATGTGCGGAATTGCACAGACCTAAGATTAGGAGTGCTGAAACCGTTATCTAGTGTGTGTGAATCAACGCATTCAAACAATGATGACGAAGTTCTACAGCACGCGACAGTCGTGCCGTTCCCCAGCGGTAAGGCTGAATTGCCAGAAAGGCCGTCCCTATGGATGGATTGATACAGGTAATATTTGACCCCTATAAATACCTGGCGAGCCCAGGATTAGGACGAAGGCTGGTCAGATTCAAAGCGAAGCACGTTCTCTTTTCCCAGGGAAGTCCGGCAGATGCCGTCTTTTACATTCATTCCGGAAGGGCAAAACTCACCGTCGTCTCAAAGAAAGGCAAGGAAGCAACAGTTACGCTCCTGGCAGCCGGAGACTTTGTTGGCGAGGAGTCCATCTCTGAGCCTTGCCGAATTCATACCGCTACGGCCTGTGCAGTTACCTCCTGTGTCGTCCTCAAAATTGATAGCGCTGAGATGCTGCGAATCATGCATGCTGAACATGCGTTTTCTGATTTGTTCCTGAAATTCATGGTCGCGCGGAGCATCAGAATCCAGGCGGATCTTGTTGATCAACTCTTCAATTCCAGCGAAAGACGTCTGGCGCGAACTCTCTTGCTGATGGCCGAATACGACCAACCAGGCGAGCCAACAGCGTTAATTGCTCCTATCACTCATGAGACGCTGGCTGAGATCATCGGTACGACTCGTTCACGAGTCAGCTTCTTCATGAATCGGTTCCGCAGACTCGGCTACATCCAATACAAGAGGCGCATTCGTGTTCACAAGTCGCTTCTCAATGTGGTTCTACGCGATCAAATGCCAGAAGAGGATTCGTCGAGACCCGAACTACCTGCCCCTGGGGAGGTCGGCAGCGATGCGGCGTGACGGCGACTGCAGCAGCACGGCTCGAAATGAAGCCCTGTCCTGTGTCAGACGCTTGAACGGGAGAAGAGGCAGCGCAGATGACCAATGATTTGAATGCAACGGGTACTTCCGAAAAGAGGTCGCCTTGGTTTGGAATTACAAGGATTCTATTCGTAGCGATACTGATTGCCGTCATCTATCTGCTCGCTGAGGACATGGTGGGTCACCGTTTCTTTCGAGGCGGGTGGGTCAACCATCAAGACAGGGTCGAGCCCTGACAACTTTTGAAAGAAGATTGGTCGCTGTTCCGGATAATGCCAAATCTCTGGCTGGATATCGGGTGTAAAAATCGACCTAGTCACTCTTAGGTCCAGAGCTTGAGGCATTCGGTCGAATCGAATGTGCGGTCCGAAAGGGGACCATGCTGCACGATCTAAATACATTGGTTGGAACATCAATCATCGCGACAGACGGTGAAATTGGAACCGTTCGCGAGTTTCTCTTCGACGACCGTTCGTGGAGGGTCCGCTACCTGGTGGTGGATGTAGGTGACTGGTTTCAGCGCAGAGCGGTCGTTCTTGCAATAGCGGATTTGGAACCACCCGACTGGGCAAAGAAGTGCTTCGAGTTTCGTTTTACGAAGGAGCAAATCCGTGAGAGTCCTGACATAGACACTGAAAAGACGGTCACTCGCCAACAAGAGATCGCGATGGAACACTACTATGGAGGATTAGCTTCGTGGGCCGACCGCCAGATCACTTTGGCGCCGTCGAGATCAAGACGCATGACGATCGGCACTTCTTCGAAGTAACGATCTTTCCGGGCGGAATTGATCTTGATGCGCTGTGCGTACAGCTCTATGCGAATTCGTTCCCAGGCGGCAGGGCCGTAATCGAAGAGATGATCCCCCAGAGTAGCTTTCCTGATTCGGACGGAGTCCAAATCTACGCGGCTTCCGTCGACGCATCTCGCCCGGCCAGCGAC
>Ga0302325_10035353_pt1 | contig 10210 bp, 12 predicted proteins | sample Palsa_T0_2_FD_201948 | JGI IMG/M metagenome (GOLD analysis project Ga0302325, IMG submission 201948) | Peat permafrost microbial communities from Stordalen Mire near Abisko, Sweden - Palsa_T0_2 | ecosystem: Environmental > Terrestrial > Soil > Palsa > Peat permafrost | place: Sweden: Abisko... | reverse complement strand
TGACCGTCTGGAGCTGGCCGGTCAGCGACAGTCGCTTGTCGACCCCTAGCGGTCCGTCGATTTTCCAGATAGCGGTCAGCCAAATCTCTGAAAGCGGACGCGCAGACGCGTTGGCGTGTGATCCCACAAGGGGCGGCTGAGCAAGCCCGCTGGGACAAGCTACAGTGATTGCACGTATTCGGTGACTGCGCGAAGCTCGTCGGGCGTAAGTTCCCTGGAGATAGTCGCCATGGGCGGGAAATGCGTTCGCTGACCGACTTGCAAGGCGCGCAACTGCCGTTGCAGATAGTCGGCATACTGCCCGGCGATGCGCGGAAACTGCGCATTTCCCTGGCCGCTGGGACCGTGGCAGCCCTGGCAGGCTGGAATGCCCCTCTCAGGTGCACCTTGCTCAAACAGCTCCTTGCCTTGCACGACAAGCGCGGGGTCGCCGGGAGTGCCCGGCGCCGGCTGGCGCGATGCGTACCACGCCGCGGCATCGGCGCTCTCTTTCTCGCTCAGCGTCTTCGAAATGCCGACCATGAACGTCACGCCGTCGCGATCGTCGCGCGCCCCCTCAACCGGCGGCGTGGGTGGCGTGAAATAGGTCACGATTTCGGCGCGCGGTGGCGTTGGCGCCAGTCGATAGGCTTGGAATTGTGCTTCCATGTAAACAGCGTTCTGCCCGGCCAGGCGTGGAACCTGCCGCCATCCGTAATTGCCCTCGATGCCGTGACAGCCGGAGCAGACGCGCTCGACAACGGGTGGGGGCAGATCCGCCCCGCGGGCGATACCGAGGCATAGGTTCACGGCCAGCAACGCCGGCACGACTTTCGTACAGAGGCGAAGATTCTGATTCATGGCGCACTCCGTCGCGCAGGCCGTCAGTAGGCGACCATGAGGTTTAGGAAAAACGAGCTGTTGTCGCTCGCGCTGCGGCCTATCCCATCGATGTTGCTCGAGAGGCCGTTGAACTTGAGATAGCCGGTGTACTGCGCCATGATCTTGATGTTCTGCGTGATGAGGTAGTCCAGCTCGAGCACGTAGCCGTTGGTGTTCGGCGACGTCGACACGAGTGTGCCGGACGGCGTGGATACGCCGTAGAGCGATGCGTCATTGCTGCCGTTGTTCTGGAAGTACGCCGCGCTCAAGCCCCATTGGTCGCGCCACCACGTGCCGCTGAGTGTGAATTGAGTGACCGTGTCGGTTGGGTTCGACGTGTTGCCGAGGGGGAAGCTCGCATTCCAGTTCTGCTTCTCGTGGATGTACGTGGCGCGAACCGTGAACTTGTCGAGGTCGGCGAGGTACTGGTACTGGGCGTCGAAGCCGACGTCCGTAAAGCGATCGGTTGCCCCGCTAGGCTGGAGATTGTTCGGAAACACGTTGGCTTGCATGCCGAACGTGCCGACCATCCATGCGTTCGGACCGCTCTGGTCGCTGTAGTTCAGGCGCCAATAGGGGTTATAGCCGCTGACGTACGTGGTACCGCCGGCCTGGTTCCACGACTGACCCCAGCTCATCCAACGCCAGAAGCCCAAGGCGGTGCGGTAGGCGGAGATTTCGGCATAGATTTTTCGATCGAGCCACGCGTACACGCCCGCGCCGGCCACCTGGTTGGCAAGTCCGCCGATGATGGGGTTTGCGGGCGGCCCCGGCGCCACGGGCGACGAGTAGTAAGGGTACGTCCAAGCTGGAACGGTGTTCCAGACATCCTGCACCGTCGGGTCGTCATTTACGGTTGCACCGACCAGCAGCTCGTGATCCCCTGGGTGGAACCAGGCAACCGCGCGTGCGTCCATCAGGTCAGACCCGCTCGACCAGCCAGGAAAATTGTTGGCTCTCGAGTACTCACGCCGGCGAAATCGGTAACCTTGCCGGCGATGTAGGCGGTGACCTCGGTCAACTGCAGTTGACCGTTGTCGACGAACACCGGGTTACCCTGGGCATCGTTGGGTTGCTTCCCCCATGTGATACCGGCTTGGCCGAACGCGCCCGCGGGAACGTGATCGAACCCGCTCTCCGGCGACCAGGCGCTCTTGCCCACGGTGTAACCGCTAAGCTTGAAGAAGCGGCCCCACGGCGTGAGCTCCGGCCAATTGCCGCCAACGTGACAGGCCTGGCAACGCTGGCCCGTCTGTGCTGCGAAAGCCGGGAGGGACCTGGCGTCGCGGACCGGCCCGAGGCACAGCAAGGCGATGATAATCGGCGCCGCAATATTGCCTATGCGAGCCTTCGAATTCATCTGGATCTCCCCCTTCTGATACGCTGCCGACAATGACTCGCCAGCATCGCCTCAAATAGAAGAAATCACTCGGTGTCGTCTGTGCGGTACCGCACGGAATACCCGGATGTCTCGCATGCCCGCCGCTCTCCAGTGGGCTCAAGTCGAAGTGAACTCTAGTATCTTGGGCAACGCGGAAAATGCTGCGGGAAGCGCAACAGCCGTATGTTGATTCAAATCGCTGGTGCCAAACGACGGCAACGGGTCAAAAATGGCTTGTAGCGAAGGGTGCGGGGGTCTGGGTGGGTATTTCCTTGGAACACAAATCCCAGAAAGTAAGCACTGGTGCGGCTTTCCAGGCTGAATTCGGATGACCCTCCCGCGATGCAGTGCCGCGACCCTGCATCGCAGTCGACCCGGTTCTGCGGCATGCGCATCGCACGCCGATGAGCGAAAGTGAGCACAATTTCTTGCCCGCTATTTTGCTACATGTAGGGCGTCGGATTATCGCTAGGAACCGCTCATTTGCGGGCATGCATTGATGTAATGCACTGAAAACTTTCAATACTGACCCTAATTTCGAGTCAGGCGCATTCGACCACTCTGCCATCTCTCCGCAGGCCAGCTTTGTACCACCCTGATAGCGACCACTAACAAGTGTGAAAACTCTGAGCAAAGTGTGAAAATTCCCAACAATAGCAACCACGAAAGCTCGTCGAAGACATGTCGCGCCTAGGGCTTTCCCGTGACTCGATCCTTGGGTCACCTTCCTGCGAGCCGCGCTGAGCGGATAATGGTCCCGTTCAGCGCAGCAGCGATCCTCCAATCAACATACCATGTAGCCAAACTTCCGCGCGCTGTGCCCGGTAACTTGGTGGACAATTCAAGTTGACGCCACCAGCGGCTACAACGCCGTGATACCGGCCATTCAGTCGCGGTTCGTCAATGGGTTCGTTCGGCCAGAACCGGTAACACAGACGGTTAGAATGTCTGCCTGAAAGCCGACGCTCGCAGACCATCAAGCGTTAGGCTGGCCACATCGAGGTTTAGATGGAAAGAAAACGTGTTGGCATTGTCCTGTTTGAGGATATCGAAGTGCTCGATTTTTGCGGGCCGTTTGAGGTGTTCTCGGTGACCCGGTTGAACGATGAGGGACGGCGCGAAGATCTCTCGCCCTTTGAGGTACTGCTTGTCGCAGAGCACCCAGGTCCCGTCACTACGACGGGCGGTATGATAGTGTTGCCTCACTACGTGTTCGAGAACTGCCCGCGCCTCGACATAATTGTGTCCCCGGGCGGATGGGGTACTCGGAAGGAGGCGAAGAACCCAGTCATGCTCGATTGGTTGCGTTCCCGAGCGGCCGAGGCGGAAATGGTAACGGCGGTTTGCACCGGCTCGATGTTGTTGGGCTTTGCTGGATTGCTGGACGGGTTGCACGCAACCACTCACTGGCGTTCCCTCGACTGGATGCGTGAGTCATTTCCTTCTGTGAGTGTTGAATACGAGAAGCACTTCGTCAAAGATGGCCGCGTGTTTACGTCCGCCGGAATCTCCGCTGGCATCGATATGTCGCTCAAAGTCGTAGCGCACTACTTGGGCGATGACATCGCAAGAGCGACGGCTCGACATATGGAATACCCTTATCCGGAAAGTGATGCTCGCCGAATCCGAATCCGAGCTTAACGAACGATGCGATGCGTCTGGGCAACCGCACAAGCTTTGAATTTCAGCTGGCTCCCGGCGACGCCTATTCAGATTGGATTCGGACGCCGCTAAGCTGCCGTTTGCAACAGACGGCTCAGGGTCGAAAGCGCCATGCGAGGCTCTGATTTGGAGACTTACGCGATGAACGCCCCCATCGAGTTCGATACGCAGAGGTTGTTGTTGAGGCAGTGGAAGGCGGCAGATCGCGAGCCATTTGCAGCACTCAACGCCGATCCCATTGTCATGGCGCAGAGGTGGCCCCGCGCAGTCGGACAGTTTTTCGGGTTTCCTAAGTGACGGCTCTGGGGTTTAAGCCGCCGCGACGAGCGGCAGCCGGTTGAAGTATGCCGCGTCAGGTGTTTGCCGGCCGAGTGCGGCGTGCGGTCGGCGGCTGTTGTAGAAACTGACGTATCGGGTCAATGACTCCCGGGCGGCGGACACGGTGTCATAGGCATGCAGGTAGACCTCCTCGTATTTGATCGTCTTCCACAGTCGCTCGACGAAGACGTTGTCGCGCCAACAGCCCTTGCCGTCCATGCTGATCGCAATGCGGTGTCGCTCGAGTGTAGCGATGAACTCGTTGCCGGTGAATTGGCTGCCTTGATCGGTGTTCATGATCTCCGGCACGCCATGCCGCGTGATCGCTTCGTCCAGCGCCTCGACGCAGAAGTCGGCGGTCAGGGTGTTGGACAGCCGCCACGCCAGAATGCGCCGGGTGGCCCAATCGAGCACCACGGCGAGATACACGAAGCCGCGTGCCATCGGCAGGTAGGTGATGTCCATTGCCCAGACCTGATTCGGGCGGTCGATGGTTAGACCGCGCAGCCGGTACGGATAGATCCGATGCTCGGGGTGTCGGCGGCTGGTGTTGGCCTTGCGGTACAGCGCCTCGATGCCCATCACGCGCATCAGCGTCGCCACATGCTTGCGGCCGACCGGGTGGCCATCCTGCCGCAACAGATCGCGCAGCATCCGCGCCCCGGCAAGCGGGTGCTCCAGGTGCAACTCGTCGATCCGCCGCATCAAGGCCAGGTCCGCCACCGAGGGCCGCTGCGGTCGGTAGGACACCGCCGAGCGCGACAGCTCCAGCAATTGCGCCTGGCGCAGGATCGGCAAGTCGTGGCCGCCGTCGATCATCGCTTTGCGCTCGCATCGCCGATGCGACCGAGCGCGCCGGACAAAAAATCATTCTCCAACGCTAACTGCCCGATCTTGGCGTGCAGTGTCTTAACGTCCGGACCGTGTTCCCGCTTCTCCGCAGCGGTCGCAAATACCTCTGCCGCCCGTTGCAGCAACTCCGTCTTCCACTGCGTGATCTGGTTCGGATGGACATCGAATCGCTCAGCCAGCTGCACCAGCGTGTGCTCACCCTTGATGGCTGCCAGCGCTACCTTTGCCTTGAAGGCCGCTGAGTGGTTCCGGCGTGGTCGTCTCATGCTCTCTGCTCTTTTCGTCAGCGGCGCTATCATCGCCGCAAAGAGCAGAGCCGTCACCTATCCCCCTGTCCAGTTTCCTGGGGCCACCTCTAACTTCCAGATGCGAGAAGCACGTAGGAGCGATTGGGAGCTGGCGCGCGAATAGCCCATCATGGCCGTGCATCGAATGCTCGATGCTGCAACAAGAGGCCGGATATACGTGAGCATATTCGATATCGGGTAAGCCGCGGTACGGTCGCCGAGAGGGATGGTAGAGGTCCATGTCCAGAGCCTGATGGGGCGCTCATAGTTGTACTCGTGGATGAAGTCCTCGAATTTGGCCTGCTGCTGGAGGAGATTGGCACCGGGTGGCTTGGTGGTGCGGCGGAGCGCTTTGACCAGCCCGTGCCGATGTAACACAGCGTGGATGGTGCTCTTGGCCGGGATCCGCATATCCCCATCCAAGCGCGAGAAGCCGCATTGGGGTGCGCGCAAGATCCGTGAGCTCCTGGTGCGCCGCCTGGTACCGCTGGAAGATCTTGTAGCCGGTCTTGCGGGAGATGCCAAACTCCCGACAGACGTCGGTCATCGCTTCGCCTTCGAGCAACTTCGCTACACACCGTAGGCGCTCATCCATCACCGAACACTCCTTCCACGGCATAGCCACCTCCCGTCCTGAGACGGGAAAGTGTTACCCATGTGTCCGGTACGCCCTGTAAACTATGTGTCGGGCTACTCACACGTGGATATTTGTCTTGGCGGCGCAACGGACCCTAGATCGTGCAAACGACATTCAACAACTACGTCGCGGGTGAGTGGATTGCCGGCGCGATTTCCACGCCGAACCGAAACCCGTCCAACGTAGCCGATGTCATCGGCGAATACGCACAGGGCGACGTGGCTCAGGCCGAAGCCGCGATCGCGGCGGCGGCGCGTGCGTTCCCGGCGTGGTCGGCAGGCTCGATTCAGGATCGCGCTAACATCCTCGACAAAATCGGTTCCGAGATCCTGGCACGCAAGGAAGAACTCGGCCGTTTGCTTTCCCGAGAAGAAGGCAAGACGCTGCCCGAGGGTATCGGCGAAGTCACCCGCGCGGGGCAGATATTCCGCTTTTTCGGGGGCGAGGTCCTGCGCACGGCGGGCGAAAAGCTTCCCTCGGTTCGCCCTGGGGTCGACGTCGAAGTTACCCGCGAACCGATTGGCGTCATTGGCATCATCACGCCGTGGAATTTCCCCATTGCCATTCCCGCGTGGAAGATCGCACCCGCGCTCGCCTACGGCAACACCGTGGTATTCAAGCCCGCCGATTTTGTGCCCGGCTGCGCGTGGGCACTCTCCGACATAATCGCCCGCGCGGGACTCCCGGCAGGAGTCTTCAATCTGGTGATGGGCAGAGGATCCGTCGTCGGCGAGACGATGGTCAATCATCCCGCCATCGCCGCGATCAGCTTTACCGGCTCGGTGGCTACCGGACGCGGTATCGCCGCCAAGGCCATCGCGCGCATGGCCAAGCTGCAACTGGAGATGGGCGGCAAGAATCCACTCATCGTGCTCGACGACGCCGATCTTCCGACTGCGGTCAACGTGGCAGTGCAGGGCGCCTATTACTCGACGGGGCAGCGTTGCACGGCGTCGTCGCGGCTGATTGTCACCGAAGGCATTCACGACCGTTTCGTCGCCGGCCTCGTGGAAAAGCTCAAGTCGCTCAAGGTCGACGACGCGCTCGCCCCCGGCACCGACATCGGCCCGGTTGTCGACCAGACCCAGCTCGACCAGGATATCTCCTACTTGGATATAGGCCGTCGGGAGGGTGCACGATTGCTACTTGGTGGCGAGCGGCTCAAGCGCCAGCACGATGGCTATTATCTCGCGCCCGCGCTCTTCACAGACGCCAGCAACGCGATGCGCATTTCGCGCGAGGAGATTTTTGGGCCGGTCGCGGCGGTGATCCGGGCCAAGGACTACGACGAGGCGCTCGCGTTCGCCAACGATACCGACTTCGGTCTGTCGGCGGGTATCGTAACAACATCTCTCAAACACGCGTCGCACTTCAAGCGCAACATGCAAGTCGGGATGGTGATGGTCAACCTGCCGACGGCGGGGGTCGACTACCACGTGCCTTTCGGCGGCCGTAAAAGCTCAAGCTACGGTCCGCGCGAGCAGGGACGCTACGCGGCGGAATTTTTCACGATCGTCAAAACGGCGTACATCGCGCCGTGATGCGAACTTTTTGTCCAAGGCGCCTAATTTGAGCAAGCCTTCGCCCGAACCGCCGCAGCAAGTAGTGCCGTCGCTCGGCATCGAGCGATGGATTACGCTCGTCGTGATCGTTGTCCTGATTGCCGGCTGCTTCCTGGTGCTGCAGCCATTCCTGAGTGCCGTGCTGTGGGCGATTATTCTCTGCTGCACGACCTGGCCGGTGTTCGATCGTCTGCAACGCGTCATGCGCGGCCGGCGGACACTCGCAAGCCTGGCATTGACGTTCGCCATGGCGCTGGTGGTGCTGGCGCCGTTCGTGATCGTCGGCATATCGTTGGCGCAAAACGCGAACGAGCTGCTCGATCGGGGCAAATTGCTCATCGATGCCGGGCCGCCCGATCCGCCCACCTGGGTGGGCAAGATTCCCGTCATAGGTTTGCAAGCGCAGGATTATTGGGCCGGCATTGCGCACAATACGGCGGAACTGATGGGCGACCTGAGGCAGTACTACAAGCCGCTGCAGGCATTCGCCATCGGCAGCGGTGCCTTGCTCGGACGGGGCTTGCTGGAGCTCTCGCTGTCGATTTTCATTGCCTTCTTTCTTTATCGTGACGGCGACGCGATGTCGCAGCGCCTCACGGCGAGCGTAGACCACATTGCGGGCGAGCGTGGCAGGCGGCTGATCCGCGTCGCGGTGGGTACGATGCGCGGGGTCGTGTACGGCATTCTCGGCACTGCGATCGCGCAGGGCGTGCTTGCTGGAATCGGGCTATGGCTCGCCAGCGTGCCCGCGGCGCCGCTTCTCGGTCTCGCGACCTTCTTTCTGTCGCCTCTCCCCATCGGGCCACCGCTCGTTTGGGGTGGTGCCGCCATCTGGCTGTTCTACGAGGGGCACGCCGGCTGGGCGACATTCATTATCGTCTGGGGTGTGCTGGTGGTAAGCAGCGTCGATAACTTCATCAAGCCGCTCATCATCAGTCGTGGCAGCAATCTGCCATTCGTGCTTGTGCTGCTCGGTATCCTTGGCGGTGTCGTCGCCTTCGGCTTCATCGGGGTGTTTCTCGGGCCGACGCTGCTTGCTATCGGCTTCGCACTCATCCACGATTGGAGCGAGGAACACAGCGCGCCATCCCGAGCGCCCTAGCAGCGGCGATTGGATTCTGACGTAAAATTGCGTCCGCCGGAGAGGTGGATGAGCGGTTTAAGTCGCACGCCTGGAAAGCGTGTTTAGGCTAATACCTAACGCGGGTTCGAATCCCGCCCTCTCCGCCAATTAAATTTATAAATCAATAAACGGTCCCGTAAGAAGGTCGGCAGTTTGCAGAAGTGCAGTAATTCCGTTAAACTGCAATTATGAGAGCTACTCTTACGCTTACCAACCGCGGCGTGGTGACGCTCCCCGCGAAGCTTCGACGCGCGTTGGGCCTCAGGGCCGATGACCAGCTCATCGCCGAGACGACGCCGGAGGGATTGCTATTGCGGCCGGCGGTGACGTTGCCGGTCGAGATCTACAGCGAGAAGCGAATCCGCGAATTCGACGCGGCCGAGGCCCAACTGGCGAAAGTCCTAAGTCACCGCAGCCGTCCGAAAAAATCCGCCCGATAAGCGCCGAAGGATGCGCATCTTTCTCGATGCCAACGTGCTCTTTTCCGCGGCGAAGTCCGACGGCGCGGTCCGCCAGTTGCTGATGCTGCTGGAGAAGTCCGGTCACGAGTGTTGCGTGGACGATTACGTGGTCGAGGAAGCACGCCGAAACCTTGTCGCCAAAGCGCCTGACCGGCTTGTCGCCCTCGAGAGCCTGTTATCGCGCATGAAGACGGCAGGTGCGCAGCGCAGCGACGCTACGCTCGAAGCGTCGTTGCAGTTGCCGGCCAAGGATCGACCCGTACTGGCGGCGGCGATCCATCAGAGCTGTGGCGCCCTGGTCACTGGCGATCGCACGCATTTCGGGCCTCTGTACGGCAGAACGATTCGTGGCGTCACCATCCACTCACCGCGGTCGCTGGCAGAGGCGCTCCTGGAGTAGCGGGAGTTCGCCGTCGCGTGGTTCTGCATGTCGTCGGGCCTCATCGATGTCCTTACCCTTCGGGCCATTCAGGAGTTGGCCGGCGCACGGGCGTTCGCGCGCGGCATGGCCTATTTCCATGACGGGGCCGTTGGACTGCTCGATGCCGATGAGCACGAGGTTCGCGCCTGCGTCCAGGGCACACAGCGCTATCGCGTGCGGCTCGCTGCCGCACCGGAGGGGGAGCTCGATTACGAGTGCGATTGCCCGGTCGGCGATGACGGAAACTTCTGCAAGCACTCGGTGGCCGTCGCGTTGTCCTGGCTGGAGAACGTTGGGGAGGAAGTCTTCGAACGAAGTGAGAACGATTCTGCCAAACCCAAGAAAAAGCGTAAGACTCAACTGGATCAGATTCGGGATTACCTGGAATCTCTGAGCGAGGGCGCGCTGCGTGAGGGGCTCATGGAAGCCGCGGACCGGGACCCGGGTATTCGCGCCAAACTACTGTTGTCCGCAAAGGCGCGCGCAGGGAGTGACGTTTCGTCGCTCAAGTCCGTCGTTCGTCAAGCGACCAAGGTCTCCGGCTTCGTCGATTGGCGCGGAGTGAGCGACTACGCCAATCGTCTAGGCGATTTGGTGCAGATCCTCGACGAGCGAATCGGCGACGGTAATCCGAAGTTGATTGAG
>Ga0302325_10035352_pt1 | contig 10210 bp, 8 predicted proteins | sample Palsa_T0_2_FD_201948 | JGI IMG/M metagenome (GOLD analysis project Ga0302325, IMG submission 201948) | Peat permafrost microbial communities from Stordalen Mire near Abisko, Sweden - Palsa_T0_2 | ecosystem: Environmental > Terrestrial > Soil > Palsa > Peat permafrost | place: Sweden: Abisko... | reverse complement strand
TTGCTCGAGTCGACGATGGCGCCCGACGGCACGGCGGACTTCGGCGACCTCGCGGGCGTCGGGACACTCGACAGCCCCCAGGCGCTCGTCGAGCTCTGCCGGCGCTCGTTCCGCAACCTTCGCGCGACCCAGCACCTGCAGGGGAACTACGTCGTGAAGATCGACGGTGAGAGCGCAAAGGCGAGCTGCAACATCCAGGCGAGCCACTTCCAGGAAGGGCTGCCGGGCGGGGAGACGTTTTTCGTCTTCGCCCGCTACCAGGACAGGTTCGTCCGCACCCCGGAGGGGTGGCGGATCAAGCATCGCCGGCTCGAGACGATCTCGGCGACCGGGAACACGAACATGTTCGCGGAGTCCGTCGCGTCGGCTGACAGCCCCGAGGTCTAAGCTCGAGCGGGTGCCACGTCCTGGGCGATCGATCGCTCGGCGCGTCGAGAGCGATACCGTTTGGCTCGCGCCGCCCTCGCTCAAGCCGGAAACCCGTCTGCGGTCCCGCGCGAGGCCTCGTCGGGGAGCAGTCGACGAGGCGTCGCCCACGCGCCGTGAAGGCGCCCCTGTCGAGCCAATTCGGGCTCGATAGGCAGACCGAGGCGGCGATCGATGTCCGCTTCATGTTGCGCGGGCAGGTGATGGAGCCCGCCGCGCGCATCACGTCTCGGCGCGTTGATCACCAGCGCCGGTCCCGCTCTCGTTAGGATGGCCACGGTCATCGAACCGGCACGAGACGCTGAAAGACTCTGAAAGGCACACGCCATGTCCGGAGAAGCTGCCACCGCGACTCGCTTTATCGAGGACGTCCTCGGCACCGGCGACTGGTCGCGCGCCGAGGAGGTTCTCCAGCCCGACGTCGTCCTCTACCACCCGAGCGCACCCGAGCCCATCCGTGGCCACGACGCGGTCAAGGGCTTCCTCGGCGTCTTCCGATCAGGAATGCCCGACCTCACCCTGACGGTCGAGGACGTGGCCGGCGATGGCGACAGGGTCGCAGCGCGCTGGTCCGCGCGGGGGACCCACACCGCCGAGATGTTCGGGCTCCCACCGACCGGCACTCACGTCGACATCCACGGGATCAGCTTTTTTCGTTTCGTGGACGGAAAGATCGTCGAGGACTGGGTCGAGGAGAACACCCTCAGCGTCCTCCAGCAGCTGGGCGCGCTGCCGCCGCTCGGCTGAGATCAGCTCAGTTACGCGGTAGGCCGAGCAGCGGTCGGAGCAGCAGATGCCGCCGAAGTCGTCTCCGAGGAGCTCCTGGAGCCGGTCGCGGTGGCGGTCGGCGGCGATCCGGAAGATCGCCGCGGTGGGAGTGGTCGCGGTCCAGAGCGGCGGTTGTTCCCCGGCGGTGACCCAGCCGCTCTCATCAATGTTGACCGCTTGGGAGCCGAGCACCGTTGCGACCAACGCCTGGTGGGGCTCTGCGAACGCGGTCGGGGGATCATCCTCTAATCCGGGGACTGCGTCCCCGACAGAGAGCTCCTCGGGCTGTCCCAGGCCGTTACCTCGTCGCTGCTCTCAGGCGTCTTACTCGATCTCGCTCTGCAAGAAGCGCTCCATGTCTTACGTTCCGGCCTGCCGAGGAGGGGAAGCCGCTGGCCGCAAACGTCAGCTGCGCCGGATAGGCGTGACGGATTCAAGCGGTTTCAAGTCGATCACCCACTTGTGTTTTGCGTTCGGTCTGCCTGTTTGCGCTCCCTGTTCGAGCACGACTTGGGCGTGGCTCACTCACTACGCAACGAAGAGAAATCCGAAATCCGAGCTGCGCTGCGAAAAGACCCTCGACGTATTCCGTGAGAGTGGGTTCCCTAAACTCTTCTCGGACAACGATCCGGGCGGCGAGGTGTCGAGGATCGCCCGAGCCGAGACACTCGCTCGCGCGGCGATGGGGACACTGCGGCCCGCATCGCGCACGCGAGAGGGATGAGCCACGAAAAGGCTCCTGTAGAAGCCTGTAGAAGCCCTTCTCACATACGGCGGGCTCAAACTCAGCTAGCAGCTCGCGAAATCTCTAGATGAACGAGCCGGGCCCGGTGCAGAGCGTGAACTCGTGACTGTTGTCCTTGCCCATCGGGCTGACGATGACGACATCGTAGAGGCAAGCCGAGAGCTTGCCGAGTCCGACCGTCCCGGCGTAACCGCCGCTCGTACCAGTGATCGTGCAGAACATCTCCGAGTTGGCTTTCTTGAAGCCACAGCTCTCAGGGTTGATCGAACCGCTGGAGCCGAGGTCGCGGTTCGCGGCGGTGATGAAATCGCTACGCACGACAAAGTCGATCGGAGATGCAACTGCTGAAGCGGCAAACACGAGCGCGCAGGTCGCAACACAGAGAACGAGGAACTTCTTCACGGCCGTTGAGCCTCCTATGGGATACGCACGGGTTACGAGGAGAGCCCACTCGTCTGGAGAGTTGCAGGCGGCGTAGTCGCCAAGCAGGGCTCCGGGCTTTGGCGCGTTGCTTCCAGTCTTCTCATCGAACTTCACACGCCCGAGGGTTCCCCCACCCGACGGTCCGGCTCGGTCACGTCATCGGTCTAGGAGTAGTCCCGATCTCGCGACGCTGGGCGTTGCTGAACCGTTCAGAGGCGACAGCGAGCGATGTTCCGTGCAATTTGCGTCACGGCTGATAGATCGCTACTGCGACCCAGCAAGGGCAATTCCTCACCGTCGACGCGCTCATCGACACGCCACGCGTCCAGTACGACTGACGCCAACCTTCCCTGGGCGGTGGCTTCTCAGCAGCAGCTGAATGGACAGCGGCGAGAACTCTGTACATTGGCCCGTTAACAACTCATGCACCCTCGAGCGGGAATCTTCCAGATTTGTCTCACGTCGGCCAAGTCACGGTTGGACCGGAGGACGTTCTCGGCGACGCTGGTGCCGCCGTTCTTTGAGAGGGAGTGCGAGACGCTTGGCTAATCGCCGAGCACTCGGCGCAAGTGTCCTGTTCTGGAGCTCCTGTCTATTGCTGTGTGGCTGTGTGAGTGGCTCGAGCGCTAATGCATCAGGCCCAGAAGCGTTGCTATCTCGCCTACACGGGACAAGAACACGCTCAGGCGATCTCGTCATCGATGAGCTCCACGGGCGCTTCGGCAAGCTATATCTCGGGATGTCGATATCGGCGGCCCGGAAGGTTATGCCCGCTGGGAACATGTGGAGCTCGCTCTTGCCTGGCGAGGACCTCACGTACTGCAGCCGTCCCGACGGCAACGACTGCGACGGCGCGGTAGTCGTTCGCATCATCGGCGCGTGTGAGGCTGGAATCGACTCCACATCAAGCTGTGCTCAGCAGAGTTCGGCCGGACCGGTAGTCGAAATCGTGCTGGGTGCAGTTGCCGACCCCCGGCAGACAACAGAGAGCCAAGAAGCTGTGACGCTCCGCGGCATCAGACTCGGCGCGAGCGGCGGCGAGATTGCTCGCAAATACCACGTCACAGAAGTCGGCGCCGGCACCTGCGCTGGCGGAGCCCCGCCCCCCGGAGCCACTTACGTGGCCGTTGTCGGTGAGAATACTCTTGCGATCACCACTCACCGTGACGTGGTCTGGACGATCAGCCTAATCGAGGGAAGACATCCGCACTTCTGCAGTCCGGCGTCGCCCTGATCGGAGATTTTGGGCGGTCCTGACGGATCCGTGGGTGGCGCCTACTACGCTCTGCGGGTGTCGCCGCTCGCTGGCCAGCGCAGAGGGTCAGTTGCGGTAGGCGCGGTCACGGGGAAGGGCGCGCAGGATCAGGATGGTCCTGGTCTCTGGATCGCGATTGAAGCGCCCGTCACCGACACCCAGACGCCATTGCGGTGGGCTGATGCTGGCGGGCGCTTGATGTCGCCGCCGCCGGGTCGGTCTTGAGTCCGTCGATCGCCGCGAGCAAACGTACGCGCACGGGTTGGTCTAGGCGATTGACGTCTCGGGCCGCGGGGCGCGTGACCTCGATGCGCCACCCTTGTCCGGTGCTCATCGCAGCTCGGCGCGGAGCTCGTCGAGGCTGATCGTCTCGCCGCGAGCTGCGGCCTCGAGGGCCTCCTGCACGGCGGCCTCTTCCTCAGGCGTGGTCGGCTCGTCGTCGATTGGGGCGTTGTCGAGGAGGACCGTCACTGGGTCGCTGCGTTGACGAAGTTGAGGATGCTCATTCGTTCACGCTGTCTGCGCTCCAGGCGGTTGAGGTAGTCCACAAAGGGCGGTTCGAGCTGGACCGCCACTTAATCTGAAACGGTGGTGCTCACGTAGCCTCCTGGATTGCCCCGGCTGGCCTACCCAGTCGGGGCTTCACGACAATCGGCTGATAGAGCCAAGCAGGAGAGCTATTTCCACTCGTAGTACTTGATCTCCATGTTCCTCGCTGTGTCGTCGATCTCGAACTCGAAGAGCACTGCGACCGAGTTCAGCCGTACGAAGTGCGGCGAGGCGCTGAAGAAATAGAGAGCTCCGCGCCACGAGGCGGAGCCCGCGTGGCCGAGCATGTGACCGACGCCTGTTCCGGTGTAGGACGCAGCCTCGGCCTCCTGCGTGAAGATCACCCCGTCTGCTGTTCCTGTGAAGTTCCCATCCGGCCGGTACACCGATGCATAGGTCGCGTAGTCAACAAACGGGACGCCGAGCATCGTGCCCTGGCCCTGAAACTGACTCTCCACCTTGACACCGAACCCCTCCTTCACGACCCGAAACGCCGTGACGGAGCCTTTCTCCTCCCCGATTTGTTCTCCAAACGCCATTTCAGCACCTCCGGATCATCGTGAGCGGGGGGACTTGATCTTCAGTGGTGACCCTCAAATACCGGAACATGGATATACGGACCCGACGGGCTTGTCAACTGGAGTAGAACTCGGTGCGCCCGAGGGGACGGACACCATGACGCGGCGCCGGCAGATCGCTCAGCCACTACGAGTCCACCGTGACGAGGTCGGCCGCCGCTTCCGGCTCTCGGCGGACGTGCGGGATCAGGAGTGCAATCAGCGCGCCGACACCAACGACGCTCGCCCCGACCCAGACAGCGGGCGTGAAGCCGTTGACGAATGGCTGTCCTGAGAAGGTCGGCGGCGACGGATAGCTTCCGCTGCGCGCGAAGATCGCGGCGAGCACCGCAACACCGAACACCCCTCCGATCTCGCGCAAGGCGTTGTTGGCGCCGGAGGCCTGCCCCTCCTCCTCGGGTCCGACGGCCGAGAGAACGACGTTCGCGACGGGCGCGAAGAAGAGACCCATCCCGACACCCGCGATGACGAAAGGCGCGACGATATGGGAGAACGGGATCGTCGGTGTCACGACGGCCGCCAACCAGCCAAGCGCGATCGCCTGCAGGGCGAGCCCGAGAGCCATCAGGGGGCGTCCGCCGATCCGATCCGAGAGTATTCCCGCTATCGGGGCGACGAACATCGTCACCCCCGTCCACGCCAGCATCCGCACACCTGCGGCGAGCGGCGAGTAATGCTGCACGGTCTGGAGGAACTGGGTCAGCAGGAAGATCGAGCCGAACATGCCGAAGTACATTGCGACCGAGACGGCGTTGGCTGCCGCGAACGTCCTGTTGCGGAAGAAGCGGAGCGGGAGCATCGGGTTCGCCGAACGGTTCTCCCACCAGAGAAACACCGCGAGGAGGACGACCCCGGCGATCGTCGTCGCGAGCACCTCGCCCGCTCCCCAACCGAGCGAGTTCGAGCGGACGACTCCCCAGACGACACCGAGAAGTCCGGCGACCGCGAGAACAAGTCCGCCGAGATCAAGTTTGTCGTAGGGGCCGCGTGACTCATTGAGGTATCGAATGGCAAGCGGAACGGTGACCAGGCCGATCGGGACGTTAAGCCAGAAGATCCACTGCCAGGCGATCCCGGTGATGATCGCTCCACCGACGACGGGGCCGATGGCGACCGCGAGCCCGGCGATTCCGCCCCAGGCGCCGAGGATCGCTCCGCGCTTCTCCGGCGGGACCTCGTGGGCGAGGATCGTGAGCGTGAGGGGGGTCACGATCGCACCCCCGAGGCCCTGCAGGGCCCGCGCCAAGATCAGAACGTCGACACCGTGCGAGAGTGCGGCCAGGGCCGAGGCGGCCGTGAAGATGCTCATGCCGATCACGAACAGCCGCTTGCGTCCGAAACGGTCGCCGAGCGCCGCGCCCGTCAGGAGCAGAACGGCGAAGGTCAACGTATACGCGTTGACGGTCCACTCGAGGCTCGAGAGCGACGCGTGGAGGTCCTTCTGGATGCGTGGCAACGCCGTCACCACGACGAGGTTGTCGAGCGCTGTCATGAACAGTGCGACTGTCGTTATCCCGAACGTCCAGGCCAGCTTGCCTTGCATTTCGCGCCTCCCGTTTCCGCCTTCGCTGTCTCGTGAATGACCCGCCGACTGCTCGCTACCTCAAGCCGGAAGCCGTACGACACACGGCTGCGAATTCCCAGGTCAGCGAGACAGGGGCCTGCTGGATTTGCCACATGGGACGTCTAAGTCGTATCGACCTCTTCGTCTCAACCCTTTCGTGTCAACCTTTTCGTGTCAACCTCTACGTGCGAGCCCCTCGAGGAGCCGGTATCGTCAGCTATTGTCGGTTCCATTCTCGTGTTCTCGGTGGCGATCCTCGAGGAACGCGTCCTGAGGCATCCGGGTGCTGGAATCACCAGGAGTCCGTGCTTCGGCCCGCGCGGACCGAATCGACGATGTCGACACCTGCGTCCTTCCGTCGTCATCTGCCCGACAATCGTCCCCGGGCTCCGAGGCGGCCCGTGTCGCCCTCGAAACCGTGTCGGTCATCACCCCGAGCATCAGGGCCTGCTCGCCCGCGGCGCGGCCCCTGAGGACATCCCCCTCGCGGGGCACGGAACGCTCGTCTCGGAGCAGTCGCCGCTGCCGGTCAGGCGAGCACCGGCGAGCGCGAGGTAGCGGGAGCGAACGGGCTCGAACTCGAGAGAGGAGTTCGCCGGTCGTGCTGTGCCCTCGAGCGGAACCCGCGAGGTCGAAGCGACGAATACCTGGGCCTGTCTGGGTCTCGACCACTACTAGGCCTCCTCGAGGGGAAGGTGCGCGCACACTACCGCATCGGATCGACGGCGGTCATCCCTCGGCATATCCCGTAACCGCGCGCGCGCGAGGCGGACTCGCCAGCCGCCGAGCGGCGAACAGCGAGGGTCGGCAAGCGGGCGTGCGCGACCACCAGCAGTCGTTCCTCGGCGCGGCCCTGCGGCCAGTGCCCGCCAAGCACGTTCATCGGGCAACCCCCCGGAGGGTACGGGCGGGCGGGTCAGAGACACGAGCCGCGCGAGCACATCCGAAGGCCGTGATGCGTCGGCCGGAACCGAGCCGGCGCCGTTCTCCCCAGCGCACCGGCTCTTCGTCGAGAGCGGGCCTCGGCCCCGCCCGAGCGGTGCGAGGGGCGCCCAGGAGAGTCATCTTTGCGGTGTCGAAAGACGGCCCCAGAGCCGCGCATATCCGAGTTTAGGAATCGCCGCGCGCGGCACACGCAGTCGATCAGCGGACGGCCTCGGAATTCCCTTATCGTGTCCGGACGCCCGTCGACGGAAGGGCGTCCAAAATTCCACGACGCGGGGACAGACAAGGGGATATGACAAATGGGTGAACTCGACGGAAAGGTCGCGATCGTGACGGGGGCGGCAAGCGGGATCGGGGAGGCGTCGGCGCGCGCGCTCGCGGCCGCGGGCGCGAAGGTAGTCGTCGCGGCGCTGCACCAGGCGCGCGCGCAGGTCGTCGCCGACTCCATTGCCGAGACGGGCGCCGACACGCTCGCGGTCGCCTTCGACACATCCGACGAAGCGCAGGTGGCGGACGGCATCCAGGCGGCCATCGCAGCGTTTGGAGGCGTGGACATCCTCCACAACAACGCGGCGATCACGAGCGTCGACTTCATGATGCGCGATGGGATGATCCACGAGCTCGACGTCGACCTCTGGGACCAGACAATGGCCGTCAACGTCCGCGGCTACATGCTGTGTACCAAGCACACCCTCCCGCACATGCTGGCTCGGGGCGGCGGCGTGATCGTCAACACGGCGTCGGGCGCTGGGGTGCAGGGCGAGGCCGTGCGCTCGGCGTACGGCACCTCGAAGGCAGCCGTGATCGGCTTCACGCGCAACGTCGCGACCCAGTACGGGAAAATGGGGGTGCGCTGCGTGGCGGTCGTACCGGGCCTGACGATGACCGACACGGTCTCGGCGAACGTCCCGCCCCAGATGATCGAGATGATGAAGCGTCATACCCTGACACCCGAGCTGGCCGGCCCGGCGGATGTCGCCAACGCGGTCGTCTTCCTCGCATCCGACAGGGCGGCCTTCATCACCGGCGTCATGATTCCCGTCGACGGTGGTTTCTCGATTCACGGACCGTCCTACGCCGACGAGGCGGCAACCTGGGCGGCCGTGTCCAGCGCGGCGGCGTCCGCGTCGGGCGACCGGTTCCGGAGCGCCCTGGAGCTCCGGGCGCACTCGAGCCTTCAGGAGGGCGACGCGTCGCTCCTCGAGGGGATCCTCTCCGACGACGCGATCTGGCACGGCGGCCCCACCGGCAAGGAGGCGATCGTCGCTCAATGGAACGCGATCGCACAGGGCGGGGCCTCGGCTCCCCGCATCGAGGTGGGCGATATCTACGCCGACACGACCCACGTCGTCGCCGCGCTCGAGTTCTCGGACGAAGGCGGGCAAAGCCCCGTTCAGCAGGTCACGGTGTTCCATCTCGACGAGGCGGGCAAGGCGACCGAGCTCTGGAGCATCCCGAGTGACAGCGACGTCGTGGAGGCACTTTCGAGCGGACGGCCACCGGCGGAGCATCCCAACCTCGCCACGTTCCGCGCCGCCGAGGAGGCGCGTGCCCGGAATACCTTCGGACCCGAGGACCTCGGCTACATCTCGCGGTTCCTCCGCGAGGACGTGCGCTGGATCAGCCCCTGGGGCCAGGGCCCCAACAGCCGCGATGAGGTCGTCGCCCAGTTCGGCACGTTCAACCAGGCGACCGGCGGGACGATGAACCTCACTCTCAACGCTGTGTTCGCGGACGCCACGCACGCCGTCTCACTCGTGCGGCTCAGAGCGGACCGCCCCGACAAACCCGACCGGCACATGGACGTCAAGGAGGCCAATGTCTTCCACCTTGACCCCGACGGTTCCACCTACGAGTTCTGGGGCATCGCAGAGGACCAGGGCGCGCTCAACAGCTTCTGGATGGATTGACGCCCTCGACACGACGCGTCCCGTCAGGCTCTCGGGCGCTCACCTGGACACGCTCCCGCGGCGACATTCAGGTCGCACGGCGCAGACGCCAGTCCCTGGCCGACGATCGTTCGGAGCGGGCGTCCACCTTGTCGCGAACCTCGCTGAGCACCCGCAAAGCTCGAGCGCACCCGCGCCGTCGTGTCCGACGGCGACCTCCACCCCGTTTGCGGCGTCGTCATCCGACGGGATAGCGTCAGCTGTCGGTATGGATGGCGGCGGCCGTCCCGCAGGCGGCACCCGGCCGGAGACCCATACCTCAGGGCCTACATCTGCAGAGGCAGATGCGTCCGCTGCGTCCCTTCAGTGCGTGGGCACGACGATGGCGAGACTCCTCCTCGAACCACAGCCCTTGGCCTCGACCGTGAGTTGATAGTGGGATGCCGGTGCGGGCAGGCTTCCGATCCAGCCGCTCCATACGAGAGCGTCGTCACCTGCGGGCACCTCCCGGGAAGCGATGGTCACCGTCGGACGACCGGGCTTCGAGACGAGCAGGCTCGCCTCGACGGCGGCCGAGGAGCGGAACACGACGATCACCGGCTGCCCCGCCAGCGGCTGCGACGGCTTCGCGCCGAGGCGACTCAGGGCGAGCGAGCAGGAAGCGCCGGAGGCGCCCGCAGCCGAGATGCCGACAGGCCCGCCGCCCGGCATCGTCGAGATCGTCCAGGTGTGAGCGTCGTTCTCGCTGCTGTCGGTGCTCCGGCTGTCGACCGTTTTGGTCAGCGTCCACGAGGTCGGTTGGGCGAGCGAGATCTCGAGGTGCCGGGCTCCAACGAGCGCGAGCGAGTCGGCCATGATGTGGCTCGTCGCCGCATGGCGAGCGTAGCGGGCTCCACACGTGTAACCGCCGTTTCTCTCCGCTGCGTCGGGAATCGCGAGCGTGAGCAAGGCCTGCCGGCCTGTTGCCCGACCGCCGACGACGACCGGGAAGGTGTTGCCAGAAACCGGCGCGTCACAGGAGAACGCACCCTTTGGCCCGCTGTGACCTTCGAGATGCACATGCACCGC
>Ga0302325_10035348_pt1 | contig 10211 bp, 13 predicted proteins | sample Palsa_T0_2_FD_201948 | JGI IMG/M metagenome (GOLD analysis project Ga0302325, IMG submission 201948) | Peat permafrost microbial communities from Stordalen Mire near Abisko, Sweden - Palsa_T0_2 | ecosystem: Environmental > Terrestrial > Soil > Palsa > Peat permafrost | place: Sweden: Abisko... | reverse complement strand
GACGGACGCAAAATCTATGAACTCGCCGCCGGCCGCGGCGGGGACCGGGGCCACCTGCCAGGAAGCGCCCCCGTCCCTGGAGTACTCGGCCGTGTTGAAACTACGGTCGGCCACGCAGACGACCCCGCTTCGCTTGGCGCAAGTGGTCCCGGGCCCGATAGCAACGCAGTCAAGGCCACCGGCGGCACAAGAAATGGCGGGCGCGGCCGAGAAAACATTCGGCGGTTGGCTTGCCATATACCAAGAGGGCTTGGTCGCTTGTGCCGCCGCAACTGAGCTTGCGCCAACCAAGTTGGCCACGGCCGTCCCCGCTACGAGCCCGGCACATATCCCTATCAACACTTTCGGGCGGTATAGCGCCGAGACCCGGTACCTACGCAGCCGAGTGGTCATCCGGTCGGGCCCCTCCCGCATGTTGCAGACTAATTGTAGCGGTTCCCACGGGCGCTAGAAGAGGACTCACGCGTCAGCCGCGTGCGCGTCGCCAACCTGCGTGGCTCAGCGAATGCAATGGTTGACTAGGTCGCGAGAAAAATCCCCGATTACCGCGACCCGCCGAACGCGAAATCGCTGGTCAGGTCGTCGCGCACACGTAAAAGAACGCGAGAAACCAGCGGATTTGGTGGCGGGGGTCAAGTGGGATAGCGCGACTTGCGGTTTACAGAGGCGACGAAGTGGCTGTTAGACGGGGTGTGCATATGCACCTGCTAGGGCAACCGCCTGCTCAAATTTTCCTCGCTGGTAGTAGCGTCCCGAGAAACTCGAGAACCACCGCCGCCTCTTCGATGACCAGGTCCCGGCAGGCCTGCTCGTGCTCTTCGCCGCCGCCGACCACGCCGAATGAGACCAACTCCCGACAGCGGGCCCGCAGGGGAGAAAGAGAGGCCAGCATGAGCACGCACGAGACCGAGGACGACATGAGCTGGGTGCCGACGTGGGCCCAGGCCATGACGGACTTCCGCGGCGAAGATGACGAGCCGCCCTTCGACGATGTCACCGTGCGCATAACCGTGCCTGCGAGCATCGGCGGCAGCCAGGTCCGGGTGGAGCTAGGCAATCGCTTCGGGGACGAGCCCCTTCGGAGTCAGATGGCGACCGCGACGGAGGGCAGGCGCGGCGACGCCATCCTCACGGTCCTCCCGGCAGCAACTTGAAGGACTTTCCAGCAGTAGTGCGGACGACGTGGAAATGACGACGGTCCAGGGTCAGCAGTCGGTCTGTCCGGTAGCGGTCAGCTAGGACTACCAGGGAGGCATCTGCGACGCCGATCTCTTGGTCCTGGTAGCGTTCGACCACGGCGCAGGCATCTCTAAGGTCAGCGGCATCGAATTTGGCTAGGTCCCAGGCACCGCTCGACAGTTCAGCCAGCGCTGCCAGTTCGGCGGGCACCCCTCGTCGAGCCGCCAGCAAATGGTCGAGTTCGGCCACTACATAAGGCGACACCACAAAAGGGCCGGTCTCGACTTCGATCACCGCAGCCATCTGGGCATTGTGGGCATCGCTGGCGTCGAAGTAGGCGAGCAGCCCGCTCGTGTCGCAGATGAGCACTGTCAGCGGTCGCCGAAGCCGACGAGTGCATTCTCGGCGTTCTCAGCGAATGAAGGGTCCCCACTTGCGAAAAGCCGACCGTTGGGGCGGGGCCGGTCGGAAGCGCGGACCTTGGTGGCAATCGCATCCCTGATCAAGTCGGCTTCTGAACGGCCTGACTCTGCGGCCAGCCGTTGGAGAGACTTCTTTAGCTCGTCCGGCAGGTAAACAGTAGTCTTGTTCACCAAGGTATGGTACCACCTATGGCACCTGCTACGGTGAGACGGTCATGTCAACCTGCCTAAAGCCCGTAGCCGGGATCGGGAGGCGTTGCAAACAGTGTGGCGCATCTCCAGTCAGATGGACATTTTGCCAGGTGGCAGTTACGGATCTTGGGGAACGAGGTCCCAATGGTCCGTCCGAACTTTTGGACGTCGGGGGGCATGGCACCCACAGGGTATCCAAGATCGGCTGAACTGAAGGCGATGGCAACGGGCAAGCGCAGAGGCGGCCGGGTGACGCCCAAGGGGACTCGACCGCCGCATCTGAGGCCTGTCGGCGACCCGAGCTTCGACGGCTCCCCGGTCGACCAGATCATCGACTCTGGCGGCCGGGAGCTTCTCGACGAGGACGATCCAATCGCGGCCGAGACGTGGGCGAGCGCCATCCTGGACGTGTTCGATCGCGCTCGCTTGGAGGCACGGCTCGAGGGCATGGACGTTCCGCCCTTCGAGGAGGCGCTGCTGCGACGATGCCGGCAACGCGGCGACCGGCGTGCTGCCGCTGTCGCCGCTGCCCTCGCGGCGGTGGTACCGCCTAACCATGCCCACCTCGCAGCTTCGGTTGCTGCCGAACTACGAATGGTCGTCGTTGGTTCGCCCAACTGGTTTAGGACCGTCGGGCTCGTCACCCCAACCCAGGGCTGGATCGCGTCGGACGTGTTCGGCGACCAGGATTCTCTGATCATTGGGTTCCGGCAGGAGGGCCAACGCGGCGAGCACGCGCTCGCCCTGCTTGTTGACCACAACCTTTCGGGCCAGGCTAAAGATGCCTGGATCGGAGCTGACGTCGAAGACGTGGTCGCGTCCTGGAGATCCACTCTCGACCCGCACACGCGGCTCGAGGAAGCGCCAATCGCGAGGTTGTTACCGAAATTGCGTGACGCGATGGCGATATCGGACCTATGGAGCGGCGACATCGAGTTGCGTACTGAGGATTTCGCCCGCCACAGAGCGCTCGTTTGGGCCCGACTGAGGCGAGCAGGCTTCACCGACGACCGTCCGACCGACATCGAGGTCCCCCAAGGCGAACGGAAGAGCCTGGTGAACGAGTTCATGGCCTCATCGGAAGGACGGCGCCTTACCAACCAGTTACCTCGGGTCGACATCGAACTTCTCGTTCACCACCTTGTGGACCTCCGCTGCGATTACGAGGGCCGGCCGCTGCGGTGGAGCCCAACTGTAGTCTCGTTGCTTCTCGGCGACCTGGCTCCACGCAAGCTCCTGCTCGGCTCCGATCAGGCAGCTGCCCTGCCCGGCGTGGTGCGAGCGTTCGCCCGGTTCAGCGCCGAGCGCACGGAACTTGAACCTAGCTTCGTCGACGAGATCCTCACGACCGTCGACGAGATCGAGCCTGAGTTCCTCGATCGGATCGCGGATCCCGAGGCGGCCGGGCCTGCCAAGGCTGTGCTTGCTGCCCTTCAGGCTCGCGGCGTGGACCTGACCGACATGGACGCGATCAAGGAGGCCCTCGATCAAGGCAGCCCCATGAGGCTTCCAGGACCAGCTCCTAGGAAGCAACGTCGCAGTGCCACCGCTCCGGAGGACGTGATCGCCTCGGCCGCCAGCGCCCCCGTGCTTGCCCGGTTCGACGCCTTGACCCGCTTTTGGGGCGACGGGCGCAAGCTCACCCAGACAGGTCAAGCGACGCTTGCTGACGCGAAAGAGCTTGTATTGCTGCTCGGGACGAAAGACCGTATCGATGAGACAATCGGTGGTCGAACCTTCAAGACGAGGTCCGCTGCGGAGTTGCCCGAGCTCGGGTTCCTGGTCCGCTGGGCGCTGTCGGCCGGCGCACTCCGCAAGGAGCACGGCAAGCTCCGCGCCACGACCGCATGGGGCAGGCTCGAGAATAAGCCGCTTCAGCGGTGGACCAAGACGACCGACGTGATGCTGTCGCTGGGCCCACTCAAAGGCTTTCGTGCCAACAACCGTTATCGCTACCCGGACGAGATCCTTGACGAGTTTGTACCTGAGATCCTCCACATGCTCAAGCGGCGGCGGATGGCCTTCGACGAGGTGCTCGACTGGGTGTGCGACCGAGCCGACGCCGCGTACGAGTGGCTTACTCCCTATATGGAGGACCCGGATCACCGCCGAACCTCGTTCGGGTGGGACCTGGACCTCCTCGCCCTAATCTTGGGATGGGCCGGGATCGCGGAACGGGTCGACGCGAAGGTCGAGCCCGACGGCTACGAGCAGCAACGCTTCGTCGGTGGCACTATGCAGCTGACACGAGTCGCGCAATGGTGGCTGGTTGAGCGCTCGTAGGCCCTCCCAACGCATGAACCGCAGCGCTACCGGGCGCTTGGGACGAAGACCAGGCGATCACCCTGTCCGCCTGCGACCGGCCCACAATCATTTGAGCCCTACGGCAGCAGAAGCTCCGTGCGATATTCAGGTGCAAGTGCTTTCGATCTGGCGATGAACGCAGCCTGGGCATCCTCACCGAGGACAGGCGGCGCTTCGGTCCGTGATGCCACGGGTGCACCTACGGCGCTAAAGAACTCCTCCTGCCCAGGTGGGGTGCACATGCAAAGCAGGCGTGCTACTTGGCCGGAGGCGTTCCGGAAGGCGTGTGGCGCGTTGGCCGGAACGTTGACGGTCTCACCCGCCTTGGCCACGAGGTGTTGGTCGCGAAAGCTGACCTCGACCTCGCCTTCGAGGACCGTGAACATCTCCTCGAAGTCGTGACGGTGAGGTGGGGGGCCGCCACCGGGCGGGACGTGCATGTCGATGAGGGTGTACTTGCCGGCAGTGTCGTCGCCGGTAACCAGGATCGTGTAGGTGTCGCCCACAAGGCCAAGGTGAGTAAGGGTTTCGTCGTCGTCGGGTCGTGCGACGGTGAGGTACCGATGCGGGTCATCGGGCGGTATCGTCGGCTGGGGCGGTGTGGGTGGGTCGGTCATCGTTTGCTCCTTGTGCGGGCGGGTGGGCCCTATGCCAGCTTCGCTAGATCCTGTGTATTGCTGGCAGTGGTGATGAGGATCACGGGCGTCTCCTTTTCGGCGAAGTGTCGGTTGCCGGAAGGCTCCCGCGGGGAGTGCGCGAAATCATCACCAAATCAGTGTCAACTCTATTGTTCGAGTGTACTCGAATGAAGCTGGGTACCCCGCTAGGGTGTTAGGGGTGCCCGGTACTGGCCTGCGGGAGATCAAGAAGGCGCGGACGCGCCAACAGATCGCCGATACCGCAGCGCGCCTATTTGCCGAGCGCGGCTATGAAAATGTCGCCGTCAATGACGTGGCGCGTGAAGCCGAAGTCTCCGAGCAAACCGTCTACAACCACTTTTCGACGAAGGAGCAACTGGTCACCGATCGCGAGCAGCAGGTTCAGGACCGGCTGTGTGAGCTGATCCGCTCCCGACCACCCACCATCAACCCGGCAGCTGCTATCCGAGACTTCGTCCTCGAGACCGTCACCGGGATGCGGACCATCCCTCCTGAGATCTGGCGCGGGGAAATCGGCTCCCTCTCGGTAATCAGTCCGACGGTCCATCGCCTGCTGCTGGAGCTCATCGACCGGCTCGCCATCGCCATCGCCAGCGCAATCAGCGACACCTCCGCAGTCCCTCCGGAGGTCGCCAAGTTGCAAGGGATCGCGCTCGCTAGCGTGTTCCAAATCGTCATTAGCGATGCCGGCCGCCGCACCCGCGACGGTGAGAGCCCGGCGAAGGCCGCTGACCAGCTTTACCCAATAGTAGTCAATCTCCTCGATGAACTCGACAGTTGGTTCAGTCACGGAGCGCCTCATTTGCCGCGCCGACGACCTCGATGAGGAGGGTGGGGGGGCCTCGCGAGCAGTTGAGCGAGCCCTGACTTTCGGTTTCGAGCTCGCCGCAGGCAATGGAAGCAAGAAGCTCCCGGACCACGAGACACCAAGGGCGGTCTGAGGCACCCGTGACTGTGTAATTAGGCATATTCGTGCTTGGGCTCACGTTGCCTGCTGCCGGGACATCGCTACTAAAACGGCCCCAATCGGCATGCGTCCGATCAAGGCAGCCGGCCGGCTCGCGAATTCCAAGTGACCGCGGGTCGGCCAACATTTTCGCGACTAGGCGAGGCCGATCTGTCGTTGCTGCAGAGCGGAGTCCCAGAAGGCAGCGATCTCAATGACCAAGTCCCCGTCCCACTTGACGGTCTGGCCGAAGTCGCAGTCGAACGCCTTACCGGTCCCGGGTACCACGGTGCCATCGGGCAAGGTCAACTCGCCGCTAAACGTCCCGGTGGTACGGCTAACTACGGTGGTCCAGTCGCCGCTTCCGAACTGGACCGGGTATGGGTCGTTCTCGACGTGGACGTCGGGGAACATATGGAAGAACTGCTCCATGGCCGCAGCGTGGGCTACCCGTCCGTGGAGCGGGGTTGGGTTTCCCGTGATGTGGGCGACCATGTCTGGATGGTGCACCGCGTTCATCCCGGCGAAGTCATGGGCATTGAATGCGTCGTCGCCCTTCTTCATGAGCTCGAGTAGATGCGCAGTTCGGGTGGTGGTGTCGGTCGTGGTTGTCATGGGTTCCCTTTTCTTGGTCGAGGATGCGTCGTTCACACCCGAATTTGGCCGTGGCCGTGCGTGCTGCGCTGTGCCGCGGTCTGGCGCTGTCGTCGTCGCCCTCTATCTACCCATTTGGGTGCGCTCTAAACTTAGTGCTTACTCCACCAAAGTGGCCATTGGTCACTTCGGTGGGACCCGCCAGCGGTGAAGGCGGCAGCCTTGAAGATGTCACCGCGGACCGCATCGTTCATCGTGGCGAACGAAGTCGCTTGCAGATCCTTCGTACAGATCGTCTTTGGCGTGCCGAACATTCTGCTCTGGTCAAGTTCAAGGCGCTCGGACAGTCGGCTGTCCGCTATTGCCCAATCCGTTGCGGCCTCGCCTCGAAGCGTCTTGTCCGAGCGTTCTGTACGCTCGGTCCCGGCAGCGTTTTGGGATGGGTTGTCCTTGCCGCGCACTGGACCGAGAAGCGACCGTCAAGCAGCCGCGCTTCTCGCCGAAAACCCTACGATTGGTCATCGCGGTGGGTTAGGGGATGAGGACGATCTTGCCGTGGGTATGACGCTCTTCAAGCTCGGCGAAGGCGTCTCGGACCTTTTCCAAAGGGTAGGTCGCCGCGATTGGGATTTCGATCTGGCCCGAGGCAACGAGCTGCGCCATCTCCGAAAGCACCTCCCTTGTCGAAGCGTCGACGCTCCCTTCCGACTTCGCCCCGACCTCAAGAGCCTTCTTGCGCGAGACGATCGTCTCAATTCGATCTGGGCCGACTCCAAGATCGAGCGCGAGTTGCACGTACTCCGGCCCGAAGAGATCGATAAACGCGTCGATCCCGTTGGGCGCTGCAGCCCGGAGACGATCTAACAGCCCGTCGCCGTACGCGATCGGGGTGATGCCACGAGAGCGCAACCACTCATGGTTGGGCTCTGACGCGATACCGAGCACCGTCGTGCCTTTGGTGTGCAGCAGCTGGACAACGACGGTCCCGACCCCGCCGGCGGCGGCTGCTACGGCGACGGTCTCGCCCGGTTTGGGAGTTACGGCGCGCACCGCTGCGTACGCGGTGCATCCGACGACGTAGAGCGAGCCGGCGACCTCCCAGCTGAGCTTCGGTGGTTTCGGGACCAGCTGAGTCACGGGTACCGAGACGTGCTCGGCATGGCTCGAGCGCCGCCAAGACCAGCCGAGCACCTCGTCGCCTAGAGCGAACTCGGTGACCGATTCGCCGAGTGCGCTGATTACTCCGGCGAGGTCACTGCCCTCACCGGAGGGAAAGGTCGCTGGGAACCTTGACTCCAAGGCTCCGGTCCGGATTGAGGCTTCGCCCGGGTTGATCCCCGCCGCACGGACCTCGACGGTGACCTCATCGGACAAAGGTGACGGCACGTCGACGTCGGCGATGTAGAGGACGCCGCGGTCACCGTAGTGATCGAACCGCACTGCTCGGGCCATGGTCGCTATCGCTCCTCGGGTTGGTCAGTGTGCTCGAAGTGCATGCGCAGGAATGAGGGGGGGGCTGTCGCAGGGGGTTTGCTGGCCGACGGAGAGTGACGACGCGGATATCGGTGGGCGGATGAATATCCCGACGTTCGCGCCGGCACATGTTCGCGCTGGTTGGCCGGTCCTCATAGACGGGCTCACACCTCGGCCCATACAACCAGGAAACCCCGATCCCTCTCAAGGTCGCCGATGCGGGTACCAAGCCACAGCGTCGACCGGCTTGGTATCGGCGGTCGCCCTCCGCGAGTTGGGAAGCAACCGCGAGCGTCCAACACCCTGCCAGAGTTGGATGAGCGACGTCGACCCGGCCGAGCGCTGGTCCAGCCTCAAGGTCTTGCTTCTCCGCGCACAGAGCCGTCTGCTGCCGTGCAGGCGTCTTCGCGCTGGGGTCGTCGCCGGTACATGAGGACCTCGCTTCGGGGGAGGGTGATGAGCTTCAGGCGGCGTCAACGGTGTTGAAGAAGTCGACAAGAGCCTCGGCCAACTTGTCGGGTGCCTCCAGTGCTGCGTAGTGGCCGACGCCTTCAAGGCTGATTGACCGAACCGGGTCGGATGCGACCTGGGTCATGGTCGCGAAGGTGAACTCGCCGCCTCCGGCTCCGATCGCCAGTACGGGCATGGTCAGCTTGCGGGTAGCGACAAGGGCCACGATGTCTTCACCTTCTTGGAGCATGGACTGGTAGAGGCCGACGGCGCCGCGCCAGCCGTCGGGACGGGAGTAGGTGCGGACGAACTCGTCGATGTCGGCTTCGGAGATCGCACCGGGGGTGGCGCTCATGGCCGGGAAGGCGAACTGCCCGAGGAACTCGCGCTCGCGTCCGGTGAGCAGCATCTCGGGGATGTTCGGAGCGGCGAGAAGGCCGATATGCCAGCTTCCCCCGTGGGTAATGTCAGCCAGCATCTCGAGGCCGAACCCGGGAAGGCCCATCTCGATCGCGGTAAGGCTGAGCACGTCGTCGGGGTGGGTGGCGGCGAGGCGGAGAACGGTCGCCCCACTGATGTCCTGGCCCGTGAGGTGAACGGGGCCAAGGTTGAGTGTTTCGATGATCAGGTGCAGGTCTTCGGCGGAGGCCTTGCTGTCGTAGGTACCGGGCCCGTTGTCAGAATCACCGAAGCCGCGTAGATCCACCGCGAAGACCCGGTGACTGATGGCGAGCAGCGGGATGAGCTTGCGGAAGGTCCACCACGTTTCGGGGAAGCCATGGACCAGCAGGACGGGAGACCCCTCGGTTCCCGCTGCCACGTAGTGCAGCCCGGTCCCGTTGACTTTGGCGTATTGGTGCGTGACTCCAGCCAGGGAGGCCTGTGCTGTAGCAGTCATCTCAATCTCCTCTTGATCGTCAACCTGGTTGTCCATACTAGACAACCAGGTTGACCTTGTCAAGGTGTCTGCCGTAGTCTTTGCTTCATGTCACGCTCGGGCGCCGATCTCGCACTGCTCCTGCTTGGAGGCTTCCGCGCCCTGGTGGACGACGCGACAGCGGAACTCGCCCATCGCGGCTATGAAGACGTGCGCCCCGTCCACGACTTCGCGATGCGAGCAATCGCAGCTGGCGCCGACAACGCATCGGGACTGGCCCGCCGTTTATCGGTCTCCAAGCAAGCAGCGGCAAAAACCGTCTCCGTGCTCCAAGAGCGCGGGTACGTGGCACGAGAGGCCGATCCGGTCGATGCACGCCGCAAACGTCTTCAGGTCACTGCCCTCGGTTTCGAGGTGATGCGAGAAGGTGAAGCCATCTTCGACGAGCTGCGCGACAAATGGAAGCAGCAGATCGGCCCCGACGAACTCGAGCGTCTTGAATCCCGCCTCGCCGCGCTGGTAGGTGCTTCGCCGATACGTTTCGATAGGCCAGGCTGGGTTGCCCATGACCTCGACAAGCCGATGTCCACGTCGCCGCCAAGGACCTGAGCCCCCGATCAACCGTTGAGTAGGTCAGGCGCATAGGGCTGCGCAGGGCACGCCTCGTGCAGCTGTTTACTCGCGCATCCCTCGAAGCGCGAAAGAGCAGCCTGTCGGCCCGCCCGTGCCCTGGCGCCCGGCCCAGCTTGCATGGGCAGAAGTTGAGTGGTCCCCACAAATAGGCCCACAGACGACAAGCGGCCGACCCCTAAAACTGCTGGTCAACGGCTTGTGCGTATGCAAGAGCCGGGCAAAATGGTGGCGGGGGGCTGGTGGCGGGGGCTGGATTTGAACCAGCGACCTCTGGGTTATGAGCCCAACGAGCTACCTGACTGCTCCACCCCGCTAATCGAGCATCATATCAGCTAGCCCGCGGGCTCACGCCGGGCCCCCCCTTGGTCATTGCATTTCATGTCTTTAGACCCCATCTCGGCAAGCGTTTCGGCGTCGCCCGTAGTTCTAGGTCTGGGCGGGTTCAATTCACCGGCTCGTGGTGCGCCGAGGAACGGCAACAC
>Ga0302325_10035347_pt1 | contig 10212 bp, 7 predicted proteins | sample Palsa_T0_2_FD_201948 | JGI IMG/M metagenome (GOLD analysis project Ga0302325, IMG submission 201948) | Peat permafrost microbial communities from Stordalen Mire near Abisko, Sweden - Palsa_T0_2 | ecosystem: Environmental > Terrestrial > Soil > Palsa > Peat permafrost | place: Sweden: Abisko... | reverse complement strand
GCCGCGCCCAACATGGCCAGCGCAATGCCGGTGTTGCCGCTGGTGGCGTCAAGCAGCGTCTTGCCGGGGCCCAGCAGGCCGCGCTTTCGTGCGTCGCCGACCATGGCAGAGGCGGCGCGGTCCTTCACGCTGCCGCCGGGATTGGCCCATTCCGCCTTGCCCAGCAGCTTGATGCCTTTGGGGCCGAGCGCCGTGCCGCTGCTGAGCCCTCCGGTACTTAGGCGGATCAGCGGCGTGTCCCCAATACGGTCGGTAAGCGATGTGCCCAGTTCGGGTTGCGGTCGATTCGTTGCCATGGCAAATTGCTGTCTGCGCTCCGCGTATGAGAAAGTTGGAGTTGCGGGGACTTTTGCCGATACTCCTACCAACATCCTCGCAGACTGGACTTGAAAAATGGCGCGAAAATCGCGCAATCCGAACTTCGATCAGACTCTTGAGCTGCTGCGCACCCATTCGTTCGCGGTCGCGCCCTATGCCGGGGTCACGGGCGGCATGCTGGTGAGCAAGTACGGCGCGGCTGCGGTGCTGGCGCCGGCCAAGGGCGTGCCGGCGGCTGTCGCGGAGCCGCCCGGCGCGCTGGTCCGGGGCGAAGTGGCCCGTTTGCTCGATCGCGGCTACCAGAAATTCATCACCACATCGCAGATTGAGCTGCCGGCAACAGCAGCGCAGTTGCAGGCGATCCACCAGTTCAGCGAGGAGCTGAAGCAGCTGACCGGCGCCACCAGCCTTTACAACGAGTCGCTGGGAACCACCAGCGACCTTTACCAGTATGACCGGCTCAAAGGCCGCGAAGACGCCGGGCCGGCGCTGGCGCGGCCGTGGGATCCGGCCGGGGGCCATTGAATTCGTGGGTCAGGCCATGACGACAGAAATGCAAAAAAGCCCGCAAATGGCCGAAGCCCTCCAAGGCGGTGAAAGCGTGGGTGTGGACACGGAAGCCACGTTGCTGATGATCCGCCAGGGTTCCCGCGTTCATGGGCGCATTCTCGAGCTGAGCTTGACCGGATGCACGATCGGCTTTCAGGACAATTTCCATGTCGGCGTCGAGGTGCGCGTTGAGGCAAACTTCAAAATCAATGGAATCGCATTCCGGTTCAGCGGTGTCACGGAATGGTCGGAAGGCGGCAAGCGGACCGGTATCCGCTTTGTGGATGTGGCCGCGCGCCGCGCCGATGAGCTGACTGAAGTGCTGGCCGAGCTGACCGCGAGCGCCCGGGCCAAGGCGGAAAAAGAGACTGCGGAGAAGCAAGCAGCGGAGGCAGCAGAAAAGAAACAAGCGGAATCGGCGGCGGCCACACCGGCGGACGCTGCCGTGGACGCGCCGGTCACACGCCGGCCAGAGCGCGAGATTGGTCCGTTGCCCGCCATTCGCGCCCATCCCGCTCCCCTCGGCAAGGCGGTTCCTGCTGCTCCGGCTCGAAGCCTGCTTTATGTACTGCCGGTTGCCCGGCCGCTCGAACCCGAAGCGCCCATCCGGAGGGTCGGCGGATCAGCTCCGTCAGGCCTGTTACCCGCAGCGCTCGGGAAGGTGCAACCGCCTGCCCCCCCGCCGGCCTCCGCGAAGCCGGCCGGCCGTGACCGGCGCACCCAGAGCCGGCACGAAGTAGACACTTCCGCCGAGATCCTGCTGGTCAACGTGGCGTCGCGTCTCAAAGGGCGCATCCTCAACCTCAGTGCGGGCGGTTGCCGCATCCGCACCGACGAACGCTTTCCTGTAGGCATCTATACGCGGGTCGAAGCGGAGTTCCATCTGGAGGGGTTGCCCTTCCGCCTGGGCGGCGTGGTGCAGGCCATTCAGGACCGGCAGCATATCGGTATCCGCTTTCTCGACATGAGCGAGCGCAAGCGGGACCAGCTTGAGCAATTGATGGGGGAAATAGCCGAGCTCGAGGAAAGGGAAAAAGCCGACAAGGAGAAAAACAAAAGTGGCCAGACAGCCCAGTAACACCTTGCGGCGTAACCTTGCTGACTGGCCCTTGGTTCTGGGAGCCGCCGCTTAACCGCCGGCAACTGTTTAGAGTGCGCTCCGTCTTCCGGAGATCAGGTTGAAGATCAGTACGATCACTGCGATCACCAGCAGCAGGTGAATCAGACTTCCGGCGATATGGAAGCTGAATCCGAGCAGCCAGAGAATCAGCAGGATCACAAAAATCGTCCAAAGCATACTTGCGCCTCTCTCCCCGGAAGTCCGGGCCCGATAGCTCGCGTCGGGCCGCGGAGTAACTCAGGGATTAACTTTCTGGTAAATGGGTGTTACTTGCTTGCAACCGACTGAGACCGTGCTCCCTTTACGGCAGCGATGAACTCGTGTGCTTCCCGGGGGGTTGGCACCTGGCCGGTGAGAACAGCCTTGGTGGAGGCGTTCGGACCGTAGACCGCATCCATGGAATCGTCATCGCGGCGAACTCCCGCACCGTTCAACGTCACGCCCGCGAACAGGCCCTTGGCGCGCGAATAGGTGAGAATTTCAGCGTTCATCTTCCAGTCGGTGTCCGCCGAAGCGTGGCGGCCGATTGGACCGGCGGCTGCCGAAGCATCGGCGCCGATTTCAAACTTGCTGTTTAGCAGCCGATCCATGCCCTTGTCGTTCTGGAACACCATGACCAGGTCGATGCCCTCGACGCCGATCTGCAGGCCCCAGTTGCCGCCGGTGATGGCAAAGAACGCCGGAGCGCTCCAGCCGTTGGCGGTGCGGCAGGTGGCAACGCCGCGGCCATTCTCGGCGCCAAACACAAAGCCGCCCTTGAGCAGATGCGGAACCACCGCAATGCATTTTGCGTGATCGAGCACTTCGTCCGGGATACCCTTGTCCGGAGCTGCCATTACTTCCTGCAGAACGCGTGCCGCATGATCGAGCCTGTCGGTTGTTGCTTCCTTGTCGCTCGCCGCCCAAAGCATGCTGGTCATTCCGCACATCGCCGCCAATAACATTACTTTCTTCATAAGTCATCCCGCCTTTTCTTGTCCCGTGTTCAACAGCTTTTCCATTGGATGCGCTGGCCGCGCACGGGGTAGTTTTGACCTTAGTGCCATTGCCTGGCGCCGTCTGATCAATAAAGCTCTGTTAAGTGCCGTTCCAACTCAGGTGAATCACTGTGAGAGTCTGAGTGAGCCACTTCTTCCCACTTACATTCGTTTGGCTCGTGTCTGTGCTCGGGTTGCTCGCCGCAATTGAGTTACGCGCCAGCATCCCGCATGTTTGGCGCAACGTTCGCACGAGGATTATGATGCGAAGATAGAAGGGATGGAAGCCCCAGGCCCCAGGAATAAAATGCTTCTTCACTTGAAACTTCTGCGCAATAGAGAGCACAATTGACCAGACATTCCGGATCGAGCTTGCGATGATGGTGAAACGTGTACCTGGGTTTCACGCGGTGCGGCATCCGGATCGTGCCAGGTGATTTCCCGGGTTTTCATTGTGCCGGAAGATCCAAGCCGGCGAGGCAAGTCCTTATCCGGCAAACACTTCCGGCTCGCCGTGCGTCCTGACGGGAGTGCGCGGAGACTGCCTTAACCCCTGGAGACTTGCCTTGTTAGTTGAGCCTGAAAAACTCGTCTTCGATGCCGCAGCCTTTCTGGCCAATGCCGGATTGGGGCGGCGCATCGTCGTGATCAAGCCCAAGGGCCATTTTTTTTCGCAAGGGGACCGCGCCGACGCCGTCTTCTATCTGCAGAAGGGCCGCGCCAGCGTAACCGTGCTGTCAAAGGCCGGCAAGGAAGCCACCATCACCCTCCTCACGTCGGGAGATTTTGTGGGCGAAGAAGCGCTCACCACCGAGGCCGGCCTGCGCATGGCCACGGCCACAGCCATCACCGCATGCACGGCGCTCAAGATCAGCCGCATTGAGATGATCCGCGTCATGCATGAAGAGCACGACTTCTCCGACCTTTTCCTGAAGTTTCTGCTGCAGCGCACCATGCGCATCCAGGCCGACCTGGTCGATCAGCTCTTCAACTCCAGCGAAAAGCGGCTGGCCCGCATCCTGCTGCTGATGGCGGAGTTTGGCAAGCCCGGTGAGCCGGAGCCCTTCATTCCCAAGATTACGCAGGAGACGCTGGCAGACATGATCGGCACCACGCGCTCCCGCGTGAGCTTCTTCATGAACCGTTTCCGCAAGCTCGGCTTCATTGAATACAACGGCCGCATCCGCGTGCACAAGTCGCTGCTCAATGTGGTGCTGCACGACTAGGCATCTGACCGCTTGACGTTGTACCAATGCTGGGTGCCACAGGTCCCGATTTTGGGACCTGGGAAAGCGCAGACTCAACATACCAAATCACGCGGTCGGAGCTCAGCTCATTTCTGCTCGTTTGCGGCACGGCTGAGCAGGCTGCGGAGAAAGGCCATGCGCGGGACGAATTTCCTGAAGGCATGTCTCAGGGGCTAAAGCCCGGTCTTAGAGCGTTTTCAATTCAAGTGTGAACAAAGCTTTGGGTGCCCCATCCTTTGTGCGTTTTATTGCACAGAGGGTGGGAACCACCGGACCAGATGCTCGGCTGTATACACTTGGACTGAAATCGCTATAGCCTGTGATGGGGAGCCTCCTCTCCGCATTCAGATCATTCGCAGATATCGGTAAGCGACTCCTTTTGTGGCGATTTTCTCCAGCAAGGGTGGGAGACCACAAATGTCAATTTGAACCGGAGGGCTTCGACCCAGACCGTCCCAGCCCGGAAACAACCCTAGGCATACGAGCCCAACCCACGCCCCAACCACCCCTTGTCAAGCCCCATATTTTCTATCTCACTCATTCCACTGCCCAAATCCCACAAAATAATTGCAGTCTAATTCCACCGCGAGGCGCATAGTAATTCCATGGATCGCATACCCTCAACCCGCGCAGTGAGGCACATGGCCTCGCCAGAACCTCTTACCATAACTCCAATCCCGTCAACACCAACCGGCCGCCAGCACCCACAAAAAGCAGAAACGGAAGTTTTTTTGCCGTGATACTGTGGAACCTGCCTCAAGTCAAGCAGAATCAACAACCTACGGATACAGCCCTCACGAAAACACAGTCTCACGGAAACCGTGAAACGGTGCACCCAAACCTAACTCCTTCAAAGCCAGTAACCTACGAGCCATGGGTTCACGGTTCCACTGAACCACAGAAACCGTGAAGCGGTGACGCCCACGGAGTCACTCGGATCTCACTTGGACAGCTTGATCGGATTGTTCGCGCCGTCGCGGTCAGACCCGCCAAGGTGTGCGAACAGGCTCGCAAAGCAGCCAGGAAGCTGGGCATTCCACTCCGCCGGGTCGTGGCCGCCCGGCTCGGTGTGGAGCTCGTAATCGAAGTGGCGCTCATGGAGCCGCTCGGAGAATCTCCGGATCGAGTCGAGCAACGGGTCCTGCTCGCCGGATGTGATGTAAAGATACGGGGTCGCGGCGGGGCTGGCGGACTGGGCCAGCAGAAACGGATCGGCGGCGGCGCGCGTCCTGCTGCCCCACGGGCCGAAGATGGAGCGGAAGCGCCACCACTGCGCCGCGCGCTTGAGGGCGAAGCGGCGGTGAGGCGCGTCGAGGGCCGGGCTCAGCGCGCCGGCAAAGGCAAACAGGTCCGGCCGCGTCAGGGCCAGCTTGATCGCGGCAAATCCGCCCATTGAGATGCCGACAATGGCGCGGCTCTGGCGCTCTCGCGCCGCGGGAAATCGAGTTTCCACGTCGGTGATCAGGTCGTTCACAACGTAGTCTTCATATTTGTCGCGTGGGATCAGCGCGGCATTGAGCCAATACGAATTCCCGCCCTCCGGCATCACCAGAATCAGTCCGCCCGCGTTGCCCGCAGTCGTGTATTGCGCCACGTCGAAATCGTTCGACCAGGCCATAAAATCCGCGCCGCCGCCGTGCAGCAGATAGACCACGGGCAGGCGCTGGCCTGCCGCGATTTTCTCCGGCAGATAGACCCGGTAAGGCATTTGCCGGTCGAGCGCGGCGGAATGAAATGTCACATCCTGCATGGCGGCACCGGGAGCGAGGCGCGGGTGATCCGGCAACGCGCGCTCAGTCGAATGACAGCCGGAAAGCAGCAACGCCGCAACTCCAGCGGCGAGCAAGGCCGGGCGCACAATGCTCGGATTCTTCACAGTGCTAACGATTTTATCCCGGCATTCCTGAAGCCCGCGGTGTTTGCTCTCACCAAGGCACGATAGGGCATGCATGGGTCGGGGACAAGCAACCGCGCCTGCGCCCGGTTGCCCGGCTACTTCACGGTGTAGGTAGCCGAGGCGACGATGCTCGGCGAGTAGCCGGTTGCCACCGCGATGGCCTTGATAGTCTCCGTCGCCGTCACCTTGATCCCGGCCGAGGTGTACTTACTCGACGAAGCAGTCGGCGTGCTTCCATTGGTTGTGTAGTAAATGACGAGGCCCGTAGTGGCCGTGTCGGCGATCTTGACGATTTGGCCGGAAGTGACGGCACCCGCGGCCGGCGAGAATGTGGGAGTGGGCGCCGCCGGAGCGATGGTGTAAGTGGCAGAGGACACGATGCTGTCGGTGTATCCCGTAGCGACGGCAATCGCTTCGATCTTGGTTGTCTTGGTCAGTTTCAACGCTGTCGAGTAAATCGGCGAGGTTGCAGTCGGAGCTATTCCTGTCAAGGTATAGTGAATGACCGCTCCCTTGGTCGCATCGGTGAGCGTGACCAGCTGATCGGGTGCGTAGGTTCCCTGCGCCGGCGAAAAGACGGGCGCGGCTGCCAGCGGCAGTTCGATGGTCTCGGTCAGGTTGATGCTGCTGGGCGCGAAGTAGCTGCTGCTGTCGGCAAAACTGGCTTGCACGGTGTGTTTCCCAAGCGCCAGGCTCGATGTAGTAAAGGTGGCCTTGCCGGCGCTCACCGCCGCGGTCGCCACGGTCTTTCCATCGACCGCGAACGTAGCGCTGCCGGTAGGCGATGCGCCGTTCAGATTCGAAGAATCCACCGATGCCGTGAATTTGACGGCTGCCCCACGCGGCGCCGGATTCGCATTGGCGCTGAGAGCCGCCAAGGTTGCTACCTGCGTGGTTGCGCCCAGATCGAGCCTGGTTACAAAGGCGTTACCACCGTTGCCTGTGTTGGCGTTGTAAGGGGCGTTGATGACCGTCTGAAAGGCACCCCTCGTCACCGGAATATTGGAGGAGTCGGCGGAGCCGATTACATAGGCGTTGCCCAATCTGTCCAGGGCGATGCCGGCGCCAATATCCCCCCTGACGCCGACGTCGCTTGGTCCGTTGCCGCCGAAATAAGTGGAATACACCAGTGCCGTGCCGGTCGGGTTGAGCTTGGTGACAAAGGCGTTTGCAAAGTTGACGGGATTGTCGATCACGGTCTGGAGAGCGCCCTTGGTGATAGGGAAATTAGCCGAAACAGCTTGGCCGGTCACATAGGCGTTCCCTGTACCGTCCACGGCAATGCCAGAGCCCCCTTCGGCCCCGTTTATGGCATTGTAGTCGCCGCCGAGATAGGTCGAATAGACGAGGGCCGTGCCAGTTGGGTTGAGTTTGGTGACAAAGGCGTTGGCATCATAAAAGGCGGCGGCCTTGTTCCTGGTCTGAAAAGCGTCCTTGGTGATGGGGAAATCGGTAGAATAGGCTCGGCCGGTTACAAAGGCGTCGCCCGAACCGTCCACGGCAACGCCCGAGCCGGAGTCAAAGCTGCTTCCGCCGAGATAGGTCGAATAGACCAAGGCCGTGCCGGCTGGGTTGAACTTGGTGACAAATGCATCTGAGCCCCCTTTGTTTACGGTCTGGAACGCGCCCTTCGTCACCGGAAAATCGGTCGAGCCAGCGCTGCCGGTGACATAGGCATCCCCCAGGCCGTCCACAGCAATGCCAGAGCCGAAATCGCCATCACTTCCGCCGAGATAAGTGGAATACACCAGGGCCGTGCCGGCCGGGTTGAGCTTCGTGACAAAGCCGTTGGAACCTTCATTGTCGGTGGCCTTGTTTACCCGCTGAAAAGCACCTTCTGTCACTGGAAAATCGAAGGAGTTTGCTATCCCAGTTATGTATGCATTGCCGGATCCGTCGACTCCGATCGAAAACGCCGAGTCGGAGAAGGTAGTCATATCTCCATATTGGTCGAAGACTACCAGCCCGCTTCCGCCCAGGTAGGTGGAATAGACCAGGGCCGAGCCGGCCGGGTCGAGCTTGCTGACAAAGCCATCGCAACCCTGATTGCCGGCCGCCTTGTTCACAGTTTGAAATGCGCCCTTGGTGGTTGGAAAATCGGTTGAGCAGGCGCCGCCGGTTACATAAGCATCGCCCATCGCGTCGACGGCAATACCCGATCCCCCATCCCCTTGTTCCGGCGCACCGCCGCTTCCGCCGAGATAGGTCGAGTAGACCAGGGCCGTGCCGGTTGGGTTGAGCTTGGTGACAAAGGCGTTGCCGCCGGCGTACTGGTTTTGGCCGTTAACGGGATCCTTGTTCACCGTCTGAAAGGCGCCCTTGGTCACCGGAAAGTCGGCCGAGCTGGCCTGTCCGGTCACATATGCGTAGCCATTGCCGTCCACCGCAATGCCGGCGCCGAAATCCTCCGTGCTGCCGCCAAGATAAGTGGAATACGCGAGGACCGGGTCGATGATCAGCGGGCGGGAGCGGTCGTATGCGCCCAGCCGAAATCCGATCGCATTGCCGGCAAGCTGCTGGAACCGCCCCTCAACGGGCTGGCGCTGCCCGTTCCGTTCCTGGTAGATGGCCGGCTTGTGAAATGCGATCTGGCCATGCATCGACGAGACGATCAGATCGCCGGCTGGAGTCAGCTTGAGAGCCTTCGCTCCCGCAAATTGAAGACGGATGGGTTTGGGGCTGGCGCCGGGAGCCACGATGAAGTCGTATTCGAGCTGCCGCTGGCTGCCGTAGTAGACCAGGTCGACGCCGGGGTAGACGCCGCTGTAACGCACTTTGGCATAGGTGGGCACGCCGGTATGCCACTTGGCTGGATCGTTGCCGATGAAGTAGTTGGCCGTGCCGGGAAGCTGTTCCGCACCGGCGATCTGCATCGCGCGGCTGGCGCCGGCCAGCTCCATCCGCACCACGTCGGTCTTGACGGGGGTGACTGCGGGAGCCTTGGGGTTCGTGCTCTCCCATGTCTCAGAATCGGGTGGGCGCCCACTGGGCAGGGCACCGATTCTCGTGTGCGAGGCAGGCAGCGGGCGGGCGGAGCGGTGTGCGGCGTTGCCCTTGCGAAGCGTCAGCACCGCGCCCGAATCGGTGAGAAACAGCGAGTAGCCGCTGCCGCGCGAAAGGAACTTCACGCTGGGGTCGGTCTGGCCCCGATTGGCCTCGAAGCCGAGCGGGAGCTTGCCGTAGCTCGCGGCGACCTGCTCTTTATTCACGGCGGATTTTTCCGCGGGACTGGAAGCATGGGACGCGCCAAAAGCCGTGGTGGAAGCCAGGGTCATGAGTCCAGACATAGCAAGAACTCGCAGCAGGGAAGGCCGAAGGCCTGTGTACATAACAACTCTCCTGAGGGCCAGTGCGGTGGCGAGGGGAAGCTCCGCTTGTTCGTAGGAATCCCATCCTACACGAGTGTCCGCAATCTGTCAGCTGGTTTAGTGAGCCCGCGGCAGGTACACTGGTGCACGAAAGGAAGGTTCCCCAATGCAGACCCGGATTCAGGGCACGACCATGCCCGTGCTCGATGTGCAACTCGACCCCAACGAGAGCGTTTTTTCAGAGAGCGGCGAGCTCTCGTGGATGACGGCTTCGATCCAGATGACCACGCACACGCAGATGGGCGGCGGCGGCGGATTGTTTGGCGCGCTCAAGCGCGTTGTCGGGGGCGGCAGCCTGTTCATGACCGAGTACCGCGCCATGGGCTATGCCGGCGAGGTGTCGTTTGCCACCAAGATGCCGGGACACATTGTGCCCGTCCAGCTGGGCCAGGGGCCGGAGTACATGGTGCACCGGGGCGGCTTCCTGTGCGCCACGGATCAGGTGACGCTCGGCATCGGCTTCCAGCAGTCGCTGGGTGCGGGCATCTTTGGCGGCGATGGCTTCATCCTCCAGAAGGTGGGCGGCGCGGGCACGGCGTGGCTTGAGCTGTCAGGCGAGCTGATCACCAAGAACCTGGCGCCGGGCGAGGTGCTGCGCGTGCATCCCGGCCACGTGGGCGCGTTCCAGTCGTCGGTGTCGTTCCAGATCACCACGGTGCCGGGCATCAAGAACATGATCTTCGGCGGCGACGGGATTTTCCTGGCTGTGCTGACGGGACCCGGCTCGGTGATGCTG
>Ga0302325_10035346_pt1 | contig 10212 bp, 5 predicted proteins | sample Palsa_T0_2_FD_201948 | JGI IMG/M metagenome (GOLD analysis project Ga0302325, IMG submission 201948) | Peat permafrost microbial communities from Stordalen Mire near Abisko, Sweden - Palsa_T0_2 | ecosystem: Environmental > Terrestrial > Soil > Palsa > Peat permafrost | place: Sweden: Abisko... | reverse complement strand
GAAATAGTCCATGGCCTTGGTGATGTAGAGGTAGGAGTTCGCGTCGAAGCGGTCGACGAAACGGCTGCCGCGGTAGCGCAAATAGCTCTCGACTTCGAAATCCACCGAAAAATCGAACCCGAAGGCGTCCTTGTCGCGCAGGCGGCGCCCGAATTTCTCGCGCATGGAGGCGTCGCTCATGAAGGTAATGTGGCCCACCATGCGCGCCACAGCCAGTCCGCGAGCGGGAGGATTGCCCGCGTAGTGGTCGCCGTTGTTCCAATCGGGGTCAGCCATGATCGCCTGCCGGCCCACTTCATTGAAGGCAATTTGCTGCGCGCTGTGACGGGCCGTGGTCGCAATCGGGATCGCCGCCGCCACGGAATCCGGATAAGCGACAGCCCATTGCAGCACTTGCATGCCGCCCATCGATCCACCGCTGACGGCGAGTAGTTTGCCGATCCCCAGGGAATCGATCAGCATCTTCTGGAGCCGGACCATATCGGCAATCGTGATCACTGGGAAATTCATGGCATAGGGTTTGCCGGTTTCCGGATTGATCGAGCCGGGTCCTGTGGTCCCGCGGCAGCCGCCGAGCACGTTTGAGCAAATGACAAAATAGCGGTCCGTGTCGAACCCAAAGCCCGGGCCGATCATGCTTGCCCACCATCCCGGCTCGCCCGTTTCCTTGCTCAGGCCGGCAGCATGCGCGTCTCCCGAGAACGCGTGGAGAATTAATATCGCGTTGCTGTGGTCGCGATTGAGTGTGCCGTAAGTCTCGTAGGCGACGTCGACATCGAGCAGCGTCACGCCGCAATCAAGCGGCAATGAGGGGAAGCGGGCGTGCTGTGTTTCGACGGTGAACGACATGGCAGGCACGGAAGGGGCGCTCGCGGCCGCGAGGCTCCTTGCCAGCACAATAGCATGCGGGCCGGGAAGGCTGACGGCAGCACGCGCCAAGGACGACAAGCGGCGTAAGAGCTAAGCATGATAAGCTCGCCCAGAGTGTTCACGATTCGAGTACGCAAGAAGGTTTCAAAGACAGCGATCATCAGTTCTGTGCTCGCGGTTCCAGCGTACTGTTGGATAGCGCATCGAAGTGGCGTGCCTCTCGGGCTAGTCGTCATCGTCGGGGCGTTTAGTTACCTGGCGCTCGCTGGCGCGTTTTTCGTCGGGGCGTGGATCACTAAGCGCTATGGCGGTTGGCCCGACAACCAGGATTCCGGCCAAAACTCAAATTAGCCCGACACCTGCGGCCCGCCCAGCGTTGAACTACAGGTCAAAACATGATTCAATAAAGTGATCGGCCCACCGGTCAGCCGCGTATCCTCGCGGTTTCCCACTTGTCATAGGAGTCTCTAGCGTTGCAGAAAGCAGTTCTTGCCCTGGAAGATGGTTCGATCTTCGAGGGAATCAGCTTTGGTGCGCCTGCCGAGCGCACCGGCGAGGTTGTCTTCAACACCGCCATCACGGGCTATCAGGAGATCTTCACCGACCCCTCCTATACCGGACAGATTGTGGTGCTCACGTATCCGCAGATCGGCAACTACGGCGCGAACCGCAGCGATAGCGAATCGGCCAAGCCGTATATCGAAGGCTTAGTGGTGCGCGAAATCTCACCCGTGGTCAGCAACTGGCGGGCGGACGGCCGGGCCGAGGACTTTCTGGCCGCGCAGGGCATCCCCATCATTGCTGAAGTGGACACGCGGAGGTTAGTCCGGCGGCTACGCGAGCGCGGCGCTATGCGTGGAATCATTGCCGTGGGCGAGCGAGACCACAACGAGCTGCTGGCTAAGGTGCGCCAATCGCCATCCATGGCGGGCTTGAACCTTGTGTCCAAAGTTTCGACGCGGCATTCCTACGAGTGGTCGGAAGGGATCGCGCCTGTAACTTCCTCGGATAAGAGGGCCGCGGCGGCGGAGCAGCGGTTCCACGTGGTGGCTTACGACTATGGGATCAAGCGCAACATTCTTCGCCACCTGGTTCACATTGGCTCGCGAGTGACTGTGGTGCCCGCCGGTGCAACCGCCGAGGACGTGTTGAGCCTGAAGCCGGATGGCGTTTTTCTTTCAAACGGGCCGGGCGATCCGGAGCCTCTGGTGGAACAGGCCGGCGAAGTGCGCAAGATGATCGGACGAGTGCCGATCTTCGGCATCTGCCTGGGACACCAGATCCTGGGCCTCGCACTGGGCGGAAAAACATACAAGTTGAAGTTTGGCCATCACGGCGCCAATCACCCGGTGCTCAATCACGGCACGAATCGCGTGGAGATTACTTCGCAGAATCATGGCTTCGCCGTGGATCCGGATTCGCTGAAAGACTCGGAAGTGGAGGTATCGCACATCAACCTGAACGATGACACCGTGGAGGGGCTGCGTCACAAGAATGTGCCGTTGTTCTGCGTCCAATATCATCCCGAGGCCGCGCCGGGTCCTCATGATTCGCACTACTTGTTTCACGATTTTGTCGATCTAATGAGCGAGGCGCGCCGCTAGACATGCCGAAGCGAACCGACTTGAAGAAGATCATGATTGTCGGGTCCGGCCCCATCGTCATCGGGCAGGCCTGCGAGTTCGACTACTCCGGGGCGCAGGCATGCAAAGCGCTGCGTGCCGAAGGCTACGAGGTGGTGCTGATCAATTCGAATCCCGCCACGATCATGACGGATCCGAACCTAGCCGACCGTACCTACGTGGAGCCGCTGAGCCTCGCTTACGCAACCGAAGTGATCCGCAAGGAGCGGCCCGACGCGATTCTTTCGACCGTCGGCGGCCAAACCGGATTGAACCTGGCAGTGGAGCTGGCCGACGCCGGGGTGCTCGAAGAATATGGCGTGGAACTGATTGGCGCGCGGATTGACGCGATCAAGAAGGCCGAAGACCGGCTCTTGTTCAAGGACGCGATGATGAAAATCGGCCTGGACATGACGCAGTCGCTGCTGGTGAACAACGTTCGGGACGGGCTCGCGTTTGCCTCTCGAATGGGATATCCGATCATTGCGCGTCCCAGCTTCACCCTGGGCGGCACGGGCGGCGGGATTGCGTACAACCAGGAGGAACTCGAGGAGATTCTCGATCGCGGCTTGGATCTTTCGCCGGTACACGAGGTGCTGGTGGAGGAGAGCGTACTGGGATGGAAGGAGTTTGAGCTGGAGGTGATGCGGGACCTCGCGGGCAACGCCATCATCATCTGCTCGATTGAAAACTTCGATCCCATGGGTGTACACACCGGCGACTCGATCACGGTGGCTCCGGCGCAAACGCTTACCGACCGCGAATACCAGATGATGCGAGACGCCGCGATCCGCTGCCTGAATGAGATTGGCGTCGATACGGGCGGATCGAACGTGCAGTTTGCCATCAATCCGGAAGACGGGCGGATGGTGATCGTCGAAATGAATCCGCGGGTTTCGCGGAGCTCCGCGCTGGCATCCAAGGCAACTGGTTTCCCGATTGCGAAGATCGCGGCGCGGCTGGCGGTTGGCTACCGGCTCGACGAAATCAAGAATGATATTACGCGCGCCACTCCGGCTTGTTTTGAGCCGACGATCGATTACGTGGTGGTGAAGATTCCGCGATTTCAGTTCGAGAAGTTCCCGGGGGCTGAACCGGTACTCGGCACGCAAATGAAATCGGTAGGCGAAGTGATGGCGATGGGCCGCACATTCAAGCAGGCGCTAGGCAAGGGGATGCGGAGCCTCGAGACCGGCAAGGCCGACGGAGTGCGGCTCGACCCGCAGTTGATTCCGCAAAGGCTGATCACGCCGAATCCGGAACGCCTGGATTACATCCGCTTCGCGTTCGGAGAGGGCTACAGCGTGGAACAGGTTTATGAGATGACGAAGGTGGACCGCTGGTTTCTGCAGCAAGTCGCCGAGGTGGTGGCGCTGGAGGCTAGTTTCACGAATCGCACGCTAGCCGGCATCACGGCAAAGGAATTCCGGCAAGCCAAGCGCGACGGACTGGGAGATCGCCAGATCGCGAACCGGCTGGGTGTGGCGCCGCTCGAAGTGCGGGAAGCGCGCAAGGCGCTGGGGGTGAAGGCGGTCTTCAACCGGGTGGATACCTGCGCCGCCGAGTTTGAAAGCTTCACGCCGTATCTCTATTCGAGCTACGAATCGGAAGATGAAGCCGCTCCCACGACGCGGAAGAAAGTGATGATTCTCGGCAGCGGGCCGAATCGGATCGGGCAGGGAATCGAATTCGACTACTGCTGTTGTCACGCCTCGTTCGCTCTCCAGGAATTTGGGGTTGAGTCGATCATGGTCAACTGCAACCCGGAGACGGTGTCGACCGACTACGACACCAGCGACCGCCTCTACTTTGAGCCGCTGACTCAGGAAGAAGTGCTGAATATCTACGACGTTGAGAAGGCCGATGGCCTGATCGTGCAGTTTGGGGGCCAGACGCCGCTGAACCTGGCGATGCCGCTAAAGCAGCTGGGGCTGCCGATTATCGGCACTGACCCGAGCAACATCGATCTTGCGGAAGATCGAAAATTGTTTGGCAAGCTGCTGGCGGATCTGAAAATTCCGTCGCCGCCGCACGGCACGGCCACCACGGTGGAAGAGGCGCTGGAAGCCGCCCGGCGATTGGGTTTTCCTGTGCTGGTGCGGCCCAGCTACGTGTTGGGCGGGCGCGCCATGGTGATTGCCTACAACGAAGAGACCGTGCGTCGATACATGCACGAGGCAACCGGCCTCTCCGTGCAGCGCCCGGTGCTGATTGACCGATTTCTCGAAGACGCCACGGAAGTGGATGTGGATGCGCTTTGCGACTGTGACGGCGCGGTTCTGATTGGCGGCATCATGGAGCACATCGAGGAAGCCGGCGTGCATTCGGGCGATAGCTCGTGTGTGCTGCCCGCCATTTCTCTCACCCCTTCGGTGCTCGCGACCATTGAGAGCTACACACGGCGGTTGGCACGGTCATTGAACGTGATTGGACTGATGAATGTCCAATACGCCATCAAGAACGGCGACGTGTATGTTCTGGAAGTGAACCCGCGGGCATCGCGAACGGTGCCGTTCGTTTCGAAGGCTACTGGCGTGCCGCTGCCGAAGATCGCCGTGGGCCTCATGCTGGGCAAGAAGCTGAGCGACTTTAAGCAAATCACCGGCGGCATCGTGGAAGGCACATTGCCGGTGCGGAGCTTTTTTGTGAAGAGCCCGGTATTTCCGTTCAACAAATTCCCTGGCGTCGATCCCGCGCTCGGTCCGGAGATGCGATCCACGGGCGAAGTGATGGGGGTGGGCGAGAATTTCGGCGAGGCTTTTGCGAAGGCGCAGCTGGCGGCCGGTAGTCCGATACCGGAGAGCGGCGCAGTTTTTATCAGCGTGAACGACCGCGACAAGGCAACCGCGGTGGAAGTGGCGCGGCGTTTTCACGAATACGGGTTTGAATTGTTCGCCACACGCGGAACAGCGGCGGCCATTCAGGCGGCGGGCGTACCCGTGAAGCGCGTCCTCAAGATCAACGAGGGACGGCCGAATGCCGCCGATCTGATTAAGGCGGGCAGGCTGAAGCTGGTGATTTACACCACCACCGGCGGCCATACTTTCGCGGATGAGCAAATCATCCGGCGCAATTCCGTCACCCACCGGACGCCTTGCATCACCACCATGAGCGGAGCGAAAGCGGCGGCGGAAGCGATTGTTTCGCGGAGGCGCGACCCGATCCGGGTTTGGAGTCTTCAGGAGCTGCATGCGCCTGCGGCGGCGGGTGCGAAGTCGTAGCTGCTGGGAAAGACTCGCAAGGACCACAGGCTGAAGCCTGTGCCACAGTTTCTCGTTGCATTTGGTAGCGCAGGCTTCTGAGGTTGCTGAAAAAGGCTTCGGCAGGCTGAATGCCTGCCCCACCATCTCTGCAAGCTATTGATTTATCGTGGTGGGGCAGGCGGTTTCGCCTGCGTTTTACCGATGTGGCAGCCTTTTTCAGCAACCTGTTCAGCCTGTGAAAGCCTGGTTCAGCTCAGGCAAACAGAGCGTCGATCGGCTTGCCTTTGCCATCCTTGGTTACGTAGAACGGGCGCTTTTCGATTTCGTACGACGTATCGGGCGGTATGCCCATCGCGGTGTAAATGGTCGCGTGCAGGTCTTCGATCGTGACGGGATTCTCGATGATCTTACAGGGCCGCTCGTCGGCGGTCTTGCCGTACAGGCAGCCGCGCTTGATACCGCCGCCGAACAACATCACGCTCGAAGCTTCCGTGAAATGGCGATGCATGCCGTAATGTTTCAACTCCGTCATTACGTCCGGCTGCTTCACCTGCTCGAGCACGCCTTTGCCCGGCTTTCCTTCGGTCATCATGTCGCGGCCGAATTCGCTCGCCACCACAACCAGGGTGCGATCGAGCAGACCGCGCTCCTCCAAATCCAGAATCAACTGCGAGACCGGCCCGTCGATATCTTTCTTCATTCCGGCTGCGCGAACATGCCCATTCTCATGGGTATCCCAGTAGCGGAAGGGAATGTATTCGGTGGTCACCTCAATGAAGCGCGCGCGCTGTTCGGCGAGGCGGCGCGCGAGCAGGCATCCGAGCCCAAACCGGCCGGTGTTGTATTTGGCAAAGCTCTTTTCCGGCTCGAGAGACAGGTCAAAGGCTTTCGCGGCGGGCGAGCTCAGCAGCCTATGCGCATTTTCCAAGGAGCGCCGCAATCCTTCGCGCTGATACTCGCTGCCGTACTTCTGAATCGGGCTCGACGCCACCAATTGCTTGTACAAGTCATAGCGCTCTTCGAAACGCTGCTTCCCGACATATTCGTTCGGCCTTGTGCTCGCGGCGGCATCTTTGGGATCGCTAATGAAGAACGGACCGAACTCGCTGCCCAGGAAGCCGGCGGTGTGAAAAGATTTCAGCGCGTCGGATTCGGCGCCGATTTCGAGATTCTGGCCGACGTCGATGAATGCCGGAATATCGGGATTGTTGGGACCGCGCGAGCGCGCAATCATCGCGCCCATGTGCGGCGCGGCCACGGACTGGGGCGGCGCGTATCCGGTGTGCCAGTGGTATTGATGGCGGGAATGCAGAATAAACCCGAGGTCGCCCACGCGATGGCTACGGATCAGGGTGCCGCGGTCCATAACCTTCGCGAGGCTTTCGAGGCCTTCCGAAAAACGAATGCCGTCGACCGACGTGGGAATCGAGGGGAAGGTGCTGAGCACGCGCTCAGACTTCAAGCCCGGTTCGAAGGGCGTATACGCTTTGGGATCGAACGTCTCGGTTTGGGCCATGCCGCCGGCCATCCAAAGCAGGATCATGCAATCGGCCTTGGGAGTGATTTTGGCGGGAGATCCCACAAGACGCGGCGCAGCACCGGTCAAAGCCGCCACCGTGGCAGCTCCCGAGGCGCGCAGGAAGTGCCGCCGCGAGAGTCCGCTCATGATTTCAGGTTCGATGCGTTGCATTGCGCTCCTCTCTCAGTATGGCTCTCCTCTCGAAGAGATTGCCGAAAAGGCTGAGAAATTGGGGAAACGCAGGCGAAACCGCCTGCGCCACCACGATAAATCAATGCCTTGCAAGCATGGTGGGGCAGGCATTCAGCCTGCCTGAGCCTTTTTCATCAACCTTCTAATTGATGTATTGCATCTCGGGCTGCAGCAGTAGGCTCCAGAGGAGATCTTCCGTGCCGGAAACGCCTCCTTCACCGAGAATCTTCAGCGCCACTTGCCTTTCGGCGTCGGAGGGAGTGCGGGCCAGGGTTTGCAAGAACAGGCGATCGATCAACTCCATTTGCGATTTCGCCGGCGTGGGGAAAGGCACGGGAGGGTCGCCCGCAACGGCTACCATCTGCTGCCGGTCAGGCTGCTCGGCGAAGACAAAGAAACGCACGGAGGCGCCCACATCGTCCGGCGTGCTGGAATCGTCGACGGCAATCCTCCCGCGGAGCCGGGTGTATCCCAAGCCCTCGACGGAAAATACAAGCGGCTTCGAGAATTCCGCGGCGAGGGCCTGGTGCTCGGCCTTGCCCTGAACCATCAGCTCACGCGGCACGAGTTTGGAGAGGGTCGCGAGGTCACTGAGCTTCTTAGCGCCCGAAGGGCCTTCGACCTGCATGTCGAGCCACGCCGCGATGGTACGGGCCGGGTCATAAGAGCCGGCATCCTCCACAATCAGCCACAGGGATTTCGCGCCGGTGATATCAATGTCCAGGTTCTTTGCATTCTTACGGAGGCCACTGTCGTAGAGGCTTTTCGGCGGAGGCGGGAGTTCGCCGGCGAGACGCATGGCGCCGCGCCGCAGCGTCATCGCGAGAGTCTCGCCATTCACCAGCTCGAGGGCTTGCAGGGTGGTGGCTTCGTCCAGCCGGGTAGTGAACACCTGATCCCGAATAGGGCGGCCCATGGCGCGCGAAAGCGGCGTTGCCTTTAGCATCCACTCTCGCGCATAGATCGCGCCGGCATCGCTCGATCCTCCGTCGTTGGGCCGGTAGACACGCCACTCGCCGGTGAGCGCGGAAATGGTGTCGACGAACTGCTCCGCGGTCAGACGCCTCGGCAGCGGGCCCTGGAATTTGTAGGCCACGAGATGCCGCGGGTCGGGCGGCTCCACGGTGGGCATTTGGTAAGCGCGCGAAGTCATCATGAGCTGCAACAGATACTTCAGGTCGTAGCCATTCGCCGCAAAATCCGAAGCGAGCCAGTCGAGCAGATCGGCATTCCAGGGCTGATTGTCCATTTCGTCCACCGGCTCGGTCAGGCCGCGTCCGAACAATTTTCGCCAATAGCGGTTTACGATCGTGCGCGACACGCGCCCGTTTTCCGGCGCCGTGAAAAATCGCTCGGCGGCGGCGTGGCGCTCGCGCAGGGTCGCGTTCTCGCCAACCTGGCCCAGCTCGGGATAAAGGAATGCCGGGCCGGTGCGGACTCCGGTCTTCAAATCGCAGCGGACCAGTTCGAGGGATGGAGTTTCGGAAAAGAGCGCCGCCATTCCATAGGACTGTTTCAACTTGTAGCGGTTGATGAAGCTATCGTGACAAGACGCGCATTTCAAGTTGACTCCCAGAAAGATCTGCGCGGTGTTTTGCGAGGCCTGCATATAGGGCGTTTGGCTCGCGTTCACGTCGCCGCGCCAGTTGACTCCTATGAGAAATCCGCGCGGATCGTCGGTGGCCGCCGGGTTTACCAGCGCCGCCACCATGCGGTTGTAGGGTTGATTGGTTTCGAGCGCGCGCTTCAGCCAGGGCGTGATGGATTCGCGCTCGCCGTGATAAATCACGCCTTGATCGTTGCGCAGCAGATCGTTCCAGAAACTGATCCAGTTGCCTGCATAGAGCGAGGCATTGGCCAGCAGGGCAGAGATCAGCTTTTCGCGCTTATCGGGTTTGGTGTCGTTCACGAACTCACTTAGTTGTTCGGGCGTCGGCGGCAAGCCCCACACGTCGTAATAAACGCGACGGGCGAACAGCGCATCCCCCACCGGCTCGGGCATCTTTCCATCCAGATATACATCCACAAAACGGTCGATTGGATTCGGATATTTGGACGCAGGCAGGGGAGGCGTGCGCGGAGCCAGGGGCGCGACCCAGGCCGTGGCGGCGGCCGGTTCGGTATCGGTCCAATGCACACCTTCGTCAATCCACTGCTTGAGCGTGGCGATCTGAGCGGTTGTGAGCGGGTCGCCCACGGGCGGCATGACGCCGCCTCTCTGCCCGCTGACTTTCGCAATCAGAATGTCCTTAACCTTAAGGATGTCCTCGCGTTTGGTGTAGTCCAAACCAGCGGCAGGTTTCGAGCCGCTATGACAGGGCACACAACGGGAAGCCAGTATGGGATGAACGGAAGTCGCGAAATCGACCTCAGCGCGCAAGGTGCATGCAGCGAGGGCGAGAAGGGCGAGTCTTAACACGAAGTCCATCGTATCGGACTCCTGGCTGACGCGGCAGTTTGAAGCTTTCATTACCCCTCGATTCGTAGCTGCGATGCCCTCGGTTTTCCACGAGCGATTGCCACATACAGCAAGACCATCCGTCGTAAGCTGAACACTATGGCGCCGCGCGCGTTTCCCGCACGAACGTTTGTATGTCTCGACTGCGGAATTGCGATAGACCGTCCTGAGGGCAAGAATGGGTTTCTGCGGTGTGCAGAAGGGCATCGTGTTCAGGTTCTAAAAACGCGCCCACACTGGCAGATTGGATTACTTTCGTTCTCGATAGCATTCTTAGTTCCCGCTGTTCCCATCCATTTGCTACAAACAGTCTGGCTCACCAACAAAAGCCTTCTGCTTATCTGGTTT
>Ga0302325_10035344_pt1 | contig 10212 bp, 10 predicted proteins | sample Palsa_T0_2_FD_201948 | JGI IMG/M metagenome (GOLD analysis project Ga0302325, IMG submission 201948) | Peat permafrost microbial communities from Stordalen Mire near Abisko, Sweden - Palsa_T0_2 | ecosystem: Environmental > Terrestrial > Soil > Palsa > Peat permafrost | place: Sweden: Abisko... | reverse complement strand
GACCGGCACCAATTTGGCAAGCTGTTTGCGCACCTGCTCCAGCGTGTTTTCATCCGCATCGACAACGATGGTCATGCGCGACAGGTTGGCATCATCCGTGCGTCCGACGACGAGGGAATCGATATTGAAACCCCGAGCCGCGAACATTCCCGCAACACTGGCAAGCACGCCTGGCTCGTTGACGACCAGGGCCGAAATCACATGACGCATGGTTGATACTCCTTCGACAGCCGGGATTTTAGCGGATTACGATCCGAAGGGGAAATGCCGTCCGAGACGCGTAATCAGCGCCGGATGTTCGTGGAGTTGTTCTGTTGATTGCCCAGGGCCAATTTGAGATTAGCCTGGGCGAGGTCGTAGGTGGGGAGAATGCTGAGTGCTTTTTGGTAGTCGGCGATGGCGGCTTGGGCTTTGCCGCTGTTGTATTCACACGCGCCTCGGTCGTTCCAGGGCTCGGCCAGGTCGGGGCCTAGGCGGACGGCTTCGTTGAGCTCGGCCATGGCGGCGTCCCAATTTTTCTGGCTGCTGAGAATGTCGCCGTTGAACAGGTGGGCGTAGCCGTTTTTGGGGTCGAGGGTCTCGGCTTGTTTTTCATCAGCCAACCCCTTGTCGTTTTGGTGGAGCTTGCCATACGCCTGGCCGCGGTAGACGTAGGACCAGACGAACTTGGGACGGAGATTGATGGCTTGCGTGAGGGCGAAGATGGCGGCCTGCCACTGGTCGTTGTAGGAGAAGGCGTAACCGGCGGCGTACCAGGTGTCGCCGTTCTTGGGATCAACAGCGACCGCTTCGCTGTAATCGGCGGCGGCGGTGCTGTTATCTCCTTTGGCCAGATAGCAGTTGCCGCGGAACATCCAGGCATCTTCGCAGCGCATATCAATATCGAGGGCTTTGTTGCAATCGGCCATTGCGGAATCGACATCGTTGAGGTTGTAGGCGCAGCGCGCGTGACGCATGAAGGCCTGGGTGTCCGCGTTGCCTAGGTCGATGGCCTTCTGGTACTGGATGATGGCATCGGCGTAATCGTGGGAGACGCACAGCGCGTCGCCGCAGTGGGTAAAGGCGGCCTCGAGATGGGGATCGGCGGCGGCGGCGGAGGTGTAGTCGGCAACGGCGGTCTTGTAATCCTGTTTGGCGAAGGCGTCGTCGCCCTGCTTGAGGGCGGCCAGAGCTTGGGGATTAGCGCTGGTGGGCGTCAAAGCAGCGGGTGGGTCGGCAAGTGCACTGTTACAGCTTACGGCAATAAATGCCCCGACCGCGAGCGTGAGGCGAATGGATGCGAATTTCATGATTCAACTCCGATCATCCGATGCGTTGTGGAAGATTGTGCCATGGTTCTCGAAGGAGAAACCGCCATACCCGGCGATCAGTCTTCACCGCCGCCGCCGGCATCGCCCCCGCCCATATCGCCACCACCGTCGATGTCACCGCCACCGCCCGTATCACCGCCGCCATAGTTTTCTAAGTCGGCATCGGTATTTTCATTGTTGAGGGTTCGGTTGTAGGCGTCGGTGTCGTCGTTGTTGAATGCGTTTTGCAGTCGGACGTCGCGGTCCCAGGTATCTTCCTCGGTTGATTGCCCGTCGTTGGTGGGAGAAGGATTGGGATCGGGCTCCCAGACGTTGATGCCGGTTTCAATTTGCCAGGCAGTGCCGCTAACGCCCGGACGATGGAGAGCGGCAAGCTCGGTGTAATCGGCCTGTTTTTTGTCGAGCACTTCGAAGGGGCTGAGAATCGCGCCGGTGGCGCCAGAGACAATGCGGGGATAGGGCTCGCCAGTCTGGATTTCCCAAACGAGCCGCATCGGTTTCGCGCCTACGGCGGCGAAACTGAGCGTGGCCTGGGTGGCGTTACCGTTGAAGCCAAAGATTTTTTCGTTGGTGAAGGCCTGAGTGAGATCGATGGCCTGCGGCTTAATTGCGATTGTGGGCGTTGGGTTGGGCATTGCCGGAGCGGCGACGATGAGGTTGCCGGTGGGCGCGGTACTGATGATGGAAATGCTGCTCGAAACGGACGGAGAGTAAAAGAGGAAATTGAACGCCTGCGGATGCGCGAGGATGTTTACGGTCCCGTCCTGGCTTGGGCTGGCGACCCGGACCCAGACGAGGACTGCATCCGCATGCCAGCCGGCGGCGAGGGCGCGGGCGGCCTGGATGGCATCGGCGGGTTTGACGCTTGCGAGGTTGGTGCCGTCGGGGAGCGCGACCGAGCCGGCGACGGCGGCGACGGAGGTACCAATGATGGGCGGCAAGGGCAGGTTGTCGCGCTGCCAGAGGCAACTTTGTCCCACGGCATTGGTGCAGAGGACACTGTTGTTATCGATGAAATTGTAGGTGCCGGTGTTGAAAGGAGCAGGGGTGTTGTCACTGGTCCAGGTACCGCCGGCGGCGGCAAACGAACCGGAACCCGCGGGCGCTGCGCCCTGCGGGAGTATGACGTAGTTTTTGTAACTTTTGGTGTCGTGAATGGAGACGACGGTGACGGGGATGTTGTTGTACATGAAGGTCGCTGTCCAGTTGCCGGAGAAGCGGGAGTTGTCGTCAACTGTCTGGGGCGATGCGGCGAAGGCAGCGGAACTGAAAGCCATTGCGACGAGGGAAACGAGGAATTTTGGCTTTGACATGCTGGTGTACCTTACTGACCTTCCGGTAATTTGACACACCAGGACGCGGCTAGTTTGTTTGTGATCGGAGAAATATTGTGCCGAAGGGATTTCGCAAAACAAGCCGAAAAACCTGCACAACCCGCACTCACGCCGCGTTGGCACGGATTTGCAGGACGGGTTGGCGGGCGGAGCGAATTCGATTCAATCCATCCAACGCCGCTACTTTGTAGCATTCAGCCAACGTCGGATAGTTGAACACCGTCTCCACGAAATAATCGACCGGCATGCCCGCGGCCATCACAGTTTGCCCGATGTGGATGATCTCCGTCGCGCCAGTGCCGATGGCGTGCACGCCCAGCAGGCGATGGCTCTCCGGATGAAACAGCAGCTTCAGAATGCCGTTGGGATCGGCGATCAATTGCCCGCGCGCGATTTCTCGATATCGGGCCAATCCCACCTCGTACGGTGTGTTCTGAGCCGTCAGCGTCTGCTCGCTCTGGCCGACCATGCTGATCTCCGGAATCGTGTAGATTCCGTATGGAAACAGTTGCGAAGAACTCTCGGCAAACTGGTTGAACATGTGACACGATGCCAGCCGGCCCTGCTCCATCGCCGTGGCTGCCAAAGCGGGGAATCCGATGACATCGCCGGCAGCGTAAATGTGCGGAATGCTCGTCTGGCAGTGTTCGTTGACTTTCAATCGCCCACGATTGTCAGCCGTCAGCCCGGCGGCGCCGAGGTTGAGCATTTCCGTCGCGCCCTGCCGGCCGATGCAGTACATCAATGTTTGCGAATAAATCCGCTTATTGCTCGCCAGGGTGGCCTCGACATGGTCATCCACCAGTTCGATTCTGGAGACCGATTCGCCGAGGCGGAGACGAATGCCCATTTCCCGCAGACGGAATTGCAAATTCTCCGCGAGTTCGTCATCAACAAATTCCAAAAGCCGCGGACGACTTTCCACCAGTGTCACGCGCACGCCAACGGCGGCGAGCATCGAGGCATATTCCGATCCGATCACGCCGCCGCCGACGATGGTCATCGACTTGGGCAACTCGCGCAGCAACAGCAATTCGTTGCTGTCGATCACGCGATCAGGCGTGAACGGCACTTCCGTCGGCCGCGCGGGCACAGTCCCGACCGCGATCAAAATATTTTTTCCCCGAATTTCCGTGGCATCATCCACATGAACGATCCGCAAGGCATTGGCGTCGAGAAAAGATGCGGTGCCGGCGAAGACGGTCACGCCGTTGCGATGCATCTGGCTGGCGATCACGTCCATTTCCGATCGCACCACATACTGCGCTCGCTGCAGGAGGTCGGACATGCGAATGTCGTGCTTGACGGCATAGCTCGCGCCGTACACCGCGCGCTCACGCAACCCCGTGAGATGCAGCACCGCTTCGCGGATGGCTTTGGAGGGAATCGTGCCGGTATGGATGCACACCCCGCCGATCTGGTCGCGCTCGATCATGGCGACCGTTTTGCCTAGCTTGGCCGAACTCAGCGCCGCCTTCTGGCCGGCGGGGCCGGAACCGATCACCACCAGATCATATTGCATTGTGCACTCGTTTCTAAATTTCCAAGGCCATTCATTGTCCCGATATACCGAGGGTATCGACCAGTTCGGTCGCGCGGTTGACGAGGGCAAGGTCCGAAAAACGATTTAGTAAGAGGCATCACATTGCCCTTGAGACGCCGATGTCTGTTGCCGATGTAGGATTTACGCTCGGAATGGGGCGAACAGGGAGCACGGATTCCAGTCATGTTTTGGGTCGCTAATTTCTGCTTGGTCGCGTTGCTTGTTGCCGCGGCGTTTGTTCTGCTGCGGCGTAGGCGCTTGCAGGACAACGTCATTGCGGAATTGTCGGATTTGATCGGGCGCATCCGAGAAGGCGAGGCTCCGATCGAACAGCTCGATTCCGACGCCTCGCAGTGGGGCGGCGTGGTCGATCATATTCGGGAGCTTCTCCAGGAATTGCGCCGCAAGGACCGGCAGCTTGCCGAATTGAATGCCGAAACTTCTCAGCGCGTTGCCCACCGCACCGATGCTCTGCAACGCCGCATCGGAACATTGGAGCGGCAATCGGCGTCCGATCCCCTCACCGGCATGTACAACCGCCGGATGCTCGACGAAACCCTTCCACGCCTCATCGAGGCCAGCAAGCAGGGCAAATCTCCCTTGGCATTGCTGATGATTGACCTCAATAATTTCAAAACGCTCAATGATACCTTCGGCCATGCCGCCGGCGATCAGACGTTGCGGGACATCGGTGGAATCATCCGAAGCACCATCCGTGATGCCGACATGGCATTCCGCTATGGCGGGGATGAATTTGTGATTGTGCTTCCGGCTTGCCCTCGACAGGCGGCCGTGCGTGTCTCCCTGCGCCTGCAATCGCTGACGCAATCCCTCGCCGCGGGGTTAAAGCTTCCCTCCGATCGGCCACTGGGACTGTCCATCGGGATTTGCATGATGGACGAACTCTTGGACCCCACCGCGGAGATCATGCTTCGCTGCGCCGATGAACTGCTCTATGAAATGAAGAAGGAACGGAAGACCAAGGCCAGGCAACTCGAAAAAATTGCGCATTAATCGGTACCCCCAATTCTTTTTGTCCCCCTTTCGTCGATATCCGCAGTGCTATTCCCGGCGGACGCTTTAGAAAGACGAATTGTATCGGTCACGATTCCCGCGCCGACGAGCGTGCCCTGACTCGAATGGGTGAGATGGTTGCCGCCGCGAGGCCCGCTGGCTGGCCCGGCGACGTTCGCGGCGGCATTTTCGATGGGGCGGAGCATAGCGAGTATTCCGCCTGCGGCGGCGGGATGCGAAGGAGTTTCGCGCCCAAGCGCGACCTCAACCGTCCAATGCAGCCCCGCTTTTCCGACCTGCCCTGAGGATTTGCAGGGAACGCTGCCCGCGCTTTTCCGGGGGAGGTCGGACATTGGGGCGTGAAGGACGGTTGAGCGTCGCGCTTGGGCGCGAAACTCCGCTGCATCAGTCGCCGCAGGCGAGAGTTCCATTGCGTCACATCGAGAAGGAGCGCTCGATCGTCGCCGGGCAAGCCGACAGGTTTGGAAGCGGCAACGCGTGTCCCTATACGAGCAAACGCATCTTCGTCGGCGCGGAAACCGTAACCGATAAAAATATTCTGTCGCCCAATTCAGACTGTCGCCTGTTATTTGGGTTGTGGGCGAGGCGCGAGCATTACATATAAAAAAATAATGGCGATGAGCAACAGCATCCACGTGAACTGCGGTTCGGTCTCTTCCAGCATTCGTAGAGTATCCCGGTTGCTCCAGGAATAATTCATGAGCATCCGCTCGGCCATCTGCGCCCAGGCGATGAGGCTGATGAGAATTCCCAGCAAGGTCACTCCCCAATCGACGCCGGGCAATAAGGCGGTCATCGCCGCGGCCCAGATCAGGTAACGGCAATTCATCTGCGGGAGCAGGAGGAACATGAAAAGCCACGGCGTGACGAAGGCCATCAGAAATCTCGTATCCCGCCGTCGGGCCTGGATCACCGCGCCAAATCCGCATAAAACCAGCGATGCAAGATAGGCCAGTTGCATAAATTGTCCAAATGGAAGAACGGTCTTCCCAAGCAGCGGGATCGGGACGGGATCATCCATGTCCAGGTCGGAACGAAATGTCATTTGCATCAGCCGCGGCACATTGTTGACCGCTTCCTGAACGATCATGGGGAATTTCTTGGTTCCGAATTCAAAGCCGATGGTGAACCATGCGGTGCTCACTCCGAAGAAGGGAATCGTGAGGAAGACGCAGATTCCGATCACCAGCGCCGCCCAGACGTATCGAAGCCGGCCCGGCAAAAGCCGGACTGCTGCCACCGCGGCAATCAATGGGATGATCCACGCGCGCGTGCCCAAATCTGCAGCGCCATGGGCTGGCCATGCAATGATACATGCCGCCACGGTAGCCGAGGGGATCCATTTCCAGGAAACTCGGGAGATGAATGCGATGGCGGTGAGAATCGCGATGGCTACAGAGGTGCGAACCAGCCAGAACCAGGCTGGAGTCATCAGGTGCATCCACGGCAGCGCGATAATCGCCGCCGCCAAAACGAATCCCGCCGCAAATCGCAATACCGATGCGAATTTCCCTTGAAAAAGCGGCCAAAAAATGAAAATCGGGGTGACCAGCAGAATTTGCCCCTTGAGAAATGCGCCCATCACCACGCAAATCCCCGCGGCAAACCACCATTCACAGGATGCCAGCAGGACCGCCGCCAGAAAGAACGGGACGAGCCACACATCCCACTGCGGCCAGCAGTGGTCGTCCCAGATCATGGCGGGGTTAAACCAAAAGAGCATCGCGCCGGCGATTCCTTGCGCAACTCCACGCATCGGAAGTCGACGCGCGTTGTCCATTCGCACTGTCCAAAGGCGGATGAGCAGGAAAATCAGCGCGCTGGATGCAATCTCCGCCGCAATGTTTAACCGCAGCATCGGGCGGGTTAATTCGTAATTGTCCTCCCAATCCCGGATACCGGGGAATGTCTTTTGCGCGGTTTCATACCACCATTCCACAACCGTCAGCCGCAACGGCGCATAATCCAATTCGTAAAATCCATCGGGTCCGATTTGGGATTCGAGATTGTCGTAAACCCAAAGAAGCCCCTGCTCATCCGCCTGACGACCCCAGTAATAGCCGTTGGAAATATCGCCGGTGAATCGGATGGATGAGGTTTGCTGATACGCCTGCCGCCGGATGGCCAGGCCTTCCCTCATCGCCGACGGCACAGCGGCGATCATGGCCAGAATCAGAACAATCCGCGCCCCCGGCCAGAATTTCGGCCCAACATCCGCGCGGGCCGCCGCCTTTTCCAACACGCCCCCTTTTTCGGTCATACGAAGGAATATAACCCCACGGCCGTATCGGTGAAACGCACAGGAGTGGGAAGCGGGAGGTTCAGTCGCGCCACCATCAGCGGGCTTCCCTTGGTCGAAATTTTCAGGTTTTACACGAAACCATCCGCGAGCCTCTCGCGGCATAAGTGCACATTTCATAGAGGTTTGTGACTGATTCGCTACACTTCTGGTCTCATACATCGACACATATTTGTTTGACGGACAAAATCGTTTCCGTTTATATTGTGTGACGTCAGCCCGTTCGCTCCGGGGTGTCTGGGAGTTTTCAAATGTTGAAGATGGGTGACACTATCGGGGAGCAAGATCTGGATCAAATTAGTGGCCTTCTCCGGCTTCTCGCCGACCGGACTCGCCTGAACATATTGCTGGCACTGGCCGATGGCGAGCGAAATGTGACGAGTCTGTGCGAGCAACTCGGGCTGCCACAGCCCACGGTCAGTCATCACCTGGGATTGTTGCGCATCAACAACGTGATCGCCAATCGCCGCAAGGGCAAACAGGTCTTCTACACGTTCAATGCGACCGAAGGTTCAAACGACGGCGCCGCGTTAGAGATCGGCGTGGAGAAATTCGCTGTCAGGATTTCCAAAAAGCCAGACGCTGTGAATTAGGTCGTGTCATCTGCCTCTCAACATCCTCCAAATGCAAAATGCGGATGAACCGCCAAGACGCCAAGACGCCAAGTTTGGAAAATACGCCAAGAAGTTAATTGGTTTCGGTCGTCATCCCCAAGAATAAAGTTTTGAAACACAATCCGAATTAAAATCCATTTCCAAATTTAGCTCTTTTCTCCGCGTATTTTCCTACCTTGGCGTCTTGGCGGTTTATCCGTATTTGAATTTCACGGTTCACCATTTTTCGTCAATGATATTCTCCGGCTCGAATTTCCGTCCCGTCACGTGAATGAAAACATCCTCGATGGTCGGCTTGCCGACCGAGACGGAATCGATCAGGCCGGGGAGTGATTCAATCAGTTGCGGAACGAACTCGTGCCCGCGCGCCCGTTCGAGCCGCAATGTGCCGTTGAGCGCTTCGGGAATAATTTGGAAGCGATCCTGAATCGTCTTGGCCGCCAGCGGGGGATTGGAACTGACCAGCGTGATGACATCCCCACCGATTCGGCTCTTCAGCGCCGCGGGTGTGTCGCAGGCCAGAAGCTTTCCGCGATCCATAATCGCCAGGCGCGAGCAGCGATCGGCTTCGTCCATCAGATGCGTGGTGAGCAGAATCGTGACGCCCCGTTGTTGCAGATCGACGAGATAATTCCATAAGTCGATGCGGGCGGTCGGATCCAGCCCCGTGCTCGGTTCGTCGAGCAGCAGAATGCGCGGTGTGTTGAGCATTCCCTTGGCCAATTCCACTCGCCGCCGCATCCCGCCCGAAAATCCTTCGACACGTTCCTTGCGGCGGTCCCAGAGGCCGACACGCCTCAGAAGTTCTTCGATGCGATTGGCGAGATCGCGGCCGTGCAAGCCGTAAAGATGCCCATGATGCCGAAGGTTTTCCTCGGCGGTGAGTTGCTTGTCGAGGCTGGGCGATTGGAAGACGACGCCGATGTGCTCGCGGATGGCGTCAATCTCAGTTGCGATGTCCATTCCCATCATCCGCACATGATCTGGACCGATGGCGATGAGTGTGGAGAGAATGCGAAACAGCGTCGTCTTCCCGCTGCCGTTGGGTCCGAGGAATCCGAAGATTTCACCGGGCAACACGCTCAGCGAAACATCATCCAGCGCCAGACGCCGGCCGTAGCTGTGGCTGAGCGAGCGGATTTCCACGATCGACTGGGCGGGCGGCGAATCGGAATTTTGGGGATTCTCCATTTACGGGGCCTGGAAAGTGAATTTGACATCCGTGGGATTCTGCTCGCTCACGACGATCTTCTGCTCCTGCTGCGGCAGCACTTCCTGCCACGCCGCCAGCGTGTATTGCCCCGGCGGAACGCCCTGGATCACAAAATTTCCATCCGCATCCGTGACCGCAAACCACGGATGCGCGAACACGCCGATCCACGCTTTCATCCACGGATGCACATCGCATTTCACCGGGAACGGATCTTCGGGAAGATTCAAAACATAATCACCCTGGCTCGGCCCCGCGAAATGGAAATTTCGCGGCGGATTGGCGACGGACTCTAAATCCATGTTGTGCATCATCACATCGCTGGATTTGAGAATCATCGGCTGCCCCGCCTGCACTGCCAGCACGTGCGGGACAAACGTGCAATTGATCTGATCCAGAACGGCGGGCGTTTGCAGCGTGAACGACGTTCGCGGCGCATCCGCAAGAAACACGATCACATTTTTCAATCCGCCGCCGGCGCTGACGACCAGCGTTTCATCCATGACGTTCGGCGTTCCCGGAATGATCTTCCGAGCCGGGGCGATGCCAGAGAGAATGACTTGCCCCCGAATGATTCCCTTGCCAGGGGTGCTAACCACTGGCCCGGCGGCGGAAGGCGAATCATCCCGATCACAACCGCACACGAGCAGGAGAACGAGCAGGACCGATGGACGAAATGCAAACATCTCAAACCCGATCCAGCATCAAGATCGTCAGCAGTGCCGGCAGGTAGATGATCGATGTGAAGAAAAGTTTCCGGGCGTCGCTTCGCTGGCGCGAGACGGCGCAGCGAGCGGCGTAATAAAGAAAGATCGCCCCCAGCGCGACGGCCGACACGGCATACACCGGGCCCGCCTCGCTCCATGC
>Ga0302325_10035343_pt1 | contig 10212 bp, 7 predicted proteins | sample Palsa_T0_2_FD_201948 | JGI IMG/M metagenome (GOLD analysis project Ga0302325, IMG submission 201948) | Peat permafrost microbial communities from Stordalen Mire near Abisko, Sweden - Palsa_T0_2 | ecosystem: Environmental > Terrestrial > Soil > Palsa > Peat permafrost | place: Sweden: Abisko... | reverse complement strand
AATATCTACAGCGCCTCGCCCGCTCTGCCCACTCACTGGCACCAGGAGCTGGGCCGCATCGATGAGAACTTCAACGACAAGCTGCGCATGTTCTTCCGCTTTATTCACGATTCCTGGAGCCAGACCGAGCCGACACCCGAATGGGGCAACGGCGCTTCGTTCCCCACCGTCCAGACCAACTTCGTGGGACCTGGAGTGAGTCTGGTCGCTAATCTCACGGCTAACGTCTCGCCCACTTTATTGAATGAATTCACGTTCAGCTATACCACGGATCACATTTTCCTGAACGCCATTGGTCCGACCGCGCGCCCGTCCGACTTTACCATGACCGGCCTGTATAACAACGGATTTGGCGGGTTGATGCCGGCCGTGGGTGTAGCGGGCGGCATCAACTACGATACCGGCGGCTTTTCGCTCGATACCGGCTACTTCCCCTGGAATAACGCCAACCCGACTTTTACCTACAAGGATCAGTTGACCAAGATCATTGGGGGACACAACCTGTATTTCGGCGCATACGTGGTGGCGGCCGAGAAGAACGAGGAGAACAGTCCCTACATTCAAGGAATCCTGGGCTTCGATAATACCGATACGGCCATCAGTACCGGCAACGCATTCGCGGACATGCTGACCGGCCAGATTGCGAGTTTCTCCCAGACCAATCAGAAGGTCAAGTACTACAACCGGTACAAAATCGTGGAACCCTATTTCCAGGACGACTGGCACGTCACCAAGAGGCTCACTTTGAACCTGGGGCTGCGCCTGAGCATGTTCGGAACTTATTACGACAAATACCATCAAGAGTATAACTTCGAACCGTCCGCGTTCCAGGCTTCCGCGGCCCCGCAGCTCGATGTCACCGGATCGGTTACCGGCCAGCAGGGCGCCATTATCCCCGGCACCGGCAATCCCTACAACGGGCTGGTGGAGTGCGGCGTGAACGGCGCCCCGGGGGGTTGCATGAAAGGCCACTTATTCAATCCCGCGCCGCGCATCGGCTTCGCCTTCGACCCGTTCGGAAACGGCAAAACGTCCATTCGCGGCGGCTATGGCATATTCTACGAGCACACCAATGGCAACGAAGGAAACAGCGAGTCGTTGGAGGGCACCGCGCCCTATGTGCTGAGCTCTACGGAGTACAACATCTCCGGCTACACCAACATCGGCGGCGGCGGCGTGGCGTTCCCGCTGGGAGTCACGGCGATTCCGACGAAGGCCATCTGGCCTTACGTGCAGCAATGGAATGTCAACATCCAACGCGAGCTCATGAAGGAGACGGTGATGACCGTGGCATATGTGGGCAGCAAAGGCACGCATCTCTCGCTGCAGAGCGATATCAATCAACTCTACCCCATTTCTCCGTCGCAGAATCCTTATCCCGCGGGGCAGGCCATCCAAGGGCCCGCGACACTACCGAACGGCACATCGATACCGGGCGATTGCGCCAACGGCACGGTGAATGGAGTGGCGCCCACGGGCGCCGCCCTAAACCAATTCAACGTCGCGTGCGGCAGCGATCCGGATTTCTACCGCCCCTATCAGGGGTACGGCGACATCACCTCCCTCCAGCCGCAGGCCAACTCGATCTACAACGCCCTCCAGGCCTCGGTCCACCGTCATGTGGGCCGGCTGAGCCTGGACCTGGCATACACCTGGAGTCACGCCCTCGACGATTCGTCGGACCGTTACGACGGGAGCTTCGTGGATGCGTACAATCTTGCATTGACGCGCGCCAGTTCGACTTTCGACCAGCGCCAGATCTTGAACCTCGGCTACGTCTACGACCTGCCAATCTTCGCCAACAAAGGATTGGCCCACACTCTGTTGGGCGGTTGGGAGATTTCCGGGATCACCACTTTTCAGACCGGCACGCCGTTCAGCGTAGTCGATGGTCTGTATAACTCCGGCGTCGGAAACGGTATCGGAACCGGATCCTACCTCAACCAGATTGGCAATCCCAATGCGATTCCCAACCTGACTTCCAGTCCCGCTGGCGTGTATGGGCCGCTGTTGTTCAATCCGGGTGCTTTCGCCGCTCCGCAAGGTCTCAGCTTCGGCACCGCGGGGCGGGATTCGTTGAACAACCCGAGCCGTACAAACTTCGACATGGGCCTGTTCAAGCACTTCGCATTCAACGAGGCGCGCGCCATCGAGTTCCGCGCGGAGGGCTACAATGTCTTCAATCACACGCAATGGAACGGCGTCAACAGCGGCACCAGTTGCTTCGGCTTGGCGAGCGCGGACTTTTCGGCGGGCGATCCGGGTTGCTACGCCAACAACGGCTTCCTGCGGGCGGCCGGCGCGCATAACCCGCGCATCCTGCAGCTTGGCTTGAAGGTGATTTTCTGACCTCTTGTGGGGCAGGTTGGCAACTGTTGGCAACCTGCGGCCGATTGTTAATCGGCCCCGCTCAGGCTGTTATTCTGGCACTATGGACGAAGAGCAGCTTCGGCGGTTGTTCGAGCAAGTGCGCGAAGGCGCGGTGGATGTGGATAGCGCGCTGCACCGCCTGCGCCACATGCCTTTCGAAGATCTGGGCTTCGCCAAGGTGGACCACCATCGCGCGTTGCGCCACGGCATGCCGGAGGTGATCTTCGGCAAAGGCAAGTCGCCGGAGCAGATTATCGCCATCGCGGGCAGCCTGCTCGAAAACGCGCGGAACGTGCTCATCACTCGGGCGGACGCGGAGACCGCGGCGCGCGTGCAAGCGCACTTCGAATCCGCCGAATACTTTCCGCTTTCGGGCGCCATCCGCTTCTGGCGGGACAAGACCGTGCGCGGCAAGGGCAGAATCGCCGTGGTGTGCGCGGGCACCAGCGACATCCCCGTCGCTGAAGAGGCGCGCGTCACCGCCGAAGTAATGGGTAATGAAGTGGAAGCCATCCACGATGTGGGCGTGGCCGGCATCCACCGCCTGATGAGCCATGCGGCGCGCCTGACCGAAGCGCGCGTGGTGGTGTGCTGCGCCGGCATGGAAGGCGCGCTGCCCAGCGTCGTCGGCGGAATGGTTTCGTGCCCGGTGATCGCGGTGCCGACAAGCATCGGCTACGGCGCCAGTTTTCACGGATTGGCCGCCTTGTTGGGGATGCTTACAAGCTGCGCCAGCAACGTAGCGGTGGTCAATATCGACAACGGCTTCGGTGCCGGCTACGTAGCCAGCCTGATTAATAGGGCCTAGCGCACGCACTTTGCGTGCCGCGTCCCGACTCCTCGGGACGCATGGACCGCACTACCGGGCGTATGGGCCGGGTAATCCGCAGGCTGTAAATTCGCTGCCCCGCCGGACCTAATTCGCGACCACAGGATCGCCTCCGATCGAAAACCCCGGTCCCGATATGTTCCCAGTCCATTGATGACGTTTCTTGAGCGCCGCCAGCACGGCTAACGCTGCATCGCGCTCCAGCGCGAACCAGTCGCCTGAAACACAGGATTGCACAGATCCAGCAATATTCTCGCCACACAGCCTCACCCAGGGAACCTTACCGCTTTCTTCCGATCTTGCGTGCGAGCGCGCTTAGGTCGGACTCCTTGGGCGGATGTTTCTCGGCCCACGCCATCGCCCGGCTCAGGGTATCGCGCACCTTGGGGGAGTGCAGCCACATTTCGTTATCGGGGATCACTTCGGCCGACTTGATCATCCACACGCCCTCTTCGATCTCTTTCACCTTAACCCGACGGCCGGCATTCTTCTTGCCATCGTCGTGCACTCCGACCGCACGATGTCATGAACTAATCTTATCCCACACCCGGCGGTTTGCGCTTATGCCAGTCCGTGCGGCTCTGGAACTCTTTGCCAACCGCGAGCAGCGTATTCTCCGAAAACGGCACACCGGCCAATTGCAGCGCCACCGGCAGCTTGTCCGCGAATCCGCAGGGCAGCGAAAGCGCCGGCAGGCCGGCCAGATTGCCCGCCGGAATCAGAGCCGTGAGTCCGGCATCCTTCGGCCTGGCGCGATCCGGACGATGGTCCAGCGGCTCGTCGATTTTCGGCGCGGGACCCAGGCGGGCCGGCGTGAGCAGCACATCCACGTCGCCGAAGAGCTTTATCATCGCCTCTTGCGCCAGCCGGCGGACCCGCATGGCTTTCAGGTAGACGTTGGCCGGGATCTCCAGCCCGGCTTTCAATCCGGCGATTTGCTTTTGGTCGGCCAATTCGTCCACCTTGCCGCTGGAGATCAACGGCTCGAACACGGATGCCGCATCCACCGAAATAATGGCGCCAATCATCGACCCATAGGGGAAATCGGGCAGCTTGGTTTCCACCAGCGTGGCGCCCAGCCCCCGCATGACTTCCAACGCCTGCTGAAAGGCCGGGCGAGCCGCATCGTCCGGCCACTCGGTGAAATCCGCCGGCGCGAAGCCGATGCGCAGATCGCTCATCTTGCGCGCGTATTGTGGAGTGTAATAGAAGCTCTTGCCGGCCGATCCCGGGTCGCGGTGATCGCCCCCGGCGATGGTCTCCAGCACCAGGCCGCAGTCTTCGGCGGAACGGCAGAACGGGCCCAGCTTATCCAGGGTCCAGGAAAGCGGCATGGCGCCGTAGCGGCTCACCAGGCCATAAGTCGGCCGCAGCGCGGTAACGCCGCAAAACGCGGCCGGAGTCAGGATGGATCCCGACGTCTCCGAACCGATGGCGAAGGGGACCAGGCCGGCGGACACCGCGATGGCGGAGCCGCTGGACGAGCCGCCGGACCAGCGGCTGCGATCCCAAGGGTTCAGGCCCGGCCCGGTCAGCGATGCAGCGGCGTAGCGGTATCCGGGTCCGCCGGCCAGTTCCACCATGGCCAGCTTGCCCACCAGCGGCGCGCCGGCGCTCTCCAACTTCTGAATCACTGCGGCGTCGTGGTCGAAGACCTGCGCGGCGTACGGGCGCGCGCCCCACGTGGTAATCTGTCCGGCCACGCTCAGCAGGTCTTTGGCGCCATAGGGGACGCCCTGCAGCGGGCCGCGCAACCGGCCGCGCTTGATCTCGGCGTCCACGGCTTTCGCCTGGCGGATGGCCCGCTCGGTGAGGGGCAGCGCCAGCGCATTATAACGCGGGCCGAGGGTTTCCAGGCGCCTGCCAAACGCGCGCGCCAGTTCCACCGCGGTGGCTTGCTTCGCGCGCAGCATGCCATTCAGTTCGGCGATGCCGGCGAAGAAGATCTCGCTGCCCAATTCCGCCATAACGCCTCAAGCGGTGAAGTGGAAGGCCGGCTCGCCCGCAATGGGGACCGGGACTTTTGCCCAAGCCGCGGCCAGCGTCTCGGCCGTGCGCTGGTTCTGTTCCCGTGCGGCCTGCAGTTCTCCGGCAGGCGTGGACGGCGGCGCCTGCGTGGACGGCGGCGCCTGCGTGGATGGCGGGGCCTGCGTGGATGGCGGGGCCTGCGCAACCGCCGCGGTGGCCGTGGTTGCCAACATGGCGCCCGCCAGTTGACGGCGGGTCATCCGGCCGGGTATTGGATTTAGGTTTTTCATGTCGTGCAACTCAGTGCCTCCAGAGCGGCCTTCTCCATCACGGCGCGCGGCGCTTGCTCTCCGGTCCAGGTTTCGAACTGCCGCACGGCCTGCTCGACGAACATCTGCATGCCGCGGATGACGGTCTTGCCCTGCTCGCGGGCGCGCCGCGTCAGCTCCGTTTCGAGCGGATTGTAGACCATGTCGAAGACCACGTCGGCGGGAATGCGGCCATTAAAAAAGCACTCGTTGACGTGCGGGAACATGCCCAGCGGGGTGGCATGCACCAGGGCGTCGAAGTGGCGCTCCGTAAGCTGCTCGGTGAGCAGCGGCTCGGCGCCGCAGATCTTGGCCAGCGATCGCACCCGGTCGGCATTGCGGCCCACCAGCGCGATGCGCGCGCCGGCGTCGGAGAGCGCACAAGCCGCGCTGCGCGCCGCGCCGCCATTTCCCACGATCAGCACGGAAGCGTTGTGCAGGCGCATCTGCTGCGCCAGCGGCACGGTGACTGCGGCCGCGTCCGTGTTGGCGCCGCGCCATTTGCCGGCCTTGCGCCAAACGGTGTTCACCGCGCCGATGCGCCGCGCCAGCGGGTCCACGATATCGAGATAGCGGAGGATCTTTTGCTTGTGCGGAATGGTCACGCTGAAACCCGCCACCGGCAGGCGCTCGGCCAGCCCGAAGAAATCGCGCATCTGCGGAGCCGCCACCAGGAACGGCAAATAGACCGCCTCCATGCGCCGGTATTGGAAGGCTCGATTGTGCACCGCCGGAGAAATGGAGTGGCGCACGGGGTCCGCGACCACGCCGTAGATCTTGCTCGAGCGCGACAGCTTGTCGACGCGATAGACGTGCCGCAACTGCCGCGCGCAAACCTGTCCGGCGGCGGTGCCCTGCGTAGCCGTCGGCGCGGCATAGGTGTACATACCGCCAAAAGCGGCGGAGAGCACGCGGCTGGGGAAGCCCAGCTCGCCCATGGCCAGCACGATTAGGGGCGTGCGCGGGTGGGCCTTGGCGAGCGCCAGCACGCGCCCATAGTCGGAGGGCTTGCGCGCCGTGGTGACGACTTTGTACGCATCCGCCGGGATGCGCGTCATGCGGTTGAGCAGCATATCGAGCTGCGGCGTGGCTTCGTAATTGTGATAGGAGATCACCAGGCGCGCGCGTCCGCGGAACAGACTGAGCTTGGCGGCGGCCGCCTCGGCGCTCTCGATCTCCACGTCGACGGCCTGCGCGCCGGCCGTGACGGCCACATCCAGCACGCGCATTTCTTCTTCGATGCTGCCGTTGAATTTGCCGTGATTTTGGTGGCGGCGGCAGGTGGCCAGCACGATGCAATCCGGATATTGTTCGAGGAACCCGTGAATGGCTTGGGCGCCGCGCTCGGGGTGTTCCAGGTAGTCCAGGCGGAACTCCAGAAACGATTCGCCCGCCTCGGCTTCGCGCCGTGCGTTCTCCAATAACCGATCGGGATCCGGAAAGCCTAGCGCGATGCAGATGCGTGGGAGGGGCCTGGTCTGCGCCATTTTCGAGTTTTTAGCATAGCACGGGAGAGGGGCGGCGACGGGCGATTTTGGGTTGTGGGGTCATAGAACCCCACTACCCGTTTTTGAGGGGCGCGGTTTGGATGGACTCACGCGGCGACACCCGCATGCAGCGACACGGGGTTGACGGCGGATTTGGCGCGTAGGCCGCGCGCATCAGGACATTCACTTTGGCGGGGCGGACCACCGTCTTTCGTGGTCTGCCTCCTTCGCCGGTCTCTGGCAGACGACATTAGCGATCGTCTGCCCCGCCGGTCTGCGCCACTGTACCGAGCCAGCGGGTAAGTTGAGTTACCCGATTTGGAAGGAGGAATTATATACCTGACTACCCCGGCTGAATCTACGCTGTTGCCTCTTGCGGTTCGCCGACTCCAAACAAATAGACAAATCTCGCTTGTCCGTTGGTCTGTCCGGGGCTTGGATTCTGTAACGCTACTGCCCCTGTATCGGGGCCATTCACGAAAATCAGGCCGCGTTTCCCAGCCTCTGCGTTGATCACCTCCGTCAGTTCCTTGATTTTATGGTGCATGTTGCCTTTGTGCATGTTTTTCCTTTCCTCAAACCGGGGTAGTCATGTATGTAATTCCCATTGGAAGGGTAGCAGCGGCGGGCGGGCGGAACCCGTGTGCCGAGTGGGCGGGGCTGGCGGAAGAGGTTTGTTTGGAGGCGGTTGCGGAGAAGGGGGAAACTTGCCGAAGCGTGTGAACGGGTTTTCGGGGCAAGCAGATTTCGCCCGGTGTGACTGTAACTATTTGTAGGGATGGGGGTTCTTAACACCGATACTTTCCACGCGGGGCACCGCCAGAGAACACACCGCGAGTGACGTACCGTTCCGGCGCGGACCCCGCAGGTACGAGGGTGACCGGTTGGCAACCTCCCGCGATCCCGGCGTCCGCGGTCCCCTGCCACCGCTTCTACTGTCGCGCGTTCGACCCCAAGTGAGCCGGCCGTCCGGTAGGTGGGTCAGTTTGCCGTCTGTGGGGCGAATAGGCGCAAACCGGGCCGATTGACAATCGGTCCGCCGGAAGCCCCGTACATAGCCGGATGTAAGAGATAAATTCAAAGTTCAGCGCCAGGGCACCAGATCGCGCTAGCCAATACGACGGCGAACATCCGGGTTCAAAACCGGATGCTCGCCCGTCGAAAAGTTGCCTGCGCGCCCCTCACCTGCGCCACACTGCTGCACCAGTAGTTGGGGCCGCCGGGCCAAACATGGCGATCCTTAGTTGAAGGTCTTCCGCAACGTCGCCACCGAGATGTGCGGCCATCCCAAGTTCACATATTTAGGAGTGGTGGCGGGGACCGTGACTGCTGGATTGAGCAGATGGAATATGGGGAAGTCCAGCACCACCATTTGCGCGTATTGAAGCTGCATAAAAGAGAAGCCGGTCTGCGTGTTCGTCACCTTTTCGATCCAGAACGTCGCATAGACCACCGCCGTCTGAGCATTCTCCTCCGGCACTGCCCCCTGACTCCCCACGGTAACGGTCTGCCCACCGAGAAACTGGATAACTCCGGTGCCTCCACCAAACTGCGGCACGGCGACTTGCGTCGTCGGACCTGCTGCGCCGGAATTGGCCGTTGTCAGGAAGGTGATCGGAGTGGTGGTGGCGACATTGAGGACCGTTCCCTCAAAAGTAAAGCCATCGTTTACCAGGATCTGGACGTCTTGTTGGATAAGCAAAATCGGATCGTTGATGACGTCCTGCATGGCAACACCGTTGATGCTCAGAGGCAGCGGCGGGTCCAGTGGGGTGGTTTCGTATGGTGTCCGCGTGTTGAGCGCAAACGGAGGATTGGGGGGATTAGTGGAGTTTGCGGCGATGGGGCCGATCGGAACGCTGAAGTCGTATTGCGGAAACGCCGGAGCCGGCGGCACTACAGTCGGAGCAGTGAGCGCTTCCGAAGATCCGGCGGCATTGAACACGATCCCAGGGGCGGTCGGCGGCGCGCCGAAGGGCGTGCTGTTGAACGATGGGAAGAGGGAGAAACTGTATTGGCTACCACCAGGAACCGTCAACACCGGGGGACCCGTGAAAGGCAGCGCAATACCTTCCGCTAACAGCGCGTTGCCGTGAGGGATGGATCCCATGCGCGCCACGAGTTGCCCTGTCGCGGGTGGGGTTTCGGGCGGAAACGTGGTGGCGGGTTGCGTGATCCAGATGCCCGGCTCGATGTGCATCGCCCCGTCCGAGGCGGCATCGGAAATCTGCTGCAGATATGTTAAGCCGAACAATTCGATGTCGTCCTGCCCGAAACCACGATTCGGGATGGACGATCCAATCGGGTCGAACTTCAAGGTTTCGGTGGTCCGATTGAGTTGCAGGTAGAGGTCCGTGCCATCGTGGAAGTCGGGTCTGGCGACCAGGTTGAACCCCGTCCCCTTCCATGTTCCGGCAAGGTCCTGAAGAAGGCCCAACTGGCTTAGGACTGTTGAGTTGCCCGGGGCTATTCGCGTTTCGGGTATTTTGTTGCTCATCGTTTCGATCCTTTTCTCCGGTTCCTAGCCGGCTTTGTAAAGTTCCGCCCCAAAATCGTGAGGAGGGCGAACTTGATACATTAGTGACCAAACTTGCGATACCGTTTCAGTTCATGGAAAGAAATATGAAAGAAATTGAAAAACTTCTAATTCAGATACTTCTTAACGTCCGGAAACAGCAGCGCCTTGATCTCGGGCTTGTCCAGATTCTCCAATAACCGATCGGGATCCGGAAAGCTCAGTGCGATGCAGATGCGCGGGAGGGCCGGGTCTGCACCATTTTCGAGTTTCTTGGCATAGCACGGGAGGGGGGCCGGGACGGGCGGTTTTCGACGCGCTGGGCTGTGGCGTTGCTAAACTTGGGACATGTCCGTCATTCAGGAACGCCAACAGGCCCATGCCTACCTCGATCTTCTGCGGCCCCAGCTAGCTTAGGCAGTGTTAAGTAATAACATTACCATTGCGAGGCATGATTTTATAGTTCCACATCGGGGACTTTGATCCCCGCCGGATATCGCCGGTCATCAATTTCGGCATGGACTTTCAACCCTTTCCTTGTGGTGGTTCCGGCAATCAGACTGACGATCACTTTCAGGCTGGTGAAGGGCTGCCCTCGCCAATTCTTTCTAATGAAAGAGAACAGGCGGTGTTCAATCTTGTTCCATTTGCTGGTCCCAGGCGGAAAGTGGCTCACCGCGATGGCCAGTCCGGTTTCGTCGGCCAGCTTCTGCAACTCTAGTTTCCACAGCCGGA
>Ga0302325_10035342_pt1 | contig 10212 bp, 8 predicted proteins | sample Palsa_T0_2_FD_201948 | JGI IMG/M metagenome (GOLD analysis project Ga0302325, IMG submission 201948) | Peat permafrost microbial communities from Stordalen Mire near Abisko, Sweden - Palsa_T0_2 | ecosystem: Environmental > Terrestrial > Soil > Palsa > Peat permafrost | place: Sweden: Abisko... | reverse complement strand
GGCGGCGGGATCATCGGCCTCGAGATGGCCTGCGTGTATGACGCGCTCGGCTCCAAGGTGACCGTCGTTGAGATGCTCGACCACCTGATGCACGGCGCCGATCCCGATCTCGTGCGGCCGCTGGCCAAGCGGATCGGCTCGCGCTACACCGACGTGCTGCTGTCGTCGCGCGTCGAGGAGGTCAAGGCGCAGAAGAACGGGCTCAAGGTCGAGATCGGCGGGGCCGGCTCCCGGATCTTCGACAGGGTGCTGGTCGCGGTCGGGCGCGTGCCCAACGGCCGCGCAATCGGCGCCGACGCCGCCGGAGTCACGGTCGACGACCGCGGCTTCATCCCCGTCGACGCGCAGCTGAAGACCAACGTCCCCGGGATCTATGCGATCGGCGACATCGTCGGCGAACCGATGCTCGCTCACAAGGCGACCCACGAGGGCAAGGTCGCCGCCGAGGTGATCGCCGGCCACGACGTCACGTTCGACGCCAAGACGATCCCGTCGGTCGCCTACACCGACCCCGAGGTCGCCTGGATGGGCCTCACCGAGACGGTCGCCAAAGCCGAGGGGATCGAGTACCAGAAGGTGATCTTCCCCTGGGCCGCGTCGGGTCGGGCGCTGTCGCTCGGCCGCGACGAGGGCCTGACCAAGCTGATCGTCGAGCCTGACTCCCAGCGCGTGCTGGGCGCCGGGATCGTCGGCGTCAACGCCGGCGATCTGATCTCCGAGGCGGTGCTGGCGCTGGAGATGGGCGCCAACGCGACCGACATCGCGCTGACGGTGCACCCGCACCCGACGCTGTCGGAGACGGTCGCGTTCTCGGCCGAGATGGTCGACGGGTCGATCACCGACCTGATGCCGCCGCGCCGGCGAGCCCGCAAGTAGCGCACCGCGCCGTCGCCGCCTCGGCCCTCGACCTCGCCGCTCCGCCGCCGCCCTCGCCCTCACCACCCGATCGCCGCTCCGGCCCACGGGCGCGACATCGCCGCGCGCAGCTCGGCGACCACCTGCTCGGGCTCCTCGCGCAGCCGCTGGTCGGTGTAGCGCAGCACCATCACATGCGCCAACTCCATCCGGTTGCCGCGCCGCTTGTCCTCCTCGAATGGCCGACGGAGCCGGTGGTACCGCCAGCTGTCGACCTCGACGATCAAGTTGAACTGCGGCCAGTGGAAGTCGACGACATCGCCGACCGCAATCACGTTGACGCTCGGCTCCGGTAGACCGGCCGCGCGAATCAGCTCCAGGAACAGGATCTCGATCCCACTGCGAGTCGCGGGCGCGCTGTCTCCGAGCAACGCCAGCCCCGCACGCAGGGGGCCGATCCCGCGGTGCCCGTTGCTGCGCTCGATCGCATCGAGCACCCGGTCGAATTCGAACGAGCCGTTGCGCTGCGCGGCCTCCAGCAGCGAGCGCAGCGGCTGCCGTCCGAGCACCGTCGCCATGTCGAGGAACACCCGCTCGATCGACGTGACCGGGATCCCATCGACGATCACGCGCGGGCGGCCGCGCATCCCCCGTGCGACGTGGCAGCGAACCCCAGGGTGGTCCCGCGCGCACGGGGCGGTGACGTGGATCGGCGACCACGGCGCGCGCCGCAGGCCGTGCAGCGCCGCCGCCTGATGATGACTGACCACCGCCTCGGCGCCGCACGCGAGCACCGCGGCCATCCAACGACCGTGCAGCGTCAGCCGAGGGTGGCCGACCGCATAGACGGCGTGATGGATCCGGAACAGCCATCCGCGCTCGCACATCCGGCGGATCGACGACGGTGAGAACCCGAGCGTCGCCAGTTGCCGGGACGCGACCACCCCGTGCTGGCTCGCGGCGAGCGTCGCCAGGGGTGTGTCGACAAAAGCGCCGTATGCGACCCCAATCTGCATCACCCCCAGCGTGGCCGCCGGCGGTGTTGCAAATCAAGACCGAGGCGTCAATTAACTGCGACGCCTTCGCAACAAACGTGCGACGACGGCGCCGAGCAGCAGCAAACCGGCGGTCCGAGCGCCGCCGCCGGCACGCGGGCCCCGCATCGCGACGGCCGTCCACGAGCCCGGCGCGCCGACGCCGCCACGACCTGCCGGCAGCGCGAACTCCTCGGCCGCCAGCACGTCATGCGGCTCGGTGATCCCGCTCGGATCCGGCGGCGGCGTCAGCGGCCCATGGTGCAGCACCGGGTCGGCCGTCCCCAGGCCGAACTCCTCGGCGGCCAGCACGTCATGCGGCTCGTTGGCATGCAGTCCCGGAGCGGGCGCGGGCACGCCGAACTCCTCGGCGGCCAGCACGTCGTGCGGCTTGCCGGCGGGTTTGGGCGATGTCTCGCTCACCGCACCGATGTTCTCAGATGGGCCACCGAAGCGCCACAGGTGACATCGGCACGACGTCTGCGTCCCGCACCAGCGCCCGAGACGCCCCGCGCACACCGGCCAGCTCAAGACATTGATAATCTCAGTCCCGCATACTGAGATCTGAGAGAACCCGGCGAGAGGTCATGATATGATTTCTGCTTACAGTTTGTAAGCACCTAGTGAAAGTGAAGACTTGATGAGTCGCCTTCTTCTGGTCCCGCTCGACGACGTCGTCGTCTTCCCGGGCATGTCCTTGACGCTGGCGATCGATGCCGGCGACGAGGAACGCGTTCTGCTGATGCCTCGTCACGAGCATGATTTCGCAAACGTCGGCACGGTCGCCGAGATCACCGACAAGGTGCGCCTGCCCGGTGGGGCACGCGCCTTCAGCCTGCAAGGCCTGCACCGCGGCGTCGCCGGCGCGGCGCAGACGCTTCCCGACGGACGGCTGTACGTCGAGGTCGACGAACGTCCCGACGACGTCCCGGTCGACGGCAAGACCCGCAACCTCGACCGCGAGTACCGCGCGACCGTCGAGGAGATCCTCGCGCTCCGCGGCGATGACGGTCGCGTCTCCGGGTTCCTGCGCTCGATTTCCGAGCCTGGGACGCTGGCCGACACCAGCGGCTACAGCCCTGACCTCAACTACGAGCAGAAGCTCAAGCTGCTGCAGACGCTCGACGTCTCAGAGCGGCTGGAGCTGGCGCTGGAGTACCAGCGCGACCGGCTGGCCGAGCTGCAGGTCCGCAAGCGGATCCGTGACGACGTCGAATCCGGCGCCGAGAAGCAGCAGCGGGATTACTTCCTGCGCAAGCAGATGGACTCGATCCGCAAGGAGCTCGGCGAGGACGAAGCGTCCGTCGTCGAGGAGTACCGCACCAAGATCGAGGAGGCCGGGATGCCCGAGGCCGCCGAGGAGCAGGCGCTCAAGGAGCTCGGCCGGCTGGAGAAGATGGGCGAGCAGTCCGCTGAGTCCAGCGTGATCAGGACGTATCTCGACACGCTGATCTCCGTCCCGTGGAACGAGCGCTCCGAGGAGAAGCTCGACCCGACCGACGCGCGCGCGGTGCTCGACGCAGACCACGCCGGCCTGGACGACGTCAAGGACCGGATCGTCGAGTACATCGCGGTCAAGAAGCTGCGCGTCGACCGCGGGATCGAGGAGGACAAGCGCTCCGGCGCGATCCTGACCCTGATCGGCCCTCCCGGCACCGGCAAGACGAGCATCGGCGAGTCGATCGCGCGGGCGACCGGGCGTAAGTTCGTGCGGATGTCGCTCGGCGGCGTCCGTGACGAGGCAGAGATCCGCGGCCACCGGCGCACGTACATCGGCGCGCTCCCGGGACGGCTGGTGCGCGCGCTGCGCGACGCCGGGACGATGAACCCGGTGATCATGCTCGACGAGGTCGACAAGGTCGGCGCCGACTGGCGCGGCGACCCGTCGTCGGCGCTGCTGGAGGTCCTGGACCCGGCGCAGAACCACTCGTTCCGCGACCACTACCTCGACCTCGAGCTCGATCTGTCCGGCGTGATGTTCATCGCCACGGCCAACGTGGCCGACACGATCCCGGGCCCGCTGCTGGACCGCATGGAGGTGATCCGCTTCGACGGATACACCACCTCCGAGAAGGTCACGATCGCACGCGGGTATCTGTGGCCCCGTCAGCTGGAGCGCAACGGCCTGCGGTCCGAGGAGGTCGAGATCACGGACGTCATGCTGAACACCGTTGCGACCGAGTACACGCGTGAGGCCGGCGTTCGCCAGCTGGAGCGCGACCTCGGGAAGCTGCTGCGCAAGACCGCGACCAAGATCGCGTCCGACGAGACAGCCGCACCGGTGACGATCGACATCGACGCCGTCCGCGACGCGCTCGGACACCAGCGGTTCTTCCAGGAGTCGGCCGTCCGCACCGCGGTGCCGGGCGTCGCGACCGGCCTGGCGGTGACCGGAGCCGGCGGTGACGTGCTGTTCATCGAGGCCACCGCAATGGACGGCAAGCCCGGGTTGACGTTGACCGGCCAACTGGGCGACGTGATGAAGGAGTCGGCGCAGATCGCGCTCTCCTACGTCCACGGCCACGCGGCCGAGCTCGGCGTCGATCCGACGGTGTTCGACGAGCGCTCGTTCCACGTCCACGTGCCCGCCGGGGCGATCCCCAAGGACGGCCCGTCGGCCGGCGTGACGATGGTCACCGCGTTGACCTCGCTGCTGTCCGGTCGTCCGGTCAAGCACACGGTCGGAATGACCGGCGAGGTCACCCTCCAGGGCCGGGTGCTGCCGATCGGCGGCCTCAAGCAGAAGGTGCTGGCCGCGCACGCGGCCGGCCTGACCGACGTGGTCATGCCCGAGCGCAACCGCGGCGATCTGGACGACGTGCCCGAGGAGATCCGTCAGCAGATGACGTTCCATCCGGCGATGACGATCGACGAGGTGCTGAGCGTCGCGCTCGAGGGGGCGCCAGTCGCGCCCGCAACCGCGTAGCGATCCGCGACGGGCGGCCGCCTCACCGGCGGCCGCCCGCCCAACCGTCCGTGTCGCGGGCGGGCCGCTGTCCATGGCGGCCCGCGCCTTGTTAGTAGCGTGAGGCGCATGAGCACGATTACCGCCTCCCAAGAACAGCAGGTCGTCGAGCGCGTCCCCAAGCAGCTGTACATCGCCGGTGAGTGGCGCGATGGCGCCAAGGGGACCTTCGAAGTCGAGGATCCGTCCACCGGTCAAGCGCTGTGCGAGGTCGCCGACGCGTCGGTCGACGACGCCAAGTCGGCGCTCGACGCGGCCGTCGAGGCGTTCCCGACGTTCGCCGCGATGGCTCCGCGTGACCGCGGCGAGATCCTCCGCCGCGCCTTCGAGCTGATCACCGAGCGCAAAGAGGATCTGGCGGTGCTGATGACGCTCGAGATGGGCAAGTCGGTGACCGAGTCGCTCGGCGAGATCACCTACGCCGCGGAGTTCTTCCGTTGGTTCTCCGAGGAGTCGGTGCGGATCCACGGCCGCTACGCCGTCGCCGCCAACGGCGCCGGCCGGGTGCTGACGATGCAGCAGCCCGTCGGGCCGTGCCTGTTCATCACCCCGTGGAACTTCCCGCTGGCGATGGGTACACGCAAGATCGGGCCCGCGATCGCCGCCGGCTGCACGATGGTCGTCAAGCCCGCCGGGCAGACGCCGCTGTCGATGCTGGCGCTGGCCCAGATCCTCGAGGAGGCGGGGCTGCCCGGCGGCGTGCTGAACCTGTTCACCGCGAGCGCCTCAGGCGAGACGACCGCGCCGCTGATCGCCGATCCGCGACTGCGCAAGCTGTCGTTCACCGGTTCGACCGAGGTCGGGCGCCGGCTGATGGCCGCGTCCTCGGAGACGTTGCTGCGGCTGTCGATGGAGCTCGGCGGCAACGCCCCGTTCCTCGTGTTCGAGGACGCCGACGTCGACGCCGCAGTGCAGGGCGCGATGCTCGCCAAGATGCGCAACGTCGGCGAGGCGTGCACCGCGGCCAACCGCTTCCACGTGTCCGGCAAGATCGCCGACGAGTTCGCGTCCAAGCTCGCCGAGAAGATGGGAGCGCTGAAGCTCGGCCGCGGCGTCGAGGAGGGCGTCGACGTCGGTCCGCTGATCGACAACACCCAGCGCCAGAAGGTCTCAGAGCTCGTCACCGACGCGATCGGCAAGGGCGCGCACGCCGTCGTCGGCGGCACGATCCGTGAGGGCGCCGGCTACTTCTACAACCCGACCGTGCTCACCGATATCCCCGGCAACGCCGAGTTGCTCCAGGAGGAGATCTTCGGCCCGGTCGCGCCGGTGATGGGCTTCGACGACGAGGACGCCGCGATCGCCGCCGCCAACAACACCGAGTACGGCCTCGTCGCGTACGTGTTCACCTCCGACCTCAAGCGCGCGCTGCGCGTCTGCGAGCGCCTGGAGACAGGCATGATCGGCCTCAACCAGGGCATGGTCTCCAACGCCCAGGCCCCGTTCGGCGGCGTCAAGCAGTCAGGCTTCGGCCGCGAGGGCGGCTCGGAGGGGATCGAGGAGTACCTCGAGACCAAGTACGTCGCCGTCAACCTCTGATCGGCTGGAGCGGGTGGATGCCGGGGGCGCCGTCAAACGCGTCGGCGCCCGCCTGAAGCGCGGCGGCGATGTGGGGCGTCTGCATGTGCGCGTCGAGATCGCTCTGAGACTGCCACTTCTCGACCGTGACGAATGTCGTCGGGTCCGACGCTGAGCGGTACAGCTCGTAGCTGATGCAGCCGGCCTCGGCCCGGGTCGGCTCGACGAGGCTTTCGAGCGCGCCCTGAATCGTGTCCTCAGAGCCGGGCTTTGCCTTGATCAGGGCGACGACGTTCAGATCGGACATGTCTCTCTCTCCCTTGCTGTGAGCGTGCGCTTCGGTACACGCGATGCTAATCCGGCGGGCCGCGTGCCGGACGCCTCAGACGTGGTCGTCCGGCAGATAGCGGGGCTGCGAGCAGACGCGGCGCACCATCGGCGCGAACGTCTCAAGCGGCTCGGAGTCGTACGCCGGGTCGAAGCAGTTCTGGTCGTAGCGCTCGCAGAACTCGACGCAGGCGTCGTAGTGCTCGTGCCCGGCCCAGCGGTCGCGGAGGGCGCGGTCCATGCCGTAGTGGTGCCCGTAGTAGTAGAGCTGAAACGCGCCGTGATGCGACGCGATCCAGACCAGCTCGGCTCGGACGAATGGACGGAGGATCGCGCCGGTCATCTCGGAGTGGGTGTGGGGCGCGAGCTCGTCACCGATGTCGTGCAGCAGCGCCATCACGACGTACTCGTCGTCGCGGCCATCGCGCAGCGCCCTGGTCGCGCTCTGCAGCGAATGCTCGTAACGCGTCACCTGATGGCCCGAGAAGCGTGGCTCAAGCGCTCGCACCGCAGCCAGCAGGCGGTCGGGCAGGCCCTCGTTGTACCGGGCTTCCATCCGATCGAGCAGCTCGTAGTCCTGCTTGGTGCCGTCCGCCATCGCCGTGAACGAGACGGTCGGCTCATGACCTGCGCTCATAACGGGCAACATAGCCTTCGATGCCGAGGATCATCACGATCGGCGTGTACCGCTTCAACGGCGAGAGCTTCGTGCGCGCGCTTGACGACGCCGGCGTGACGGTCGTCGTCGACGTGCGCCAGCGCCGCGGCGTACGCGGAACCGAGTATGCCTGGGCCAATTCGCAGCGGTTGCAGCGGCGGCTCGCCGACGCCCGGATCCGCTACGTGCACCACCCGGAGCTCGCGCCGACGACCGAGCTGCGCGAGCTCCAGTACGAGCAGGACGAGCGTGAGCATGTCGGCAAGAGAGACCGCGAGCGGCTGTCGGGCGAGTATGCGCGACGCTACACCGAGGAGATCCTTGACCGGGCGGGCGTCGACGAGCTGCTCGCCGACCTGCCCGTCCACGGCGCCGGCGCGCTGCTGTGCGTCGAGGACGAGCCCGCCGCGTGCCACCGGTCGCTGATCGCCCAGCGCCTGGCCGAGCGTCACGGGTTCGAGGTCGAGCACCTCATGCCGTAGGCGCACCGCGCTCGTAGCCGGGGCAACGCAGCACAGGCAGCGGCGGGTAGCGCGGGAAACGGTCGGGGTCGTCGCGGCTGCGGCGGCACAGCGAGAACACCGAACCGCGCGTGTTGCGCACGATCTGCTGGTGGCGACAGCTGTCGCAGAGGCCGGTCTCAGGCGCCGGCAGCCGGTCGGGGCCGAGGGTCACGCGAACGTCATCCGGGCATCACTCGGGCTTCACTCGATCCACATACCCGGCGCGACGTCGACCTGGATCAGGCGCGGGCCGTCGTCGGCGGCGATGTCCTGCACCAGGGCCTCGGTCAGCTCGTCGGCGCCGGTCACCTGGCGGGCGGTCACCCCGTAGCCGCGCGCGACCGCGGCGACGTCGAGGCCGGGCAGGTCAAGGCCGGGCGCGCCGGACACCTGCTCCAGGGCCGCGAACCATTTGAGGATCGCGTACTCGTCGTTGCGCAGGACCAGGAACGTGACCGGCAGCCGGTAGGCGACCGCGGTCCACAGCGCAGTGATCCCGTATTGGGCCGAGCCTTCCCCCAGCACGCACACGACCGGCCGCTGCGGCTGTGCCAGCTGCACGCCGAGCGCGGCCGAGATCCCGAACCCGAGGCCGCCGCTGGCGCAGAAGTAGTAGCTGCCAGGCCGTGAGATCCGCAGCTGGTTGCGGAGCGCCAGCGTCGACGACGGCGTCTCGACGACCGCGATCGCGTCCCGCGGCCAGGCGCGCGCGAGCGCGGCCATCGCCTGCGTCCCGGTGATCGGCCCGCCCGGTCCGCCCGGCCCGTCGCGCCCACCCGGCCCGTCGGCGGGCTCGGCCGGCGCAGCCGGCGCAGCCGGCGCAGGGCGCGCATCGGGCACGCGTCGCTGCACCGCCTCGGGGACCAGCTCCACCAGCGCCTCGAGCGCGAGCCCGACGTCGCCGACGATCGCCTCCCCCATCGGCGCCCGCGCCGCGTCGACCGGATCCGACGTGATCGCGACCAGCGACGTTCCCTGCGGCAGCAGTGGCCCCGGCAGGTAGGGGTAATAGGCGAAGACCGAGGAGCCGACGACGAGCACCAGGTCGTGGCCGTCGAGCATCTGCGACAACGGCCCGATCGCCGGTGCCAGCACGCCCGCGAACTGCGGGTGGTCCTCCGGGAAGCCGAGGCGCGAGCCGCCGGTCGCCGGCGGCGCCCAGACCGGCAGCCGCTGCTTCACCGCCAACGCGACCGCCGCCTCCCACGCCCCGGCGGCGTCGATCTCCGGGCCGGCGACGAGCATCGGCGACCGCGCGCCGGCGAGCCGCCCGGCGAGCTCGGCGAGCGTGTCCGGGTCGGGCGCGGCGCGGCCGCTGACGCGCCGGCGCGCGGCCTGCAGCGCCCGGTCGCCGTCGGCCTCCTGGGCCCAGTCGTCCATCGGGATCGAGACGAACGCCGGGCCGCGAGGCGGCAGGGAGGCGGCGAGGATCGCGCGCGCCAGCGCGCTCGGGACGTCCTGTGCGCGGGCCGGCTCGTGGCTGTATTTGACGTACGGCTGCGGCCCGGTGGTCGCGTCACGGTTGGTCAGGTTGGCCTCGATCGTGATCTGTGCCCGCACCTGCTGACCGGCCGTGATCAGCAGCGGGGAACGATTGGCCTGCGCGTTGAAGATCCCGCCGACCGCATTGCCGACGCCCGGCGCGGTATGGAGGTTGACGTGCGCCGGGCGACGGGTCGCCTGCGCGTAGCCGTCGGCGATCCCGACGACAACGAGCTCCTGCAGCCCGAGCACGTAGCGGAAATCGTCGGGAAAGTCGGCGAGCATCGGCAGCTCGGTCGAGCCCGGGTTGCCGAAGATCGTCGTCATCCCGTGGGCCCGCAACAGGTCGAGCGTGGCCTCGCGGACGGTCGTCACAGCGCGCGCGCCACCTCGGTCGCCACCCGTTCGCCGGAACTGACCGCGCCGTCCATGTAGCCGTTCCAGTACGTCGCGGTCTCGGTGCCGGCCCAGTGGATCCGACCGACCGGCGTGCGCAGCCGCGGCCCGTAGCTCACGAACGAGCCGACCGCGGGGATCCCGACCGGGCATCCTCGCGACCATTCCTGGCTGCTCCAGCTGGTCTCGAAGAACTCGAGCGGGCGCAGCGCGCGCTTGTCGTCGTAGAACCGTTGCAACTGTGTCAGCACCGCCTGTCGCCTCGCCGCCGCGCCCATCGGCGCGTAGCGACGCGCGTTGTCGCCGCCGACGAACCCGAACGCGAGACCCGGCCGGCCGCCCGGCGGTGAGCCGTCGAACGCGACGCTGATCGGAAATCCGGTCGTCACCGCCGCTCCGGTCAGGCCTTTGGCGCGCCAGAACGGCTCCTCGTAGACCGCGGCCACCTTCGTCAGCGTCCCCTGCCCGTAGCGC
>Ga0302325_10035339_pt1 | contig 10213 bp, 9 predicted proteins | sample Palsa_T0_2_FD_201948 | JGI IMG/M metagenome (GOLD analysis project Ga0302325, IMG submission 201948) | Peat permafrost microbial communities from Stordalen Mire near Abisko, Sweden - Palsa_T0_2 | ecosystem: Environmental > Terrestrial > Soil > Palsa > Peat permafrost | place: Sweden: Abisko... | reverse complement strand
ATACAAGTCAAGAAAGTTCATCTAACAGTTACAGGCATTGCTATACAGCAAATAAATCTTTTTTTGTCTAATAAAATAATTCAGCTGTGGTTGTATCTTAATGGAGCTTATGAAAAGCGAGCTCATATGTTTTTTTTAATACAAATCAGTATGAGCTCAGACAGTTATTTGGCTTGCTATAATCATTCTCGAGTTTGTTGCAGTCTACCCTCTTTAAAATTTGTCCCAAACCGTCAAAAACTCATCTTTTTGGTGTTCCTTGATGTCCCTGGTGTCCAGTGGTGCTCGCTTAGTCATGCGGCTCCAGGCCACCACTGCACCAGGGCATTGTGCCTTGAAGATGGCGCCAATCCTCTTCTGACCTTTGGGGCTCCGGAGCTAAACCTCAACTCTATCAACTCCATCCAAACAACACACAAGTCAACAATGGAACAAAGACAGGAGCAAGACTACGGAGGATCGGTCTTTCCCACGAATCCAGAAGAATTCGACGCTGATGAGAGGATTTCATTCTCCAAACTCGACAACAAGTTCGTCCTGGTCCAAGAGGATGGCTCCGAATTCGAGTTCGATGATGCGATCAAGAGATGGATCCCTGTGGTCGATGAGGCGCTGTTAGAGGAGCAGCAAAAGGCATATAGGGTGTCTGGAGTGGATGAAGCAGAGCCTGTGGAGGCAATGAAGAGGAAGCGCAAGAAGGAATACGTGAATGGCGAAGATGTATGTCCCCAAATGCTCTTCATTTTCAATGCTAATACATGATAGGAAGGTGGAAGAGCACCCAAAGCTCCCAAGAAAACTAAGGCACCTCTCCTGCCCCGAGCCAACACTGCCGTTTACGTTACTGGTCTCCCACATGATGTGACCGTTGAAGAAGTCCACGAGGTGTTTTCTCGCAAATGTGGTGTCATTGCGGAGGAAATAGATAGTGGAAAGCCGCGCATTAAACTCTACACAGATGACAAGGGGGCTTTCAAGGGCGACGCATTAATCGTGTTCTTCAAAGCCCCGTCCGTGGATATGGCGATCATGTTACTAGACGATACAGAGTTCAGGATAGGAGATACCACGAACGGCAAGATGAGGGTCCAGGCTGCAGAGTCAAGTTACAAGAAAGTTCAGCACAATGAAGGAGAGGAGAAGGAGAAACCAAAAACAAGCATGAAGGACAAGCAAAAGATCATAAAAAAGACGCAGAAGTTGGATGCGCGGTTAGCTGACTGGAGTGATGACGAGCCTTCCAGTATTGTGGAGACCAGCTCGAGATGGGACAAGGTGGTCATTCTGAAGCATATGTTTACCCTGGAGGAACTGGCTGAAGACCCAGCAGCAATATTGGATATCAAGGAAGATATCAGAGAGGAATGCAGTAAATTGGGAGAAGTCACAAATGTAGTCCTCTTTGACGGGGAGGAGGATGGAGTCGCAAGCGTTAGGTTCTCAAACTCCGAGGCTGCCAAAGCATGTGTTGGAGTAATGGGTGGAAGGAGTTTTGCAGGTCAGAAAGTCGTGGCGTATATCTCGGACGGAAAAGAGCATTTCAAGAAGACCAAGAAAAAGGATGATGATCATGAAAACATGGTAGAGCAGGAATAATGAATATCAAAATCGGAAATTATCGTTCTTGTCACATCATGTCTTCGTGAACTATCCACCCCTAAACCCAAAACTTCCTGTGTATACCAATCGCTCAAACGCCGATATCCCAATTACACAATCACGCACTCGGATCACTTTCCGGTACATAATCCTCTTCTCTCGTACTTTCGACCGGCAACTCAACACCCTTCACTGGATGTAGGAGCATAGGAGGCAAACACATTCTCCCTTCTCCGCCCTTCATGTCATTGACGCCATTACCGCTTCTGCCTTCGTCAACCGTCATTTCAAATTCCTCTCCTCCGTCATTGTTGACCTTCAATCCTAGCCACCTCTTCCACAGATTTGGCGCGAACCCTGCATTATAGTACCAAGTCATGCCTAACAAATTGTGCTCCCTCTCACCAAAAACACTTGTTCTAGCGCCACCGCTAGCACCATTCCTCCCTGAATTCAAAACGCCTGCAAGATATGCTGTTGGCCACTCCCTGTCCACAAACACGGGATGCGGGACGTAGACGGCCTTGTACCCGTGGTGCAATGCAGAGGTTGGAGCCCACATCTCAGAGAATGCATGATGCTTCTTGAACGCCGTCTCACGGTGCATCGTTCTGAGAAGTCGTTTTGACATTCTTGAAGAGGTCACGATCGCCGCTCGACGAGGAGGCAGCCCATTTGTGGAATTGTAACCTGTGATATCGTTTGCTAGGAACCAAGTCGTTTTTTCAGGGTCGAAAAGGGGATTGAAAGTTATGAGATCGGCATCTTCACCAACTCCCCAGATATACTTATCCTTGTCGTATCCACCAACAGGTTTGGGGTCGTGCTCGATCTCGAACCAGTCTTCGGGGTCCTGAGGTCGTTCGGGGCCCCAAATTGGCCTGTCGCCCTTCGGTTGCGCTTTAGCTCCCGTGATCCCGGACCACATGTCTTCAGCATTCTCCGTACCCATCTCAGTCTGGACGCGAACCATTTGCTTGAAGTCTTCCCAGGATCCATGCACCGAGGGAACATAAAATCTGCTGCTCCTCTCCCAAAGTCCTTTCCGTGGTTGCTTCTTGGCCCATGACTCAACTTGTGAGAACAAGTTGTAATAGTGGCCTGTGTACCGAATGTCGATTTCCCAATGCCAAAAGTAGTCGTACTCAGGATGTCGGTGAGCAAAATATTGCATTGCCATTTGAAGACCTCGATATGGACCGTGTACTGGAAGATCACGAGTAAAAGTATCGAAGATGCCTTGATACAACATGAGCATCTGCGTTTCGCTCCACAATGTTGCAATATCGCGGAATTCTTCTGGCACACATTCGGCCAAGTGTTGGTGGTAAGTTGTGGAATCTGCCCAGATTGGGTGTCTGGCTTCATCCTTGACTTGCACAAGAAGATGGATATCGTATTCTCCACCCGAGCCAAGAGAAAGCTCTGAGATCATTGCCCTAAGGTGAAGTATATCCTCCTCCCGGTATTGAAAGTCGTCCCACACTCGAACAACCACAGCAGTGCGAGGCAGGTACTTTTTGGTCAGAGTAGTATTGGCTCTCTCATCTAGAGTTGGGCTTGGCTGTGAGTTCTGCTTCTCCGTCACATAAATATCGTGGCTAATGACGGAAAACGTCGTGGGAAGTTCGGCGATAGGAGAATTTGGCTCGAATCGTGCAGAATTAGCTTCATAGCATCTTCTCTGAGCGGCTCCCCAGTTGACTTTTCGAAAGTCAACCTGGTTGAGACCAAGCTCCGAGTCATCTACCCACACCGAATCTGATCCCTCTGCATCCCCATGCTCACCAGTACCAGTACCTCCATATTTTGAGGAGTACCCAAAACCGTAGGGTCCCAGTCTTCCATATCGCTCGAAACAAATATCCTCCGGTAAGCCGAGCAGCTCATAAGATCCAACAACGTTATCGGGGAAGCCATTGGGCCTGCCCTGGTAGTATTTTAGTTGAGGAATGCGGACAGTTGATTCTTCATCAAGAAAGCATTCATGAATGGGCCCATATTCGTTCAAATAAGCGCTTGAGAATTGGTGCTTAAATGCCTGAAATGGCTTGCTGACTGGGATTTCCCGGATGGGAATAGAGGTAGTGGCGTTTGAGACAGGCTGTTCATCGGCAGCAGATGGATACTCTGGCTGATTCTCCGACTGTGGAACCAATGTCCTGATGCCACCATAATACCTCGATAAGAAGGGAAACGACTTCCATGGCTCCGGTGGGGGTGGTGGCCGTTTCCCTAGGTCTCCAGCTTCTACCCTCCGCGATGATACGATGCTCATTCGGACCAAGCTCAACATGAAGATAATAAGTGTCGATATTAACGATAAACACAAGTATCGCATAATCCTATTGGGAAGTCTGTATCTTGATTTGGCAGGTCTTTGTGAACCTGCAGAGGGCTTCCTCCGTAGCATGGGCCGATTCGATGAGTAGGATCCAGACGTCTCCCGAGAGGAGACCGGCGAGGAAGATGTGTATGAGGAGCAGTCGGATTCATCATCGGAGTCCGAGTAATCATGTTTTTCGAGATCGCGTTCTCGCCGTCTAGGACTTCGTGTATCGATTGTTGAGTATTTTATAGGGGATGACCTCTTCATGACGGTCAATGGGTTGAGGGAGTTGAAGCCTGCCATTCCTAAGCAACCGTGGGGTTAAATGCCGGGGAATCTTGTCTGCACGATAAGTATCCATACTAAATGTGAAGGGGATACTCGTCTTACTTGTATAGTCTCATGCAGCAAAGTTACAATCAAATCAGCTAGTAGTAAGAATGAGATGAACTTGAATCTCTAAAATAGACTTTAAGACTGAGACTGAAACTGCGAAAATTGAAATGTTTACTCTCCTAAGTTGCGCTGTTTACCTACTGCGGCGAGCTGTGGCTTTGTTGGCCCGACGACCACACCCTTATCGCAGTCGGCCTTCCATTTTCACGTGATGTAATCCCGCTTCATCCACAACAACAAACAGCGACTTCATGAAAGTGCATCCAAATATGAAGCAGCGGCGTCGAATACGTATGTTTAGAGGGCACAAGAGGAAGCAGCTGCTGGTAGAAAACCCTCCGTGGGAACTTTAGGCACACAACCACCAGGCTTGCACCTCGCACCCAGGCGAGGCAGTCCACGCTGCCCGCCAGCGTCGCAGATCATGATGTGAAACTTTTTGTCGTATGTTTAATGAAGTTCGGGGTGGTTATTCTGATGAAAATGGCAGCCGTTGTCGGCGAGTGTGAGGTCAGACTTGCGTACGGTGATGGAGGTACAGAGTAGTGGGGTGCAACGTCAGTCCTCGAAGGGATCGAGATACGAGGCATGAAAGAGAGGAGGGAAGGGCATGAGGTAACCGTGAGATTTGACCGCCTGTGTTCCCGGGAAGACATCCGATAGGCTGGCCTCTTCGTGGAGCTTCACCGTGCAGATGTGAGTTGGTGAGCGAGTAAGTAGTGAATGCGAATGTACCAAGTGCTTCTTCTGCTTCTTCTGCTTCTTCTTCTTCTTCTTCTTCTGGTCGTGATCGTGGCTGCGGGCAATTGGGAATGCTACGAATACAGAGGATGAGGGGGCTCTTCTCGACATATACAAGAAGCACGCAAATCGAGCCCTTGAAGCTGGTCTGCTTATCCACATCATGTAGCATCAATAACAAGGGCAGAGAGACCGACAAACGTTCCGAGTTTCAGAATTCGCTTTTGACTTTTGATTGTGTGAATGCTGATGTAGGCAGCCCTACTTGGCAGTTTGTAAGGTACCTGCCTCCAGCATGCCACGAATGCCATGTGGTTCCTTCAGAAATCCATGCGCTCCCACTCTTCACTTAAGTGGATTGAGTTGATCGCCGCATGCCGCATGCCGCACACCGCATGTCTCTCACTTCAGTTCCAGGTCCAGGTCTATTGGATAGTGGCAGCTCAGCCCAGCTCAATGTTTGCTATTAAGTCTCGTGCCACCTGCTGCCGCCGCCACGATGACCCCTTGGATCTGGAAAAACATGCAAATTAAAATTGACAAACGATGGCCGATTGCTGTAGGTCTGACGTGGAGACGAGACGAGGCAAAGCCTCCCAACCAACCCAGTGCCCCCCCTACCCCCAACCTTACCCCTCTGTTCCTGCTTGCACCAACTTAGTTCAATGCAGCCTGTGCAGCCTTTGCAGCCGGCAGTCGGCAGTCTTGGGCCATGCTGGGACGCTTCTTCTTGCGCGTCTTAAATCTAGTCCAGAATCAGCTAAATCTAATCCAAAGCATTATCCAAAAAGCCAACTCAAATCAACCACACGCTGTATTCCGTGCAGTGGCCACCAGAGTAGTTATCTCGAACACCTTAGAGCCTATCCTGTTGCGCCTACGCAAGCTTCGAGAAGAGTCTCTATGCCACACCTATGTTCTCTGCTGGGCTGCTCTAGCTGTCCAAAACTCTCCTCTTCTTTCCAAGAGCGTATATATAGCAGGCGTGGTGAGTTAGGGCCCCTGTGCCTATTGAGGTGCTATTGGGTTATGGGGTAGATTAGATCTCAGACCCCCATTCTTTCTTCTGGCCTCCCCAGCAGCTGCTCGCACGAGGCGGTGACAGGTAAGAAGATGCAATTTGCCAGAAACAGGTGCTTTGGGCTCCCGCTCCCAAGCATATTACTTCCGTACCACTGCTGGTTTTGGGCTTGCTCAACCCTCCAATGCTGGCATAGCCTTACGGAACGTTCCCGGCCTCAGATTCGTTGGTACTGAGCCACTGATGACTGGCCGCGCTCCTACGCCCCCATTCGGTGCCGATCATACGACCATCGTTGCAAAACGTCGTGGCCGCCTCTGCGATTCCCCACGCTGGCCAATTGAGACCGGATGACATGTCAAGTGACGATTTTCCAGCTCAAAGCTTTGCTCTCCCCGATGACACAAGCTTCCGATTGCGGGCGTTCTGATGACGCTCGACAGCGCTTTCCCGCTCTACGCACTCCATTGGTTGCCGCAACCCAAGCGAGAGGGGAGGGGAAGGAGGGGAGCAAGAAATGATCAGCTCCAGCCAACCCCCTCTAGCGGGTCCTTTCTTTCTTTAAAAGAATCTCACCTCACCTAACCTCACCTTCTTTTACCTCGCCCATCATCGCCATCTCTTCTGCGTTGGCCACATCAGTTCGATATCATCCCTCAACCCTGGACTTGAGTTTCCTTTTAGGGATAATCAGTCAACTTTGTCTCAGTCATCAATATAAGATCAAATTGTGGCAGTGCCTCACACTTGTTGAGACCTCGTGTTGCTGTAGTAGTCAGCCTTGAGACCATAAAGAATCATCCCATTTGCACATTGCTGAATTCAAGTCTCTTCAAATCTTGCACTTCCACGTGACTGCTAGAATCCCTTCTTTGAGCTCTTGCTATACTTCTCGAGCATTGAAGCTACTGAATGTGATAGGCGGCACGATCACTCCCTCCAAGCAAGCAGGAGCCAGTCAAGTCAGCACAGAACCCCTCATTCCCACCCATTCCTTCAACCTGTTAACAATCAATAGGCAATGGATATCGCAAGCTCAACTACCACGACGGCTCGGGTCATCTGCCAGAAACCCGATATGCCATCTGACCCTCCGATGTTGATGAACCAGCATTCTGTCGTCCAGATAACCCTGACTGGCCCTGCTCTCGTCTCCACCATACTGGCAATCATCATTAGCATCCAGGTCCTCCAGCCGTCCCTGACATGCACATTGCTGGCATTGGCGCCGTTGCCCTTCATCATCTACAATGACTATGAAAATTTCCTCAACCTTGGGCCTGGAGGAACTCCATCCACTTTTTTGGGCTATCTCAAAATTGCATACCTCCGTCTATTTGCGCTCTCGGACCCTTACACGCCGGCCACCTTCTCCGAAAAGATATACCCTGTGGCAGGCTACTACCAACGGGCTCATACTTGGTTACCAGAGAGAACTGGACCGCGACCGAAAATAGCAGGAATAGCACCTCAACGACAACTAGATCAACAAGGATGTCCCCAGATGTACCAAATACTGCGTACGAGTCTCGAAAACCTCGCCGTCAGACACCCGAACTTCTTTCGAGTCGACACATCATGCTTCGAGAAGAAAGGTCTTGCACTTTTTGCCCGCGATCCAATCAATCCCACTTGTCGGGGTGAAATCTGTCACGTTCACCATAGTGATCGAAGCATGCACATGAATCTGCATCCGGATGATGCCAAGGTCGTGCTGGAGAAGGGCTGGGGCGAGAGGCACCCTCTTGCAAGGGGCGGCTGGATGAAAGCATACGTTCCACGCGAATTCATCATGGTCTACGCTCCGAGGGATCGAAGGGAGCTGGACGTGGTCTGTCGTATCATCGAGGCGGCTGGATTCTGGGTCTCGGGGGAGCGATTTGAGGTGAAGGTTGAGAAAGAACCCCTACTAGAACGACATACCGAATCAAAGGCAATCGAGTCTTGAGTTGTGGGATTGAGTTGTGTGGGGCGGGAGACTGGACAAGGAAGGTCCCCATGTCTCTACAACGAAGCATACTGTATAGTCGTTGCTATGCGCAAGGAGTTCTCAGATTGCTTTTATCGATTGAAATGGATAGTCTGCATACACTGATTTAGGTTTGACTTTGAGTGACAGCTCTTTTGCCAGAAGCAGGGCAAGTGCCCTGCCAACAGAACGTGATGATAGACTCCCGGAGACAACCATCGGTCACAGAGCACATGTCAAAGATTATGCTCAGAAGAAACACGTATAAGTCTCTTGTGGCCTTATTGACCCTCTAGCATTCTCCAGAACGTCCGAGTAACTCCGCAAATATAGTACTTCCACCTGTTACTAATCACAGTTTCGTTGGGGCTTATAAGCTACGAGAAGAGAAGTTTCTGCCGTCGCCGAAACAGACGAGAAAGAAGCTTGGGCATCACTTTTCTCAGTCAAAGAACTGGGAAGAACATGGGCAAAGGGACAGAGGGGAAAAGTTGGCGAAGACAGCAGATGTTCCGGAGACGGCTGTGCCATCTAAACATATCGAATTCTTGAACTCTATGGTCCAATATCGCGAGTTTTGATGACGAGTTAGACAACGATTATCTCTCCTCCGAGCTTTACTGCTTCTTCAAGGATTGGAACAGTCACTGCGAGTATTTCCAGGAGAGATGGTGTGGTAGGGCGAATGGAGTATCAGCTTGACTTCTATTTCTCTTATTATCGATACCGCCATCGAGCTGCTTCAGCGGCCTGAGCAGGAATTGCTTTCTCATATTCCAAGATAGTGGATTACGGACTGCCAGGGTATGGCTGAGATGCACCCCTTTGATGTTGGACTAGCTTATATCAATTATAGTGAACAGACCTTCAACAGCGACGATGAAGAAAGGATATCAGAGGCAATCTACGAGATAAATTGATAGCCTTCTGGATTTTACTCTTCGTTTTCTGGAACAACTCATTCCTTTGCAGTGACTCCAATCTAAGAGGCATTTCAATTTGCATGTGTTTGCATCACACATTCAGCCCGACGTTCGCTACATCTTAGACTCTGGAGTTGAACAATCTTACAAGGAGCTTCAGGGAATGGAGCATCGTAAACTTATTTTCAACTCTATTTTCCTCTACCCGAATATCTGCAAGCCGTGGAACGATTTAAGTTTACTCACCCGAAATACATCAGGGGATCTTACTAAATTAGGTCCTCGAGATACGGCATTGCTTACCATGGATCTCCAGGCGTTCGAACCATTCTGCGAGATTACAACAAATTTTCCCAGGCTTTGAAGCTCCTTTCAACAGGGTATCAAGCTACTTTCAACGAAGTTGAGTGCAGGATACCAGAATGTTTTGCCTCGCCAGACTGGTCTCAAGCGCACCTCCCTCATTGAGTTCACGAAGAGGACATCGAGCCTTCTATTGTCTTCGTCGACAACCAGTCCTTTGTGTTATTATGAAATCTCATCTTTCTCTCACTATGAACTAAATAGGGCTGCATAACTTCAATCAGTGAGGATCAACCAGTAAGGCTCTCTCCCTTGACTCTCTTGACTCACTCTGCCAGTGGGCCCGGGTTGAGGAGATCGCCGACAAGAACAAACGTAGTTGTTTTGATCTGGCATCGACCAAGAGTTTGTTCTCTCGAATATCTCGTAATTAGGCTATCCTTGTTAAGGAGGCGTGTGTCAGCCATCTAGACTGAGCAGACTGACATTAATGCTACCGCTGCTCACCCTCTCCCTCTTGAATACACCAACTAATTAGGTGATCCTAGTCTTACAAATTAAGTTGCTGCTGCTCATCATTACATTGAGGTCTGGGCCCAAGTAATCAGCTTCCCTGGCTGGCTTGATTTGTAACCCATAATCCTGGTCCACTCTAACGAACGAACTTTCATGGGAGATCATCTGCCATCTGACCCAGGTTAAAATCCTCACAGGTACGAACAAGGAGCCAATGGCTGTAAGATGATAGCACACCGAAAATGCAGCACAAGCAGACCAATTATGAGACCTAGGAATCCCGATATACGAGGGATTACACCCATTTCCACTTTCTCTGAGCCATACCACGATCGGTTTTCCCTATCCAAATTCTGTCAGTCCTATCTTCGAGGTGGAAGCACTTCGAAACAATTCTGCAAATCAAGCGTTACAGA
>Ga0302325_10035337_pt1 | contig 10213 bp, 5 predicted proteins | sample Palsa_T0_2_FD_201948 | JGI IMG/M metagenome (GOLD analysis project Ga0302325, IMG submission 201948) | Peat permafrost microbial communities from Stordalen Mire near Abisko, Sweden - Palsa_T0_2 | ecosystem: Environmental > Terrestrial > Soil > Palsa > Peat permafrost | place: Sweden: Abisko... | reverse complement strand
CGTCTCCCACTATCGCATCCTGGGCAAACTTGGGGGCGGCGGCATGGGTGTGGTCTATGAGGCGGAAGACCTCAAACTGGGGCGGCACGTTGCCCTCAAGTTCATTCCCGAGAATCTCACCGGCGACCCCAAAGCGCTGGAGCGGTTCGAGCGGGAAGCGCGGGCGGCCTCGCAGTTAAACCATCCTAATATCTGCACCATCCACGGCATTGAAGAGAATAACGGCCATCCTTTTATCGTAATGGAAAAGCTGGAGGGCCAGAGCCTGAAGCAGCGGATCAACGGCCAGGCGATGGATCTGGAGCCGGTACTGGATATCAGTATTCAGGTGGCGGATGCACTGGCAGCGTCGCATGCCAAGGGGATCGTGCACCGGGATATTAAACCTGCGAATATTTTCTTGACGCCGAGCGGACAGGTGAAGGTGCTGGACTTTGGGCTGGCCAAGCTGGTGCACAACCTGGGAACCGACGACGATGCGGGCGCGGACAACTCGCTGACGGCGGTGGGTGTGATCCCCGGCACGGCGGTGTACATGTCCCCGGAGCAGGCGCGGGGCGAGACTATCGATGGCCGCAGTGACCTGTTTTCGTTTGGGGTAGTGATGTATGAAATGTCGACTGGGAAGAAACCGTTTACGGGAAATAATTCTCTGGTCACGCTGGATGCGGTGCTGCATCAGAAGCCGGTGCCGCCGCGGCAGCTGAATCCGAAATTGCCAATGGAGTTGGAGGGCATCGTCGGCAAGGCGATGGAGAAAGACCGCACCCACCGCTACCAGGGCGCGCTGGAAATGCGCTCGGATCTGGCGCTGCTCAAGCGGGAAACCGAGTCGGGAGTGGTGAGGAGCGGGCTCAACTCTGCGAAGCTCCGTGTGGGAACCAAGACGTTCGGGCAGAGCAACCGGCTGCAGTTGTACATTCTTGTGGGCTTGGCTGCCGTGTTGTTGACAGTACTCGCCGCTGTGGGGGCCTGGTGGCTGAAGCATCGCGAACTGGCGAATGCGGAGCAGCGCAACGCCATTGCCGTGCTGCCCCTGCAGAACATGAACGGCGACTTCGCGGTGGATTATTTGCGCTTTGCGCTGGCTGACGAACTGACGAGCGTGTTGACGTATTCCCGCACGCTCGAGGTGCGGCCTTCGTCGGTCACCAGGAAGTATGTGGCTCTTGATCTCGATCCCCACAAAGTTGGACAGGAATTGCGGGTGGGGCGTCTGCTGACCGGAAACTTCAGGAAACAGGGCGATCAGCTCACGGTGACGCTGGAGTGTGTGGATGTGCCCAACGACCGTGTGCTGTGGGAGAACAGCGTCACCGCCAAGACGGACGATCTGATCGGCATGCGTCAGCAACTGAGCACGCTCGTGCAGCGCGGCCTATTGCCGGCGCTGGGCGGAGCAGGTGGCGAGGTGGAGACCGCGTCCCAGCCGAAGAATCAGCAGGCGTATGACTTTTATTTGCGCAGCGTAGCGGTGCCGCACGATCCGGCGCCGAATAAGGAAGCCATCAAGATGCTGGAGTGGGCGGTGGGGATCGATCCCAGCTACGCTCCGGCGTGGGAGGCTCTGGGGCAGCGTTATTACTACGATTCTTACTATGGGGGAGGAGGCGAGGCGAAATTTCAAGCATCGAATGCAGCCTACGAGCGAGCGTTGTCCCTGGACCCGAATCGCGTGATGGCGGCGAGCAATTTGATCACGGCGCGAGTGGAACGAGGAGAACTGGGGCGGGCTTATGACGCTGCCACTGACCTGGTGCGGCGGCGTCCGCAGAGCGCGGATGCTCACTTCGCGCTGAGTTATGTTTTGCGGTATGCGGGCATGCTGGATCAGGCGATGCGGGAGTGCAACAAAGCGCGAGAGCTAGACCCCGGAAATTTCAGCTTCCGCTCCTGTGCCTGGGCGTTTTTGTGGGAGGGGAAAACGGACCGAGCCAACGACTTCGTGCATCTGGATGCGGGGTCGGAGTGGGCGGCGTGGGTGACTCCGTATATCTATGTGGCCGAGGGCCGGATATCCGAGGCGCGGGACGCTGCGCGGGCTATGGGCAAGGCATCTTCCTATCACCGCGACTTAATGCTTGCGTGTACGGCGGCACAACGGCCACCGGATTTTGACAAGATCGTGCGCGAATCGGAGTCGTCGGTGATGATGGAACCGGACGCGGAGGCGTGGTACCGCATTGGAGCGCTCATGGCGTATTGCGGGCAGAAGGAACCTGCCCTGCGTTTGCTGAAAGCGGCGGTGCAACAGAATTATTGCGCATATTCGGCGCTGCTGGATGATCCGCTGCTGAAAGATCTGCGGAAAGAGACGGCGTTCAGTGAAGTGCTCACCGCTGCCAGCGCGTGCCAAGCGACGCTTAAGGAAGGTCGGTAGAACAGTTGCCAGGGGTCAGGGGTCAGTTGCCAGTCTCGGAAAGAATCCTCTTCGTTTATTATGGCTAAATTTACTCGGCGGACGTTGCTGAAATCCTCGGTTGCCGGCGTGGCAGCTATCGCCGTCCCTTCTCTTGCGGCAGGTTTTGATATGGCGGCAACTCCGCGCAAGGGACGGATTCGCCAGTCGGTGAGCCGGTGGTGCTATGAGAAGATTCCCCTGGACCAGTTGTGCGCCTATGCGGCAAAGGTCGGGCTGAAGGGAGTGGACCTGCTGGAGGTGAATGAGTATGAAATCCCGCGGCGCTACGGACTGATCTGCACCATGGGATATGCCGGGGGCGGCGACATTGGGAAAGCGCTGAATCGCACCGAGAATCATGCTGCGATTGAGCAGGCGTTTCGCGTAAACATTCCGCTGGCTGCGAAGGCCGGCGTGCCCAACGTGATTACGTTCTCCGGGAATCGTGGCGGCATGCCGGACGAGGAGGGAGCGCGCAATACCATTGCCGGGCTGAATCGGGTGAAGAGGATTGGGGAAGATCACGGCGTAAATATTTGTATCGAGCTGCTCAACAGCAAGCGGGACCATCATGATTACATGTGCGACCACACGGCATGGGGAGCTCGCGTGCTACAGGAAGTGAATTCGCCGAATGTGAGGTTACTGTACGACATTTACCACATGCAGATTATGGAAGGCGACCTGATCGATACGATCCGACAGAATATCCAGTGGATCGGCCACTTCCACACGGGAGGCGTTCCAGGGCGGCACGAACTGGATGGGACCCAGGAAGTGCAGTGGGATGGCGTGATGAGAGGAATTGCCGACGCCGGGTTCAAAGGCTATGTGGCGCACGAATTTGTACCGAGCCGCGATCCGCTGGTTTCGCTGCGCGAGGCCGTGGATTTGTGCGATGTCTGAGGACGGCTTCGGCTCTTGGCGGTTCAGCGGCGTCGGGTACCCGAGTGGGGGGAACCGTCCGATTAATAGGATCTATTTCTAAGAAAGAATTTGCGTCGGAGCGTGGGTAAGCCCCATCCTTGTAGCGTGAGACTCCTCGGAACGTTCAGCCTGGCGCGGCGGATTCTGCGCCGAACTTCTTCTACGATTCAGTCCTTCACTTATTTTATTCAAACATCCTTTCACGTTCTGCTGTTGCTTTGCCTGGCGGTAACGATGGCAGCGCAGAACGGGGGCCAAGCGCAAGCTCCCGCGCGGTCCACTCCGGCAAAACCTGCGGCTGCGAAACCTTCTTCTGCGAGCCCAGCCGAGCAGGTCGATCCGCGCTTTGCCTACTCGGGGGTTCCGGCGGAACTGGCGCAGGATCAGGGCGCGGCAGGGTTGCGGCTGGCGCTGCGGCGGCTGGGGACGACGGCGCGGCTGATGCAGGTGGTAGCGCATCCGGATGATGAAGATGGAGGCATGTTGACGCTGGAGGCGCGGGGGCGCGGCGTAAGCACCCTGCTGATGACGCTGAATCGCGGCGAAGGCGGGCAGAACAAAATTGGGAGCAATTTGTCGGACGTGCTGGGCGTGCTGCGGGCGGAGGAATTGCTCGCGTCCGACCAGTACTACGGCGTGCAGGAGAGATTTTCGCGCGTGGCAGATTTTGGGTTTTCGAAATCGCCCGAGGAGACGTTTGCGAAGTGGGGCGGGCATGATGTTGCGCTGGGCGATATGGTGCGGGTGATTCGGACATTTCGTCCGGATGTGCTGGTGGCGCGGTTCTCTGGGACGGACCGGGATGGACACGGGCATCATCAGGCATCAAGCATTCTGGCGAAAGAAGCGTTTCGCGCGGCGGCCGATCCCAAGCGGTTTCCGGAACAGATTGCGGCAGGGCTTGAACCCTGGCAGGCAAAGAAGTTTTACATCGGAAATGTGTGCGGTTTTGGGGCGATGACGTGTCCAGACGATCAGTGGACTTTGAAGTTGAACACGGGCGAGCGCGACGCAGACCTGGGAGCGGGCTATGTGCAGTTCGCGATGCAGGGACTGCGTCATCAGATGTCGCAGGGCGCGGCGAATTGGACGATTGATCCCGGAGACCGGTTCACGTTTTACAAGCTGGTTGATTCGGTGATTCCGAACGCGGCTGATAAGGATGGACATGAGAAGGATTTCTTTGATGGGATTGATACGACGCTGCCAGGGCTGGCGGCAAGCTTGGGAACGGAGGAATCGAAGCTGCCCCGGTTACGCGGAGAATTGACTGGAATCGCGGACTCGGTTGCACAGGCCAGGGAATCTGCGAAGGGCAACGGTTCGGACGGGACGGCGGTGCGTCTGATGGGGATTGTCACCGGACTCCGGCGGGCTCACAGGGAGGTCGCCGACGCCTCTTTGGCCAACCCGGCGAAGGCTGACCTGCTGATGCGGCTTGAGAAAGAAGTTGGAGAAGCTGAAACGGCGTCGAACCTGGCGTTGAATGCGAGCCTGACGGCGGTGGTGGAATCGGGAGGGCGGAACGACGGGGCATCTGGGTTGCCCAAAGAGGCGGACGCGCTGACGACGGTCTCGCCGGGGCAGGAGTTCTTGGTCGCCGTCAAGTTTCACAACGGGTCAAAAGATCCGCTGGTCGTTAGCGCTTTGAGGCTCGAAGTTCCTGTGGGATGGAACACCATCAGCGAGAAAATCCGGCCGGAGGCGGTGAAGCCCGGGGACGAACTTCGCGTGACGTTCCGCCTGCGGGTGCCGAAGGATGCGGCTTACACGCGCCCTTATTGGCATCGCGATAATCCGGATACCGAGAGTGTCAATCACATCGACAGCGAGAAATATGCGACGCTGCCGTTTCCGCCTCCTGCGTTGCGGGCACGGGTAAACTATGTCTGGACCGGTGGCGGCGACGCGGGGTTGCAGAATGAAATCTCAGCCGTGGTGGTCACGCCGTTTCTGGACGATGAGGGGAAAGAGCGGTCGCGTCCGCTCGCGGTGGTGCCCGCGTTTTCGGTGATGCTGGAGCCGGGGACGCAGGTGATTTCCGCGCACAACGGCGCGAGTTCGATGGTCACGGTAGGAGTGATCAGCAATCTGGCACGGTCCGAGCGCGGAGCGTTACGGCTGGAACTGCCGGAGGGATGGAAGTCTGAACCGACGGAGCAGTCGCTCGAATTCGCTCATCGGGGAGAGAAGGAGGAAGTGCAATTCAAAGTGTTCCCCGCCGATTTGCAGGAAGGGAGAGCGACGCTGCGGGCGGTGCTCGATGTGGGCGGAGAAAAATACGGCGAAGGCTACACGCTGGTGACGCGGGAGGATCTGGGCAGCTTTTATTATTACCAGCCGGCGCGGCAGCGGGTGAGCATGGTGGATGTGCGAGTGCCGCACGATTTGAAAATCGGTTATGTGATGGGGGCCGGGGATGATATTCCGACGGTGTTGGTGCAGGTAGGGATGAATGTGACTCTGATTCCGGCCGAAAAGCTGGCCAGCGAAGACCTGAGCAAGTATGGAACGATCGTGCTCGGGATTCGCGCATACGATACGCAGAAGGATGTGGTTACGAATAACAAGAGGCTGCTCGATTTCGTTTCTGCGGGCGGAACACTGGTGGTGCAGTACAACGCTGGGGTGGGAGATTTTAATAGCGGACACTTCACGCCATATTCAGCAGAGTTGAGCCGGGCGCGGGTTTCGGTAGAGGAGGCTCCAGTGGAGATTCTGGCGCCGCAGGATCAAGTTTTTCACTATCCCAATACTATTACAGCGCGCGATTTTGACGGTTGGGTGCAGGAGCGCGGTTTGTACTTTATGGACAAGTGGGATGAGCATTTCGAAGCGCTGCTTAGCTGTCATGATCCGGGTGAAGATGCGCAGAAGGGTGGGCTGTTGAAGGCGCATTTCGGCAAGGGGATTTACATCTACACGGGGTATGCGTTTTTCCGGCAGCTGCCAGCAGGCGTGCCCGGAGCGGTGCGGTTGTATGTGAACCTGTTGAGTGCAAAAGGCAGTGCGCAGTGACAGGTGGTTAGTTGTCGGTTTGTGGTTTCCAGTTTCTTCTCGTCGTTTCTTTCGCTTGATCCGACCCACGCATGGGATCTCCAACAGAATCGTCCGCGAGTTCGCCCGGTCTCATCCGCGGGATGGGGTTGGGAAGCGCGACTGCGCTCAACATGATCGACATGATTGGCGTGGGGCCATTCATCACCATGCCGCTCATGCTGAGCTATATGGGCGGGCCGCAGGCGATGATCGGCTGGATCGCGGGAGCGCTGTTTGCGGTGTGCGACGGGATGGTATGGGCGGAACTGGGCGCGGCTATGCCGGGCTCGGGCGGATCGTATCGCTATCTGCGTGAAATCTATGGGCCGCAGAAAATGGGACGACTGATTTCATTTCTGTTCATCTGGCAACTTTCATTTTCTGCGCCCCTATCGATTGCCACCGGCTGCATCGGGCTGGCCGGATATGCGGCTTATTACTGGCCGATGCTCGATACCGTCTACTTCGCGCACAATGCGGCTTTGCAAATTCCATGGGCGGGATCTCTGCAGGTGGGATGGATCGTGACGCCAGGAACTTCGGTGGCAGTGGCGATTTGTTTTATTACCATGCTGCTGCTTTACCGGGGAATTTCGGTGATCGGAAAATTGTCGAAGCTGCTGTGGCTGGGCGTGATGGGCACGATGGGATGGATCATCTTTGCCGGGCTCACGCACTTCAGCGTGACGCGAGTGTTCGATTTTCCGCCAGGGGCGTTTACGCTGTCGCGCGCTTTCTTTACCGGGCTGGGCGGGGCGATGCTGGTCGCGACGTACGATTATTGGGGTTATTACAACGTCTGTTTTCTGGGAGACGAAGTAAAAGATCCGGGACGGAATATTCCGCGCGCGCTCCTGCTTTCCATTCTGCTGGTTGCGTGTCTATACATAGTGATGAACGCGTGCATCCTGGCCGTAGTACCGTGGCGGGAGCTGGCGCAGGCGGGACAAAACAACAATGGGCTGTATGTGGTGTCGTTGTTCATGCAGAGGATATATGGAGCCTGGGCGGCGAAGCTGGTGACAGGGCTGGTGATGTTCACGGCATTCGCGTCAGTGTTTTCCCTGATGCTGGGTTATTCACGGGTCCCCTACGCGGCCGCGAAGGACGGAAATTATTTCCGCGCGTTCGCCAGGGTTCATCCGGTCTACCGCTTTCCTTATATTTCGCTGCTGGCACTGGGAGTGGTGGCAGCTGCATTTTGTTTTCTGCGCCTGAAGGATGCGATTGCGGCGCTCGTGGTGATTCGCATCCTGGTGCAGTTTTTGGTGCAGGCAGTGGGACTGATCGTGTTGCGAAGCACGCGGCCGGATATGCCCAGGCCGTTTCGGATGTGGCTGTATCCTTTGCCCGCCCTGGCGGCCATTGCAGGTTTTCTCTTCATTTTATTCAATCGAGTTAACGCTTGGAAGGAAGTGCGATACGCGGCCGTTATTCTGCTGACGGGATTGGCAATCTACATGATTCGAGCCTGGAGGGGGCGGGAGTGGCCGTTTGGAGCGGTTTCCAGGGTGGTGAATTCTTCCGGTTAGCGAGTGGTAGCGCGAGAGGAGAATCTCTACCACAGGAGACACAGAGGAACACAGAGAGTGGCTGATCATATTGCGATTCCGGGAGGCGAGGCCGTTGAGATCCGGCGGGCGGAATCGGCTTGGGCGCCGCTGCGGGAGCCACTGTTTCGATCGCTGTGGATTGCGGCGGTAGTTTCCTACACCGGAACGTGGATGCAAAACGTAGGGGCGGGCTGGCTGATGACGCAGCTCACCACGTCACCGCTGATGGTCAGCCTGGTGCAGGGAGCGTCAGCGATTCCTGTGTTTCTGGTAGTGCTGCCCGCTGGAGCACTGGCCGACATGGTCGACCGGCGGCGCCTGCTGCTGTTTACGCAGGGCTGGATGGTAGTGGCCGCAGCGGCCCTGGGCGGGCTCACGTTGTGGCATGTGGTGAGCCCGTGGACGCTGCTGGTGTTTACTTTTTTTCTGGGGCTGGGTGCGGTGATGAACGATCCGGCGTGGCAGGCGATTACGCCGGAGGTAGTCTCTCCACAGCGGCATGCTTCGGCGGTGGCGCTGAACTCGGCGGGATTCAACGTGGCGCGAGCGGTGGGCCCGGCGCTGGGCGGAATCGTAGTTGCGGCAGCGGGGTCGGGATGGTCGTTCTTACTGAACGCGGCGTCTTTTTTCGGCGTGATCGTTTTCTTGTGGCGCTGGAAACGAGCGCCCCACGAGCCGCTGGCGACGCGGGGTGTACGCGATGCGATTCTGGAGGGGTTTCGTTATGTGCGCCGGGCGCCGCAGGTGCGATCAGTGCTGATCCGCACAGCGGCATTCAGCGTGGGAGCCACTTCCCTGCTGGCGCTGCTTCCCGTAATCTGCCAGCCGCACGGAGCGCAAGGATACGGATTCCTGCTGACGTGTTTTGGCCTGGGCGCAATGGCTGGAGCGGCGCTATTGCCTCGTCTGCGCCTTCGCTATTCGGTAGACGGGTTGGTGGCAGGATCGACCGTATTGTTCGCCGCGATGACGGCAGCAGCCGGACAGGTGCATGTGTTTGAGGTGCTCTGTCTGGTATTGTTTACGGCGGGCGCAGGGTGGATCGGCATCCTGGCGTGTTTTAATTTTGTGGCGCAGACTATGTGCCCTTCCTGGATGCGAGCGCGGGCGCTCTCCATGTATCTGCTGGTGCTGCAGGGGGGAATGGCCGTCGGCAGCGCGATTTGGGGAGAGTTGGCCGTACGGGTCGGAGTTTCCACGGCACTGGCGTGGTCGGCGCTAGCTATGCTGGTGGGGCTGGCGAGCATTCGGCGGCACCGGTTGATGGCTGGTGAGTTGAAGATGGCGCCAGTCCTGATGAGAGATTAGTAAATTATATGGCGTTGATCTATTCAAACATCATTCGTGTAACCAAGGGGGCATCATGAGAAAGACAAAAACAATAAAGACAATCTTCTGTCTTGTGATTTGTGCGCTGCTTCTGGCATCTGGCGCTTCCGCCCAGGCGAAGAAGGAAACACCGCGAACTGTGACAGAAGTCTTGAGCAACACCGTCAAGAATCTCGAGCACGACCTGGTTCCCGCGGCGGAGGCCATGCCGGAAGATAAATTTGGTTTTTCGCCGAGCAACGGAGAGTTTAAGGGCGTCCGCACTTTCGCCGAGCAGATCAAGCACATCGCCGCCGTGAACTACGAACTGGCAGCGGCGATTCTGTCGGAGAAGCCGCCGGTGGATATTGGCGACGAATCCGGACCGGCGTCGGTCACATCCAAGGCCGACATTCTGAAATACCTGAACGATTCGTTCGTATATGTTCATAAGGCGATCGATACCATCAACGAGAAGAACCTGACAGGGACCGTGAAGAGTCCGTTCGGCGAATACAAAGTGACGCGCCTGGGTTTGGCGACGACTGTGGCGTGGCATGGCTTCGACCATTATGGCCAGATCGTAGAGTACTTACGCATGAGTGGGATCGTGCCGCCAGCCAGCCGTCCGGGCAACTGAGGAACTCGAAGCGAGTCAGACTCGCCGCGAAAGTGGGCCGCTTTCCCTTATTTCGAGGACGACGAGAACGACCGGCGAGCGCCGCGCAGTGTAATCGAAGTGGAAAACAGCTCGGCCGACAGTCCGTAACGTAGAAGCCGTGCAGCCACCGCCTCCCGTGCCTTCTTCGCGTCGGTACGTGGATCAAGGAAAACCAACACCGAAGGGCCAGCACCGCTAAGCACTGCACCGAGAAAGCCGTTCTTCCCCTTCAATGGTTGCAAGCAAGGCAGCAGCGGACACAGAGGCGCGCGGTACGGCTGATGGATGCGGTCTTCGAGCGCAGTCGCCAGCAGTTGCGGATTT
>Ga0302325_10035336_pt1 | contig 10213 bp, 10 predicted proteins | sample Palsa_T0_2_FD_201948 | JGI IMG/M metagenome (GOLD analysis project Ga0302325, IMG submission 201948) | Peat permafrost microbial communities from Stordalen Mire near Abisko, Sweden - Palsa_T0_2 | ecosystem: Environmental > Terrestrial > Soil > Palsa > Peat permafrost | place: Sweden: Abisko... | reverse complement strand
GGCCACCGCAGACGGCTCCGAACGGATCGCTCTCGTGGGCATGGGCTGCCAGACCTCGGCCACCGCGGTCATGTCGGCCCGCAAGGCCGGCAAGGTGGCCCGCCGGTTCAACCTCTCCATCGGGCTCTTGTGCTCCAAGACCTTCGACGACGCCATCTTCCCGGAGCTCTTCGAGGCCCGTTACGGCCTGCCCCGCGAGCAGATCAAGAAGATGAACATCAAGGGCGTGTTCCAGATCTGGATGCGCGACGGCTCCTATCACGAGGTTCCGCTCAAGGAGGCCCACGGCTGGACCAGGGAGGGTTGCAAGGCCTGTCCGGACTTCGCGGCCGAGCACGCCGACATCTCCACCGGTGGCATCGGGGCCTTCAACGATTGGACCCTCACCATCATCCGGACCGAGCGCGGTCGGGAGGTCTTCGACGCCATGGTGAACGACGGCGCCGTCGAGCTGCGCTCCATCGAGGAGGATCCCGGTGCGTTGGCCCTCCTGCGCCGGCTGAGCACGGTGAGCCGCAAGCGTTGGCCGGCCACCGCGGTCGAGATGCCCGGGAGGATCCCGGTCAAGTCGTAGGCAGCGCTCCCCCGGTGATCTCAGAGGCGCGCCCGAACACCGCGTCGAACATCTCCGTCGTGAGCATCCCGGTGAAGGTGTTGCGCTGGCTCGGGTGGTACGAGGCGATCACGATCCTTCCGTCGGCCAGCGTGCTCTCGGCCAGGTGGCCGAAGCGCGGACGGGGTCGGATGCCCAACGCAGTGGCGAGCGCCTGCAGCGCGAACTGGCCGAGGGCCACGTAGACGCGGGCCTCCCCGAGCAGTTCGAGCTCGGTGACCAGGTACCCGAGGCAGGCGTCCCGCTCGTCGGTGGTGGGCTTGTTGTCCGGCGGGGCGCAACGGACCGCCGCCGTGACGAACGCGCCCGAGAGCTCGAGACCGTCGCCACGGCCGGTGCTGGTGGGCTGGTTGGCGTAGCCGGCCCGGTGCAGCGCGCCGTACAGCCAATCGCCCGAACGGTCGCCGGTGAACATCCTCCCGGTGCGGTTGCCCCCGTGGGCGGCCGGGGCCAGGCCGACCACGACGAGGCTGGCCGTGGGATCGCCGAAGCCCGGGACCGGCCGGGCCCAGTAGGTCTCGTCTTGGAAGGAGCGGCGCCGATCCTGGCCGACCTTCTCCCGCCACGCCACCAGCCGCGGGCAGCGTCGACAACCCTCGATCTCGGTCTCGACCCGGGCCAATGCTGTGCTCGCCGAGTCGAGAGGGGCCACGGGTCGAGCCTACGATGAGGGGGTCGTGCCCACTTCGCCGAGCAGCCGTACGCGCGCCCACGGCGTCACCAAGGCCACCCGGTCACGGACCCGAGGCAGGAGTGTGCCCAAGTCGACGGTGGTGTTCCTGGTGCGCCATGGACAGACCCCCACCACCGGCAAGGTCATGCCGGGCCGGGCCCCCGGCCTCCACCTGGCCGAGGTCGGCCGGGCCCAGGCCCAACGGGTGGCCGAGCGAATCGCCGCCCTCTCCCCCGCCCCGACCGCCATCTACGCGTCGCCGCTCGAACGGACCCAGGAGACCGCGGCGCCGATCGCCCGGGCGCTCGGGCTGCGCGTCCGCAGTCACAAGGGCCTCTTGGACTGTGCGGTGGGCAGCTGGGAGGGAAAGTCGCTGAAGCGGCTGGCCAGGACGCCCGAGTGGCGGACGGTGGTCGGCTGGCCGACCGGCTTTCGCTTTCCCGGCGGGGAGTCGTTCGCCGAGATGTCGGTCCGTGCGCAGAACACGGTCCTGGCGCTCGCCGAGGAGCACCCGGGCGAGCGGTTGGTCTGCGTCTCGCACGCCGATCCGATCAAGGTGATTCTCGCCGCCGCGGCGGGCGTTCCCCTCGACATGTTCCAACGGATCGTCATCTCGCCGTGTTCGGTGTCGGCCATCGTGATCGGTCCCGGCGCCCCGTTCGTTCTGTGCGTCAACTCCACCGGCTCGCTCGCCGAGCTCGTCCCGTCGTGACCGAGCACGACCTCGACGCCCCCGACGACTTCACGGTTGGCGCGGTGGGTCCGGTAGGTGAACGGGTCTTTCTCCTTCAGTGCCGACAGGGGGCCGACGAGCTCACCTTGAAGGTCGAGAAGCAACAGGTGGCGGTGTTGGCCAGCTACCTGGCTCGCATCGTGGGCGAGGTCGGCCGGCCGGGCAGCCTTCCCGTGGACGTGGCCTTCCACGAGTCAGAGGAGCCCGCCTGGGTGGTCGGCACGATCGGGGTCTCCTACGACGAGGGCACCCAACGGATCGTGGTCGTGGCCGAGGAGATGGTCGAAGAGGACGAGGAATCCTCGGTGGCCCGTTTCTCGCTCTCCTTGGAGCAGGCTGCCGCGTTCGCGATCGCGGCCACCAGCCTGGTAGAGGCGGGCCGACCACCGTGTCCGTTGTGCGGACTCCCGCTCGACCCTTCGGGTCATGACTGCCCGCGGACCAACGGCCACCGCCCGCCGATCGCGTGAGCGCCGAGGCGGTCGCCCCGGAGCCGGCCGTGGCACGGCGGGTACTGGCCGAAGGTGAGGTCACCGTCCACGGCCGAATCGCCGGGAGCTCGAACGTCACCCTGTTCGCGACCTGCGAGCTCGAGGGCACCGAGCTCGCCGCGGTGTACAAGCCGGCCCGGGGCGAGCGCCCCCTCTGGGACTTCCCGACCGGTCTGCATCGCCGGGAGGTGGCCGCCTACATCCTTAGCGAGATCCTCGGGTGGGGACTGGTGCCCCTCACCATCGAGCGGACCGACGCCCCGCTCGGCATCGGTTCGCTGCAGTTGTTCGTCGAAGAGGACGGGGAGTCCCACTACTTCACCCTGCGCGACGAACCGCGCTTCACCGAGACGCTGCACCGACTGGCCGTCTTCGACGTGGTGGCCAACAACACCGACCGAAAGAGCGGCCACGTGCTCTTGGCCTACGGCCGGCTGTGGGCGATCGACAACGGGCTGTCGTTCCACTCAGAGCCCAAGCTGCGCACCGTGATCTGGGACTTCGCCGGCGACCGGTTGACCGACGAGGAGACCGGGGCCTTGGAGCGCCTGGTCGCCGACCCCCTCCCGGCCGAGCTCGAGGAGTTGCTCGATCACGACGAGGGGGCGGCGTTGCTCCAACGAACGTCGCGCCTCTTGCGAGAGGGTCGACTTCCCGAACCGGGCGACGACGACTGGCGTCCCTATCCCTGGCCGCTCGTGTAGTCCGCCTGCCTGGTCCACGAACGGCCCGAGGGGTAACCCCAGGGAAAGAGACCCGGTAGCCACCTTCCCATCGACACGGGGAGTCTTTAGGTTGGTTTCACGCAGCGACTGAGGGGATCAGGTACGAATCATGGTGAAGGCATTGCAATGGTGATCGTGCTCCCAGAGGACCTCGAGATCCGGATCCGCCGAATCGCCCACGCGATCTTGCGGGCCCCCTTCACCAAACAGACCTGGTCGGAGCTCTTGTTCTTCGTGGTTGGGGCACCACTGGCAGCCCTCGGGTTCGCCTTCATCGCGCTGACCATGGCGGCGGGGGTATCCCTTGCCGTCACCTTCATCGGGTTGGCGATGCTCGCTCTCTCGATCCGCGGTGCGAGGAAAATCGGCGGCATCCATCGAGCGGTCGCCCGCGGGATCCTCGGTGAACAGATCGACGAGCCGGACCCGTTCGTCGCCCGACCGGGATTCCTGGGATGGCTGCAATCGACACTGCGCGACCGGGCCGGTTGGCGGGCCATGGCCTACGCCGTCATCAAGGTCCCGTTGGTCTTCGTCGGGTTCTTCGTCGCCTTCGCGGTCTGGTTCGATGCGTTCGAATTTCTCACCTACCCACTCCAGGGGGCCGATTCAGCCGGTGAGATCGGCGTGGTCCGAGTCCTCTTTCCTCCCGGGTTCTTCTCGGTCGGCGACCCGCGCTTCCTCCATGGGGTGGCGATCTTCTGCGGCGGCGTGTTCTTGCTCTTCCTGGCTCCATGGGCCGTTCGAGCCGTCGTCTACGTCGATCGGCTCTTGATGCGGTCGTTGCTCGGGCCCGATGCGGTGGCGGTCCGCGTGCGTTCGCTTGAGCTCGCCCGTGCGCAGACGGTCGACGCGTCGGCGGCCACCCTCCGACGGATCGAGCGGGATCTGCACGACGGCACCCAGGCGCAACTGGTCGCCCTCGCCATGCGACTGGGGATGGCGAAGGAGAAGCTGGACGACGCCGACCATCTCGACCTCGATCAGGTGCGCGAGCTGGTTGTCGACGCCCACCGTGGGGCCAAGGAGGCGATCACCGAGCTGCGGGATCTCGCCAGAGGTATCCACCCTCCGGCCCTGGACACCGGGCTCGAAGGTGCGCTCTCAACGCTGGCCGCGCGCAACACGATCCCGACCGAGCTCACGCTGGAGCTCAAGGATCGTCCGACTCCCGCGATCGAGTCGATCGCCTACATTTGCGTCGCCGAGCTCCTGGCGAACGTCGCTCAGCACGCCCACGCCTCCCGGGCCAGCGTCACCTGTGCGCAGCACGGCCGTTGGCTGCGGGTGGTCGTGCGCGACGATGGGGTCGGCGGAGCACGACCCTCGAGATTGGGATCTTCTTCGAGCGGACTGACCGGTCTCAGCGATCGGGTCCGCGCGGTCGACGGACGGTTCGACATCACCAGTCCGCCCGACGGTCCGACCACGATCACGGTGGACCTACCGCTCCACGCCTAGATGACCACACCCATACGCGTCGTCATCGCGGAGGATTCGGCCATCCTCCGCGACGGTCTGGTGCAACTCTTGGTCGACCGAGGCTTCGTGGTCACCGAGGCGGTGAGCGACCCGGACGCGCTGCGGAGATCGGTCGAACGAGATTGTCCCGACGTGGCCATCGTCGACATTCGCATGCCGCCCACGTTCACCGACGAAGGGCTGCGCGCCGCCATCGATCTTCGTCGGGTGCATAGCGGGCTCGGGATCTTGATGTTCTCGCAATACATCGAGACCAGATACGCCACCGAGCTGCTGGCCGACAACTCTGCGGGCGTCGGGTACCTGCTGAAGGATCGTGTCGCCGACGTCAGCGAGTTTGTGGACGCCCTCGAGCGGGTGGCGTCGGGCGGGACCGCACTCGACCCAGAGGTGGTCACGCAGCTCCTCGGGGCGTCGCGTCGGGCCGGCTCGATCTCCACCTTGAGCCCGCGGGAGAAAGAGGTGCTCTCCTTGATGGCGGAGGGACGCACCAACGCCGCCATCGCCGGCGACCTCACGATCTCCGAAGGGGCGGTCGAAAGGCACGTCACCAACATCTTTCTCAAGCTCGACCTGCCGGCCTCCCAGACCGACCATCGTCGGATCCTGGCCGTGCTCCGGTACCTCGACTCTTGAGCTCTCGGTCACCGGGGCGCACTGGTGGAGTCTGACGCCGAGCCGACTTGGTCCGAGTCAACCGGTGAGATCCACCCCGAGATGGACATGGATGGACTGCTCGACGACGCCCGAGAGCACCTGGGCCCCGCCCGGGGTGATGTGGGTGCCGTCGGGCTCGCGCACGTTGACCTCCTGGCCGGCGACCACCAGGTAGGGGGTGAACTGGCCGGCCGGGGTCCCGAGCACGGTCCAGCTGGACAGGAACTCGACCCCGCGGTGCCTGGGGGCGGCCTGCTGAACGATCCCGTCGATCCGTTGCATCGCCGCCGACAATGTGGGGTCCTGCATCGGGGGCATGCCCACCCAGATCACCTGGGCACCGCGGCTGGTCGCCTCGGCCATGAAGGCGTTGACCCGGTCCCGGTAGGTGGCGTCCCAGGCCGGCGTCCCGAAGGGGATGTCGGGGGGACCCGGGAAGTCCTGGTCGTCGTTGGCCCCCATCATGATCACGATGACCTGGGGCGTGTAACGGGGCAGGTCGGCGGCGAGCTCGGCCGGCCAGTTGAAATAGTCGGGCCGGGTCAGCCCGGTGGACACCTGCCCGTCCAGGGTGGCCGTGACCACCCCGGTCGCGCTCAGGTCGTCCACCAGCACGTCGCCGAGGTCGATCCCGAGCGAGTCGCCCAGGACCAGCACCCGCAGGGGTTTGGTGGCCGTGGGATGCCGGTTGAGGACCACCATCGGGACGGGGACGGTGGTCACCGTCGACCTCGGCTTGATCGGAACCAGCGCGGTGCCCAGCCCGCTGCCGGGTTGGTTGCCGTGACGCCCGAGAATCCCGTCGGCGATCGAGACCACGTGGGAGAGCCCGAGGTCGCGGCTGACCGTGGCCAGGGGGCCGAGCAGGTCGAGGGCGACGGTGCGCCGGGTCCCGATCGGCGAGACCTGGGCGTTGTGCTGCAGGGTGGGCGCGTCGAGCACCAGCCAGATCGCGAAGGCGGCCAGCGACACCCCGAGCACCCGGGTCCAGCCGGCGCGGCGAGGCTCGGGCCCCGGCGTGGGCGGCCCGGGAGGAGACGGTGGCCTGGCCGGGGTGATGATCCGGTCCCACCGGCGGCGGACGGCCTCCACCACCCGGCCGCCCGATCGTTCCTCGAGGGGGTCCTCCCAGCTCATGGGCGCATCAGAAGCGGTAGTAGATGAAGGGGGCCACGCCGGTCGGCCCGAGGGTGGTGATGGCCAGGAGGACCAGGGCGAGCAGGCCGGCCTGGACGCCCGCCCGCTGCTCGGAGAAGACCCGCTGGACCCGCTCGAGCGCCCCGGCCGGAATGAACTGCGCCTCGATCACCCCGATGATGGTCAGGACCAACAGCGGGGTGATCAGCGGGGACCCGGTCCCCCAGCCGGTGAACAGGCGCCCGAGGACCGCGGTCGCGTTCGAGAAGGACGAGGCGTTGAAGAAGACCCACCCGAGACAGACGAACTGGAACGTCCAGAACCGCTGCCAGGTCGCTCGCAGCGGACCGTCGGCCACCGCCGGCAGGCCGCGGGCCACGCGGGCCTTACGTCGGAGGTGCCCGACCACCTGTCCCGAACCGTGCAGCGCGCCCCAGATGACGAACGTCCAGTTGGCCCCGTGCCACAGGCCGCCGAGGACCATGGTGAGCATGATGTTGCGCACCACCAACGCGTCGGATCCCCGGTTCCCGCCGAGCGGGATGTAGAGGTAGTCGCGCAGCCAGCGTGAGAGCGTCATGTGCCAACGTCGCCAGAAGTCCTGCAGGTTCCGGGCCGTGTACGGGGCGTCGAAGTTGACCGGGAACCGGATGCCGAGCAGCAGGGCCAGCCCGATCGCGATGTCGGTGTAGCCGCTGAAGTCGCAGTAGATCTGCACGGCGTAGCCCCAGGCGGCGAAGATCACCTCGGGGGCCGAGTGCGCGTGCGGCGCCGAGAACACCGGCTGGACGATGGAGGTCGACACATACGAGGAGATGACGACCTTCTTGAAGAGGCCCGCCATGATCATCCAGATCGCGCGCGAGAAGTCGACCTCGGCCGGGTTGCGGTGGTGGCGTATCTGGGGAAGCAGCTCCTCGCCCCGGACGATCGGCCCCGCGATCAGATGGGGGAAGAAGCAGAGGTAGACGGCCAGGTCGATCGGTCTCGCCGTGTCGATCCGGCCGCGGTAGACGTCCACGACGTAGCTGATCGCCATGAAGGTGAAGAAGGAGATGGCCACCGGAAGCGTGGGCTGCACGAGCGGCACCAACCGCCCGGCACCCATCGCGTGGAGCACGTTGTCGACGTTGACCGCGAAGAACCCCGCGTACTTGAAGTAGCCGAGCAGTCCGAGCAGCCCGACCAGCGAGAGCACGAGGGCCGCCTTGGCTCTCTTCGGGGCGGACCCCCGATACGACGCCCCCAGCGCGCCGAGATGCGCGATGAGGGTCGCGGCCACCAACAGGAAGACGAAGCGCCAATCCCACCAGCTGTAGAAGAAGTAGCTGAACGCAATGATGGCCAGCTTCCAGAAGGTGGGATACGGGTTGAGCAGCCAGCTCGCCACGAAGGCGACGGCGAAGAAGATGGCGAAGTCGATGGTCGGAAAGAGCATGGTCGACGCCGACGGCGATCGTCCGAGCGTACTTCGCCGACCCCCCGGGACGGCCGGCCCCGGCCCGCGCCGGGGCCACCTCGCGAAGGTGGTTCCGATCGCCCAACCCGCCCGACACCTGGGCGGATCGGGGTGCTACTTGCTGTTCTTGATGGCCTCGATCAGGGCCGGGAGCACCTTGTGCACGTCGCCCACGATGCCGAGGTCGGCCACCGAGAAGATGGGGGCGTCCTGATCCTTGTTGACCGCCACGATGTTCTTGGAGCCCTTCATCCCGACCAGGTGCTGGGTCGCCCCCGAGATCCCACAGGCGATGTAGAGGTCCGGCTTCACCGTCTTGCCGGTCTGGCCGACCTGGCGGGCATAGGGCACCCACCCGGCGTCGACGATCGCCCGGGAGGCCCCGGCCGCCCCGTGCAGCAGGTTGGCCAGCTCCTCGATCATCTGATAGTTCTCGGCCGACCCGAGCCCGCGCCCACCCGAGACGATCACGCTGGCCTCGTCGAGCTTGGGGCCGCTGCGCTCCTCGACGTGACGCCCGGTGACCTTGGCCGCGCCGGATGCACCCGGTGCGGGGGCGGGGGCGGACACCACGTCGGCCGCTCCCCCACCGCCGGCCTCGGCGGTGAAGGACTTGGCCCGGACCACGAAGATGTGGGGACCCTCGCCGGTGAAGTGGGCCGTCGCGGCGATGGTGCCGCCGAACAGGGTGTGCTGGCTCGACAGGCCGCCGTTCTCGCTGAGGCCGACCACGTTGGTGAGGACCGGTCGGTCGAGCTTGACCGACAGGCGGCCCGCCACGTCGCGGCCGTCGTAGCTGGCCGGGATGAGCAGGGCGTCGGGGCGATCACCGCCCTCGATCAGCGCCGCGATGGCGCCGGCCACCGGGGCGCCCGGCAGGGTCTCACCGACGTCGCCGACGTCATAGACCTTGGTGGCGCCGTAGTCGCCCAGCGCGGCCGCGTGGGTGGCGGTGTCGGGACCCCAGCTCACCGCGGCGACGTTGGTCCCGATGGCGCGTGCCTCGGTGAGGAGCTCCTGGGTGAGCGTGGTGGGACCGGACTCGGCGAACTCGGCCAGCACCCAGATGTTGTCGAGGGCCATCAGAGGACCTTCAGTTCTTTCAGGAAGGCGAGGATCCGTTCGGCCCCGTCCCCCTCGTCGACGACGATCTCGCCGCCGCCGCGGTCTTCGACCTTGGAGACCTCGGTGATCTCCTGGCCGGCGCCGACCGAGCCGACCTGGTCCTCAGGCACGCCGATGTCGGCCACGCTCAGCACGTCGACCTGCTTGGACTTGGCCGCCATGATCCCCTTGAAGGAGGGGTATCGGGGCTCGACCACCCCGGCGGTGACGCTGACCACCGCCGGCAGCGGGCTCTCCACCTCGTCGTAGCCGGCCTCGGTCTGACGCTCCACCTTGACCGTCGACCCGTCGATGGCGATCTTCTTGGCGAAGGTGATCGAGGGCAGGTCCAGCAGCTCGGCGATCTGGGCCGGGATGGTGCCGGTGTAGCCGTCGGTCGACTCGGTGGCCGTGAGCACCAGGTCGGGCTCGGCCCGCTTGATCGCGGCGGCCAGCACCTTGGCCGTGCCGAGGGCGTCGGACCCGGCCAGGGCGGGGTCGCTCACCAGAATGGCCCGGGCGGCGCCCATGGCCAACGCCGTGCGCAGCCCCGAGGTCTCGCCACCCGGCGCCATCGACACCAGGATCACCTCGTCGCCCTCGCCGCTGGCCAGCTGGAGGCCCATCTCCACGCCGTAGGCGTCGGAGTCGTCCAGGATCAGCTTTCCGGTCCGATCCAGGTTGTGGGTGGTGGGATCCAGGGCCGCCGGGGCGGCCGGATCAGGGATCTGTTTGACGCAGACGACGACGTTCATGATGGGTCATTGTTCATTACCCCGAGTGGGCCCCGCCATTCGCCCCTTCCGTCTTTTCTTTCCGACGACGTGTGACCAGGGCCAACGCGGCACTCAGGCGGTCGGTGATGAGGGCGTCCACCCCCAGGTCGAGCATGGCCTCGAGGTCGGCGTCGGCGTTGGGCGTCCAGACGTTGACGGCCAGCCCGGCCTGCTGGCAGCGGCCCACGAAATCGGCCCGCACGCCCACGAAGAACGGGTGAAGGGCCTGGTAGTGACGGTCCAGGGCCGTGGCGAGGGCGTCGTCGAGGTCGGCGGTCACCCCGAGCAGCCACCCGACCGCCAACCCCGGTTCGGCCGCCCGGACCGCCTCGATGGTCGGGGCGTCGAAGGAGGAGACGATGA
>Ga0302325_10035332_pt1 | contig 10214 bp, 6 predicted proteins | sample Palsa_T0_2_FD_201948 | JGI IMG/M metagenome (GOLD analysis project Ga0302325, IMG submission 201948) | Peat permafrost microbial communities from Stordalen Mire near Abisko, Sweden - Palsa_T0_2 | ecosystem: Environmental > Terrestrial > Soil > Palsa > Peat permafrost | place: Sweden: Abisko... | reverse complement strand
CAGGTATCCTACGTCGGGTTCCGCGCGTTCGAGAAGGACATCACGGTGGTCGCCGGCCAGGTGCAGCACTTGGACGTGCAACTGGAAATCGTGTCGACCAACGAAGAGGTTCTGGTCACCGCCGATCGACCGCGCGGCGAGGCCGAAGCAATCAATCGCACACGAATGGCGGATAACGTCCTGCAGGTGCTACCGGCGGAGGTGATCACGTCCCTGCCGAACGCCAATGTCGCCGACGCTCTCGGGCGGCTGCCTTCCGTCACGTTAGAACGAATCGAGGGTGAGGGCGTCTACATTCAGGTGCGCGGCACCGAGCCCCGGCTTACGAACGTGACGATTGACGGCCTCACCGTTCCGTCTCCGGAGCCCACGGTGCGGCAGGTGCGCCTCGATGTAATCCCGGCCGACCTGGTGGAGTCCGTGGAAGTCAATAAAACGCTTGCCCCGAATATGGATGGCGACGGGATCGGCGGTTCGGTGAACATGAAAACCAAGACCGCCGGCGAGTTTCCCACCCTAAATCTGTATGGGATCGGCGGATATAATCCCATTCTTGGCGGCAGGTACGACGACCAGTTTGGCGGCACTTTCGGACACCGCTTCGGCAAGGACAAGAAACTGGGCATCCTGTTTGGCGGCACTTACGATTTCAACGGCCGGGGCATCGATAATTTTCAGCCGGCGATTGACCCGGCATCCACGTTCAGCAACCCGATTTACGACAACAATACCATTCGCGAATACCGTTACTATCGCAACCGGTGGGGTTATGCAGGGTCGGCGGACTACAAACTCGGGCCTTTTTCCAGCCTGTATCTGCGTGCTTTATATTCCAACCTGCAGGATTACGGCGATAAGTGGTATTACGAACCGCAGGCGACCAGCTCTCCTAAGTTCTACACCTCCAGCAAGCGGCCCGATGTCGAGGTCAGCAACGTAGCGCTGGGAGCAAATCATCAGCTCAGTCCGTCTTCGCTATTGACGTGGGAAGTGTCTTTCGCCCGCTCTTACGAGTTGGATTCGGCCGGCAATCCCAAGGCGGATTTCTCCTGGATCGCGCCTAAATTGGTCTGCGGATACACTCCTTCGGCGCAGACCAACCCACTGGTTCCACATTTCAACAACGGATGCGACGCCGCCAACTCACCGCTGCTGGTGGCCAGCAACTGGGGGTTCAAGGATATCACCACCTCTACGGGCCAGTCCGCGCAGGTAAATCTGACCGCGTCGGGAGCCTACTCCTACAACTATCGCCTGGGCTCGCATTTCGGCATTTTGCAGATTGGAGGCAAGATCCGCAACGGACATAAGTTCCAGAACGCTACCGAGACGGTATACGACGGCTGGACTGCCACCAACTATCCGATGACGAATTTCCTGGACAGTTTCACCAGCGCCAATTACATGGACGGAAATTATTTTGGTGGCCACTACGGCCAGGTCTCCAGCTTTAATAAGATCGAGAGCTATACACTGGCCAACCTGTCGAATTATGTGGATGGTTATAAGACGGCTTCCGACACTTACCCTAACATCTTCGATATCGTAGAGCGAATTTCAGCGGGCTACATCATGGATACCATGGATTTCGGCCATCTGCACGTGGTGGCGGGGGTGCGAATCGAGGGCACGCAGACGAATACTTTGGGCTACAACGTCACTCTCTACCCGGCCGGCAGCAGCAATTGCCCCACGCCTACCGGATGCGGCGTTCCGGTGCCTGTGAACAATAATCCCTCTTATACCAACATACTTCCAAGTATTTCGATGCGCTATGCACTCGACAACCAATCGGGCCTGCGCCTGGTGTATGGGCGCGGAGTGTCCCGTCCCGATGCCTACCAGCTGGTGCCTTATGTGACGGAAGACGATTCCACCAATCCTCCCACCATCGCCGAGGGCAACCCCAACCTTAAGCCGGAACACGCCAACAATTACGATCTGCTCTACGAGCGGTTCCTGAATCCCACGGGGATCATCCAGGCGGGATTCTTCTATAAGCAGATCACGGACACGCTGATCAGCACGTCGTATACCGCCGCCAGCGGACAGTACGCGGGCGATTTGGTTTCGCAGTGGCTGAATGTGGGCAGCGCCGAACTGCACGGCTTCGAGGCATCGTATCAGCAGCGACTGGCGATGCTACCCGGCTTTTTGAAGGGCTTCGGCGTAATGGCGAATTACAGTTGGACCGGTTCGCAGATTAACTACATACCGGGCCGCACGGACAAGCCCGCGCTGCAACGCCAGATGCCGAATGCTTGGAACATCAGCCCTACTTACGACCGCGGACGCTTTTCGGCGCGTATCGGCATGGGCTACACCGGCGCTAGCATTTATCAATACCAATACCAGTCTTCCGACGACCCGAACCATTTGGGCGCCACCGGCCCCACGGGCGACATCTATACGTTGCCGCACTTCCAACTCGATGCCCAGGCGAGCGTCCGTCTAGGTCACGGGCTTAGCGCGGTGGTTTACGGCTTGAACATGACCAACGAAGTCTTCGGTTATTACCAAGGCAGCCCTATCTTCGTCAATCAGAGAGAGTGGTACAAAGCAACTTACGCGGGCGGATTCCGGTATAGCTTAAATCGTGAAAAATAACCGCGCGGTCATTCTCAGCGCGCTCCTGCTGGCCGTGTTGCCGGCAGGCGGAGCGGGCGAGCCCGAACTGAAGTACGTGGTGATCGTCAGCCGGCATGGCGTTCGGTCCCCCACCTGGGACAAGACCAGGCTCGACGCATACACAACCGAGCCCTGGCCGGCGTGGGAAGTTCCGCCGGGGAATCTTACGCCGCACGGCCGCAAGCTGATCGAGCTCATAGGTGCCTACTATCGCCAATGGCTGGCCGGCGAGCACCTGCTGCGGACGGGCGGATGCGCTGATGCGCGACGCATTTACATTCACGCCGACAAAGAACAACGCACGATGGAGACCGGCCGCGCCTTCGCGGAATCGCTCGCGCCGGGCTGTGGAATCGAAGTTCACTCCTGGCCGGATAGCGGGCCCGATCCGCTGTTTTCGGGTGCCGGAAAGCCGGATGCGGAAAAGATGCGGGCGGCCGTCAGCGAGCGATTGGGGCCTGATCCTCGGAAGTTGGTGGCGGACCATCGCTCTGAGTTGGACGAGTTGCAGTCTATTCTGGGAAACAAGTTGACACCGGAGCCCGCGGTGGGAGTCGCGCTCAAGGGCAACACGGTAGAATTGACCGGGCCTTTCGCAACCGGTTCGACCTTCAGCGAGAATCTGCTCTTGGAATATGCCAACGGGATGAAGGGCAGCGCGCTGGGGTGGGGCCATTTGACGCGTGAAAATCTCGAACGCGTGATGGAGATACACACGGTCTATGCGGATCTGATGCGGCGCACGGCTTACCTGGCGCGGGTCCGCGGGTCGAACCTACTGGCGCATGTGTTGCGGTCGATGGAGCAGGCTGCCATCGGCAAGGCGACACCGGGCGCGCTGGGACAAGCCGGCGATGCGGTCCTGCTGCTCTCCGGTCACGATAGCAATCTCTCCAATCTGAGCGGGATGCTCGGGCTTTCCTGGAAGCTCGCCGGATACCAGCCTGACGATACGCCCCCCGGCGGTCCTCTGATTTTCTCCCTCTGGCGGGAGGGGGGCACAGGTCGCTACTCGGTGAGACTGCGGTATGTGGCGCAGTCGCTCAATCAGATGCGCTACGCGGAGACGCTGTCGTTGACGACGCCGCCGGAGGGTCAGGACGTGGCGCTTCCTGGTTGTGCGGTGAGCGGATGTCCCTGGGAGATGGCCAGGCAGGTAATGGAGGAGGCAATCGATCCGCAGTTCACTTCGGGCGGGTCTGGACGGTAATTGCGGCTGCCAACCGCTTGCTTATGCGCGCGGCTCGGAGACGCCGTCCGCAGATACGAGGCGCGTCCGCGAGGGAGTGCTTCATGGGCCTGCGCGCGTGGGCGAGCTTGGCTCGCCTGGACAAGCTAAAGCTTATCCCACAAATCGCCGGTGTTTGCAGTGGTGGGGCATGCTTTAGCTTGCCTGCCGGGCGACAGCCCGGCCAGTCCGTGTCGGCCACCAAAAGGCGGTGAAGCTCCACCTGCGAGGTTCTTCAACGCCCTCCTTCTTGAACCGCTTCCCCTAAATCCCGCATCTCATGCGATATGGATCTGGAACTGAAGGGAAAGACCGCTCTGGTAACCGGATCGACCGCGGGGATTGGGCTGGCGATCGCAACCGCACTCGCCAAAGAAGGCGCCAGTGTGATTGTGAATGGCCGCACCGAGGAGCGTGTGGACCGCGCGGTGTCGGCCAGCGGCGCGGCGCACGGCATCGCCGCCGACCTGGGAACGGAAGCGGGCGCCCGCGCCGTCATCGACCGGTTTCCCACGGTCGACATTCTGGTGAACAATCTGGGCATCTTCGAGCCCAAGCCGTTCGAAGAGATTTCCGACGAGGACTGGCGACGATTTTTCGAGGTGAACGTGCTGAGCGGCGTCCGCATGAGCCGCCACTATATCGGCCCGATGAGAGAGAAGAACTGGGGCCGGATCGTTTTCATTTCCAGCGAATCGGCCCTGCAGATTCCCAAGGAGATGATCCATTACGGGATGACAAAGACGGCGCAGCTTGCCGTGGCGCGCGGGCTGGCGGAGACCACCGCCGGAACGGGCATCACGGTGAACTCAGTGCTGCCGGGACCTACGATGTCCGAGGGCGTGGTCGAATTCGTGAGCCAGCTGGCCACAGCGCACGGCGTGGATCGCGCCGCGATCGAACGCGAGTTCTTCACCAAAGCGCGTCCCAGTTCGCTCTTACAGCGCTTCGCTACGACGGAGGAAGTCGCGGCTGTGGTGGCCTTCGTGTGCAGTTCACTTGCGTCGGCGATTAATGGGGCGGCAGTGCGGGCGGAGGGCGGAGTCCTCCAGTCGATCGCGTAAGAGCACCATGGCAGCTATGCAGGACAAGCTGAAGGGGGCGCGCAAAAACAAAAGCATCGCTTGCTTGAGCGCGCGGCTCATTTATCTCGCGTTTGAAACTGCACGCCGTAATGAGTCACGACCGTGGGAGTGGTGCCTTTAGGCGAGCTCCACTCGCCTGGACAAGCTGAAGCATGTCCCACTAACGTTTCCAGATACCCCAGAAGCGGACATTCATACCGCCGCAACGGTCGTTGTCGTTTGCCACGAGATAGCGCCCTATCAAGGTGAGGTCGACGGTACAGGAATCCGCGCCCGAATCGACGAAGTGTAAATGGTTGCCCTGAGGCGACGCGTCGCCTTCGAAATCGCCGGTGTGGACCACGCCAGCCGTGCCGTGCCATTCGGCCTCGCCTTTAAGGTGCAGTTTGGCGCCGCTTGATGTGGCAATTTGTATACGTCCGCGGTCATTTCCCCACGTTCCTACCCAGGCGCTGAGCGGGGGCACGGAGTCGGCCGGAACATCGCGGATGTCACTCGCTTTCACCCAGCCCGGGCCGGCGCCGTCGCGCTGTTGGATGTAAGCGCAGGTCCAGTCGCCGTCCGTATGGTAAGGCGCCACCACGTCGCCGGCCGCGAGTTTCGTGGGCGAGCAATCCTTGGCGGATTGGCAGCCGTAATATCCTGCGGTCGGCCTCGTCACTTCAGCCAACTTTCCGTCGGCGCTGAAGCCATCGAAGCTGCACGCTTTCCGAGGACGATCCTGCGCGGCGGCGGCCGCACAGATTAACATCGCCACAAAGGTTTTGACTCGCATTAGTTCACTCCGTCCCGCTATTATTAGAAAATGACAAGCACGCCACCTCCCGTTGTCGACGATAGCACTGGGGCAAGCCCCAGCCAGCCCATCATGGATCTCGAGCGCGATTACCTTTTGCAGAATTATGCGCGCTATCCGCTGGTGCTGGTGCGTGGAAAGGGAAGCTACGTTTACGACACGGTAGGTCGCCGCTATCTCGATTTCATCACCGGAATCGGAGTAAATGCGCTGGGACATGCGCATCCGCGTATCGTGAAGGCGATGCGCGAGCAGGCCGGACTGTTGGTGCACTCCTCCAACCTCTATTACCACCAATATCAGGGGCCTCTGGCGAAGCGATTGGTGGAGATGAGCGGGCTCAAGCGCGCGTTTTTCTGCAATACCGGAACGGAAGCGGTGGAAGGCGCGCTGAAGATGGCAAAGGCGCACGGGCGCGCCATCGACCCCGCGAAGTGCGAGATTATTTCGCTCGAGAATTCCTTTCACGGACGGACGATGGGCGCTCTTTCGGTCACCGGACAGCCGAAATACCGGCAGGATTTCGAGCCCCTGATGCCGGGTGTGCGCTTCGTCCCCGCCAACGATATCGCGGCGCTGGAAGCGGCATTTTCCGAACGGACCGCGGGAATGATCGTGGAGCTCATTCAGGGCGAAGGCGGGATCTATCCGCTGACTCACGAGTATGCCGCCAAGGCGCGCGAGCTGGCGGACCGGTACAACGCGCTGCTGATCGCCGATGAGACACAGTGCGGCGTCGGCCGGCCCGGCACTTACTTCGCATACCAGCGCTCATCGCCCGTGATCCTTCCCGACGTGGTAGTGGCGGCCAAGCCTGTGGCTTGCGGCATCCCGCTCGGGTTCATCCTCGCCAACGACAAGGCCGCCGCGGCCATCAAGCCGGGCATGCACGGCACTACTTTCGGGGGCGGTCCTTTGGCGTGCCGCGTGGCGCTGGAATTTCTGGATATTCTCGATGGCTTGCTGCCGCACATTCAGGAGATGGGCGGCTATCTCCATGTCGCGATAAGTGAACTGGCGCGCAAGCACGGGTTCGTCAAAGAAGTCCGCGGTTTCGGATTGATGCTCGGCGTGGAACTGACTGTGTCCGGCAAGCAGTTGGTGCTCGACGCGATGAAGGAAGGGCTGCTGATGAATTGCACGCACGATACTGTGCTGCGCTTCCTGCCGCCGTACACGGTGACCGAGAAGGACATCGATAAAGCGGTGAAGGTGCTGGGCAAGTTATTCGCCAAGGTGAAGTAGCGGCAGGCGAGCTCCGCCGTGGGACATGCTCTAGCTCGTCAGGCGAGCAGAGCTCGCCTTCGCCAGCTTCGATGACGCCGAACAAGTTTCTCTGGCTTTGCAGGCGTTGCTTTCGGGGTACAAAGCCGAAGAAACTCCAGCGCGGGCGACGATGGCTTGTTCCGGGGGTGAGACCCCACCGCAAGCCATTGAAGTCTCCATGAAATGAATGGCCAAAGTCCAGGGGCGAGCTCCGCTCGCCTGGACAAGCTAAAGCTTATCCCACGTGCGAATCGCTAGTAAATGTATTGCTGGAACAGCTTGGTCAGCTGCTTATTGAGATCTTTCCCCGCGACGCTCGACATGGCAGCTTCGAAGTCGTCGCTCGTCACCTGGCCGCCCCAATGCCCGTTGGTGTACGCCCGCAGGCCGCGCCAGAAGACTTCGTCGGTCAGCAAGCGGCGTAATTCGGACAAAAGATATGCGCCTTTGTGGTATGGCAGCGGACCGCCGGCCTGCTGCGGCGTCTGCCAATCGGTGAAGAACAGCGGGCGATCCTTGCCCTGCGCGCGCAGGTTGTCGTAAGTCTGCTTGGACTGGGCTATCTCGCGTTCGTAGCGCGCTTTTCCGAAGCGCTGTTCGAGGAAGCAGTCCGCCAGAAAGGTCGCCATTCCTTCGCTCAACCAGAAATCCGACCAGTCTCTGGCGACGATTCCCACGCCGTACCATTGATGTGCCAACTCGTGCGCCAGCAGGTCCAGGTTGTCGGGCGCCGATTCAGCGGGGTATTTCTTTTCCGGCAAGAGAGTCATGCCGACGGCCTCCTGCTCCACCGTGCCGTGCGTGAAGACCTGCGTGTAGCTGTCGAACGGGTATGGCTTGCCGGAACGCCCGGAGAGGAATTTCATTACAGCGGCAGTGTCGTCGAACACGTTCGCCTTGCCGAGCACGCGCAAAGTCACGCCGTCTACCTTCTTCGTGCTCTCGGCGAAATCGCCGGCCGCGAAGGCGAAGAGGAACGCCGGGTAGGGCTTGTCGAGCGTCCACGTGGCGCCATTGGGATGCCCGCTGGCGGCAACCTTGAATTGCGGCGGCAGATCGATTGTCAGCGCCAGCGTGGCTCGGTCTTCGGGGTGTTCGTCGCAGGGCATCCAATCGCTGGTGAAGAAGGACGTATAGATCTGGTCGGGAAAGAATACCAAGCCCTTGGCGGGAACTGCGGTGTAGCGAATGGTGATGCTGCGGTGGTCGGTCTTGTAGACCGGTGAGCGCATCACCACGATGAGGATCTTCTCCTTGCGCTCGAAGTAGAGAGCGGATTGCCCTTCCTTGACCGAGGCGATCTCCATGTCGCTGCCGGCATCCAGTTCGATGGCCTCCAGGCGATCGGTGCGGCTGGTGAGCTTGATGGTCACTTCTCCCGCCATGCGCTTGGCGGCAAGGTCGGGGGTGATGCGAACATCGTAATGTTCCACCACGTAAGGACGCGTGAGGGGAGCAGCTGCCACGGGCCCCATGAGCGCCAGCCCGAGGATCGCCGGGAGGGATTTCATTTCTTGCCGAGCTCTAAATGCAATCTTAACGTACCCACCCAAAGCGGCCCGCGATCGCGGTTATATCCGGGATTGTTGTAATGGTTCGCGCCGATGGTGGTGAAGAATCCACCGAAGAGATGTGCGGAGTAGTAGCTTTCCCAGGACGTCTCGGGACCGTAGCGCAGCCCGCCATCGCCGATCAGAAAATCGTAGCCGCCCAGGGCGAGATATTGCGAGTGGACAGCGGAGAGTCCCCCGACGGTGAGGGCGGTAGCTACAACATCCTGGGAGCGCTTCCAGCGGTTTCCCTTCACGGAAACGCCGGCGGTAGCCAGGCGATCCATGGCAGTGAAGGCGAAACTTTCGGTCTTGCCATCATTCCATCCCAGGCGGCCGAATATACCTACCTCCTTCGTGATTTCCTGATCCGCGCTTACCCCAAAGCCGTATTTCAAAGTGCCGATGCGGCGCGTGGCGATGACATCAGGCCGCGTGCCCGTCTCCTGGGCAATGCGAATCGCCTCGGCGTAATTTCCCATGTCGGCGTGATTAAAATAGCTCAGTAGGCGGACGGCTCCGGGATGGTCGTGGAAGTGGCCGTCGAGCTCGCCTTCGACCATGTCGGAGCGGTCGCGAAACAGGCGGCGGTCGAATTGTTCGCCGTTGGCGACGCGCGGCATAGCGGCGCTGGCATACCGGAGGGCCCATCGTGGGAAGTGCAATTCGTGCATCCATCCCCAGGTGTAGCCGCGCGTGTCCGCCGGGTAATCCCAGGCGCCGTTGTACATGGTGCCCCAGCCCATGAATTGCGTGCGCGGGTCGTTGCTGAATTTGTTGGTCTGGAAGAAATCGGTGACGGTGAAGCGGCCGAGCGTGATGGAATATCGTTTGGCAGGACGGCTGCCGCCGAGCTGATTGGCGTCGCTCTCTACGGCCTCGCGCTCTTCGCCGATGGCGAAATCCTGCGTGATGTAGAGGCGCGCGATGTAAGGCTTGGGAGTGGCGGTAGACACGCGCGGCATTTCGCCGTTGGGGAAGTTGGCGATGCCGTTGGTGCCGCTGAAGCCCCGTCCGCCGGCCATCTCGGGATCGAAATAGAACTGCGTATTGGGTGCGATCAAGAACCCGAAGAAGATCGTCGACGTGAGGGACGCTTCCGCTTCGGGATGCCCGGCGAGGCTGAAGGGCCCCGAGTAGGGCGATGGGAAGGCGCCGTGATATTGCCCGATGGAGGTGGCCTGGAAATAGAGATTCCAGCGCTCGGCTGGCGGCGGGTTGGTGGACGCGTCGGCTGAAGCATCGGTGGACGCATCTTGCGCCGCGAGCGGGAGAGCGAAGATTAGAAGGATGGCGAGATGGCGCAGGGTCAAATCACTATGATCGCAAAACTCGACGGAGCGCGCGGTGTGGGACAATAGCTCCCGATGGTCGAACAGCTTCGGCCGGGCGTTTCCGCAAAGAACGCCCGCATCGGTATTTTCGATTTTGACGGCACCGTCTCTCTGGTTCGCTCCGGATGGATGGACGTGATGGCGCCCATGATGATCGAGATCCTGCTCGATCTGAGAACCGGGGAGTCCGAGGAGGACCTGCGGCACGTCGTCGAGGAGTTCATCTGGCGCTTGACGGGCAAACAAACGGTGTACCAGATGATCGAACTGGCGGAGCAGGTGCGCCGGCGGGGCGGGCAGCCGCTAGATCCACTCGTCTACAAGAAG
>Ga0302325_10035330_pt1 | contig 10214 bp, 7 predicted proteins | sample Palsa_T0_2_FD_201948 | JGI IMG/M metagenome (GOLD analysis project Ga0302325, IMG submission 201948) | Peat permafrost microbial communities from Stordalen Mire near Abisko, Sweden - Palsa_T0_2 | ecosystem: Environmental > Terrestrial > Soil > Palsa > Peat permafrost | place: Sweden: Abisko... | reverse complement strand
GCCGGAATGGCGCGAGACACCGAAGTGCCACACGGTACACGGCACCTCGGATCACCTACAGGGCCAGACATCAGCAGAGACGTACAAGCTGTGAGTGTCAGATGTGATCAAACAGGGCCGGGCAATGCTACCGCCGCTAAGGTTGCTTCGAAACTATTTTCCACCACTCAGTCAGCACGTCCGTCTCTATATGATTTTGACTCGTCCTCTGCGAAGCGGGGGAAGCTAATACCTCCTTCAGTTCGCAATCACTCTCCTTCTTTCCACCGCTCTAGCGTACCACTGCAGACCCCGTCCAATTAACAGGATCACAGAGGAATCACCCATAGCAGATCGGAAGAGCCTGAATGTATCTCTCCTCCCGGCGCCATTAGAAACAGGGTAAAGGAGGAGGTAGGAGACAGAGAAGGACAGCCGCAGCAAGAGGGGGATATGGTGACACTCGTGGTGGTGGCAAAGCATAGTTGTGATATCCGACGACGGCCCAACCCAAAGGAAGCGCAAGCACCATCTTCAGCAGAGGTCTATCCGCCAATGCAGACATCGCTCCAAACCTCACGAGCGCTCTTCCAAGTCACACTCTCCCCGCTTGATCAGCAGTCGAGAGTCGCCGCGGTCCCCAGTCCCGAGTGTCGATTGCCTCCTTCTGCACCATACGCCATGGATGTAGACATGTCGCCCACCGAGGAGTCTCTTTTAGCTCGGTTATCCGACTCATTGCAAGCATCGGCCCTGTGGAGAAGATCGTCGACTCCACCATCAAGCCAGTAGCGCAACATTCGTTCCTCATGACTGGCTTTAGCTGGCATACTCATCCCGGCCTTCGTTCGATGGCACGACTTTGTCGATTGCTGCGGAGGCAGGCCGTGACCACGTCGATGCTACGCGTACCCGACCCCAAGGGATCAGAGCAATTGGTGCCGGGGCTCTTGCAGCGAAGGAGCAAGCCGGCAATCAGCGATTCCGAGTCTAGCAGCGATGACGACGGATATTCGAGCACGAGCAAGCAGAGCCGATGGTCAGACATAGACGAGCAGCGCTTACTGGCATACAAGAAAACGGACAAGTTTTGGGACTGGATCTTCGGCAAGTTCCAAAGCAGAACTCCGGCCGCAGTACGCACGCGCTGGAACATGGTCTGGCCCAGAGGCGAGTAGTCTCGCGCAGGTGAACAGGCAATAGTTCAAGCTCTGTTTGTCTACTTTTATAGTACTTTATATCAAGTTGGCTGGAATTGTCAGTTTTATTAGTTTATCCGATGGCCAACACTAGTGATTGGCTGGTACAATTTTGTAGTCTGGGTTCGTTAGTTCGTCTCATTCAACGTCTTTCGTACCTTCCGTGCTTCTTCCGTACCTGCTTCTTCCCAACTCTACTTCCAATTCAATGTTTTCAGAAGGGATCAGGATGGACACCTAGGGTGGTGGGATGACGATTTGTCTCACCATTTTCTGACATGATTAGAAAGTTGACGGAATAAATAAAGATAAAAGCTTGTATTTTGCATTCTGGCTCAACATACTTAAAAAGACTCAACCTTGATCGCTACCAAAAACAAGAGAACCCTTGTTGAAAGAGTACGGAAACTGCAATAAATGAAATATCAAATCAGTCGATATATGGCCATATTCTTTACAACCAAGCTGCTCTCCTCGTTTCCCCTTCTTCATCTTTCCAATTATCCGCATCCTCCCAATCATTAGAGAGCTCTTACAGGAAGGCCTTTGGGATCTACTCCGATGACCAATGAGGGAAGCAGCTATCGAGATCTACTTCCTGTTTTCGAAGTCCTCTTCGATTTGCTCCCTCGCCGACTCTCCTGTCGCGTCATTTTGGGCATCAGCAATAGCTTTTGCAATGATCTGATGGCTATCCTTTTGGGCAGCCTTTTTGACACTCTTGTCCTGAGCATCCGTGTTGGCCTGAAGGATCACCTCGGATTTTCTGTCACCCAAGTTCGCCCCTTTATCAATTCGGAAGTTGAGAATGGCGTCTTTGCTCTTATTTGTTGGCCAGAGCCGTGTCCCTTGCTCGGCATTCTCCGCCTTCTTAACAACCTTATCCCATGGAACAGCAGTGAGAAACTTTTCGAGTGCTTTCTTTGAGATTCCATGAGGCATTTTAAGGACTAAAATATTGATTAGTATACCAGTCACCGAATACGGGAGAAGAATACCTTACGCTTGTATAATGAGGATTATATTTTTTAAGGTGAAAGAGTCTATGAGGAAGGATGCAGAGGAGGATTAAGATAGTTGCTGAGGAATTGCGTGGTTTGGTACTTTGAGGATATAAAATAGGTCTGCTCTAGTCCGGGATTCTCTACCTTATATCTTCTATTAGAGCTATCCTTTATAGCAGCAGAACAATCATGAACAAATTAACGCTCACTGCAACCTGAAACCCATGTCACATTATGCTTTCATTACAAACCAACAGCGCTACATTTGTCCCTTTTTACTGGCTAAACCCGTCGTCCTGAACGATTGCTCAGGCTCAGCCCCGGCCATAGCTCTCTTATTGTCAATCAAAAGCCCAACAGTGCGTGACTTTGGATTTGGGTTATGAATTGGGCCAGAGTTGTGTTTTGAATTCAATGGTTCAGACCCTGACTAGCCTAACCGCGCGGTCACAAAACAGCGATTGGCAGGTCGCCGGATATGGTTGCATTAGCGCTCTAAAACCAACTCTTTTATCTAGGCTCCCCTGCGATCTCCCCCGCATCCCCTAAAATGAAGCACAGTGGGGGACTCAGAAACGCTACACTCTTCATCTCATCATCCCGAACTGGCGCTTGCGGGCGTCCGTGCCCAAGAGCTTACAGTGGCGTCAACCGCCCACCTCAAGCGAAATGCCAAACTTGACACCTACATCGAGATAAAATGAAGAAATAAAGTTTATATTCGCAATCGTTGGCTTTATTTGCAATATGTTCCTAAGTTTTGTCGAATTCTTACCTATTCTCAAAAAGTTCAAATTTTTGGTTGTTCTGAGGCGCGCGGTTAGCAGGGCACTCTTCTAAGCGCTCGTTTCCAAACAGTGGGGTTCGAAAATGACCTACCCTTGCCCGCATCTGTGACGCCCTTTCAAATCCTCCTCCAACTGTATCACCAAGCCCAGATGCCTCACCTTACTCGCATTCTTTATCGACCGCTACGTAGGCCCGTCGTTACTCAAGCGTTACTCTACAAAGACTGTCTTCCGGTACAAATTCTACCTTGCTTCGATTCTAGCAAGTCCAGTATCCGCCACAACCTGTCACGGACAATGTCCACCAATTCAACCTCGCCGTATGAGCACTTCTTCCACTACACGAGTGGCCGCTGGCTATGGGATGAAGAGAGCCAGCAACGTGAACGATTCCTCGTTTTCAATGTGCAAGAGCTCCAGCGCATCGCAGCCGAAAGCGTTGGGGCGCAATCATGCGTATCCATAACTAAACTCGCTGAAGGCGGATATAACAAGGTGTTCCGCCTAGTCATGGACAACGGCTCTATTGCAATTGCACGTATTCCGAATCCAAACGCTGGGCCTGCCTATAAGACGACTGCTTCTGAAGTTGCAACCATGGATTTTGTAAGTTGTCTGTTATTGATCTGGCAAAAGGCTATTGACTAACACTGTACCTTCGTCTAGGCTAGAACCGTACTCAATATCCCCGTTCCAAAGGTTTTCGCTTGGAGTGCAACAGCAAACAATCCTGTAGAAGCCGAGTATATTATAATGGAGGAGGTACCAGGGACACAGCTAGAGGACGTCTGGGACGGTAAAACAATTTCAGACAAAACGAATATCGTCAAGGGCTTAGTCGAAATAGAGAAGAAGCTGCTCTCGGTGTCTTTCACGCGGTTTGTATTTCGTGGGGAAACATGGCATCACAGACTAGCACTAATCTCGGACTAGGTATGGCAATATTTACTTCGCCAGCGACTCATTTCCAGGGTGTGAAGCAGCCAAGGTTGTAGGCGATATTTCTGCAGAATTGAAAAGAGTTGTGGAAGAGCGTTTTACCATCGGACCAGTTGTTGACAGAGATTTTTGGAATGGTAAGCGGGCGTCGATGGCCATTGACCGAGGTCCTTGTAAGATCAGCCCGTTTGCATTTAAATATGACTATAGTATACTAATACCAATATGTAGGGGAAGGCCCACAGGATTATCTGACAGCGATAGCTAATCGGGAGATTGCTTGGATAAGTAGCTTTGCTGTTCCAAAACCGCCAAAAGATATATTTGTCCCATCTGAAGCTCAGAATTCGCCCAGTCACCACATTTCACTGTACAAAATGTTCTTGCGTATTATACCATACCTCTTCCCCAAAAACAAGAAGCTTTCCCACTCCAACCTTTGGCATTGGGATATTCATTCCGCAAACCTCTTTGTAGAAGGAAATCGAATTACCAGCCTCATTGACTGGCAAGATACCTGGGTCGGCCCTCTATTCCTTCAATACCGGCATCCAAAGCTCGTGGATTATAATGGCGAGGTGTTGCTAAAGCTCCCAAAGAATTACGAGAGCCTTGAAGAGGGCGATGAAAAAGCTCGCACAAGAAAGCAAGTTGAAAAGTCTATTGTCCTGTACACTTACGAAACGGAAACCGATAAAAATAATCCATTGCTTAGCGAGATTCTTCGCATACATCATGGCCGAACAAGGAGAGAAACAGTACAGTTTGCTGCGAACACTTGGGATAGAGATATTATACCTTTTCGGCAATGCCTTATTCGAATCGAACGGTTCGTTCACTCCTTGTTCTTTTAGAGTACTACTAACGTGAAAAATACACAGGCATTGGGACGAATTAGGCTTCAATACTCCTTGTCCAATACACTTCACAGAAGAGGAACTGCAGGCTCATTATCGAGACGGTGAGGGTTGGAACGAACGAGCAGATTTTTGGGATTCATTAGCTGGGCTCGTTAGTCGCGACGGATGGACTTCCAATGAGACATACGACCAGGCACTTGAAATGTTCGCTGAGCTCAGGGAGGAAGGATTGAAGAAACTCACTGGGAAAGAGCGGGTGGATTTTGAGGTGCAGACTAGATGGGCTGAAAGAAAGGTTAATTCAGTTTGTTAGGATATGAAGGTTCGAGCAAATGTGGGCTCCCTAAACTTGGTTCTTTTGTAAATTTTGCGCCAGGTGTTGAGGTCTTTTGGGCTGGTTCTTTTTATATGTTGAAGCTCGGCTTTATCTCTGAGACGGTTCATGTGACGCACAGTCACTGGGCAAAAGATGGATCGGTAAATGAGCTTAATAGTTCTCGTAAGCATCCTGTGCATTACATATTCTTTACTGATACTATCTTCCCAGCAAGCAAGGCAGACAACAATAATAAAGAGACGAAAACATGGATAAATTCTTGTCTCTTTGTCTGAAATCTCGGTTTAGTTCAATTCAGTTTAGTTCACTCGAAACGCCAACTCAGAAATCAATCGAGGACATCGTAGAGAGAGAGTGCCGATATAATAGTTTTATTGCGTTTGCTTCCCTCCTTGAATTCTTCTATATCTAGGCTGCTATTCTCGTCCTTGTCCATTATGCGGAAGATCTTCTTGACGTGCTTCTTAGGGGTGTCGTCGTCGATAGGGAGCTTGACCGTAGATCCGACCTGGGGTGTTCATGTTAGCTGCATGCAAGCTGCGACAACGAGATGTAGGTTAGGGGCATAAGTCACATGACCTTGCCTCAATCCGAAACGGAAAATAAAGACAAACTATCTCGTAAATCACTTCGATAATGGCTAATATCTCGTTGTAACTAATCTTTCTATTACTGTTAATATCGTATAATTTGAAGGCTAAGTCGAGCTTGTCTTTTATCTTTTCGCTACTTGTGACATTAAGTGCAACGGCAAACTTTTTGAAATCAATTAAGCCGGAACTGTCGCTATCAAAGACATTAAAAATGTAATTAGCAAATGAAGAGGGATCTCCGGAGGGGAAGAATTAGCGGTAGATCTTTTGGAATTCGTCCTTTGTGAGTAGGCCCGAGGGACAATCCTTTAAGAAGCTTGCAAGAACTTAGTGTTATAGCCGGCTAAAAATATTAATTTAAACCCACTTGTGTACTATTGTTGCAGCTCCTTCTTGTCAAAGCGGGTGGATCGTTAAAGCTTATTAAGTTGCTCTTGCGACAGCTTTGATTGTCTAAACTATATTCTTAGATTATACTCTAGTTAATCCGGAGGGCTATATACTTACGATTTTCCCATTTTAAGCTATTTTCTTCCGTTTTTCAACTAACTAAAACCTTATCAACAAGCACTTGACTTTATGACGTTGTGCAGGCCACACTGTCGCTATACAAAAATGCCGGTTCAATTCAATAAACTAAGCGTTAGCAACTATAGTTTCTTGAGATGTTTTATATAATCGATACACAGACAATGTCAGAAAGATGACAATGCTAGAGAGATGACAATGTTAGAGAGATGACAATGTTAGAGAGATGACAATGTTAGAGAGATGACAATGTGACAGTCGTCAAAAAGACAGCTTGCAGTACATGGATGAGGCAACACCAAGGCCCAAAACGAGTTGATTCAAATAGATGACGGAAGATGGCCAGCCGTTCCTTGATCGGGTTATGCCTGGTTTTACCAAGAGGAGGCACGGGTTGCGCCGGAACTACCAACTGAGGTGGGAATCGTCTTTATCGACATGCTCACCCAGTGGAAAATTGCAACGATTGCTCTGCACAAATAGACTCGCAGCCCTCCTGAAAGTTCAAACAAATAAGACAAGTGCACTTTGGGATGATGATAACAGCGTCACGTTACATGATTTCAAAGGCTTCCTTCTGTGGCGCCGTTGGAAAGCCTCGCCAACGTTTCCCTCCTCCTATGACCAACTTTACGTACTCACAGAAATGACTCGTTGATTCTATGGATGGTATCCGGTGACATCAGCTGGCCATAGCTGGACGCCTCTTAACATTCCATCGCCTTATAACGTCGAGTTTCACTCAACAATTAAAAAGTCTTGATCAATCTACTACTGCTGATGACCTGTAGCGCTTCCTGACCGTACCTCCGAAGCTAACTCAAGTCTCAGTACTTGCGTATCCCGTTGAAACCCGTCCAGCTTCGACCAAATCTCAATTCCCGCCCATACAGACAGATACCCCTTCGTAGCAGGAGGTTTCCCCCGTCTCCTCTCCCACACCTCTTCGACAAGTACCTGAGACAGATGAATATTAGCTCTATGTAAGCATCACTCTTGCTTCCACTAACTAACCTTAGCAAGCTTGTCCCAATCATTTAATACCCTCTCCTCGTCCCATCGTCCAGCTACAAAGCTAGTGAATTTGCGAGTAAAGGCAACTCTCTCCTCGTCGGTCCATTCTCTTAAATCCACACCGTTAATTACATCATAGAAACATTGTCCGGCGACTATAGTAGCACACGACAGCAGGGCTATATGGGTACGGGTTAGGCCGGATAGAATCTCTAAGGCAACGGCTAAAGCATCCGCTACCTCTACCAGCATCCTCTCCATCTGCTAACAAGCCTCTTTGAAGATCTAGCAATTTTTTTTAATGCATAGAGCCCGTATCTCATCTGCATTTTCCTCTCGAAAGGCGATATAATGTGCCAGCATACTAGCACTCATATTGACATTCTTTGGGTTCTCCAAGTGCCTATTTGGTTCGGTTGTAAGATTACCGTGTATGACCCAAATTTCCCTGCCCCTTCTAGTAGGACCTTTAAGAATTAGAGGCGAGTGTAGTTTAAAGGGCTGTCAAGTTGTTAGCCGCAAGCTTTCACAGGCTTAAAGTGTGTAGTTATAACTTACATTATCCTCCAACTTTCTCCTCTTTGTGTTCAAGTTATTTAGTTGCCTATCCTCCGGGTTAAAGTGCTACATAGCTTTTCGTTTCGATCGCCTTACAAAAGAAGAGGAAGGGAAGTAATTCGATAAATTTCTATTAACAACTAATATAAAAGTTATACGAGAACCTCTTCTAAAGAATCCCATACTAGGACTCACTTGTTCCCTCTCGAACAACTCCCTTCTCCACATTATACTCAACCTCTTCTGTCTTTCTTCCGAAGTATGCCTAAAATTGAAAGAGCGCCATAATCTTGCTTGCTGCGTTTTTTGACTGTCGTAGTTCCGTAACAGATAAAAAGAGTAAGGGAAGACAAGGTTCGTTTTCTGCCATAAATTTTCTGCAACTAGCATAGTTGTCCTTTAAATTGATAATGTCCCACACTCGCGATTGCGTAGCGTTCTAAGGCTAATACCCCCATCTCTCGAGGGCTAAGCCTATAGCTATAGCAAAATATACATTCTGTAAGTTAAGGAGATACTACTTCGAGTCAGTTATATATGCTATATAAAGGGAATTTAATGTATATTTGCAAGTTTAATAAAGTAAACCGCCAAATTTTCGTCGACAACTAAACATGCCTAGACATTAGTAAAGAGGTTTGACTATCGCCTCTTAATACCCTTCAAGCACTTAGTGTTATCGAGGACGTCTTTAACAGCAAGTCTACTATAAAGCTTGCTCACAAACTCTATGTTTAACTTTGCCAGATCTAGTAAGCTCTCCCTTTAAACGCTCTCTTAAAAGGAAAAGCGGGTTAAGAAAGGTTTCGGCCACTTTACGTCAGTTGCAAATGTAATATGCAACTTATAGCGTGTATTTAAGATTGAAAACCGTCGAATAACTAATAATATACCGCACGACTACTCTTTACCCCGTTGCTTGATCGGGTCGACAAAAAAACGAAGAGCTTCGGATAGCTCGGACGAGGTATTAGAGGCTATTGCAGTCGATATTATTTAATATAGTAGAGGGTGTCGAGATAGCAATACCTATCTTCTATATTAGCGATGTCTCTTATGCAAGAACAAAAACTTGCCTTTTAAAGCAATTGCAATTTGTCAGCTATCGGGGGGTGCTTTTAAACTAATCGAGCAAGGTTATTCCGGAAGTTGAATAGCGTATTAAGGAGGCTTTAAATAGGGTCATTCGAATACTTATAAGACTATGCTAGCTAGTCTTCAAATGTAATCTTAGAGGACACTAAGTGAATTTGAGTATCGAGTTTCTTAGTAATTGTAGAAATATCTGTTAAGGAATTTAGAGCTAAAAAGACTTAAGCCCCGTTCTATTCTGGCGCAAGTGACAACTGTCTCCGTCTGATGATAGCCACGATCGCCTCGGCCGTGGATATAGGAGAGTCGCAAGGAGGCTCTTAGATAGCTTGACGCCGGCAAACGATTTTCGAAAAGGCGTTTAGCTAGCCAATCCGCCATTCGGATAGTAAGGCAGCAGCAACGGAGGGATTTAGACTAGGAACAAATCTACAAATAAGTCTAATGGCGTCAAAATCGTGCGAGGTTCGGAGAATTCTTAGAGCTTCCTCCTTTATCTAACATAGAGGACTTGAGGTGGAATAGCTGGGGAGAAGGGCCGTTGGCGTTGGCCACGGGTGCGTGGTTTGATCCGTAGACACCGAATCTACACTTGGGGGAGTAGACGTCTCGTATGCTGGGGGAGGAGACGCCATTGATTGCCTTGTGCAGGCAAGATGCATATTCCGAAAAAAAAACCAGGTGATAAGCTAGCGCATGCAATAATGCAGCAAATTGCCTCGTTCTTGCAGCTGCTCTTATACCATCATTCCTGGTTCGCTAGAGCAGAGAGGGTCGCATGCCATTATTGGAGAGATAATGCAAGATCTGGAGACTAAGCTAACCAAACTACCTTTGTATCATAATCAAATCTTCATGTGCTCCTTTCCATTGGCTGTAAGGCAATTGGAGATGATTTTGGGCAGTATATTAGGAGGCGTGATGCGCTAAGGTGGCGTCGAAAACCTTTCCTTCACTGCGCAAAATGAGACTTGAGGTAAGTAAAGCCGATGTAAGGGTCCGCAAAACCATAAAGTGGGTCTGCAAAACCATAAAGTGGGCCCTGCAACGATTTACTCGCCAATACTCGAATTGGTCAACGAATCGACTAATTGGTCAATCATTTGACGTTGACCAATCAGTCGAGTGATTGGTCAACCAGTTGAGTCATTTATTAGACTTCCTAATCGAGTAATTCTGAAGCTTTTAGAGGGGGTTTGGTGCAATATTTACTACACTGAAGATAGAAATTAAGGGTTATTTGTCTTATTACTATGAAAATCTTGCAGTGAAACATAAATCAAGTGAATATTTAGTGAGGTGTAAAAGCAGATCAAAAACACC
>Ga0302325_10035329_pt1 | contig 10214 bp, 8 predicted proteins | sample Palsa_T0_2_FD_201948 | JGI IMG/M metagenome (GOLD analysis project Ga0302325, IMG submission 201948) | Peat permafrost microbial communities from Stordalen Mire near Abisko, Sweden - Palsa_T0_2 | ecosystem: Environmental > Terrestrial > Soil > Palsa > Peat permafrost | place: Sweden: Abisko... | reverse complement strand
TCTACCAGCAGGACGATCTCTCCAAGTCCGACTCCGTGGCCGCATGCGTCAAGCATTTTGCCGCTTACGGCGCTGCCATTGCAGGACGCGACTACAACGCGGTAGACATGAGCGAGATCACCCTGCGCCAGGTGTACCTGGAGCCGTATCACGCAGCGGTCGAAGCGGGCGCGGCCACGCTGATGAGCTCGTTCAACTCCATCAATGGAGTTCCCGCGAGCGCCAACCCCTTCATACTTACGCAGGTTCTGCGCAAGGAGTGGGGCTTTGATGGCTTTGTGGTCTCCGACTGGGGCGCGGTGAGCGAACTGATCAACCACTCCATTGGTGATGGACCGACGGTGGCTCGGAGGGCTCTGGAAGCCGGGGTAGACATGGACATGGAGGGCAACCTCTACGCCACCGTCATTGCGGCGCAGGTGCGCTCGGGCAAGATTCCCGAGGCGGTGGTGGATGAAGCAGCGCGACGGATTTTGCGCGTCAAATTCGCGCTGGGGTTGTTCGATAACCCCTACACGCCGGTGGGGCCCGCATACGACGCGACCCCGGAGCGCCGGGCCGCTGCCCGCAAAGTCGCGCAGGAAACGTTCGTTCTGCTCAAGAACGATCCTGTCGAGGGCGTGGGCGCCCTGCTGCCGCTCACTTCCAAGGCAAAAAAGGTGGCGCTCATCGGCCCGTTGGCCGACAACCAGCGCGAGTTGCTGGGGGCGTGGGCGGTGACCGGCGATCCCAAATATGTGGTCACCCTGCGAACTGCGCTTCAGGAGCGCCTGGGAGACCGGCTGCTTTATGCGCCTGGCTGTGACTTGCTCTCTGGCAAGGACGCGAATGTACTGAAGCATGTCAACTTCGGCGGCCCGATGATTTCCGACGATCAATCGGCTGCGCCGGATGATGCCAAGACCATCGCCGAAGCGGTTGAGACGGCAAAGAAGGCGGACGTGGCGATATTGGCGCTGGGCGAACCGACCAACTGGATGGAAGGCGAAGCGTCGAGCCGGGCTACGCTTGGATTCACGGGCGCGCAGCAGCAGCTTCTGGAAGCCGTTGTGGCCACGGGCAAGCCAGTCGTCCTGGTGGTGCTGGCCGGACGCCCCCTGGAGCTGAAGTGGGCCGCCGCGCATGTGGCGGCGATTCTGGAGGCGTGGAGTCCGGGCATCGAAGCCGGACATGCGGTCGCCGACGTGCTCTTCGGCGACGTAAATCCTTCCGGCAAGTTGCCGTCGAGTTTCCCGCGCGCGGTAGGGCAGGAGCCGCTCTACCTCGCGCAGCTTCCCACGGGACGGCCGGCGCATGGAGATCTGGGCCATTTCCCGCGGAACTCCGCTGAGAAATTTGTTTCGCGCTACATGGATGAGGAAAATTCGGCGCTGTTCCCGTTTGGCTGGGGCTTGAGTTACACGCGATTCAGTTATGCGCAGCCCACCGTCAGCCGCACGGAGGTTCCGGTAGGCGAAGTCATTGGGTCAGGCAGCAAGGCGGTGGTGACAGTCGGCGTGGACGTGAAAAACACAGGCAGCATAGCGGGAACAGAAGTGGTGCAGCTTTACATCCGCAACACGGCTGCCAGCGTGGAGCAACCGGTGCGCGAACTGAAAGGCTTTGCGCGGGTCGTGCTGGCCCCCGGCGAGCAGAAGCACGTCGAATTCCCTCTGGGTTTCGACGAGCTGAATTTCATTAACACGGATATGAAGCGGACAGTTGAGCCGACTGCGTATAAAATCTGGGTTGGGGGCAGTTCCCTGGCTACCGCGGAAACCGGTCTCCAACTGGTCGAATAGCCAGTTCGGAACGCTCCAATGTCAAGGGCTTCTTCAAGCACTAACCGGAACTGGGGTATTCAAGTCCAACGGGAACAGGCTAGGCCGGGAATACTCAAATTCTCAGGTCCGGCGCGGCCGGTGACACCAAACTCTCTCACCGCTCAAGGAAAAGGAAATCAAATGACTGCGAAACGAATTTGCGATCGGGTGTTGGTCAATAAAGCAATCGTCATGCTGGCAGCGATGGCGGCCTTCGTGCAACCAGGGTCGGGGCAGTCCAACGCGGCCCCGCAGGGGGGATACACTGCACCATCCTTGCCGGGTGTAGGCGTTGCCGGGCCTGTGACCACCGTTCCACATAACTTCGGCGACGAAGCCTTTGTGCGATCAGTTCTGGAGCGGGATGCCGGCGACTTGCAACTCGGGCAACTGGCTCAGCAAAAATCCCAAAGCGACGACGTCAAACAGCTGGGACAGAAGATCGTCGCCTCCAGAAACAGTCTGGACGATCAGTTCATGATCATCGCCAAGACCTTTGAAGTGACCAAGCCCAAGGCTCCCACCAAGAAGGACAAGCAATTGATTGCCAGGCTTCAAGGTCTGTCTGGTCCGCAGTTCGATGAGGAGTTCATCCAGGCCATGGCTAAGATTCACCGCGAGGACATCAAAAACTTTGGAGTGGAAGCGCAGACCGCCCAGGATGCAAGGGTGGTTGCGGCAGCGCAGCAGGACGGAAGCGGGCTCTCGGATCAGCTGCAGGCCATCCAGCAGGTCGCCAAGGCGCACAACGTGGCCATCGACGATAAAAAGTAGCCGGGAACAGGGATCGGGGAACAGGGATTATAAGGCTGTCGAAGCAGCGGCGACTCCGTTCATCCCGGTCGTGACATTCTGGGCACGGGCATTTTGATCCGGAATCCGATCGCAAGCCGAATTCTGCCTGGGTGCGGGTACACTGTCTACTGACAGGAGGATCCGGCCAATGCAGACTCGGATTCAGGGCACCACCATGCCCGTGCTCGACGTGCAGCTTGACCCCAACGAGAGCGTGTTTTCAGAGAGCGGCGAGCTCTCGTGGATGACCGCTTCCATCCAGATGACCACTCACACGCAGATGGGCGGAGGCGGCGGGCTGTTCGGCGTGCTCAAGCGCGTGGCGGGCGGCGGCAGCCTGTTCATGACCGAATACCGTGCCATGCAGTATCCCGGCGAGGTCTCTTTTGCTACCAAGGTGCCGGGGCACATTGTGCCCATTCCGGTTGGGCCCGGCCAGGAATATCTGATTCATCGCCATGGTTTCCTATGCGCTACGGATGGCGTGACTATCGGCGTTGGCTTCCAGCAGTCGTTGGGAGCGGGCATTTTTGGCGGCAACGGCTTCCTGCTGCAAAAGGTAGCCGGGCAGGGCACGGCGTGGCTGGAGCTTAGTGGCGAACTGATCATGAAGACCCTCGCCCCCGGAGAAGTGCTGCGCGTGCATCCAGGACACGTCGGTGCATTCCAGTCGTCGGTAGCCTTCCAGATCATGATGGTTCCGGGCCTGAAGAACGCCATTTTCGGCGGAGACGGAATCTTCCTGGCAGTGTTGCAAGGGCCGGGGACGATATGGCTGCAGACGCTTCCCATCTCGCGGCTGGCGCACCAGATTGCCGAGTACATTCCGCACGGGGAGTCGCGCCAGGTTGGCCCCGCTGCCGGCGGCGCGCTGCTAGGCGGAATTGTGGGCTCGATTCTTGGCGGGGACCAATGAGGCAGAGTTCAGGGTCCAGTGTTCAGGGGTCAGCCGGTGGGCACTCCCCGGTGGGGAGCTTTGCATGACCGTGCCGCACGCCAACCCGCGCACGCTGCGCAGCGACATTGTTTTTGCGCTCGCGATCCTGCTGGCGCTCGCCGTGGCGTGGCAGGTGCGCGAAGTGCTGATGCTGCTGTATGTGAGTGCACTGTTTGCTGCGGTTCTCACTCCGGTGGTCCGCTCCACGGGAAGGCTGCGGATTGGCCGCTGGCGGCCTTTCAAGGGCTATGCGGTGTTCTTTCTGTTGCTGGCCATGGCGGGAGCTCTTACCGCGTTCGGTTTTCTGGCGCTGCCTCCGGTCATCCGCGATCTGCACGAGTTTGCCAATGAAATGCCTGTCCGGCTGCCTGGCCTGCTGGACAAGATAAGGCACGTGCCTTTCGCGAACAACCTGAATACCGCGGAGATCTCTACGCGATTTGAAGACTTTGTCAGCAACGCGGCCACCTACCTTCTGCTTTCCATCAAAGATTGGGCGGGGAGCCTGGTGAACATCGCCATGGGCTTCATTCTTACCGTGTACTTTATTCTGGAAGGCGATCACGCATATACGTGGTTTCTCTCCTTTTTCCCGCCGGAACCTCGCGATCGGCTTGACGGCGCCCTGAAGCGCGCCAAGGTTCGCATGGACAGATGGCTGGTGGGCCAAGGCAGTCTGATGCTGATTCTTGGACTCCTCAGCACGGCGGTCTATCTCATGCTGCACATTCGCTATGCCTTTGCGCTGGGTGTGCTTACGGGACTGCTGAACATCATCCCGGTGCTGGGCGCCGCAATATGCGTAGCGCTGGCGCTGCTGGTGGCGGCCATTGACTCCTGGGGCCGCGTGCTGGGCGTGGCCATCTTCTACTTGGTCTATCTGCAGGTTGAGAATTCCATTCTCACGCCGCGCATCATGCGCAATAGCGTCGGCCTGCCTGGCCTCGCCATTTTGGTTGCGTTGCTGCTCGGTTCGGCGCTTGGCGGCGTTCCCGGAGCGCTCGTGTCGGTGCCCACAGCGGTGCTTGTGGCTGTGCTTGTGGATGAATACCTGGTCAGGAAGCCGCAGGAGTGATCGAGCGCTGAAAAGATTAAGCGGCCCGCTAATGGCGCACTCGGACTGCCCCATCCACTACCGCTTTCATTACCCCGCAATCGGAGAAAAAGCGAACAAGGCTACCGGAGAGAGGCTGCATTCCCTGCTGCGCAGAACCTATTTCCGCCGGAGCTACAGAGCGGAGTCGAGCCATTTTCAAGTCTCCCGTGCCCTGCGCGTCGAGAATCATTCCCGTCAGCTTGCGAGCCACATCGAGGGGAAAACTTTCCGCGACGAATACCAGCTTGCCGCGCGTGGTGATCACGACGGGGCCCTCGCTGGTGGTGAAGACCTGTTCCTCGTCTCCTTCCGGAAGGTCTGCCGCGCCGGCTTTTTGGGCAGCGATATCCGCCATGAGGCCGGAATACTTGCGGCCCAATTCGTTCGCGTACATCTGCGTAAAGGCTTCTGCCGAGGCGGCGTTCTTCCAGGCGGAGAGATAAAACAGCGCCAGGGAACCGGTTGTGGTCTTCTCGGCCGGGGTGGCGGAAACACGCTGGCCGGCCCAGTAAATGCCTCCATTCCAGGCAGGCGTCAGATCGCGTGCGGCGTCTTCTCCGGCAAAAATTCCAGCCAGGATGTGCACGTCGAGCTGGCCCACCTGGCCAATGTCGTAGGGCTTGTAGAGCTTGTCAACCAGGGGATGGATGTTGGGCAGCAGCGGGATGTTCGGGGTTTTCTTCTGCTCGTATTGGCGCGGATTCATGATCTCCCAACTCGAGGTGGGTGGGCGATCCAAGGCCCCAGGGAATGCCGCGGCCTGGCCCTGGTCCATCCACACATCCTGCTCAAAGCTGAGGCCTTCGCGATAGGGGAACAGCAGCGACTCGGAGAGCAGCAGAGGAGCGCGGGCCAGAACGGGCGAGCTGTCGGTCGACGCCATTTGCTGCTTGACGAAATCCATAACATCGGGATCCTTGACCAGGCTCTTGCCCATCGGCTTGAGGATGTAGTCCATCATCACGGCCGTAGCCTGGCCTTCCACAACGGCATCGCGGGCGGTGTCGAGCTCATCCTTGGCAAGGTGGTCGGAATCGCCGGAGGAGTTGACGGAGACGTCGTCCGGGGTCTGATCGTCCCATTTGTCGAGGTCGACGTGCTGGTCCTGCAAGGCGTGGGTGAGTTCGTGCGCCAGTACCGGTTTCTGCTCCTCGACGCTTACCCAATCGAGCATGTTGACGGTCTTGGTCTTGGAATCGTAATAGGCCTCCACCTGTTCTGTGAGCAGCGCCAGCAGAAAGGGCTTGAGAGCGAAGTCACGATCCAGGAGGCCGAACTTCTTCAGGACAATTTCGTCGCGCTGCATGCGCTTGGCGCCTTCGTCCTCATTGAACTTTTCTTTCAGGTAACCTTCCACCTCGTTGCGGTTGGTAATCTTGCGCTTCACCGTGCTCTTGACGGGCAGTCCGGTTTCGCCGGAAGAGAACTGGATCAGCTCATCCACCAGGGAGAAGAGCAGCTTGGCCTGGCCAGACGTGATTTTCGTTTCCGGTTTTTCGCCCGATGGGGACTGGGAGGTCGGCGGGGTCTGGGCCTGCGGTTGAGCCGGACTGCCAGGGGCGGGCTGCTGGCCCTTTCCGGCCGTCTCCAATGTCAAAAGACAAAAACAAGCTGCCCATGCCCACCGATGCCAGACCCGTCTAAACCGCTTGTTCCGATTGCTCATTCAATCTCCCCGTTCTCTCTCGGGCGCCCCCTGGATTTCCGGGGCGCTGGCTGCATCTAATCCCAAGGCTATAATTAAGATGCGGTATTGCGCGGGAATTGGTCAGCAAATCGAGCGCCATTCCGCGGAAAAGTTCCCCTATGACGCAAATCGATCTGGCTGCAACCCCACAGTCCACGGCATTCGCCGAATTGCTCGAATCCGCGGCCACTCCCCCTCATCTCGTCTCGTACCGGGGAGTCCTCACCCCACGAGAGTTAGACGCGCCAGTTGCGGAATCAGAGGCGCTGACGAATGGCGCCGCGGGCCACGATCTGGGCTGGCTGAAGCGTGTGGCGGTGCGCGGGGAAGACCGCTTCCGCTGGCTGAGCGGCATGGTTACCAACATGGTGAACGACCTTGGCCTGAACGCCGGCGCATGGAACCTGGTGTTGAATGCGCAGGGGCGCATCCAGGGCGACCTGACGGTCTGGCGCGAAGGCGATCAACTTGAACTGGAGATCGCCGCCGACCAGTACGAGCGGCTGCTGGCTCACCTCGATCGCTTCATCATCATGGACGATGTGGAACTCGTCCCGCTTGATGGAGAGGCCTCGCTGGGATTGACAGGCCCCGCTGCCAATGAAGTGCTGGCCCGCGTGGGCCTGCCCGTCTTATCGGAGCCCATGACGATGACGCGCGTGGAATGGAACGGTATGGACGTGCGCATCGCGCGCGAATACGGCGCTGTTTCAATGCATTATGAACTGCGGGCGCCGGAAGCCCAGCTTGGAAAGCTGTGGATGTATCTGCGCACCGCGGGAGCGATGCCAGTGGGAAGCGCATCGCTGGAGGCATTTCGCATTGCCGAGGGGATTCCGGCGTACGGAATCGATATGGCGGAGCGCGATCTGCCGCAGGAGACTTCGCAGACGCGGGCGCTCAACTTCAGCAAAGGCTGCTATTTGGGCCAGGAGATCGTCGAGCGCATTCGTTCACGCGGCAATGTGCACAGGCATTTGCGGCAACTGGAACTCGATGGGCCGGCGCCGGCAGCGGGTACGGAGTTGAAGCTCGATGGCGGGACGATCGCAGGGCAGATTACAAGTGCGGCCGAACTGGCGCTGGATCCCGGTCGGCGGGTCTTTGCGCTGGCCATGATTCGCGGGGAAGGCGAAGTGCGCAATGAGCCCTTCACCTACGCGGCGGGCGCGGAAACTGGAACGGCCCGGATACTGGCTGCGCCGCCCAGTTTTCGATAGCGAAACAACAAGGCAATGGTTGAGCAAGTCGATGAGACGGATGGGAAACAGGGAATCATGAGCGATACACCGAAGTTTGAAGTGATTGACCGCCGCAAGTTCAAGGCGGAAGAAGAGCACCAGAGCGAGAAGGCCGCGCAGCACGTTGAGATTGGGCACGAAGAGAAGCCAGCGCCGGCCGAGGCGCACACAGCTTCTTCTGGTCCGCAACTGGTGGTGAACGAAGGCAAGCGCGGGTTGGATTCGACGCTTGCAGAAGCCCAGGAGCCTGGCCCTGACGAAGGTTTAGCCGCGGAGTTGCCGCCTCCGCCCACGGCGAAAGAGAGCCTGGAACAAAAGGTCGCTTATGACGCGTCCGCGCAACGGCTGGAAGAGCTGATCCGCGCGCAGAACCCAAGCATGGGCGCGCAGCCGCCTATCACCTTCGAGCACCTGGTGCAGCAGTTCTATGTATCGGCCATGATCCAGATGGGCGCCGGAGCGCAGGAGGGACAGCGTCCTCGGGTGGATATTCTGGGTGCGCGCACCACCATCGACCTGCTCGGCGTGCTGGCGGAGAAGACGCGCGGCAACCTAAGCCCGGTCGAAGATCGGGCGCTGCAAGCGGTTCTCTTTGAAGCTCGGATGGCATTCATGGAACTGACCAGCATGATCAACCTTCAAGCTATGCAGCCGCCTCAGCCTCCGCCGCCGGGAAAACGGTAGAGACGGGGACTAAGGGACCAGGGACTGAGGGACTAAAGGCCGGCTCGTCCCTTGGCAAAGCGGAGATTCCCAGGAACGCATGCAAGGCAGCCTCACATTCTTAGGCACGGGAACTTCGATGGGAGTTCCAACGCTGGGCTGCGCCTGCGCGGTCTGCACCTCAGCCGATCCGCGGGACCTGCGCCTGCGCCCGTCCGTCCTCGTTCGCTGGAAGGAGACCGCCGGCGAATCGGAACCCGCACGCGAGCGCGCGGTGGTCATCGACACCGGTCCCGACTTTCGCGAACAGGCTTTGCGCGCCGGGGTCAATCGCGTGGATGCGGTGTTTTACACCCACGCCCACGCCGACCACATTCTTGGACTGGACGATCTGCGTCCGCTGAGCTTCAAAACCTTTCGCGAGGGCGGACCGATTCCGCTTTACGCCTCTCAAGAAACGCGAGCCACGCTGGAGCGGATTTTCGACTACACGTTTTCCCCGCATGCCACTTATCCCAATCGGGCCAAGCTGCGCCTGGAGCCTCTCGAAGAAACAACCTCCGTGCACGGAATCGAATTCCGGCGCATTCCACTCCTGCATGGCGAACTCGAGATCGTGGGCTACCGCTTCGGGAGCGCGGCTTACCTGACCGATGTGAGCGAGATTCCCGAAGGGAGCTTCGCGCTGCTTGAAGGGCTGGATCACCTGGTGCTCTCCGCCTTGAGATACAAGCCGCACCCGAGCCATGCCACGGTGGAGCAGGCGCTGGGTTGGGCAAAGCGCATTGGCGCAAAACAAACGTGGCTTACGCACATCGCGCATGAGCTTGGCCACGAAGAAACCAACCGCGCGCTGCCGGCCGGCGTGGCGCTGGCGTATGACGGGCTGACCGTACCGGTGATCTTATGAGCACACCAGATCGCATGAGCAAAATTCCGGCGCGCGAGGTTCCGGTTTACCGCTCCATTGAGGAGATCCCTGAAGGAATTGGCCCCTGCGTGGCGGCCATCGGCAACTTCGACGGTGTGCATCTGGGCCACCAGGAAGTTCTCTCGGCCGTGGTACGGGAGGGGCGGGAGAAGGCTGTCAATTCGGTAGCGATTACCTTCCATCCTCATCCGGAGCGCTTTCTTCGCCCCGACAAAGCGCCACGGCTGCTGACACCCCTGGATGAGCGAGTCCGTCTGCTGGCCGCGACTGGCATCGATGCAATTGTGGTGCTGCCCTTCGATGCTTCGCTGGCAGGCATGACCGGGCAAGAGTTTGTGAGCCAGATCCTCGTCGAAATTCTCGGCGTGCGCAGTCTGCATGAGGGCGGCAATTTTCGCTTTGGTTATCATGCGGAATGCGGCGTCGGAGAACTCTGTGAATTCGGTGCTCGTTTTGACTTCGATGTTCATGTGCACGATCCCGTGCAGGTGCACGGACTTGAGGTTTCAAGCTCGGCTATTCGCGCATTGGTCGCCGCCGGAGACGTTCGTCGCGCCCGCTGGATGCTGGGGCGTCCGTTCTCGGTGCGGAGTACGCAGGCCCGCGGGCGCGGCATCGGTACGCGCCTGCTTGTGCCGACGGTGAACCTGGCGCCGCATGAAGAACTGCTGCCGGCCTTTGGCGTTTATGTCACGCGCCTCACAATGTCCGGCCGCTGCTTCCAGGCGGTGACCAACGTGGGCAACCGGCCCACATTCGGCGAAGCGTCGTTTGCCGTCGAGTCGCATATCCTGGACTTCGAGCCCATCGACATGGACGAGCAGACGCTGATCGATCTCGAATTTCTGCTGCGCCTGCGCGGAGAGATTAAATGGCCCTCGCCGGAAGCGCTCAAGGCGCAGATCTTCAAGGATGTGGCCAAAGCCAAGCGGTATTTTCGGCTTGCGGATTATTGCCGCGAACTTCCCGAAAAGCAGGTCCTTCGACTCCGCTGAAGTGCGCTTCGCTCAGAGCATGTGACTTTATGGTGTCTCGATTGGCCAAGGTCGACTTTTCCGTTTG
>Ga0302325_10035328_pt1 | contig 10214 bp, 11 predicted proteins | sample Palsa_T0_2_FD_201948 | JGI IMG/M metagenome (GOLD analysis project Ga0302325, IMG submission 201948) | Peat permafrost microbial communities from Stordalen Mire near Abisko, Sweden - Palsa_T0_2 | ecosystem: Environmental > Terrestrial > Soil > Palsa > Peat permafrost | place: Sweden: Abisko... | reverse complement strand
AGGTCGCGGCTCGGGCCCGCGTCATCCTCGACCATGGCCAGCACGATGGCGGTGCTGCCGACCTTGAGGAAGGTGGCGATCTCCGAGAGGTTGGCGTCCCCGACGATCACGTGCAGGCGTCGGAAGCGCTTGGGATCGGCGTGAGGCTCGTCGCGCGTGTTGACGATCGGTCGCTTCAGCGTCGTCTCCAGGCCCACGATCTCCTCGAAGAACTCGGCGCGCTGCGACAACTGGTAGTGCACGGTGTCCGCGTCGAGCGCCGGCGTCTCCGTGCCGACCTTGCCCGAACCGGTGAAGAGCGTCCGTGACACGAAGTGCGGGACGACGCCCTCGATCACCTTGGCGAACGGGACGGCCCTGTCCATCATGTAGTTCTCGTGGCAGCCGTAGGAGTTGCCCTTGCCGTCGGAATTGTTCTTGTAGACGATGGGAGGGGCCTGGTCGGGGATGCGCAGCGCAGCGGCCACCATGGACCGGCGGAGCACCTCCTCGCCGGCCTTGTCGTAGATCAGGCACTCCAGCGGCGTCAAGCACTCGGGGCTCGAGTATTCGGGGTGGGCGTGGTCCACGTAGAAGCGGGACCCGTTGGTGAGCACCGTGTTGGCCAGGTGCGTCTCCACCATCGGGGCGAGGGTCCCTTCCCGGGCGAAACCACGGGCGTCGTTGCCGGGTGTCTCGTCCTCGAAGTCCCAGCCGATCTGCTGCTCCACATCGGCCGCGTAGGCGTTGACGAGCACCGACGATGCGGCAATGGGGTTCTGCTCGGGACCGCTCGAATGGATGCCGTACTCGGTCTCAATGCCGCAGACCTTCGTGATGGCCACGGTGCGACCCTAACTTCTAGAGGTACTGGCCGGTACCGACCCGCTCGATCGAGCGGCCTCCGTGCACCTCACGGTCCTCGGTGAGAAGGGTCCGGACGTAGACGATCCGCTCACCCTTCTTACCCGAGATGCGCGCCCAGTCGTCGGGGTTGGTGGTGTTGGGGAGGTCCTCGTTCTCCTTGTACTCCTGGCGGATCGACTCGAGCATGTCCGAGGTCCGGATGCCACCCGACTCCCCCGCAATGACCCGTTTGATGGCCAGCTTCTTTGCCCGTCGGACGATGTTCTCGATCATGGCGCCCGACGCGAAGTCCCGGTAGTAGAGGATCTCCTTGTCGCCGTTCTGGTAGGTGACCTCGAGGAAGCGGTTGTCGTCGTCCTCGCGGTACATCTCGGCCACGGTCCGCTCAATCATGGCCTGGACGGCCTTGGAGGGGTCGCCGCCGCCCAGCCGCTTGACCTCGTCGGCATCGAGGGGCAGGGCCGAGGTGAGATAGCGGCTGAAGATCTGGCCGGCGGCCTCCTCGTTGGGCCGCTCGATCTTGATCTTCACGTCGAGCCGACCGGGCCGCAGGATGGCCGGATCGATCAGGTCCTCCCGGTTCGACGCGCCGATGACGATGACGTCGCGCAAGGACTCGACGCCGTCGATCTCCGCCAGCAGCTGGGGCACGATGGTCGACTCCATGTCCGAACTGATGCCGGTGCCACGCGTGCGGAAGAGGGACTCCATCTCGTCGAAGAAGACGATGACGGGCATCCCCTCGTCCGCCTTCTCCCGGGCGCGCTGGAAGACCTGGCGGATCTGGCGCTCCGTCTCCCCCACGTACTTGTTGAGCAGCTCGGGCCCCTTGATGTTGAGGAAGAAGCTGCGCACGTTGTCGTTGCCGGTCTTCAACGCCACCTTCTTGGCCAGAGAGTTCGCCACGGCCTTGGCGATCAGGGTCTTGCCGCAGCCGGGCGGGCCGTAGAGGAGGATGCCCTTCGGCGCGGGCAGCGAGTATTCGACGAACAGGTCGCGGTGCATGTAGGGCAGTTCGACGGCATCGGTGATGGCCTCGATCTGGGTGTCCAGGCCGCCCACGTCGGCGTAGGTGATATCGGGGACCTCTTCGAGGACGAGCTCCTCGCTGTCGAGCTTGGGTAGCTTCTCAATGAGGAGCTGCGTCCGCACGTCCATCAAGAGGGAATCGCCGGCGCGCAGCTTCACGCCCAGCATGTCCTCGGAGAGCTCGGCCACCCGCTCCTCGTCGGCGCGGGCGAAGATCACGCAGCGCCGCTTGTCCTCGAGCTGCTCCTTCAAGGTGACGACCTCGCCCGAGAACTCCCCGTCGCGGACGAGAACCACATTGAGGCTCTCGTTCAGGACGACCTCGTTGCCCTTGCGGATCACTCCGGGGTCGATGTCGGGGTGCAGGCTGACCCGCATTTTGCGACCGCTCGAGAACACGTCGACCGTGCCGTCCTCGTTGATCCCGAGGAAGGTCCCGTACGCCGCCGGCGGCTGCGTGAGCTTCTCGACCTCTTCGCGCAGGGCGGCCAGCTGCTCCTTGGCCTGCTGGAGCGTGAAGGTCAGCTTCTCGTTCTGCGAGGTGGCCTGGGCCAGCTGGCCCTTGGACTCGAGGAGGCGCTCCTCCAGGGCCTGGACGCGGCCGGGGCTCTCCTGCAACCGGCGGCGGAGCGCGTGAATCTCATCCTCGGCATCGGCCAGTTCGGCGCGCAGCGCCTCAGCCTGAGCAGCTTCGTCGGGAGTCTCAGTCACCACTTTCACCCTAGCCCTCGCCTCGGCGCGATTTGGCAGCAACGGAGGTGCGCCTCCCATGGACCGGGTTGGCCAGCCCGGACGAGTACGCTGGGGGAACGGCAAGGCCAGATTGACGTGTCGCGGGGCGCCTCACTACGGTCCCCGGGGCCGTCGGGCGGCGACAAGGGAGAGAGTCAGGTACATGAAGGTCTGGATCGACCAGGATCTCTGCACGGGCGACGGGCTCTGCGAGGAGATCGCGCCTGCCGTCTTCACCCTCCTCGACGACGGCCTGGCCTACGTCAAGGAAGACGGCGACGTCAAGAACGAGCCCGGCGGTTCGGCCGGGATGGCGGCGGTGCCCACCGATCTCGAGGACGCCGTGGTCGAAGCCTCCGAGGAGTGCCCCGGAGAGTGCATCTTCATTGAGCGCGACTAGCCGCTCGTCTCAGGGCGCCAGCGCCCCGCTGAGCAGCGCCTGCAGTTCCTCCTCGGAGATCCCCTCGGCATCCTGAGGCCGTATCCGGAGCGTCCCCGTCCCGCTCGAGAGAGTGGGGCGACGCGCCACGAACCCGCCGTCGTTGGCACCGCGCCAGCCGTGGACGGGATGCTCGTCGAGCACGATGGCGTGGAGCCGCTCGAAAAGCGGTCGTTGCTGGGGCGAGAGGGCCTCGATGTACTCGGCGACGCCGGCGTCCATGCTCAGCCGTCCAGCCGGCGCGCGGTGGTGAGGAACCCGGTGTGGCCGACCATGCGGTGGTCCGGGCGGACCGAGCGGGCTTCGACGTGCCAGGTGCGCCGCATGACCTCCTGGGTCTCGGACAGCCCGAAGGGCGCACTTTCCTCGTCGAGCGCCTGGCGCAGCAGCGCGGTCTGGTTGATGGTCGGCAGGTAGGCCAACAGGATGCCCCCGGGCCGCAGCGCCTTCGCCGCACCCGCGACCACCTTGTGGGGCTCGGGCATGTCCAGCAGGATCCGGTCGAGGTCGGTCTCGTCGATGCCCTCGGTCACGTCCCGGATCTCAATCCGGTAGGGCGCGTCGGGACCCAGCGTGGCCACCACGTTGGCCTGGGCCCGCTCGGCGAAGTCCTCCCGCAACTCGTAGCCCACGATGGACGCCCCCGCCCGCAGAACGGTCATGGAGAGGGCGCCGGACCCGACGCCGGCTTCGAGGATGCGCTGGCCCGGCGCGATGTCGGCGGCGATGAGGATGGCACCGAGATCCTTGGGGTAGATGACCTGGGCGCCCCGGGGCATCTTGAGCACAATGTCGCTCAGGGTGGGACGCAGCACCAAGAAGCTGCGCCCGGTCGAGCCGGTCACCCGGCAGCCCTCGGCGGACCCGATGATGTCGTCGTGGGACAGGACGCCCGCGTGGGTGTGGAATGTCGCCCCCGTCACGAGCGTGAGGAGGTAGCGGCGGTCCTTGGGGTCGATGAGGAGCACCCGCTCCCCCGCCGCGAGGGGGCCCACCACGGGGTTCAGGCTTCGGTGGCGGGGGGAGTGTTGCGGTCGCGCACCGTGATGAGCACCTGCTCCCCCGGCTTGACGGTCACGCTCGAAACCGGACTGGACCGGTCGTTCAGGGTGCGCCGAAGGAAGAATGTGGCACCGGCCAGCAGGAACCAGTACCAGTTCCCAGCCACGCCGCGCCGGACCCCGGCGCGCAGGAAGCGCCGCAGGAGCAGATCCACCTCAGAGCCGCCGGATCTCGACCACCGCGGACTTGGCGCGCCCGCGCCGGCGGCCGGCCAGGAAGGCGAGCGTCAGGAGCAGAATGCCGAGGGCCCCGGCGACGGCCAGTCCCCGGGGTGCTGCGGCGCGGGCCGTGGCCTCGCCCTCGCCCATCACCTGTGAGTACGCCGCCTGCAGGTCTTCCCGTGTGATGAGGCGCCCGTTGCTGCCCGCCCTCGTGGTTGTGCCTGCCATCAGCTCGTTCCCTCCTGTGCTTCGATCTCTCTCGATTCGCGCCGGGCGATGACCTCGGGCAGCTTGCGCTGTCCCGGTCCCGCCTGAATGCGCAGCGCGGCGACGGCGATCACGGCGAGGCCGAGCACGACGACCACCGCGTAGGGCACCCACGACCAGTCACCGTCCAGTGCGGTGCCCGTCTCCGTCTGCAAGAGGCGCAACACCCCCAGCAGAATGAGCAGCAGCCCGAAGGCCAAGAAGAAGGAGCCGGCGATGCCCATGTAGAGGAAACGGCCCAGACCCCGCAGCGGCTCGACGACTTCCTGCTTGAGGTAGTCGACCGTGAGCTGGAAGGCGTCGTCCCCCGCGTTGCGCAGTCCGTGACTGCCGTTGTCCGCCGATGGTGCCATGAGGCGCACAATCCTGGTCGCTGGGCCGGTCGTACGCAAACACCCTCCCGGGCGGACGCCTCAGTCGCGGTCTTTGTAGATGTAGGTCGACGTCGCCCGGGCCACCAGCCGCTCCGCCTCCTGGCCGGCGACCACGGCGGTGACGCTGGCCTCCACGAAGGCCACGCGGCGCCCACCGGAGACCACCTCGGCCGCGCACGTGAGTTCGGCGCCCGGCGGCACGGCGCCCAGGAAGCTGATCTTCATCTCGGCGTTGGAGCAGAAGACGCGCCGGCCCTGGGCGTAGGTGACGGCGGCGGCGCCCATGGAGGAGTCGGCGAAGGCGCCGAGGAAGCCGCCTTGCATGATCCCGGCCGGATTGGCGAAGCGCTCGTCTGCCCGCATCCGCCAGATGCAGCGCCCCGGGGTGGCCTTGTCGACGCACGTCATGCCCAGGGTCAGGTCGCTGTTTGGGGGCACCTGCATGCGGGAAGCCATCAACGTGAAGAGTAGGTGACAGGCCCTTCCGGCCGGTCGAGAGTGGGAGTTAGGGTCTGACCATGGCGTTGCACACATCGACATCCGTCGTGCAGGACCCGCGGTTGGTCGAGCTCGGCATCAATGTCATCCGTGGCATCGCCATGGATGCGCCCGAGCAGGCCGACTCCGGACACCCCGGCACGGCCATGGCCCTGGCTCCCCTGGCCCACGTCCTGTGGACGCGGATCATGAACTACGACCCGCGTGATCCCGAGTGGCCCGACCACGACCGCTTCATCCTCTCCAACGGGCACGCCTGCATTCTCCAGTACGCCATGCTCCACCTGACGGGGTACGACCTCACGCTCGAGGACCTGCGCCAGTTCCGCCAGTGGGGCAGCCGGACGCCCGGCCACCCCGAGGCCGGCCACACGGCCGGGATCGACGTCACCACCGGGCCGCTGGGCCAGGGCGTGGGCGACGCGGTGGGCATGGCGCTCGCCGAGCGCTGGCTGCGCGGCACTTTCGGGAGCGAGGTCTGCGACCACCGCACGTACGTGATCGCCGGCGACGGCTGCTTCATGGAGGGGATCTCGCACGAGGCCGCATCGCTGGCGGGACACCTCGGCCTGGGGCGCCTGCTCGCCTTCTACGACGACAACCACATCACCATCGACGGGCCGACGGAGCTGGCCTACAACGACAACGTCCCCGAGCGCTTCGCGGCCTACGGCTGGCGTGTGCGCAACCTGGGCGAGATGGCCAACGACGTCGACGCCTTGGAGGCCGCCATTCGGGAGGCCCTCGACGAGCCGGCCGACACCCCCGACGCCAAGCCGACCCTCCTGGTGCTGCGCAGCCACATCGGGTGGCCCTCGCCGAAGCTGACCGACACCGCGGCGGCCCACGGCTCACCGTTCGGCGCCGAGGAAATCGAGGTCACCAAGAAGCTCCTCGGCCTGCCGACCGACCAGAGCTTCTGGGTCCCCGACGAGGTGCGCGACTTTTACGGGCAGCAGATCACCCGGGGCGCCGAGCGCCACGCCGAGTGGACCGAGCGCTTCGCCGCCTGGAAGGGTGACCGGGCCGCCTGGGACGCCGCGCAGGCCGGGCGCGGTTTGCCGGGCTGGGCCGACGACCTCCCCGGATTCAAGGCCGGGACCCAGCTGGCCACCCGCCACGCCATCAACCAGTGCATCGACGCCACCGCGGCCAAGCTCCCCGGTTTGCTGGCCGGGTCGGCCGACCTCACGGGCAACAACGGCGTGAAGGTCAAGGGCGCCGAGATGCAGTCGCGCCAGACCCCCGAGGGGATCCAGGTCCACTACGGGATCCGCGAGCACGGCATGGCAGCGTCCATGAACGGCATGGCCCAACACCGGGGCGTGCTGCCGGTCGGCGGGACGTTCTTCTGTTTCTCCGACTACATGCGCCCGTCGGTCCGCCTCGCCTCCCTCACGGGCACCCACGTCATCTACTCGTGGACCCACGACTCCATCGGGCTCGGTCAGGACGGGCCGACGCACCAGCCGATCGAGCATCTGGCCTCCCTGCGGGCCATGCCCGGCCTCAGCCTGGTCCGCCCGGCCGACGCCAACGAGACGGCACAGGCCTGGCGCATCGCCGTCGAGGCCGATGGGCCGGTAGGTCTGGTGCTGACCCGCCAGAACGTCCCCGTGCTGGACGCCACCGCCGAACGAGCACCCGCGGGTGTCGCCAAAGGGGCCTACGTCCTGGTCGACAGCGACGGGCCGCCCCAGATCGTCCTTGTCGGCACCGGGAGCGAGGTGCAGCTCTGCGTGGCCGGGGCCGCGACCCTGGCCGAGTCGGGCGTGCAGGCCCAGGTGGTGTCCTTCCCGTCCTGGGACCACTTCGAGCAGCAGCCCGAGGACTACCGGACCACGGTGTTCCCGGCCGGTGTGCCCGTGCTGAGCGTCGAGGCCGGCACCACCTTCGGCTGGGACCGCTACGCCGACGACTCCATCGGGATCGACCGCTACGGCGCGTCGGCCCCGGGCGACGTGGCCATGGAGAAGTTCGGCTTCACCGCCGATCACGTGGTGGAGCGTGCCCGCGCCCTCCTGGGCGCCAAGGCTGGCTGATGCGACACGACACGCGACGAAGGGAGCTGTTCCGATGACCCGACTCCAGGAGCTCTACGAGATAGGCGGCCAGAGCCCCTGGCTCGACAACCTGCGCAGGGACTGGCTCGAAGGGGGCCAGCTGGCCGACCTGCTGACGCTCGGCGTGCGCGGCATCACGTCCAACCCGACCATCTTCGCCAAGGCCATCAGCGGGCAGGACACCTACGACGACCAGTTCCGCGCCCTGATGAAGGACCACACGGTCGACAGCGCCTACTGGGAGATGGCCATCACGGACATCGACAACGCACTCGCCATGTTGCGGTCCCTCTACGACGAGAGCGACCGCGAGGACGGCTTCGTGTCGCTCGAGGTCTCCCCCGCGCTGGCCCACGACACCGACAAGACGCTCAAGGCGGCGCGCGACCTGCATCAGCGCATCGCCCAGCCCAACCTCTTCGTCAAGGTGCCCGCCACCAGGGAGGGCGTCCCGGCCATCGAGACCCTGATCGGCGAGGGCCACAGCATCAACGTCACGCTGATCTTCGGGCTCGACCGCTACGACGAGGTGATGGAGGCCTACCTGTTGGGCCTGGAGGCCCTGGTGGCGGCCGGGCGTGAGGACGAGCTGCCCAAGGTGGCCAGCGTGGCCTCTTTCTTCGTCAGCCGTGTCGACACCGAAGTCGACCGGCGCCTGGAGACCCTGGCCGGCGGGGAGAAGGGCGACGCCGCCATCCTCGGCCTGCGCGGCACCGCCGCGGTGGCCCAGGCGCAGAGCGCCTACCAGCACTTCCACCGCACCTTCGCCGGTGAGCGCTGGGAGGCGCTGCGCGACAAGGGCGCCCGCGTCCAGCGGCCGCTGTGGGCGTCGACCTCGACCAAGAACCCGGGCTACCCCGACCTGCTCTACGTCGACAGCCTCATCGGGCCCGCCACGGTGAACACCATGCCGGAGCCGACGCTGCGCGCCTTCGAGGACCACGGCGCGTTGAAGCGGACGGCGGACGCCGATCCCGACGGTGCGGACGAGGCCCTGGCCCGCCTGGCCGAGGCCGGCATCGACATGCTCGACGTGGAGCAGACGCTCGAGGACGAGGGCGTCAGCTCCTTCGCCAAGTCCTTCGACGAGCTCTTGCAGTCGCTGACCGACAAAGCCGCTACCTTCTGAGCCGGCAGCACAACCGAGCGGAGCGCGCGTGAAGATCGGCATGGTCGGACTGGGCAAGATGGGCGCCAACATGACTGAGCGCCTGCTCAAGGGCGGGCACGAGGTGGTCGCCTACGACCTGAGCGCCGACGCGGTGAAGGCGGCCGTCGGCAAGGGCGCCGAGGCGTCGACGAGCCTGGCCGACCTGGCGGACAAGCTGGACTCTCCCCGGGCGGTCTGGGTGATGCTGCCCGCGGGCCGCATCACGGACTCCACGGTGGAGGAACTGACCGGCCTGTTCTCCAAGGGGGACGTCATCATCGACGGCGGCAACTCCAACTACAAGGAGTGGAAGGCGCTGGCGGACAAGCTCGAGAGCACCGGGGTCGGTTTCGTCGACGCCGGGACGTCGGGCGGCGTCTGGGGCCTCACCGAGGGCTACTGCCTCATGGTCGGCGGCACCAAGGAAGCGGTGGCGGTCGTCGAGCCGGCTCTGCTCACCCTGGCGCCCGAGGGCGGGTACGCCCACGTCGGCCCGGTCGGCGCGGGGCACTTCGTCAAGATGGTGCACAACGGCGTCGAGTACGGCCTCATGCAGGCCTACGCCGAGGGCTTCGAGATCATGGGCAAGGCCGACGAGTTCGACCTCGACCTCCACGAAATCGCCTCCATCTGGCGCTACGGCTCGGTGGTGCGCAGCTGGCTGTTGGATCTGGCCGAGCGGGCGCTGCGGCCCGGAGCCGGCTTCGACGACATCAAGGGCGTCGTCGTCGATTCGGGCGAGGGCCGCTGGACGGCGCAGGAGGCCATCGACCGCGGCGTGCCGGCGCCGGTGATCGCCACCTCGCTCTTCACCCGCTTCGCCTCCCAGGAGCCCGATTCGCTCCAACTGAAGATGCTCGCAGCCCTGCGGAACCAGTTCGGTGGCCATGCGGTGACGCTCGAATCGGGCAAGCAGGGCTTGGAGACCGAGACCCCCACCCCGTAGCCGTGATCACCCCGGTCGACGACGTCCCCCGCGCCTTCAGCGACGCGGTTGGCAAGGCCTTCGCGGCGCGCCCGGGGCCCCGCTTCGCGCTCGTGCTCTCCGGTGGCCCGACCGCGCAGGCCTGTTACGAGGTCCTGGCCACGGCCGGCGGCATCGACTGGGCCGTCGTGGACATTTTCGTGGGGGACGAGCGCGTCGTCCCGCCTGACGACCTGGACGCCAACCAGCGCCTGATCAAGGAATCCCTCATCGACCCGGTGGGCGGGGTCGGCTCCTTCTCCCCCATGCCGACGGTGGGCCCGGTCGACGAGTGTGTCGAGGCCTACCAGCGCACCATGTCGGACCTGGTGACGGGTCCGGGGATCGACCTGATCCACCTGGGCATGGGACCCGACGGGCATACGGCCTCGCTGTTTCCCAACGCCCCCACCCTGGAGGCCGAGCCGGGTGTCCTGGTGCTGGCCACAGAGGACCCCAACGGCGTCAACCCGCACCCGCGCCTGACCCTCACGCTGGCCGCCATCAATTCGGCCCGCCTCGCCGTCTTCACCGTGGCCGGTGCGTCCAAGGCCGATGCGGTGGCCGCGCTCGTGCGCGGCGACGACCTGCCGGCCGCCCGCGTCCACGCCGGGCGGACGTTGTGGCTG
>Ga0302325_10035327_pt1 | contig 10214 bp, 10 predicted proteins | sample Palsa_T0_2_FD_201948 | JGI IMG/M metagenome (GOLD analysis project Ga0302325, IMG submission 201948) | Peat permafrost microbial communities from Stordalen Mire near Abisko, Sweden - Palsa_T0_2 | ecosystem: Environmental > Terrestrial > Soil > Palsa > Peat permafrost | place: Sweden: Abisko... | reverse complement strand
CTGGCGCGGGCGCAGGGCGCTGCCGCCGGCGGCGCCTTGGATTCGCAATGGTTCGAGGCCGGCGAACCGATCGAACGCCTGCTCGGCCCGATTCGCGGCGTCAAGGCGCGCGCCAAGACGGTGCTGAGCGTCTATCTGCCGGAGCGGCGAGACTTTTGGTTGCGAGCCTGCGCGCTGACCGCCTTCGTCTTGAACATGGACCGCAAGACCTACGGCGCGCTTGGCAAGAGCCTGGCGCTGGTTGGCCGCGAACTCGCCAATGGCGCGCCGATGGAGAAGATCCCGCTGATGCGGCAAATCGCGGAAATGACGGTTCGCGCTTACCAGAGCCGGTTTTGAGGGGGCCGATCGGGCGGCGGGTAAGCGGGGCGGATCCGCGGCGCCCAATGTAGCCGCGGTCTCCAGACCGCGGTGGCCGTGAGATCGCGCCTTGCCGAGGGAGAGCCGATCACTTGGAGACCGCGGTCTGGAGCCCGCGGCTACAAGCGCCCGGCAATCTGCCTCGGTTGCGGGCGCCCCCGCTAACGCCGACGACCTTGCCGACCTCCGTCGCAGGGATATAAGCCATGCGCTTGCCGATCCGCTCCACCGACAATATCCTTATTTGGCTGATCTTCACCCATGTCGGTTTCGAGAGCCCCGCGGCTCTGATCGCATAGGTCAGCGGAAATCCCGCCTTTTGTGGCTGGCTGGTCAAGGCTACCGCGATGACCGTGCCGGAGCGGGCGTTGAAGACGTCATGACTGAGGATCAAGACCGGCCGGCGCCCCGCCTGCTCGTGACCGCGCGCTGGATTGAGGTCGGCCCAACGAATTTCGCCCCTCAATATTCCGGCCATGTCTCCACGTCCGCGCCGAAACCCTCCTCGGCCATCGCTCGCTCTTGCGCCGGATCAAGCTTGGCGCATTCCGCCGCCAGCCGAACGCCTTCCTGACGTTCGAGCTTTTCGTGCACCGCGATCTGAATCGCGCGGCTGCGATTGGGAAACACGCGCCGCGCCACGAGGCCGTCCACTCGCGCCAGCGTTTCCTCTTCAAGCGTGATCGCCACCTTGACGCTGGCCATCGAGAGATCTCCGATATGATGAATTATCATACCATGCGAGCGCATAATCCCGAAACCTCGTTTCGCGGCGGCGACGGACTCACGTGAAGCGGCGAAGGGGCGTTGCCTCGCCGCAAGTCGCCTTATTGGGTCTGCTCAGTCCATCCCCTCCCCCAAACCCTACTAGCCGCGCGCTCAATCGCAGCCTATATCTCCGCGAACGCCGCGGCTTCGCGGCGCGAGCGCCAGACCCGTGAAGGCCGTATGACAATTCACGCCGACCCCGCATCCCTGCAGGAAGCCCTCGACAAGGGGCCGGACATCGTCGAGCGCAAACTCGGCAACGGCATGACCGTCATCGTCATTCCCGACCATCGCGCGCCGGTCGTCACGCATATGGTTTGGTACCGCAACGGCTCGGCCGACGATCCGCCGGGAAAGTCGGGCATCGCGCATTTTCTCGAACATCTGATGTTCAAGGGCACAGCGAAGCATCCCAAAGGCGCCTTTTCCGAAGCCGTGGCCGAAATCGGCGGACAGGAGAACGCCTTCACCGGGAACGACTATACCGCCTATTATCAGCGCGTCGCTAAAGAGCATCTCGGGCTGATGATGTCCTACGAGGCCGACCGCATGACCGGCCTCATCCTGACCGATGAGATCGTCGCGCCCGAGCGCGACGTGGTGCTCGAGGAGCGGCGCATGCACTCCGACGCCGACCCTAGCGCGCAGCTGAGCGAAGCGATGCAGGCGACGGTGTTCACCCATCACCCCTACGGCGTTCCAGTGATCGGCTGGGGCCATGAGATCGAGGGGCTCGGGCGCGAGGACGCACTCGCCTATTATTCGCGCTTCTACACGCCGGAGAACGCCATCCTCATCGTCGCCGGCGACGTCGAGCCGGACGAGGCGCTACGGCTCGCCGAGGCGCATTATGGCCCCCTCCGTCCGCACGGCGAGCCGCCGGTGCGCCACCGGCCGCGGGAGCCGAGACCTGTCGCCAAGCGCACCGTGACAGTGACCGACGAGAAGGTCGAGCAACCGGCCTGGCAGCGTGTCTATCTGACGCCAAGCCACGCGACCGGCGCCCCCGGCGAAGCCGAGGCGTTGGAGGTGCTAGCGCATCTGCTCGGCGGCGGCCCGACCAGCTTTCTCTATCGCGCGCTCGTCGTCGACACCCACCGGGCGGTGGCGGCCGGGGCCTATTACGCGGGCTCGGCGCTCGACGATACGCGCTTCTACCTTTACGGCATGCCGTCGCCTGGCGTGAGCCTTGGCGAACTCGACTCTGCCTTCGACGCCGCGCTCGACGGTTTCGTAAAGCAGGGCGTCGCCGCGGACGAACTGGAGCGCTGCAAGACCCGGCTGATCGCCGAAGCCGTGTACGCGCAGGACAGTCAGGCGATGCTGGCGCGCTGGTACGGCGCCTCGCTTGCCACGGGCTTGACCATCGCCGACGTGCAAGCCTGGCCGTCGCGGATCGAGGCGGTGACCGCGCACGACGTTATCGACGCGGCGCGCAAGTGGCTCGACAACCGCCGCGCCGTGACCGGCTATCTGATGCGCTCCGAAAGCGAGGCGGCCTAAACCGTCCGACGGCAAATTCTCGAGGAAACGCCAAATGAACGAGCGCTTCGCGCCCCCTGCGACCGCCCACGCGGTCAATGTGCAAAAGATCGAGTCGCCGCGCGGCGTCCCGGCTTGGCTGGTCGAGGACTACGCGGTCCCGCTGGTCAGCCTCGAGTTCGCGTTTCGCGGCGGCGCGTCGCAGGACCCTGTTGGGCGTTATGGCGCGGCGACGATCTTTTCCGGACTGCTCGACGAAGGGGCCGGCGATCTCGACAGTCAGGCGTTTCATCGCGCGCTCGACGAGAAAGCCATCGAGCTCTCGTTCCACGCCGACCAGGACAAGCTCAGCGGCCGCATGCGGACGCTGCAGCGTAATCTCGACCGAGCCGGCGCACTGCTTTCGCTGGTGCTCAACGCGCCGCGCTTCGACGAGGAGCCGTTCGAGCGCGTGCGTGAACAGATGAAGGCGCATCTGCGCCACGAGATGAACGATCCGGGTACGGTCGCATGGCGTGGATTCAAGACCCGCGTATTCGCTGGGCACCCCTATCAGCATCCGACCGACGGCTCGGCCGAGACGCTCGACGCGTTGCAACGGCCGGACATGGCGGCGCTCAAGCAAAAATGGCTGGCCCGCGACGCGCTGCATATCGGCGTGGTCGGCGCGATCGACGCGGAGCGCGCCGGGCGCTTGCTTGATGAGGTGTTCGCCGCGCTGCCGGCGAAGGCCGATCTCGCCGAGGTCGGCCCGGCGCCGTTCCTCGGGCTCGGCGGCGAACAGACGATCGACCTCGACGTGCCGCAGACGACGATCCGCTTCGGGCGGCCAGCGCCCGGCCGGCACGATCCTGACTACATCCCAGCCTTCGTGCTCGCGCATATCCTCGGCGGCGGCACCGGGCTATCCTCGCGCCTGTTCCGCGAAGTGCGCGAGAAGCGCGGGCTCGCCTACACCGCCTACGCCGGGCTCTCGACCCAGGAGCACGCGAGCTCCCTGCAAGGCGGCACGACGACGAAGAACGAGCGCGCGCGGGAATCGCTGGAGGTGATCCGCGGCGAAATATTGGACATGGCCAATAACGCCGTGTCGGAGGACGAGCTCGACAAGGGCAAGCGCTATCTGATCGGCTCCTATCCGCTGCGGTTCGACACCTCCACCAAGATCGCCGGCCAGCTCGTACAGATGCAGCTCGACGGGTATGGGACCGAGTGGCTGGTCGAGAGGAACGAACGCATTCGCGCAGCGACGCTCGCCGACGCGAAGCGGGCGGCGGAGCGGCTGTTCGGGGATGGGGCGCTGAGCGTGGTGATGGTGGGGCGGCCGGTGGGGTGAGGCGCTATCGCATGAAACTGCCCCTACCGGCAAAAGACCCGCGATTTATACGCGACCTTGCGGGCTGTCGCTGCCCGACCCTTGCACAATCTCTTTGAACGAGCCTATCATGGCATTTGGCGGCTTTTTTGCCTGGAACCGAGGGGAAGCGGTCGAGATTTCGCGGAGGAATTCATATGGAGCCAAGTCAAAAGAGACCCAATCAAAAGAAAATAGCCTGCCTCTTTGCTGTTTCGTGTCTGTTGTCTTCGAGTTCGGCCGTCCGCGCAGATGTGACAATGGCGGGATCGATCACCGTACCGAAATCTATCGCAGGAATTTCGAACCCGGCCTGCGATGATTTCGCCATCGGCGTCTACAACCCGCCTAAATGCTCGCCGGGTCGCCTCTGTTCGAATTTGGGATCGGAGATCAGATCCGCAACCGCGTCGGGGAGATACTCTAGCGGTAAATGCTCATATTCCGTGGCGGTGCCGGAAAACAAAAAATTCCTGGTTTCGGTCGACCTAACCAAGCACACGCCAAAATGCGCTGGAATCGCCGGGACGGTTCTTTTAGCGGGGCTGTCGGGACAAACTTCGTTGGAATTTTCGGGAGTGCCGTCCAGCGCGGTCGTGGGCATCAACTTTAAGCTGACGGCCGCATGCCAAGGGCCTGCCAAGTAGCCTCTCGACCGTTCCCGCGGCGGGCTGTCCGAGAACCATACCGACCGTTACGCGCTTTCCCCGTATGCAGGGCTTGCCGCCCATGATCTCGGGGTCCTGGGTGATGCGATCGAAGTGGGTCATCGCGAGGCACACGACAGAGGGCGGACCGTGGGGTCCGCCCTCTGTCGTAAAGTTCGCCTCGCGCTTGTCCTCTTACGGCGGCTCAGCGGCGGGTTACATAGAGAAGTTCAAAGATCGCAGCCCTAATGCGAGTTGCTCTGATTCCCTTGGTTCTGGTTCGTTTGGCTGTTCTGCTTATCCTTGTTCGCGCTGTGATGACCAACCGCGCATCCGACCGCCGCTCCGGCGACCGCGTGATGCCCGGCCAAGTGGCCTACTACGGCGCCGGCCGCAGCGCCGGAAAGGCATCCTGCTTGTGCGCTACTGGCCAGGCCGAAACCAACAATCAGCGCAACGATTGAACCTTTTAACATCGATCTTCACCCCGGTTGAACTCTCACCATGGAAACGCCTTTTGGTCTCAAAATGTTCCTTCGGCCGGTCCAGAGACGATCATTCCGCCATGAATTTCGCCAGCTCCGCCGAATAAAATCGCGCGTCGCCGACGGTCGCGTGGCCGCGGGTCTCCGGGCTCGCGGGAATGAGATAGAGGCGCGCGTTCGGGATGCGTTTGAGGGCCTGTTCAGTCAGCCCCGTTTCCGGCGGATTGCGCTCATCGTCGGCGGAATTGATGGCGAGCACCGAGGCTGTGATTTTCGTCAGACCCGCTGACGGGTCGTAGTCCTCAGATGCCGCCCATTGGTAGATATAGTCGTTCGCGTCGATTACCGGCGCCTCGAGACGCTGCGCCACCAACGCGTTCGCCTTTGCAGACGTCGGCGCCTGTGCCTGCAAGCCCAGATTTCCCCCTGATGTCGCCAAGGAATAAAACGCGTTCGCAACGCTGAGCGATTGCGGCTGCGCGACGTAGTCGCCGTTCATATAAGACGGGTCGCGGCGGATCGTCTCTATCAACAGACGCCGCAGCGCCCAGTTGCGCGCGGCCATTGCGGTCGGCTGCGAGGCCATGGGGACGATCTTGTCTGCGAACCCGGGATAAGTCACGCCCCAAAGCCAGGTATGCATTCCCCCCATCGAAGCGCCGATAACGAGGCGCAGATGTTCGATATGCAGCGCCTCGGTGAGCAAGAGATATTGCGCCAGAACGCAATCCGAATAGTCGTAGGCGGGAAATTTCGTCCGCAACCGGTTCGACGGCTTGGACGACCCGCCCACGCCTAGCCCATCTGGAAGTACGATGAAGTATTTCGCGGCGTCGAGCGGCTGCCCGGGGCCGAACAGTTCGCCGGCGAACATCGGCGTCAGCATCGTCGCCGCCGATCCGGTGGTGCCGTGCAGGACGAGGACGGCCGGGTTCGCGGGGTTGCCGATGGTGAGGGCATGGATCCTCACTTCCGGCAGCGTTTCTCCTGTGTGAAACCGAAAATCCTTCAGGATCACGTCTTTTTCCGTTGGCGCCGGATAATCGGCGCCGGTGGCGGGAGCGGAGATAGTCATGAGGACGAGCAATCCCAGTACCAGGCGCATGGCGTTTGCCCTTTGAAGCCGACGGTGCATTTATCCAACGGCCCGATAGGCCTGGTAAATCCACTGGCGCTATTTTTGCACTGCAGCGGAAACCATCGGCGTCGCCGTGCGTACAAGGTTGGAATAGCCTCGGAGGGGTTCATGCGCGCGCGGGCGTCTTGGCTCATTGTGGTTCCGGCTCTCGTCGTTCTGCTTGCGGGCGTGTCCAAAGCGCAGCAGGCGCCGGACGCTGAGGCGGTGATCACCGGCCAGCTCGACGCCTTTTCCCGCAACGACGCCGCGGCCGCCTTTGCGGTTGCCGCGCCCGCGATCAAAGAGCGCTTTCACGATCCCGACGCCTTCATGGCGATGGTCAAATCAAGCTATCCCCCGGTCTACCATCACAAAACCGTGCAATTCGGGACGCAGACGCGCGACGGCGATCAGATCGGCCAGACCATCGTTATCGTCGACAACGATAACGAGGTCTGGGGCGGCGTCTATACCTTGGAGTTGGAAGGCGACGGCAGCTGGAAAATATCCGGCTGCGTGCTGATCAAATCCGCGCAGAGCAGCCTCTGAGAGATAGGCTTCGGCTTGCTGGCTCCGGACGCGACGGAGCGTCCACGCCGACGACGCGGCGTGGCAACGTTGGCGCGGACGCCGACGGGCGCCGCGCGATCTCAAACACCGCGGTCTCCAGACCGCGGCTCACATAGGGTTCCACAGGCCTGCGCGCGCTCAGAGGGAGCGCACCAGCCGCATGACGCCGCCGGGCCCCTTGAAGAGGAGGTCGCCGTTGACGAGATCCCAGGCCGGGCCGCCCGTCAGCGCATGCAGAAATGCGCGTTCGATGTCCTGGTTGACCTTGTCGCAAGTCTTCTTGGTTATGGCGAGGCCGCCCATCAGCAGGTGCTGGTTCTGTTGCGGATAGGCGGTCGCCGACCAGGAATTGCAGCCTGTATAACCCGAGGCGTGATAGGCGCCGTCTAGCTTGAAGCTTACATCGAGCTCGGCCGGAACCGACTTGCCGTTGAGATCGCGCAGCGAAAACGTCGAGTCGAGCGGAAAGTTCTTCTGCAGCGGCGGCAACGGTTTCGGCGTGTCCTCGTTGACTGAGCCGGGTAGAGGCGCGGCGAGCGCCGCGGCCGAGATTGCGGCGAGCGTCAGGGCGATCGGCCAGAACGCCTTTTTCATTCCGGTCTCCTCCAATATTAGATTTCGCCTGATCCGCCGGCCTATTACGCCGTGTTGCGGCGCGATGCAACGGAGGGTGGCGCGGGCGCAGTTTTCGCATAGCCACCCCTTGAAAAGACCAGCCAGCGCCCAAAAATAACAAAACGCGCCGGCCACACGGCGGCGCATTCGGCGGACGGCGCCAGCAGGGCCGTCCGACGTCATGTCGCTTCTAAGGAGGATATGCTGTGCTTAACTATGACTTCTCGCCGTTCTACCGCTCGACCATCGGCTTCGACCGTCTGTTGACTTTGCTGGACAAGGCTTCCGGCGCCGACAACGGTCAGACCTACCCCCCCTACAACATCGAGCGCACCGGCGAAAACAACTACCGCATCACTCTGGCGGTCGCCGGTTTCGCGGAGAATGAACTCGCCGTCGAAACCAAGGAAGGCGTTCTCACCGTCCGCGGCGGCAAGGAGACCCAGCAGAAGGGCGAGGGCGAGAAGCGCGAAATGCTTTATCAGGGCATTGCGGCGCGTGCGTTCGAGCGCCGGTTCCACCTCGCCGACCATGTGAGCGCGGTGAAGGCGACGGTCGAGAACGGCCTGTTGCACGTCGAGCTCGTACGCGAGGTTCCCGAGGCGCAAAAGCCGAGGACGATTTCGATCCAGACCGGCTCGCCGAAGACGATCGACGTTGCCACGACCAAGCAGGCTGCGTAATCGCCGGCTGAGTTGCGGAGCAAGAAAGGCGTCCGAAAGGGCGCCTTTTTTTACGCTTGGAGCGGCGGCGTCCGCGCCGCCGAGAAAGCGCAGCTCGCTACCCCGGCGGCCTGGGGGCCGCCGCTCCGAAGTCGACGGATCTTGACCTCGGCCCGCGGCTCGGCATAGCCCTATGCCAAGCGTTTGAGATCGGGGGGGAAGCGAGATGATCGAAACGGGGCAACGCAACCCGGCGTGCGGCGCCGACAAATTCGGCTTCGACGGCCTCTCGGGCGTGCATTGGAGCTTAGGCGCGCCGCAACTCTATGAATTCGCCCTTCGCGACGGCGAGGCGCAAGTCGCAGCCCACGGCCCACTCGTCGCCGACACTGGCGTGCACACGGGCCGCAGCCCCAAAGACAAGTTCATCGTCCGCGACGCCGCCACCGGGCCGATCGTTTGGTGGGAAAACAACAGCGCGATGACGCCGGAGCAGTTCGAGGCGCTCCACCGGGATTTCCTCGCCCACGCGCGCGGCAAGACCCTGTTCGCGCAAGACCTCTACGGCGGCGCGGATCAGGGCCTCCGCGTCAAGGCGCGGGTCTTCACCGAGCTCGCCTGGCACTCGCTGTTCATCCGCAATCTGTTGATCCGGCCGGAGGCGGAGCAACTCGCGCATTTTGTCCCCGACCTCACCATTGTCGATCTGCCGAGTTTCCAGGCCGATCCCGCCCGTCACGGCGCGCGCACGTCGACCATCATCGCTTGCGATTTCACGCGCGGGATCGTGCTGATTGGCGGCACCAGCTACGCCGGCGAGATGAAGAAATCGGTGTTCACCTATTTGAACTATGTGCTGCCCGGAAAACACGTGGTGCCGATGCATTGCTCGGCCAACACCAACGAGGCGGGCGAGACCGCGATCTTCTTCGGGCTCTCCGGCACCGGCAAGACGACGCTGTCGGCGGACCCCGACCGCACGCTGATCGGCGACGACGAACACGGCTGGAGCCGCAACGGCGTGTTCAACTTCGAGGGCGGCTGCTACGCCAAGGCGATCAAACTCTCGCGCGAGGCGGAGCCGGAGATTTATGCGACCACTGAGCGCTTCGGCACGGTGATGGAGAACATCACCCTCGATGCGGCGACGCGCGAGCCGGACTTCGACGACGAGTCGCGCACCGAGAACACGCGAATCGCCTATCCGCTCGAGTTCATCGCCAACGCCTCCTCGACCGGCCGCGCCGCGCATCCGAACAACATCATCATGCTGACCTGCGACGCCTTCGGCGTGTTGCCCCCGATCGCCAAACTCGATCCGGCGCAGGCGATGTATCATTTCCTGTCCGGCTACACGGCGAAGGTCGCGGGCACCGAGAAGGGCGTCACCGAGCCGCAGGCGACGTTCTCGACCTGTTTCGGCGCGCCGTTCCTGCCGTTGCGCCCAGCCATCTACGGCAACCTGCTGCGCGAATACATGGAGCGACATCACGTCGATTGCTGGCTCGTCAACACTGGTTGGACGGGCGGCAAGTTCGGCGTCGGACGGCGGATGCCGATCCGGGTGACGCGGCGACTGCTCGCCGCCGCGCTCGACGGCTCGCTACAGAAGGCCGATTTCCGCACCGATCCGCATTTCGGCCTGGCCGTTCCTCGCGAAGTGCCGGGCGTCGAGCCGCATATCCTCGACCCCATCCGCACCTGGCGCAAGAAACAGGAGTTCGCGGAGACGGCGGGCCGGCTGGTGCAGATGTTCCGCGACAATTTCCGCAAGTTCGAGGACGATGCGGACGAGAACGTGCGCGCCGCGGGGCCTAATCCGAGAATCGCGCTGGCGTAGGGAAAGTCTTATAAGCGCGCCGATACAGCGCCGGGAGGAGCGAATGCAGGGTTTTGGGGTTCACACCAGCATGTGGGCGGCGAATTGGGATCGCGCGAGCGCCGAACGCGCCATCGCCGCCGCCGTCCACTACGAGATGGACTTCATCGAAATCCCGCTGCTCAACGCTCCCGCCGTCGACGCACCCCACACGCGCGCGCTGCTTGAGAAGCACGATCTAAGCGCGGTCTGCTCGCTCGGCCTGCCACAAGCCGATTGGCCTTCACACAACCCGCAAGGCGCGATCGACTATCTGAAAGTCGCGATCGACAAGG
>Ga0302325_10035323_pt1 | contig 10215 bp, 4 predicted proteins | sample Palsa_T0_2_FD_201948 | JGI IMG/M metagenome (GOLD analysis project Ga0302325, IMG submission 201948) | Peat permafrost microbial communities from Stordalen Mire near Abisko, Sweden - Palsa_T0_2 | ecosystem: Environmental > Terrestrial > Soil > Palsa > Peat permafrost | place: Sweden: Abisko... | reverse complement strand
CCGCCCGGCGTCGGGGTGGAAGTAGCGATTTGCGTCGGCGTCGGCGTCGGCGTCGGCGTGGAACCGCTTGCGGTTGGGGTTGGTGTAGCGCCGCCCGCGGTTGGCGTCGCGGTCGCGCCGCCGGTTGGGGTCGCAGTAGCGCCGCCGCCTGGGGTTGATGTTGGGCCCGAACCGCCGCCGCCGTGTCCGACGCCGATGGCGATTGCGCCCGCGGCACCGAGGCCCAGGAGCGCCGCGATGGCGCCGCCGCCGAGGCCGGCAACCACCGCGCTGCAATCGTAATCAGGCGATCCGGTTGGATCGCCGGCGACTGCCGTGCCGTCGGTTCCGAGCGGATTGCGCCCGCCGTTGAATTGATAAATTGCTGTATTATTGACCGCCGGAAGTGAGAGGATACGGGCGTTTCCGGCGATGTCGGCGACGAGGCTTTGGCCGCTCGGGACGACCGAAATCTTACCGTTCGCGACAAACATGACGTCGTTTATTTCGCTCTTGCGAACGATGATTTGCACGCCGCTACCACCAGCGACGACGTACCCTGAGCCGTGCGCCACAAAGAACGTTCCGTATTTGGTATCCACGATGAGCGGCAACGCTGGGCGACCCGCTAGGTCGAATTGCAACGCTCCGGAGCGCAGCATCCCTGGACCCGAGGATCCCGGAGGTGTCACGAAATCGGTCCTGCCTCCAATCTGAACTTGCGCGCCGTCGGTAAGCGAAAGTGCTGCTTGCGAGGAGCAACCGGCAAACGTTTCGGCGCTGTTCGGCATGTCGGACGTCGTCACGACGTCGGTTCTCGATCCGTCAGCGACTGCGGCGAATCCGACCGTCCCTTTGAGACGTTGAATCGTCGGGCCAGCGGCATTTGCCGGCTGCGGCGCGAGTGCCGCCGCGAAAAGCGATGATGTCAGTAGCGCCGCGAGAACGCGAGTGTAGCCGGACAAGAAAGTACCTCAGGGGAGCGTAGCAGGTCGCTCCTCCGGATGTTGTCGGCAATCACAATCCGCATCTTGAGAGAACGCGAAAAAAAAATTACGTCACCTCCACATTCAGGAACCCTTCTCAAAGTACACAGGAGTTTTCTCAGTACGAGCAACGCGCGTCCTTACCGCGCGTGCGGCAGCGACGCAGCTTCGCGTTCTTGCAGTTCGCGCCACTGGACTTTTCCGGTTCCCGAACGCGGCAGGGCTTCCATGAATTCGACGATGGCCGGAACCTTGTAGGCCGACATCTGCTCGCGGGACCAGGCGATGATCTCTTCGGGCGTAGCGCTCGCGCCCTCGCGCAGCACGACGAGAGCTTTCACGACTTCGCCTTTGCGGGGGTCCGTCGCGCCGATCACGCAGGCTTCCTTGATCGCCGGATGCGCGAAGAGTTTCGATTCGACCTCGGCGGGCCAGACTTTGAGGCCCGAGGCGTTGATCATTCGTTTGAGGCGATCGACCATGAAGTAGTAACCCTCGTCGTCGAAATACCCGAGATCGCCCGTGCGCAAAAAACGCTTGCCGTCGTACTCGAGAAAAGCTTCGGCGGTAGCTTGCGGTTGATGCCAGTACTCGCGCATCACCTGCGTTCCCGATATGATGATCTCACCGGTTTCGTTTGCTCCGAGTTCGCGCAAGCTATCGGGATCGATCACGCGCGAGTCGACGCCGAATGTCGGGATGCCGAGGCATTGCAGCTTCGAACGTTCGGGCGGATTGGCGTGCGTCGTCGCGATCGTTTCGGTGAGGCCGTAGCCCTCCAAATACGTGAGGCCCATGCGCCCGATCAGCTGTTCGCCGACGGCTGCGGGAAGCGGCGCACCGCCGCCGCCGAGATGACGCAGCGAAGCGACGCGTTCGGGCCGGAAATCGGGATGGGCGAGCATATCGACGACCATCGTGCTGATCGCCGTCATCGCGTCGCAGCCGTATCGTTCGATCAGCTTGATCGCGGTCGCCGCGTCCCAGCGCGTCATCATCACGAGCATCGAGCCCGTAAAGAGTGTCGCATTCATATCGACCGTCATGCCGGTCACATGAAAGTACGGCAAGACCGACATCACGCGGCCGCCGGCCGAAGCGGCGCCGCCCCACGCCGCTGCGCACAGGATCGTCGTTTGCATGGAACGGTGCGTGTGCACGCAGCCCTTCGGGCGCCCGGTCGTACCCGAGGTGTACGGTAACAGCGCGACGTCCTCATCGCCCGCGACCATCGGCCCCGGCACACGTGCCGCGGCGAGCGCGTCCTTCCAAGCGACGAACGCCTCGCCGTCGACCGGCCGCGCGGGCGCTGCGACGGCTGCCGGCAGCGCGAGTTGCGTTTCGTTTTCGACGTAGTCCGAATAGGTTGCGACGACGACCGTCGTGAGTGGATTCGGCGCATACGACTTCAAGCGATCCAGCAGTTCGGCCCCTGCAATCGCGACCCGCGCACCGCTATCCTCGACGTAGACCGCAAGCTCGTTTTCGACGAGCATCGGACCCAGCGGAACGACGACCGCGTTCGCACGCAGGATTGCGTAAAACGCGATCACGTACTGCGGCGAGTTCTGCATGTAGAGGATCACGCGATCGCCCGCCGCCACGCCGGCGGCAGTTTGCAAGTACCCGGCCAGCGCCTCGACTTCGCGCCACAGGCGCCGATAGGCGATCGACGTATCGTAGTACACGATGGCCGTATGCGCCGGGTAGCGCTTGGCCGACGTCGCTAAGTTATCGGCGACGTTCGTGACCGGGATGGGAAACGCGAACGGCCGGCGCCGCGGCCAAAAGGCGAAATGTCGTTCGTTCATGGGCGTTTCGAGTTAGGCGGCAGGGGCCGCCGTTCATTTTCGCGGGCGGAGCTGCTCGTTAGCTCGCAAGCTCCGCGACGCGGTAGAACAAGTCGGGAACGTCCTCGGCGCGTGCAGGCTTCCCGAAGTACCAGCCCTGCACGTCCTCGCAGCCGAGTTCGCGCAGGCGCGACGCTTGGGCCGCCGTCTCGACTCCTTCCGCCGTCACGGTCACCCCGCAGGCATCGGCCAGCGCCAAGAGCATCGTGACGATCGGCTCGCTCGCAAGGCTGCCGTCCTCGCCGCCCACGAACGAGCGGTCGATCTTGAGCACGTCAAACGGGAACTGCTGCAGATACCGCAGCGATGAGAACCCCGTGCCGAAATCGTCGATCGCGAGACCCACACCGAGCGCTTTGAGGCGCTCGAGCGGGCCGCTCGAGGAGCGGTTGCTCGCGAGCACGGCGCTTTCCGTTACTTCCAACACGATTTCGCGCGGTGCGATGCCGTGTCGCGCGAGCGTCTCCCTCACCGAGTCGACGTAGTCGCTCTGCGAAATTTCGCGGACCGAAGCATTGACCGCGATGCGCTGCGGGCTGTGATGCGGGAAATCGCGCTTCCAGGTTGCGAACTGACGGCACGCGCCATCGAGCACGTAGCGACCGATGGGAACGATGAGCCCGAGCTCCTCTGCCAGCGGAATAAATTCGACGGGCGAAACCATCCCGAGTTCGGGATGCACCCAGCGCAGCAGCACCTCAAAGGAATCGATCGAACCGGATGCGAGCGACACGACGGGCTGATAGACGAGGTGGAACTGCTCGCGTTCGAGCGCGCGGCGCAGCTGCACCGAGAGCGTGAGACGGCGCGAAACATCTTCGCGCATCGTAGTATCGAAGACCGCGAAACGCGCGCGACCACCGCTCGTTTTCGCCGCGTACATCGCAGTGTCTGCATCGCGCAGGATTTCGTCGGTCGTCGCGTAGCACTCGTCGAGAAAGGCGATGCCGATGCTCGCGGTTACAAAAATGTCCCGCCCGTCGAGCACGAGCGTCTCCGAGAGCGCGTCGCTCAAGCGGCGCGCCGCGTCTTCGATTCCGGCACGATCCGGACCCGTCAAATACGCTACGAACTCATCGCCTCCCAAACGCGCCACGAAGTCGCCGGACCGCACGTTCGCCTGCAGTTGCCGCGCGCACCACACGATGACGCGGTCGCCGACGGAGTGACCGTAACTATCGTTCACGAGCTTGAACTCGTCCATGTCGATGAAGAGCACCGCCCGCGCGCCGCGCGGCCGCAGCGCGAGGTTGCTTTCGAGATACTCGCTGAAGCAGGCTCGATTCGGCAGGCCCGTGAGCGCGTCGTGCGTCGCTTCGTGGCGAAAGCGCTCCGCGATTTTCTTGCGATCGGTGACGTCTTTGACCATCGAGATGGCGAAGCGTGGTGTGCCGTCGTCGTCGCGTACGAGCGAGACCGACGCCTCGAACCACGTGTCGGTCGCGCCGCGGTACGCTTCGCTCGTGAACGAGTCGATCGCACCTTCGAAGAGGCGCGCATAGTCGTATCCGCGGGCGCCAAGGATTTCCGCATCGATGGGATCCATCATTTCGCAAATGCGAGCGTTGGTGCGCACGACGTTCCCATCGCGGTCCAGAATGACCACGCCGATCGACGAGCGATCGAAGGCGGCGCGGAACTGCGCCTCGGTGACGGACAGCGCCTCGAGCACGCGTTTCTGCTCGAGTTCTGCCTCGAGCCGAGCGAGTGCCTTCCGCGAACGGTCGAGTTCGCGCAGGTGCCGGCGGCGCATGTACAAGGCGAGGAACAGCACGGTCGTGGTGCCGATCAGCACCGAAGACACCACGGCGGCGCGCAGGAGGAACAGCGTGCGTTCTTCGGCATCTTGGCGAGCGAGCAGCCGATCGTCGATCGTATCGCCGAGCCCGTCATAGGTGAGGTCGACGGCGTCGATCACGGAGTCGGCAACCGAACGGATCGCCTCGGCGCCGCTGCGCGTCCGAAGGGTCGTCATCCGCGAGCGGTCCAAGACTGAACCGAAAACGTCGAGGCTGTCGCCGATCGAGGACACCTGCGAGGTAACCAGCGGCAGGTCGCCGAGGGTGCGCGCTGCGTACCCGATCTCTTTGTTCGCGCTCAGGTACGCCTGGCGCGATTCGCCGATCAGCGTCGCGACCGCAATCCGGTCGCCTTCGCGCAAGCTTCCCGACCCTTCCGCACGGTAGAGTTCGAGCTTGGCCTCGTCGATGTGGTCGGCGACGATGGGCAGCGCGGCGTAGGCATCGACGAGGGCTACGGTCGCGCCGTCGGGGTCGGCCACGAGCGAGGATCGATCCCCGGCCACTTCCGAAAGCGTGGAAGCGGTCGAAAGCACATCCGAAACGGCGGAGGCGCCGGCGACTCCCGTCGGGACTTCTGCCCACTGGCCTTCGAGCACGGCGACCCGCTTCGTCAGATCGAACGCCCGGCCCGAAACGTCGCCAAACGAATCGAGGTCGTCGAGCGCGCGCGAAACGTCGTTCCTCTGGGCAGTCGCCGTGTTGCGGTCGAATGCGAGGCGGTCGCGCAGAAAGCGCAGGGCCCGCACCGTCCGCAAGATGCGCGTCGTGTACGCCAGGCCCTCGCGTTCCCGGACCGTGAGCGATACGCGCACGCTCTGTTCGCCGATCTTGGTCGAAAGGAATAGCGCGAGCGCGATGACGAGCGCTCCAAAGACGACGACGAAAGTCGCAAGGGATGCTTGGTATCCCCCGAACCTTCTGAACAACGATGAAGCCCGCTCCGTCATAAAGACGAGCGAATTCCTTTGGAATCACACATGCTGTTACTAGCGTCGGCGTAAAAGCGGCACCGCGCACAGAGACGTTCATCACTGTTCGGCGGCATGCTCGAGATGCTCGAGCAGCGGCTCTTGCCGCTCCCCGAGAAGATCTCGTGCTCGCTCGCACAAAAGATCTCGCGATGAGGGGTTCCGAGGCGAGTGGAAAAGCGCTGCTCATCACCGGTGCAAGCCGCGGAATCGGCGCGGCGACCGCGCGACTCGCCGCGAAACGAGGATACGCGCTTGCCCTCAATTACTGCGCCGACGCCGGCGGCGCGGCGCAAGTGGCCAAGGAGATTCGAGACCTCGGCGGGAGGGTACTCACCGTGCGCGCCGACGTTGCGATCGAGGGCGACGTGGTCGACATGTTCGAGCGCGTGCGAAGCGACCTCGGACCCGTCGCAGCGCTCGTGAACAACGCGGGCATAACGGGCGGCGCGACGCGCCTGGCCGATCTTACGCGCGACGCGCTCGAACGCACACTCGCCGTCAACGTCATCGGCGCCTTTCTTTGTGCGCGCGAAGCGGTACGCACGATGGCACGCTCGCGCGGCGGCCTGGGCGGCTCGATCGTCAACGTGTCGTCGCGCGCCGCGAAGCTCGGCGGGAGCGGCGAATGGATCCACTACGCCGCAAGCAAAGGCGCGATCGACACGTTGACGCGCGGACTCGCACTCGAGGTCGCGGACGAAGGAATTCGAGTCAATGCGGTCGCGCCCGGCCTCATCGACACGGACATCCATCGCACGAGCGATCGCACCGACAGGCTCGCCGCCTTGGCGCCCTCCGTTCCGCTCGCCCGCGCCGGGACTCCCGAAGAAGTCGCCGAGGCGATCGTGTGGTTGTGCTCGCCCGCGGCATCGTACGTGACGGGCGCGATAATCGATGTCGCGGGCGGCCGCTGAAAAAGCCCGCGAGCGCCCACGACACGTCCGCCGCTCCCTCTTGCCGAAGACAGGGAACGGAGGGATACTAAGACATGGAACCCGCTCACGTGGCCGCGGCGATAAAAGACCTCCGCGATTTTACCGAATTCAGCCTCAACAAGATGTCTCGGGAGATCGGCGAGCATTTCACCGGAGTCGAGGGTCGCCTGACCGGAGTCGAGGGTCGCTTGGCCGGAGTCGAGCGACGCCTCGGCCGCCTCGAGACGCGCGTCGAAGACCTCGAAACGACCGTCAAAGAAGGGTTCGTCGAGGTGCGCGAACGTTTGGCAGCATTGGAACATCCCTCGCCGCGCTAAACGCGCGCTCGACCGGGAGCGGTCGTTGAACCCTACAAGTCTTCCGGGTTGATCCCCTTCGGCTTGTACTGGGTGGTTTTCGGCGGCGCGACCACGGCCACGTCGCCTTCGTAGTCTCCCTCGTAGTGAACCGTCTGCTCGAGCGGCGGGCGGCGGTCTTGGAAGCCTGAGACGAGCTTCGAGCCGGCGAGGACGGGCTCGGGTTCGAGACCGTACTCGGCGCCGTCGAGGAAGGCGCCCTTGGGACGGCCTTCTTCGTCGAGATCTTGGCCTTCCGGTTCGATCGTGATGTTGCGATAGCGCGACATCCCGGTGCCGGCCGGAATCAGTTTGCCGATGATGACGTTTTCCTTGAGGCCGAGCAGCGGATCGTGCTTGCCCTTGATCGCGGCGTCGGTGAGCACGCGCGTGGTCTCTTGGAACGACGCCGCGGAAAGGAACGACTCGGTGGCGAGGGAAGCTTTCGTGACGCCGAGCAAGACGGGCTTGCCTTCTGCGATCTTCTTGCCTTCTTCTTTCATCTTGACGTTTTCGTCGAAGAATGTGGCCGATTCGATCAGCTGGCCGGGCAGCATGCGCGTGTCGCCGCCGTCGACGATCTTCACTTTACGCATCATCGAGCGAACGATCGTTTCAATGTGCTTATCGTTGATGTCGACGCCCTGCGAGCGATAGACCTTCTGCACTTCTTGCACGAGGTATTGCTGCAGTGCGTTCTCGCCCTTGTACTCAAGAATTTCGTGCGGATCGAGCGAACCTTCGTTGAGCGGGTCGCCGGCGGTGACGGTCGCGCCTTCCTGCACGCCCGAACGCGTATTGTAGGGCACGTCGAATTCGTGCGCTTCGCCGTGGGCGTCGGTGACGACCATGACGCGCTTGCCCTTCTCTTCGGTAATATGGACCGTGCCCGTTACCGTCGAGATCGTTGCCTTGCCCTTCGGTTTGCGCGCTTCGAAGATTTCCTCGACGCGCGGAAGACCCGTGATGATGTCTTCGGTCGCGACGCCGCCCGTGTGGAAGGTACGCAGCGTGAGTTGGGTGCCCGGTTCGCCGATCGATTGCGCCGCGATGATGCCGACGGCCTCGCCGATATCGACGCGTTTGCCGGTCGCGAGATTGCGGCCGTAGCACATCGCGCACACGCCGATCTTGGCCTGGCAAGTGAGCACCGAGCGGATCTTCACCGTCTTGATTCCGGCGGCGATAATCGTGTGCGCCTTCTCCTCGTCGATCTCTTCATCGCGAGCGACGAGCTTGGTACGCGGCTTCTCAGGATCTTTGATATCCTCAGCCGATCGGCGGCCGATGATGCGATCGTAGATCGGCTCGATGATTTCCTTGCCGACCCCGATATCGTACACCGTGATGCCGTTCGCGGTGCCGCAATCGTCTTCACGCACGATGACGTCCTGCGCGACGTCGACGAGACGGCGCGTGAGGTAGCCGGAGTCCGCGGTGCGCAGCGCCGTATCGGCGAGGCCCTTACGAGCGCCGTGCGTCGAGATGAAGTACTCGAGAACCGTCAAGCCTTCTTTGAGCGAAGCCTTGACGGGAATTTCCAGAATGCGGCCGGACGGATCGGACATGAGGCCGCGCATACCGCCGAGCTGCTTCACCTGATTGATCGAACCGCGCGCGCCCGAGGTCGCCATCATGAACACGGGGTTCAGCGGATTTTGCGCGGCCTGCATCGCGGCGGTGACTTCTTCCGAGGCTTTCGACCAAACTTGAATCGTCTTATTGTACTGCTCGTCTTGCGACATGAATCCGGTGTCGACGTACTCGTGCAGCTTGTCGACGGCGTCTTGCGCGTCTTCGAGGATCTTAAACTTCGCATCGGGGACCACGATGTCGCTGATCGATACCGTCGTGCCGGATTGCGTGGCGTAATGGAACCCGAGGCTCTTGACGGCATCGAGGAACGCGGCCGTTTCGGCATTGCCGTGGCGGCGATAGCAATCGGTGATGAGCTTTTTGAGCGCGCTCTTATCGAAGGTGTGATTGCGGAACGCTTCGTTCCACGATTTCGGGAACGCGTCGTTGAAGATCACGCGGCCGACCGTCGTGCGGATGATCTGGCCCTGCCAGCGCACGCGCACCCACTGCTGCAACCCGATCTGCTTGTGCTCGTAGGCGATGACGGCGGCGTTGAGATCTTCGAACGTCGGCAACTTTTCGCCGTTGACGTCCGTACCGGCGTTGGCTTGCCCCGTGAGCTGCACGTGGCCGCCGCCCTTGAAGCTTGCGTCGTAGGCGAGCTGTCCGATCGACGAGATCAGCGCGTCCTCGGGGATGTCGCCCTTGGCCGGCCCTTTGTATTCGTCTTTTTGGAACGTGAGGTAATAGAGCCCGAGCACCATATCTTGGGTCGGAATCGAAACCGGCTGCCCGAAGGATGGCTGCAAAATGTTGTTCGACGAGAGCATCAGGATACGCGCTTCCGCCTGCGCTCCGGCGGAGAGCGGAAGATGCACGGCCATCTGGTCGCCGTCGAAATCGGCGTTATACGGCGTGCAGACGAGCGGATGCAAGTGGATCGCCTTGCCCTCCACGAGCACCGGTTCGAAGGCTTGAATGCCGAGACGATGCAGCGTCGGCGCGCGGTTGAGCAGCACCGGATGCTCGCGAATCACGTCGTCGAGAACGTCCCACACTTCGGGGCGCACCCGCTCGACCATGCGCTTCGCGCTCTTGATGTTGTGGGCTTGGCCGCGATCGACCAGCTTCTTCATCACGAACGGCTTGAAGAGTTCGAGCGCCATTTCTTTGGGCAGGCCGCACTGGTGCAGCTTGAGGTGCGGACCGACCACGATGACCGAGCGGCCCGAGTAGTCGACGCGCTTGCCGAGCAGATTCTGACGGAAACGCCCCTGCTTGCCCTTGAGAATATCGCTGAGCGATTTTAAGGGACGATTGTTTGGGCCCGTGACGGGACGGCCGCGGCGGCCGTTATCGATGAGCGCGTCGACCGCTTCCTGCAACATCCGCTTCTCATTCTTGATGATGATTTCCGGAGCCGACAGTTCGAGCAGACGCTTGAGGCGATTGTTGCGGTTGATGACGCGGCGATACAGATCGTTGAGATCGGACGTGGCGAAACGGCCGCCGTCGAGCTGCACCATCGGGCGCAGTTCGGGCGCGATCACGGGCACGGCCGAGAGGATCATCCACTCTGGCTTGTTGCCGGAGTTGAGAAACGCTTCGACGACCTCGAGGCGCTTGATCGCCTTGATCTTCTTCTGGCCCGTCGTCTCCTTGAACTCTTTGCGCAGATCTTCTTGCAGCTTGCGCAGGTTGAGATCGCGCAGCAGCTCGCGGATCGCTTCGGCGCCCATGCCGGCTTTGAACCGGTTGCCGAACTTCTCACGCGCTTCG